>Ga0114994_10004597_pt1 | contig 10034 bp, 5 predicted proteins | sample ArcticOcean_MG_C_9_FD_87043 | JGI IMG/M metagenome (GOLD analysis project Ga0114994, IMG submission 87043) | Marine microbial communities from western Arctic Ocean - ArcticOcean_MG_CB2_152 | ecosystem: Environmental > Aquatic > Marine > Oceanic | place: Arctic Ocean: Canada Basin | collected... | reverse complement strand
TGCAATATCAATTTCACCGCTGACGAATGAGAAGGCGCTCAGTCGCCTTCTCCAGTAATTCTTCAGGCCTGCAAGGTTAGCTGTATCGAGAAGCTGATGGTTGTTTAGATAATTCTGCAGTGCCTCGTGAACAAGGTTGCCAACTTCTATCTGTAGCTGATTGACTACAGTCAGTTCGATCTGTGCGGAGTCGTCGTTTTGTACGGGAGTAGTCTCTGCGCATGCCTGTGCCGAATCGTTGGCGATGAATGTGTCTGCCGGCAGTCGTAGCAGAGAAGGGCGTGTGGCCAATGGGTCTTGTTGCTTGAATGGCAGGCTCATGGAGCGTATCGGTAGGTAGTCGACCGACGCCTGGCTGAGGTTGTCCCAGATGGTAGCGAGCAGCGTGCGAGAGCCGGGAGCGGTCGTCTCGCCGTCTTTGTCAGCTAATGTGGCAGAAAGGTAAACCGACTTCATGGCCCGAGTCACACCTATATATAGCAGTCTGGTGCTTTCTAGCCGCGATTTTTCAGCCTTCTCGAAACGCAGCAAGTTATATAGGTTATTGTCTTCGCTTCCCGCAGCAGAGAGCGTTGCTAAGAAGAGTTTATTCTCGCCTTGTTGGTTCAGTCGCTGATGCCATAGTAGTAGCGACTTATCGTCTGAGCGACTGGTTCGCGCAAGTCCCGGCAAGAACACATGGTCGAACTCCAACCCCTTAGATTTGTGAACCGTCATGATTTGAACAGGGTTGGCATCAGCTGCTAATGCGGCGCTGGAGACGAAGCTCTTCTCTATCTTAGATTCGAATTCGGAAAAGTTCTCGAGTCTGCCCGCGGCTTCTGAGTTTTTTAGAATTTCATAGAATCTTTCTAAGCTGTCGCGCTCTGAATCAGATCGAAGAATTAGTTCGCCGCCTAACTCGCTAAATGTAGTACGAATTACGCGGCTTATTCTAGTCAGTAGTTTCGCGCCGAGAGCGCCTTGCAGTATCGACGTTAGTTTTACTATGCGTAGTAGGCCATCGCTGCTGAGTTGCGTGTTCTGTTTGTCGGCGCACAGCTGCTGCATGCTTTCAAACACGCTGATATTATTTCCAAAATTCGCTACGACATGCAGATCCTCTAGAGAGATTCCACACCATGGCGCTCTGAGGGTAGCTAACCAAGAAAGTCGGTCTGCATGGTTGCATACGGCGCCTGTTAGACTAATCAGGTCGGTGATGAGCGGCAGCGTATTGAGTCTGTCAATCTCGTTGGCGAGCCAAGGGATCTCCGCCTCGCGAAGTGCGGGAAGTATGTATTCTAGGTGGCCTCGGCTGCGCACGAGTATGGCTATCTTGTGCTGGGAATGCTGCTCGCGAAGGCGCGATATCTCATCTGCAATATACGCAGCCTCCTCGATATAGGCTTCAGTCTTACCGTCTTCATCGTACTGATAGATGCGAGTCGATACGGCAGTCTCGATGTCTTTTGCATGTACCGCATGGGAGTGCGAGTAACTTACCGCGCCTCGGGAGATGTCGTTCTGTTCAGGAAAGGCGCCGGAGAATACTGTGTTTACCCAGTCTACTACGCCGCTGTCGGATCTAAAATTCGCTAACAGGTCTATCGCGGTGATCGGGATATGAGCCATGCCATTTTCTCGTAGCCTAATGAACAGGCCTACGTTGGCGTTTCGAAACCCGTAGCAAGACTGCATCGCATCGCCCACGACGAAGAGTGTGCGTCCATCTCGTTCTTCCCAGCCCGCTGTTAATTTACGCAGCAATTCCATCTGTGAGGATGACGTGTCTTGGAACTCGTCAACCAGTATGTGTTTGATCTGATAGTCGAGGCTAAGTGCCAGGTCTGTAGGATTCTCTTCAGTGCCTAGCGCGCTTAGTGCCGCCAAACTTACCTGTGGATAGTCAATTTTGTTCTTTTGCGTAAACGCCAGCTCCAGCTGAGCCATTAGGGTTGGGAGCACTAAGGTCAGTGTGTTGAGAAAGTCCCAGGAGAGTTCGTCATCATTGGGTGGCGGAAGTCTGCGCAGATAGTCCAGCGCCTGTAAAAGCTCAGGCGACTCAGCCATCGACTGCAGCAGCGCTTTCATCGCGTCCTTCTTTTCCTTTTGAAGTGCCTTCTGTTCTTTGCTGCCTGACTGCGGTGGAAAACCGACGTTTTTTCTAACATCTTTACGAAATGCCGTATCGGACTTAACAAGAAACAGTTTAGTCAGGCCGATCCAAGTAGTCAGGTATGTATGGCTGGATTTCGGGAGTTCGTTTAGGTCGCTGCAAAGCAGTAGATCAGAATCGATACCCTCCTCGCGAAGATTTGTAGTGGCGTACCGTAGTAGCGGCATTAATTCGGCGGTGTAAGGCTCCAATAGCAATTGCGCGCTCTCGATGGATTCATCTATCAGTTCCAATAGATTTGCTGCGAGATAGTCCATGGCTTGCTCAGGAGAGCTCGCAACGCCCACAATATCGCCAATCCACTGTTCACGCTGCTTCAAGAGATTTGTTAGGAGAGATTCTAGCTTTTCACTGTCGTTGTCGAAGTGCAGCATCAACTTACCGATGGCAGCGGAGATTGGCAGGTCTTCGTTCAGTAGTTTTAGACAGTTTCGAATAGCTAGGTGATAGCAATCATCAATCTGCTCACTTATTTGTAGCGGCCCTCCAAAATGGGAAAGTATCGGTAGCCGACTTGCGAGGAAGTTACAGAAGCTATCTATGGTTTGAATTCGCAGCCGGTTTGGTGATTGCTGCAGCTGCCAAGATTCTTTTGCATCTTGTGCTAATACGCTGTTGGCGATCTCATATTTATCGCGATCTAACTGTGTCTCTATGGCTATTGGGTCGACCTGCTGTGCCCATTCGAGTGTATTGAGAATCCTTTGCGCCATCTCATTGGCGGCCTTCTTGGTGAACGTTATAGCTAGCACTTCTTCTGGGTGCTGGCATACGGCGAGTAGTTTTAGAAAGCGAAGGCTGAGTAGCTCTGTTTTACCTGAGCCTGCAGGGGCCTGCACGGCGATGGAGCGAGTGATATCCAATGCGTTCTGCCGCGCATCGAAGTCGACTACCTGCTTTTCCGCGGCCGTCATATCTTTTCTTCGCTTAAGGGTATCTCGCTTTGCTCTGATTCGGCTATTCTGCACAGCGGGCCGAGGTCGCAATATTGGCAGGTAGTAGCTCCTCGCGTCGGAGCGACGGCTACGAGGCCGGATTCGAATTCTTCTACAAGCTTATGGATGCTCTTATTCCAGTAATTTTGCAGGGCGGGCCAACCGCCTTCAAATGACTTCACCTGTCTGCTGACTTTTACCTGCGCGCCAAAGCCGCTTAGCTCCATAGGGCTGATCAGTCCTATGTTCTCGGCATTGAGCTGAAAGATGAGCGTGGCGCTGACCGGCTGGTCGGTGCCTGTGCTGACAGCAATTTGATAAAGCGGGAGCTGCAAGTCATCTGGTCTTTCATCAAACCATTTGTAGTTAGTGAATTTTCCCGTCTTATAATCGATCAGAGCGAGAGAACCATCGCCTAGTTGATCGACGCGATCTATGCGCAAATCAAGTGAGAGCCCTGAATGTTGCCAGAAAACTTTTTTTTCGTTATCTAAGATGGTGAACTCGCTGCGCTGTTTTTCCAGTGCCAGAAAGCCCTCCAATAAATTCGTTAACCTGCCTTTCTCAAGCAGCGAGAAGGCAGGAGTCATTGTCTCAGGATGATATTTTCTAAGATAGTCGATAGCCATCTCTGCGCTTTGTGCGGTCATTTTTTCTGTCTCGGTAGGGGACAGACTATGCAGTGTTTTGGAATCACCTAGTTGCAGGCCGATATGCTCTAGCGCTTTATGTAAGGCGTTTCCTCTAACCAAGGAATTCAGGCCATAGCTAAACTCATCGAGTCCTTTAGCCCTCAAGCGATTTCTGGCGAAGGCTCGAAACGGACAGTTAGATTGATTGCTTAACAAGCCAGTTCCTCCGGACACGTCTTCGTCGCTAGTCAGCGGGATGTGAAGTGTTTCTTCATACCTCTCTAGATTGTTAGTAATCTGATTGCTTGAATGCCCTTCAGGAATCACTTCAGTAGCATTCGGTTGTTCGAAGGTTATCTCTTTTAGTAGGGCGCTCGGCCGAATGGTGAGTTCTTCTTCTAGCGCGTGATAACTAATCACCAGCTCTGCTGTAGTGTTTTTGCGAAGTGCAGCCAGCTGCGTGAGCGCGGTACCTAACTGTTGTTGGTTGGAACTTTCCGGCATTTCCAGCGCTTGCTGCAGGCTATAGGGAAGAAACGCCACAGGGTTGATTGGCTGCGGCCAGTTTCTGTCATCTACTGATAGAATCCAAAGGTGATCGAACTGAAGATCCTGCGCTTCTTCCGCATCTATTAGGGAAATCTGCCTGCGGTCATCAAAGTTCAGATTTACCTTTGATTGCTTCAGATAAGTCTGCAACTTCGCTAGGGCGTTGCTTAGAGAAATATTGCCTAGTACTTTCGATGAGGCTGCAAAGCGTTGAATGCACTGCTGCCAAAGCAAACTTTGCTGTTGATTGTGTTCAGCTGAAGGGTTGCCTGGCCAGCCAATCAATTGTAACTGATTGCTAAATAGCTGCAGCCATTGGCGTAACGATTGATGATTGTGTTCGTGCCTAGCGAGTTCGTTAAAGGCGAGTAAATTCTGGGCTAGGGCAGGGCAGTGATGACTACGATTGTCTTGCAGCATGACTGAACGTAGCTGCGTGAGGCGAACCTCGGCTTCTGTGTTCCCGCGAAGAGCTATCTCTAGGGCAATGCGTGCCTGCGGTTCTTCCTCCTCACCAAGTAGGTTTGGTAGCTGCAGTAACTTGCAGAAACGTTCGCTATCTATCAGCTCACGATTGAGCGCAAGCAGCGACAAAGCCACGCTAAAGTCTGGCAGCTCGTCTAGTGATTCTGTGCTCTGATAGCGATTAAGATGATCGGCGATATCGAAATGCTTGTTATTGCTGGCTTTGCTGTTTCTAAATAGCGCCTCTTCGATCGGCGGCTCCAAAGAACGGTTGTGGTCAACTACTATGCCGATGTGTGAGTCCGGAAATTCGCGGGCCTTGTCCTGGCACCAATCGATACAAGCATCAATCTCTGTGCTGTTGTTTTGGAAACAGCGGTACGCGTTGTCCCTATCTGCGAAGACCGGGCCCAACTGTGGGTCTTGGGCTCCAACACGAGGCCATTCAACTTCACAAACCAGGGCTAGAGCATCGATTAGTTCTACGTATAGAGGGGGAGGCTGATTGAAATTAATAAGCGCGATCTTGCTCGGCAGTATCGGTTTAATCTCTTCGATATGCTTTGCGATTATCCTGCCGGCGTCGCTGAGGCTAACGGCGTTGATTTTTTTGCAACGCGCCTGGAATTGTTCGCTCCAATCTAGAAATGTCTGAAAGTCGACTGCGCTGCGATAGCGTTCCGGATCAAAGCTCGCAGCAACGTCCCATTGTTGAAAGAATCGATAGCTTCGCGCGACTGAGTTTGCCGTTTCTTCGCTATTGAGAAGCGGATATTTTTCATAGCTTGATCGTACGATTTGTAGCCAATTTTCTTGTTCATCGAAGCGACCTAGCAGTTGCGTCTCATTGAAGGGGGCTATTCCCTGAGAGGCAGCGAGTTGCCATAGCTGTTGGATGTAGATATCGATTGCAAATACAGCGGGTCGCTCCCAAGTCTTTATTTTCTCGCTGCTACTTCGAAAACCATTCGCGTATTCGCGTAGGATTCCGTCCACGCCTCGATTGTTAGGAGTTAGTAGCGTGAAGCCATTGCTAAGCAGTGGTAGTAAGGCATCGATGTCAAAACGACGAATGGCCATTAGTCACGACTGCCTGTTGATATGTGACGCCCAGGCCAAGAACTCTTCTCTGCTGCCGCGGTAGATGACGCGATCGAGTTTCTTGTTGATCTGGTATTCGTACATGGGGTCGTAGTAGTCGCATAGCAGCCGTTCTATCCACTGTCGGTGTAGCGCTTCGGATTCGGCGGGATCATTGTGGGTCAGCGCCTGCTCCATTACAGCATGGAGTTCAGTATGCTTCTCGGCTCCGAGCCGACGTTGTATTCGCTCTAGGCTCCCTAGGAGAAACTTCGAGAAATTTTTCTGCGCAGCTTCTGCGTCATCTTTCTGAAAATCCTGAAAATTGGAGTAGATGTAGTCTTTGTAGATTGTTTCTACCCGGGCCGCCATAGATTCCTCGAGCATGGCGATAGGTGAGTCAGCCATTTTATCATGGAATTCTTTCGGAATTGACATCGAGCCGATTGACCTGCTTTCATCCTCAAGAAAGAGTTGCTGGGCATTCTCGAAGGGTAGTTTTAGTAGGGCGATAGCCAACTGATTCTCGAAATCGATTTGACTAGGCTGTCCCTGAATACGCTTTCCAAATGCAGAGCCACGATGGTTGGCTAGTCCTTCGAGATCGACGCTGAAATTCAGTGAATTGAGCAGGTGTGTTTTGGCGCTTCCTGTTTTGCCGCCAATGATCATGAATTGAGAGCTTAGCCTAACCGCTTCTATTGTATCGATCAGGTAACACCGCAGTGCCTTATAACCTCCCTCAATCACCGGCACATCGATACTCAGATCGGTCAGCCATTGCTGCACTGTTTTAGAGCGTAGCCCGCCGCGGAAACAATACACTGCAGCAGAAGGATTCGCGTGCAGAAATTTCTGCCAATTACTTAGCCGTAGTTCTTTGCTCTCGCCGCTGACGAGCTCATTCCCTAGGTTAATCGCCGCATTTTTGCCTGCATTTTTATACTTCTTCCCTACCTCATGCCGCTCGTTGTCTAAAAGCAGTGGTAGGTTAGTGGCATTAGGAAATGCGCCGTGTTCGAATTCCATCGGTGCGCGAACGTCTATCAGTGGCAGATCTTGAGTGAATAGATCTTTGAATTCTGGTTCACGAAGTAGTTGAGGCATTGGGGTACAGGCACGTATTTAGGAGAATCGGCAATTGAGCGGTTTCGTAAGAATGAAGTGTAACACTTAGGCCTATTCAGCCCTAGGATGGCGACAAGCAATACTCATAACGTACTGGGCTTTGCGGTAACACTCTGCACGCCGTATTATTAACGCAGTGATAGACATTTAAGCAGCTGGAACTTGTCAGTCTGGGAGTAAAGCGATCTCAAGCGATAGTAGTGATGATAGTAGTAATACCGAGGGCGAGACTGTCGACCCCTTCGATATGGTACGCAAGATCAAGGGTCGCGGGCCAGCGCCGGTGCACCTGTGGGATCCGCCATTTTGCGGCGACATGGATATGGTCATCGCAAAAGATGGCACTTGGATCCATGAAGGAAAACCGATTCGCCGCGCGGCGCTCGTTGAGCTTTTCGCCTCGGTTCTAAAAATCGCAGACGATGGCGAGTTCTATCTGGTAACACCCGCAGAGAAAGTTAGGATACAAGTCGAAGACTGCCCCTTCGTGGCTCTGGATATGGATGTTGAGGGAGAAGGGCGTCAGCAGAGATTATCTTTTACCACGAATACAGGTGAGAAGGTCGTGGCTGGGAAAGAACATCTGCTGAATATTCAAGTAGACCCTGATAGTGGTGAGCCCCATCCCAGTATCCATGTGCGAAGCGGTCTGGATGCATTAATAAATCGTGCTGTTTTCTATCGCCTAGTTGACCTTGCAGTGTCTGGAGAGGGCGAAACAGGACAGCCGGGTATGGGTATCTGGAGCGGAGGGCAATTCTTTATCCTCGATGAGCGGGGTTCGATGTAGCTCAAGGCTTAAATATGGCTGCACAAATGACTCTCTCAGTTGACCTAAACCGCTAAAAACGGCATTATTGCCACCTTTTTTCGGGCCGTGAAAAGGATCTTCTGTAGCTCGACCTAGTTGACTACAGTGATAAAAAGCTAAACCATTCTTGTTAGACACTACTATGGAGAATCCATGAAGATTCTTGTTGCGATAAAGCGCGTCGTTGATGCGAACGTTAAAGTTAGGGTTAAGGGCGACGGCACTGGCGTCGATCTTACCAATGCCAAGATGGCGATCAATCCATTCTGTGAGATTGCCATTGAAGAGGCGATCCGAATCAAAGAGTCGGGTGCGGCAGATGAAGTCATTGCTGTATCGGTAGGGCCTCAAGTTAGCCAGGAGCAAATTCGTACTGCACTGGCTTTGGGTGCCGATCGAGGAATACTCGTTGTGACTGACGAGCAGGTTGAGCCACTAGCGGTTGCCAAGATCCTCAAGACGGTAGTCGACAAAGAAGGTATCGACCTGGTCATTGTGGGCAAGCAGTCCATCGATACCGATAACAATCAGGTAGGACAAATGCTTGCGGCGCTGTGTAATTACCCGCAGGGCACATTTGCTAGTAAAGCCGAAATAAAAGACGGCAAGATTGAAGTTACACGCGAGATCGACGGTGGCGAGCAGACTGTGCTACTTAGTCTACCAGCAATCCTGACTACGGACTTGCGTCTAAACGAGCCACGCTACGCCTCATTGCCAAACATCATGAAGGCTAAGAAGAAGCCAATAGATGCCACTACGTCTGCTGAGCTAGGTGTCGATATCACATCGAAACTACAGACTCTCAGTGTTGCCGCGCCAGCAGAGAGAACTGCAGGTATTATTGTCGAGTCTGTCGAAGAACTCGTTAACAAATTGAAGACTGAAGCTAAAGTCATATAGGTGGTAAGCATGTCAATTTTAGTAGTAGCAGAGCACGATAACGACTCGATAAAGATATCCACTTTGAATACTGTCACAGCGGCCCTGGCCATCGGTGATGATGTGCATGTGCTAGTTGCAGGCGTTGGTTGCCAGGCGGCAGTGTCGGCAGCGGCAGAAATCGCTGGGATTATGAAGGTGATCAGTGCAGACAACGAAGCTTATGCACACCAGTTACCTGAAAACGTAGCGCCTCTTCTGGTTGAGCTTGCGAAGAATTACTCGCACATCTTGTCCGCGGCGACGACTACTGGCAAGAATCTCATGCCTCGCGCGGCAGCGTTTCTAGACGTGGCGCAGATATCCGACATTATAGAAGTGAAGAGTGAAGATACCTTTGTGCGCCCTGTATACGCGGGTAACGCGATGGCTACAGTACAGTCCTCTGATTCGGTCAAGATGATTACTGTTCGAACTACAGCCTACGCTGAAGCGGCGCTTGGTGGCAGTGCCACTATCGAGAATTCTGACTTCGTCAGCGATCAGGAAATGGCTACTTTCGTTAGCGAACAGCTTTCGGTCTCTGAGCGTCCTGAACTGACTGCAGCATCAATAGTAATCTCTGGTGGTCGTGGCATGCAGAACGGCGAAAATTTCGTTCTTCTGGAGAAAGTCGCGGACAAGCTAGGAGCTGCAATCGGCGCCTCTAGAGCCGCGGTTGATGCGGGCTTCGTGCCAAATGATATGCAGGTAGGCCAGACAGGCAAGATCGTCGCTCCTGACCTGTATATTGCGGTAGGTATTTCTGGTGCGATTCAGCATCTTGCCGGCATGAAAGACAGCAAGGTAATTGTGGCGATAAACAAAGATGAAGAGGCGCCGATTTTTCAGGTTGCCGACTACGGTTTGGTAGGCGACTTGTTTAAGGTGCTTCCCGAATTGGAGGCTGCTCTTTAGTTAGGCGCCAGCTTCGCAGCATTACATTTGAGCCATACATAAAAAAGCCCGGGTAACCGGGCTTTTTTATGTAACTTGTTTAACTCAACGAGTTTCTATCTGATTTAACTATTCTCCCTTGCCCTGTTTCTGTTGAGCTGCCAGCGCGCGGCGTTTAATTTCGCGTGGGTCGTTAGCTGCGCGGCCGCCAGCAGACGGCGGTGTAACCGGTGTACTGATTGATGCAGGCTTGCTCTGTTGTGCGGGAGTAGGTTTGGGTGCAGGGCTAGGACTGGAAGCCTTAGGTTCTGTTTTAGCTTGCGCTGGTGTTGGAGCGGGTGCCGCTGCGCTAGACGCTTCTGCTTGAGGCTGCTGAGCTGGTTTTTCTGCAGGCTTTGGTGCTGCCTGAGCAGGGGCAGCTTGTACTGGCTTTGCTTCTACAGCCGGTGCAGGTGTTG
>Ga0114994_10004595_pt1 | contig 10035 bp, 17 predicted proteins | sample ArcticOcean_MG_C_9_FD_87043 | JGI IMG/M metagenome (GOLD analysis project Ga0114994, IMG submission 87043) | Marine microbial communities from western Arctic Ocean - ArcticOcean_MG_CB2_152 | ecosystem: Environmental > Aquatic > Marine > Oceanic | place: Arctic Ocean: Canada Basin | collected... | reverse complement strand
TGGTGACATCTCGTCATTTGTCCACCTTCTCCCTCCAAACTCCACCGTCGACAAAAATGCCCCTTCTCCTTTGGTTGTGTTTTGCGCAAACTCCAATGCCAATGCCAACGCCAATGTCAACAACGTGCTCTTCGTGGCGGCCTTCAAATCAATATGTTCCATCCCCTACCTACTCAACGACTGCAGTTTCTCTCTACCGCTCGGTTGCGCTCGCTCCGATACCACATTCCACGCCGATAGCCCATCCTCCTCCAAGCTCTCCGCAATCTCATAACTCAAAAGAATGAGAATCTCAAATCTGCCGACAACATTTCTACCCATGTGATGGGACGCGCAAGGTCGCTCCGGTGAAGTCCTCGACTTTGTCGTGAGGGTCAGATTTGAATTCGCAATCTCGTTCAATTCGAAGAGAATGACACCGAATGGATATCAGAATCCCAACTCGCTGAGTACTCCTCGCTCTTCATCGAGTATGATAACAAACAACAGATTTTGGCTCGTGTCCAAGAGTTTTTTGCATAAATGAGTGAGATGTTGCTGTAGAATTGTGAAATTATGTGTTGTTGTCGTTTAAATTGCTTCTTAAATTAATCTTGACCTCTTCCCCCCTTGGACAGCACGGGCCACCCCGTCGTCAACAAGCTTGGCGTCAGCTGCACGCAGGCCATCGACCATTCTGGTTCGGCAACCTGGAGTTAAAACAACGACATCAACACGGCCGTCGGTCGGGTCAATTACCACTCGTCCTGCGCAGTTCAACGCCCAAACAAAACCCTCGCTGTCGGTTTTGAACGCCGTCTAATCCGCCTGGTTGTTTGTAAATCAACCGCCGATTTGTCAATTTCCCGTCTGGTGTCGATCTCGTACACGGATCGTTGTCGGGGTGTCGGCAATTTACATTCTTCGCAATGGTTTCAGATTGGCGCAGTTCTTCGGGAAGCATCCTCTTCCTTTCCGAGAATTTTAAAAAGGGAGAAAGGCTAGTATCTCAAAACTGCTCAAGTCCCTTCATACCAACTTGCCACGATTCAAAATTCCGCAAGGGTCGAAACATTCGCGGATCAAATTCATTTTCGCGACCACCGCCTCGCCGAGAGCCGCTTTTACATATTTTTGTTTTGCCAAGCCGACTCCATGTTCGGCTGATATACTGCCACCCAAATCTAAAGTCAAGGTAATCAAGTTCTCCTCAATCAATTGTCCCAGATCTACGCAATTTTCGTCATCGCAGACGACGTTCATGTGAATGTTGCGGTCGCCCAGATGTCCCCACACCGCCAACCGTCCATTATGCTTTTCAACTTTTTCCTGGACGTGGGCAACGACTGCCTCCCAATCTTTGAGAGGCAGTGACAGGTCATATTTCCAGTTCCTTTTGTAGCTGTTTACTGCAGGTCCGCAAGATTCTCTGGCGACGCGTACGAAATGTTAGTCTAGTGCATCATGGCTCCTCGGTGTACATTATAATAAAGTCTCGCCTTCCACAGCAAGCAGCTCACCTCGTTGCCCAAATTTCGTTCAGGTGGGTGAGGCTTTGGGCTATTATTCCATCGCAAATATAACCCTCATCGAGAGCACTGGCCAGCAAAGCTTCTAATTGGGCTCTGTCGGACATTTCATCGAATCCCATAAATTCCAGGGCGATATAATAATGTCCCTTTGTAATGTCGAAACAAATTGTTTTGCCCAGCCTCGCTCTGACCATTTCTAGGACTGAGCTGTCCATGAGTTCAACCGCGCTCACCAGCCCGGGGGACAGTTGCGAGATTTTCTCGTTGATTTTGCGCACGTTGTCAAACGAATCGCAAGCGAGAATTGCAAGCTCTCTGCTAGTGGGCATTGTGTGGACTTTCACCGCAACTTTTGATATTACTCCGAGCGTCCCCTCACTTCCTATGAAAAGAGAGCGTAAGTCGAACCCCACGCTGTCCTTCGGTAGAACGCACTTCATCATGTTCAAAATCTCGCCAGAGGGCAGCACAGCCTCCAAGCCCACTACGTTTTCGCGAAGTGACCCAAATCTCGAAAAATATATACCGCCTGCGTTCGTCGCAACGTTTCCGCCAATCAAGCAGCTCCCGGAAGACCCAATCGAGAGCGGAAAGAGGAAGTTGTGTTGTTTGGCGAAATCAATAGCATCCTGAAGAACCACCCCAGCATCAAGCGTCATTATTTGCTCCTCCTTGTTTAGACAAATGGGAGTTGCGGTGAAACGGTCCATCGATAGGACGTGCTCGTCAGGAGCGTTGGGAACGGAGCCTCCAACCAAACCTGTGTTGCCAGATTGGGGCACTAGGGGTATTTCGTTTCGATTTGCGAAGGAGAGAAAAGCTTGGAGCTGAGGGAGGGTTTTCGGCCGGAGGACAACTGTAGGATTGTCGTGTCCAAACTTGTTCATCCAGCATTTACTGTACTTCGAGGTCTTGTCCAGGATGACTGCTGAGGGATCAGACGACGAAATTAACCTGAATGCGGCAATCGTTTGTTGTTGGGAAGCTCCCTTCATGTCGAAATGGTCCTATATGTCATATGGAATTGATTTACGAAATCATCTAATGGTCTATTCGTCACGTTCGCCGGTGCAAATATAACAGTGATCCCCAGATATCAATGTTTATATATGATCACATCTGGATTAAATCGCTCAAGACTCCAGCCTTCCAGCCATCCAGCCACTCAACCACGCACCCTATGGGCAAAAAAGTGAAGGCAAAGGTGAAACCAAAGAAAAAAGACAAGAAAAGATTATCTCCACCCACCCCAAACCCCTTCTCAATCCCAGCTCCTCAGCTACAAGAACAAGAACCCCTGTACGTTATAGATGGAGCAAATGTGGTAGGTACTTTTGGTGCCTACGGAGTCCAAGCAGCTGCTGCCCACTTTACGTCCAAAAAGCTCGAATATTGTGTAATTCTCCCATTGGACATGGACTTGAGCCTCAGTTTGGTCCCCTCTTCGAAAATTAAACTGATCGACCGGTCGTTAGAACGGTGCGCGGACGACATTGCGGTGATCACAACTGCCTCAACCCACCCCGGCAAAGCGTTCATAGTTTCGAACGATAACTTCAGGGACCACCATCGTAAGACCCTAAAGAACCTCCCATTCCAAACAGTAAAAGCCTTTCTAGATCGCACTGTGATGAAGTACGAGTTTGCGAGTAACGAGTTCGTAGTTAGTTTGCCAAAAATTTCCAGTTAAATTATTATTACCAGTTTTCACTGTTGAACTTGTTCCAAAATTTACCGACGGAGCTCCGCAGCTCGCGCATGTCCCTCCAGTCCTTCCTCCCTGGCCATTCGGATACAGTCCTCGACCAATTCCCCGTAGCTCTCACTACCCCCCGCGGCAGCCTCGTCGCACCGCATCCACGTCCTTATCCGCAGGAAATTGAAAACGCTGAGCCCACCAGTGTATTTCCCGGCCCCCCCGGTCGGCAAAGTGTGGTTGGGCCCCGCCCCGTAGTCGCCGAGAACTTCGGCTGCCTTCTGGCCAACAAAGAGCCCGCCGTAGTTATTGAATTTTTCCGAATCGGCCGTACTCTGCTTTGTAAAAACCTCCAGATGCTGCGGCCGAGCGAAAAGAGTGGAATATGTTATTTTTAGTTGTCATTTTAGTTGTCTCTCGTCTTCCTCAAAGCTCAGCTCGCTTCACTCGCTCACTCACCTCCGGGGCGATGCTATCTGAGACCTTGACGGCCTCGTCCAAATCCTTGCACAAGACGCTGAAGCCGTTGTTCTCGAACGCTGCCCTAGCGGTTGACTTGTTCGGCTCGGGCATTGCCTCGAGCTGCCTGTACCGCACCGAGCGAAGCGAAGCGAAGCGAAGCGAAGCGAAGCGAGGTGCATTTGTAAAGAGCAAGAGCAAAGTGGGTTAGGTAAAGAGTGGAAGTTTGGTAGTGGAAGTGGAAGTAGCCCGAGCACAGCGGAAAGCCGAGCGCAGCGGAAAGCCGAGCATTTCGCTCGCTCACCTCTCGCACGCGTCGTTGACGGATTTGATGATCCCCTCTCCGGTGGGCCCGAAGGCCACCAAAATGGGCCTGGCAACTACGTCGTGCTCGGCCTGCGCGATTAGGTCCGCCGCAACCACCTCACAATCGGCACTTTCGTCAGCAACCACCAAAACTTCGCTCGGGCCCGCGAGCATGTCGATGCCGCACTTGTGCCCTGCCACCAAGGACTTGGCGGCCGTCACCCACTTGTTCCCGGGCCCGACGATGACGTCGCAGGGGGGAATGTTCTCCGCGGGCGTAGGGGCGTCGGATATTCCGTGGGCCATTGCTCCGATCGCCTGGGCGCCACCGATGGAAAAGAACGACGTCACGCCGCACACGTGGCCGGCCGCGAGGGTTATTGGCTGAGGATTTGGGCTGCAGACAATGACAGTGCCGCAGCCGGCAACCTTGGCAGTTATGCATGTCATCAACACCGAGGAGGGGAGGGGGTACCGACCGCCAGGAGCGTAGCACCCGGCGGTCGAGCAGGGGGACACGCTCTGCCCGGCGAACCCGCCGGGGATGGCGATGGAAGTGTCGGAGATACTGGAGCGCTGCGAATTGAGTGTGACAGTGTTAGTTTGTAGTTGATGTGGATGTGGATGTAGATGTGGATGTGGATGAATGTGGATGTGCTTCGCTCGCTCACCTGCATCGTAGCAAATGCAGTGATGCGAGAGTGGAGGTTATTGAGGGACTGCCTGACCTCCGGGGTCAGCGAGTTGTAGGCCTCCTCCAAGGCAGAGGGGGGGATCAACGGGGAGGTTGCGGTAGGGGGCAGATCGTTAAATTTTGTGGATATGGAGAGGAGGCGGGAGAACATCGTGGAAGTTGGGTTTGGGGAGGTGAATGAGGAGATTATCGACCTGGCATCCTCCAGAGCTTTGCTATCTACCGGTGAGGCATTGCTGGCTGACTCTATCACTAATGAAACGGTTCGTGGTGTGAGGAGAGGCATGATGCTGCGGATGTGAGATTTTTGAAGGGTGGGGGGAGATTATTCACTTATTGCTGAGTTGGTGGAACAATTAAAAATCAAGATTTTCAAATCACACATTTGCTATATAGGTGTATAGGAGTAGCAAAAACGAAGGTGCCGCTTCCCTCTAGACTTCTCTCTCAACCCACTTCATCTCCAACCACTTCCTCTCCAGCCCCACGTAATGATAAGGCTCTTATCCCTCCTCTTGCTAACTCTCTCTGCTATATCCTCCTCCTGGTCCATTCTCTCGGGCATAAAGCAAACATTCTTCTTCAACAACCCATTCTCCGTAAAAAAAGTTGTCATGTCGAAGTTAGTTTATCCTTCATCCTTTACTGAGTTTGGTCCTTTGGACGATGTTGTGATGGGAGGGAGTAGTTCGTCAACATTTGTGAATGGAAGGTGGAGGGGTACCATTGTTACCAAGTCGGGTGGATTTTGCGGAATCAGGTCTAAAGCGATGGAGCTGAATGCTTCATCGTACACCGGTTTCGAGCTGAAGCTAAAGGGGGGTGGGAACAACCGCTACAAGTTTAGCGTTCGAGACTCGACGGAGTGGAACGGACCTGCGTTCACGTGGTCGTTCGACACAAAGGAATCGGGCACGACAATCAAGCTCCCCTTCAACAAAGCGATTCCGACGAAGTTTGCAAAAACCGTTTCGAATGTGAGTTTGGACAAGGCCAAAATTTCCAGCATTCAGTTCACGTACAGCAAGTTCGAATTTGACGGAGGTCTGAACCCCAAATTTTCTGGTGACGGTCCCTTCGATTTGTCAGTTGTCTCAATTAGCCTCTATTAAAAAATGAAGTATATTTTTTTATTTGCTTTTATCAGTTCAAGAACTTCTTCACCGCCTTGTAAGAGTATTCGTACAGCTCTTTCTGCAATTGCACATTGTAACTTTCCGGGCTGCTCTCAATGTTGTTCACCCCGCCAAACCCGTATCTCTGGGTTATCATGAGCAGCCCCGCAAAGCCATGGCAAAGCACGTCCCTTATCGTCGCCTCCTTGTTCCACGGCCAAAAAAGTTTTTGGGTACTGCTCGCCGAGCGAAACGAGGCGCATAATTTTTTAATTGAGGCAGGGTGGAGGCAAGTGAGCCAAGCGAATTCGAATTGAGTGGATTAAATGTTAGTTAGTGGTGGATGAGGGTGGCTGTAGCACGCCAAGCCACGCGAATCACTGAATCAACCCTAACTCAACCCCCTAAAACGTATTCAGGCGCTCGAAATTAGACGCGGTGGCGAGTTTGGCCAAGCGCATCATTTTGCGCAAAGCGATTGTTCACGCACGGTCCAAAACACAGGAACAGAACATTCACTCACCTCACGAATTTCGACGTTAAAAATCCCATCGGCAGCTGTTCTGTTATTCGCGTCTGACCAAGATAATCCCCGCTCTTCACGCCAGGGTGGAACATCCCCATCAGCATCGAGTTTATTCCGTCAGTTTCAACATCGTATGCGAGCAATTTGACAACGTTGTGAGCAACCACCGCACTCTCCGGGACGATATTGGTCCCAACCCAACTCGGACAAATGCTCGCGAAGATCACCTCGCAGTCCTTCCCCTTTCTTTTAACTAACTCTCTCGTCTGTAGGATTTGAGCAAGCTTCGAGTTTCCGTAGCTCAAGTCCTTGGTTCTAAGCAATTCGGCGTTGCTGCTGTCCGACCGTCTCCCCATCCCCGCAATTGGCTCCTCCCCGCTCAGTTGCGTGCCGTCGCTGTGGTAGTGGTAGCTGCTGCTCACTTGCACAACTCGCGGCGGGATTGACGCAGATACGGGTTTCAAGTCGCGCACGAGAGCCTCGGTCAGGAGAAAGTGGCCCAGGTAGTTTGCCGCGAAAACCTCGTCGAACCCCTGTGGAGTGGTTGATTTTCTAATCTCCTCCAAGGACACGTCGGATTTTCGGGAGCCGTAGTGGATGCCCGCGTTGTTAACAAGGTAGTTGATGGAGCTGTTGGTCGCTCGGACCTTGGATATAGCTGTTTTCACTGATTCGAGATCACTCAGATCACACTGAATCGTAATGAGGTTGGGCATATTATATTTCTCGGCGACCTTTTCCATTTTGGAAGAGGAGCGCGATAGGCAAATTACTTCAAAATTCAAGTCTGTGTAGAGTCGTTTCGTGAGGGACAATCCAATTCCAGAAGTGCAGCCCGTGATCAGAGCTGTGGGGTTGGTGGACGAGATGTCGTTCAGAATGTCCAGTCCAGCCTCTGTGAGGAGGTCACGGTACAGGAATGGGGATGTTGGATTGAGGTGGGTATGTAGGATCGAGGCCAGTACAAGGAGGAGAGGGGGGGCGACTGCCCAATGAATAAAATGCATGTGATTGTGTCAATGCTTTGCTTTGAATGTGCGCTGGCTTTTGTATTTTTGCATGCAAGCACGAACCCAAACGAACCCAAATTTCCCATATGTTCCAACGTCTCTTCTTGGTCGTGGTTGTTACATCTGCTTTTGAGTTTCAGACCTCCACTTCATCCTACTTGTCCTTGTCCTCCTCCTTGCAATCTTCATCTACAAATACCCCTTCTCTCTCTCTCTATGAAAAAGAAACGAGGAAGTCCTACGATATAAACACTGCCCAATTCCTCCTCGACCTCGACACTAATAAAGCCACGTTCAACTTTTGCGGTGGGATGATGTTCCAGCTCGTCCTCACTGAAAAGCTTCGTGCACGATTGGAAAGAGTGAGTTCGAATACCGAGAATGATGCACTGCAGCCGGTTGTCTACGACAAGACGAACGCTCGTATGTTCAACATCCCTGAATACGAAAAGTCTGCTGCAGCAAACAACGTGAATACTTTTCACGGGCGAGAAATCAGAACCGTAAAAAATGCAGCAGGGGGGATGGGTTTCGTCCTTCAAGTCTCCGATTCGGAGAGCGACCCGGAAGGTTGGAGCTCTGAGGAGCTTGCCACCTACGACGGTTGGAAGCATGACACAGGGCGAGAGTGGAGGAAGCTGCAACAATGGGAACGCGAAGGTGTGCAAAACTTCAGAAAGAAGTTCGGTCCGAATTGCTTCGGTCTATCCCACAAGCTCTACTTCCATGTTGACGGAATGGAGAACTTTTGGATGTCTGCTGAAGACGGTTGTGAAGGAATGTTAGCCGAACAGCAACAAGAGAAGAAAAAATTCCAATTTTGGTGATTATTAATACTTCTTGACTTGATACTTCTTTAAAACTACTCATCCCACCCACAAACGCTTTTCAGTCCAAATACCGCATGAACACCGCACACCCATTCAACCCCGTCCCCTCAATCCCCTGCTCAACGAATTCCCTAAGGTCCCTCGGCGGCCTGCTGCTCGTATCCGTCAGAACAAAATCCCTCCCCCCCTGAATCTCCGCGTCCATCCCCACAGCCACAACGAACATGTCCCTGACAGTCGCTGTTGGTTCGAAACGCCGTTGATATTTATTGCCAGTTGGGAGCCGGAACTGGACGAGGGAGCCACCGGAGGTGGGCTCCGGGGGGGAGGGGCCGGAGAAGAGAGAGGCCATTGTTTGGGTTGTTGTTGTTGGGGTTGGGGCTGGGGCTGGGGCTGGATCTACGGCCACGCTTTATGTGTTGGTATTGCTGTTGTCATTGCTGAATTCATTGTTGTCGTTGTAGTTGAAGTTGTCGTTGAAGTTGTCATTGTCATTATTTGCCCCCACTGGTCCGTTCGTATTGAGTAACACACGTGCGGAATCATACGTGGCGGTGGGACCCAGGACCTTGAGCGAAATTCGCGATCCACCGACGACTTTCCCAGGCGCCTCAATATCTTTCATCTTCTCGTTGACTTTCTTTATTGCCTTTATTATGCCCGGCCCCCCGCTCCGCTTCCGTAGAAGTGTCACGTGGTGCTCCTTGGAGTCGGGTGTCAATGGGCATGGGCTTTTGAGATGTTTCGGTTTGATGATTTCTTTGAGGACTTTGGAGTAGGCCTTTTCGATGCCCAAGAGAGTGGATTGTTGAGTGGGTTTTTTTACAATGAGGGACTTAAGCGTGAGAGTTTGAAGGAGGGGGGGTGTTGTTGATACGAAGTAGATTGCTGCGGCTTCCTCTGTCGTGAACCGGCCGGTGCCAAGTGTCACGTGTCGGGTATTGTCGAATTGGTATGATGCTCCAAGCATTTGGTCATCGAGTTCGGCTTTGACGGTTGCTTGGAAGTTCGCAAAGGCAGCATCTTCGTTTATTAGTGGCCAAGTCAGGTAGACGAGATACAATTCTTTGTTAGAGGAATTTAGATTAGAGAAAGGCACTGCACTGTTTGAGGAATTTGGGATTGAGTCGGGCACTGTACTTTTCTTCGCTTTCTTCCTTGGAATCGGTGACTCCTCATTGTCGTCGCTGCTGCAAAGATCGATTATGTTCATTAGAGATGATTAAATGGCCAACTATAGCGAGGTAACCGTGTGGAACTCAATATTCCTTATTTATTTTTTCGTTATTTCGTACCTTGCGTTATTGATATGGCATGTACTAACCAGTACCACATGTGGCTCAAGAAGCGTGATTGGCCCTCTGGACTAGAGGCCATGACTCACCCAGATAGGGACGACGATTTGCTCAGGAGAAAGTACAAGGAGAGAGATGAGCATGGACGACTGCCACATCATTGGATGGCAGCGAAAGCTCAGACACACACACATTCTCTTGCCATGGTGGGCGTGCTGTCGATTGGCTTGAATTACGAGGCCCTCACCGCACGAGACAATAAAGGCGAAACTCCCATCGACATTGCCCATAAAAGTGGAGCCTGTGCTGAGATCATCGGCTTGCTCTCCCTCACTCCCGAGGAAGCTCAATCGTTGGGTTGGGATGGGATGGCCCGCTTGTACGCACCAGTGGGTTATTGGAGGAGTGAGATGGCTGGGTGGATCAAATCACGATCGTGGGCAGACTGCCACAAGTTCTTCAATGAGCACAATGACGAGTTGGTGCGTGAAGTGCTCAAATTCGACAATTCTAATCTTCTTCTAGCCATTGCTTGCAATAGCCAGGTATACAGCGACTCCCTCGTGTTTCTTGCTCTTCGAATGATCCATCGG
>Ga0114994_10004588_pt1 | contig 10043 bp, 10 predicted proteins | sample ArcticOcean_MG_C_9_FD_87043 | JGI IMG/M metagenome (GOLD analysis project Ga0114994, IMG submission 87043) | Marine microbial communities from western Arctic Ocean - ArcticOcean_MG_CB2_152 | ecosystem: Environmental > Aquatic > Marine > Oceanic | place: Arctic Ocean: Canada Basin | collected... | reverse complement strand
GCGCCGGCGACGCCGCCGCCCTCAGGTGCGTTTCGCTCGAGTCCAGCGGAGTGGGACAGGTTGAGGGCGGCGATGTCGAGCGTTTCAGGTGCGTGCGCGGAGTGGGAGGTCGAACTTATCGGCCGCAACGAAGCCGAGCGCCTCAAGCTCGGGCGAGACCCGTGCGAGGGCCCCCCGACGTCGCGACGTGCGAAGCTGCAAGTCGGGCAGGGTGTTCTTGCGCTCGAGGCCGACAGTTGGGACAGGCGCGTTTGTCTCGAGCACGTGAGCGGCGTCGATTACGACGCCCGCGGCACCGGCCTCGTCCGCGTGGCGTACGATCATGGCACGCACTACTTCCGGGTGGAGGCGCGCACCGTCGTCGCCGAGCTCATCCGCGCGATCGAGGCCGGCGGCGGCGACATCCGGGCGACGCCTACCTTTCGCGAAGCGACGGTCCCCGCGAGCCCGGGCGGCTCGGCGCGGGCGGCGCTTCGACGGCGCCGACGGCGTGGTTTTCGGTGATTTAAGTATGATACCTGTTTTATGCGCCTCCGGACGAGTCCGTGTACCCGGCTTTTCGCGCAAATATATATTTCGCTGCGTCTTTTTAAAATAAACGGGTTTTCTGAACCGGGCCTATCGAGCAGACGCTGTAGCTCTGACGCATCGATCCTAGAACATCGCTACGAGCGATTCTCGCAGTGCATAACATAACATTGCGGTGCTAACCTCGTGACGCGTGAGCTGTCACAACACACACACCAGCACCACCTCTGTGCCAAGAGCAAAATGAGCGCTGCCATCCACAGCTACCGAGCATTCCTGCGCGTCGTCGCAGCAATGCCCGCGGGAGGGCGCGGCGCGGCCGTGCAGCAGGCGCGGTCGGAGCTGGCCTTCTTCAGAGACGTCAGCGACAAGGCGGAGGCGGCGCGATTAGTCGACGCGTTCGACGGGCGCATCGCGTACCTGCGCATGACGCAGCCGCGGCGGCCCTCGGCGCAGACCGGCCGGACGCGCCTCGTCTTTCGGAATGGCAAAAAGGTGGAGGCCCCCCACGGCGCGGAACGCGACAAGGCCAAGTGGTCGAACTGGGACGGCGGCAACATGGACCCGGACTCCGTCTCGCGCCACAACCGGTCGCTTAGAAGGGCGGGCTTCCGCGACAACGCGCACGCGAAGGGCTTCTTCTAGTAATACATTGTGTGTAAAAGAACAGGGGGCTAGAGGGGCGCGCCGAGGAGCGACGCATCGTCGGCGCTGAGGAGCGGGGCTTCAATCGAGCGGCCGGCCGGCCGCCACTGCCGCCCACCCCGGGAAGGCGGCGCCCCCGACGGGCTCCTGCGAGCCCCCGGCGCCCGTGGCGTCCGCGAGCGACGGCGCGTCGTCGTCGTCGTGCGCCGGGGCGGCGCCCGCGTCGACCTCGGCCAGGTCGACGACCAACCGCGCGTCCTCGTCGTCCGTGGAGCGCCGCTTCTTCCGTGCGAGGAGGCCAAGGATACCAGCCTTCGGCGGCGCGTCGGCCTCGAGGCCGGCAGCGAGGAGGCCGCAGGCCGCGCGGAAGCCTGCCTCCTCGTCCGCGTCGACCGGCGGGACCTCCCGCTTCCTCCTCCTCTTCCTCCGGCGCGGCGCCGGCCGCCGCGCCCGGCGCGCGGTTCATTCCTCGATTTTCGCGCTCAGGTCCGCGCGGTCCGCGGCGCGCAGCGCCTCGAAGCCCTCGACGTCCCCGACGTTATCAATAGTCTTCGTCTTCTTCGCGGCGCGTTCGAAGCTCTTGAAGATGCATGCCGGGTGGTACCAGTGCACGCGCACGGCTGGCACGTCCGCCCGCACGCGGGGCGGCACTTTGCCGACACGCACCTCCTCCGCGACAAACACGGTGTGGCACCGCTTGCACCGGCTCCGCCGGCCCTTGGCGTAGTCGGCGCGGAACGTGTTCGGACCCAGCAAGCCCGAAATCATGCCGCCAAGGCGCCCATAATTCGCCTGCGTGTGCTCCTCCTCGGCCATGGCGGCCGTGATTTGTTCCCGGCTCGCGGCGTCCGGGCGGTCCTGCAGTTCGCTGAGGATCCGGGCCGACGGGAACGCGTCCGATGCGGACTTGCGGACCACCGCCGTCGGTGGTGGTGGCACTCGTATCTCGTCTGCGATGGCGTCGAGCTGCTGGACGGCGACGTCGGTCGCGTTAGCCATCGACGCGGGCGGCTGAACTGTGCCCGTGTACGACGGGTCTGGGTGATACCTCGAAGCACGTACCTCGAGCGCGACCGGACCCTGGCCGCCTTCGAGGAGTATGTTCGCCGGCGCCGCGCGCCACGACTCCATCACGGGACGGGGAACGGGCGCGCGCCGCAAGGTTTCAGGCGCTCCCGCGGCGGCCGGTGACGCCGGCGGTGCGGCGGTGGGCGGTTTCTCCGGCGAAGCCAAGGCGCCCAATTCCATGGGGGGCAGGGACCAGGGCAGCAGGCGGTGCTGCGGCGCGGGCGGCGACAGCTGTACGGCGAGCATCGTGATGAAATCCGGTTCGACGCTTTGTTTGATGGCTGCGCGCGTCGCAGAAGGCAGCCTTGCGTGCTCAAAATGACAATATGCCGGCGCCGGCCGCGGAGTAGACTGCGCTGCCAATCAAATTTGACCTCGCGCCGATCACCATTTCCCGGTCAAAGAGAGGTCAAAGAGTCCTGGAACCGTAGTAATAGACTGCTCGTATTCTTCAACACAAGACGAAAGCACAGAAACACACCTTATCAATGCCTCGTCAGCCGCGTGACCGTCGCGGGCTTCGAGAGGCCCTCGCCGACGAGCGGCGCGGCTTCCGCGGCGAACCCGCGCGCCGTTGCGAGATCGGCGAAGTCCGTCTCGGCGCCGTGCCGCGTCACGTAGCCGAAGATCGCGCCGCGGGTCGGGGCGAGCGCAATGATCGAGTCGACGAGCGGTCCGTAGTTGCCCGTGTCGTACAACAGGTCGCTCCCTACAACCAGATCGAATCTCCCCTCTCGCAAGAGCGCCTTCACGTCATCTCCGTTGCCCCAAACGAGCCTTTTCGCCCGCGCCCGCTTTGACGCGACGTTGAGGTCGACATTTCGCTGGAGCCATGCTAATGTGGACATCTTGGTGCCATCGGAGAAGTTCGTCTCGACGTCCGGATCCGTCAACGTCACGTCGCAGTCCGTCGCCATCGCGAGGCCGACGCCGAGCAGGCCGACGCCGCTTCCCAATTCCAGCACCCGCGGCGGCCGCCCCAGGTCGCTCGCGAGGTCTGGTATGACATCAGTGCACAAATGCTCCAGCATTGGCCGCGCCACCGGCCACGGGCGACACCCGGTACGGTCCGCGACGCGCGCCGTGCGGCGCTTCGAGTCACGCGGCTGCTTCATGGGCGTCTCGAAGTAGTCCTGCGTGTGTACAGATGGACGCGACGCGAGGAGCGAGTGTGTTGGGCCGCGCCGGGGGCGCATGGGTGGCGCCCGACGCCATCGACGCGACGCGACGACCTGTAGCGCAGCTGGAGAGACGGACGCGGCCGCTTCACCACGCGCAGCTTGGCCGTCTTGCCGCCGATGTCCACCTTGGTCCACTGCTCGTTGGCCAGAGCAGAGGCTTCGCGCAGCACGACCAATGGTAGCACGACCAGAGGCAGCGCGACGGCGCGGCGGCGGAGCAGCATGAGTCCTAATGCCCTGATGCCCTGCTGCTTGCAAGAGAGCTGCGATTTGCGGTGTATCGTTGCTCCCGGACAATTGTTGGTGAGCTATGCGACCGTCGCAGGAACGCCTCCGCTGGTGGCTGCGTGGATGGCTAAATAAGCCCCCGAGCAAGTGAGATGTCCCACAAAACCCGTATGCACGGGTTTTTGCCCGACGCGATATCACAACAATCTAAGTTGCGGTGCAATGGGCCGGAACGCTGATAAGCGCCGCAAATCCAAGGCACGGGCGCAGAGCATCGCTGCGCTCGCGGCGGGCGCGCCAGCGGAGCCCGCACTCAGCCCGGAGGACCGCGCCGCCCTCGCCGAGCTGCACACGCAGCGCACCTTGACGTATGCGACGGGGGAGCACGACTGGCGGAGCCCCGTCGTCGACGCGATGGGTATGGAGGCGCTGGACCGGTTACCATCGGCGACGGACGGGTGCAGCCGGGGCGGGAGCCGGGGCACCGGCGCGGCCTGGTTGCGGAAGTGGACGACGCGAAACGAAAAAGTGAGGGAACGCATCCTCGAGGCTTATCTCGGCTTCTTGCAGCGCGTAGTGCTCCCGCACGTGCGCGAGGTCTGCGCGCGGCACGGCTCGACCTTATGCGACGAGGGCCTCGTCTTCCAGCGCGAGCCGAGCTTCCGCTGCCACGCGCCGTCGCCGCAGCCGACGGGGCGGCCGCACTCGGACTCGGACTACGGCCACAGCGTCTACGAACTCAATGTGTGGCTGCCGCTGACCCCGTGCGGCGGCTCCAACTCTCTGTGGTGCGAGTCGGCGCCGGGCGCGGGCGACTTCGTGCCGTTCGCGGCGGCCTACGGCGAGGCCGTGCTGTTCTGGGGCAATCAATGCCGCCACCACACGCTCGCGAACGACTCGGGAACGAGCCGCGTCTCGTTCGACTTTCGGTTTTTGTTCCGCCGGCTCTACTCGCCGGACATCGCGAATATCTACGGCGGCCCGACGGCCTTTCTGCTGGGCGGCTACTTCGACGCGCTCGATAACGAGGGGGCGCTGGACGCCGGCGTGGCGCGGCCCCGGGGGCACGGCGTGTTGTACCGCCAGGGCGACTAGTTTTGTTTCGTAATGGTATGTTAATGTTTTTCTATTAGCCCGAACCGCCGAGCCAGCCCCGCGCAAAGACTGGCGGTGTTTCGACGGCAGTGAGCTGTGCTCGCGAGTTTCGCAAGGTGGACGCACAATTCGTTGTGAGCGGGTGCGGGCGTCCGAGCACGCGCCGCGCGATCCGTTCCGTCTCCTCGAGCGTCGTAACGGCCTCGCGGAGATCGTCGAGCGTGGCGTCGGAGTCCCGACAGAGCGCTATCGCGTACACCATCCTCATCCTGAGCGTGGTTGAATCATAATGTCCCAGAACACGTCGCACCACGGGCATCGTTTTGCGCATCAGCGATTTGGCTTCGTCGAAGTGCTGCAAATCCACAAGGATCGCCATGTAGTTGCTTACTTCCCGGAGCGTTTCTCCATGTTCTGCGCCCTCGAGCTTCACAAACCCGAAGTAAACTTCCCGTCGCATGCTTAGGGCCTGCTCTTTCTTTCCGAGCGATTGATACGTGATCGAAAGATTGCCCAGCGTGGTGAGAATGTTTTGTTCAGGTGCGCCAAAGCGCCGCATCGTAAACAACTGGGCCTCCTTCACGGACAACGCGTCCTCTTTGACCGACGCGAGACAAACCGTCACGGGCCTCGTCCTCATCCAGGGAATCCACGTAGCATTTGAGCATGAGCGGCGGTTAAGGAAACACGACGACGCGTCGTCGACGCGGTGCCATATCAGGAAAATACAAACAGATTTTGTCGTTGGTTTCCTGCAACAAACGCCCGAGGACCGCGTGGAGATGATAGCTAAATTCAAGCGAGTTGTTAGAATGCTGGAAGCGTGTGTGGACCTCATGGAAGCTGCGCATCGTTTTAACACGTCAAGAGCAGACGTAGACGGAAAGAGGAGACTAAAACAGTTCCACGAAGAGCAACGGCTGCTGCGCCGCGACTTGGAGTGCGCGGTAACGAACCAAGCCAAACTTCGCATCTATGATATTTACGAGAAGCGCGCGCGAGAAGACGCCCCAGTAGATGAAGAAACTCCCCAGGAAAAGTGGAGAAGCGCCAAGAGGCAGCGCTGCTCTCATCCCCCCGGGCCGGTCCCATCCCTAGCGTAAGGGTCATTTCTTAGACTTAGAGAACCGGAACCACCCCTTTTTCTTCTTCTTCTTCTTCGGCTCCGGCGGAGGGGTCACCTTCTCGGCCGGTTCGGCGGGCGGCGCCGAGATGGTTTTCCGGAACGTGATCTTTTTCTGGTCCGGCGCGGCCTGGCCCTTGCGGATCGACCCCACGAGGCGCTTGAGCCGGTTGAGTGGTCTACGCCTCCGGATCTCGTCGCCGTGCCACACGAGGAAGTCGCTCTCCTGGTGCGCGAGCTCGGCCTCGATGGCTTCCGCGTGCTTGTGGTTTTGTGCCGTAATGGCCGCGGCGACGGCCGCGGTTGTCGCGGCCTCGTGCGCCACCGCCTCGCGCGCCAGCTCCTCGGCGTGGCGGCGCGTCAGCTGATCGGAGTCCTCCTTAAGCCGTCGTTCTAAAGACGCCCGGACGGCGTCGTGCTTCGAATTCACTAGTTCCATGCGTTCTCGCGCGGCCGCCTCCACGGACTTAACCGCCGACCGGTGCTGCTCGTTCAGCGCCGCCAGCGCGCCGTCCTGGGCCGCGACGTAGTGCTGGTCCTTTGCCGTCAGCGCTCGGTCGTGCTCGTCGCGCAGGAGAGTGTTTTCGAGCGCGAGCGCGGCGTGTTTGTCGTTGGCCTCTTTCAGCGCGACAGCGTGTTGCGCATTCGCCGCCTCTAGAGCCGCGGCGTGTTGGGCGTTCGCGTCCTTCGTCGCCGCGGCGTGCGCGTTCGTGGTTTGCTTCAGCGCCGCCGCCGAGGCCGCGGTCGCCTTCTCCAATGCCGTGGCCGACGCGGCCTCGCACTCAGTGCGCGCCGCGGCGCCGGCCTTCGCGGCCTCGTCGGCGGCGAGGCGCTGCGCGGTCGCCTCGGCGGCGTCCCTCGCTGCACTCGCGTCGTCGCGGCCCTTGTACGCGGCATCGCGCTCGGCTTGCAGTTTTCTTATGAGCAGCGCGTCGGACTCGTCCACTAGCTTGTCGGCTGCGCTGCCGGGTGCGACGCTCGCAGCGGTGAGCGTTGCCAAGAGGGCTGTTATAGATAGGAGGTGGAGATGCATGGTCTTGCCACCGTTGAGCTGATGCGCCAACGCGTGCCGGCGCTGCAGCGTATCAAGGCCGGCGCTCCGAGCTAACAGTGAAAAAACCCGTCTACGTTACCCAATTTTATTTCTATTTTGGAGACGCGACATCATACTCTCGTTTGAGTATCTTTCGGTTGGTTGATAGTCCAAAAAGAAAAGTCAAGAGCGAGGCAGGCTTTACGATCCACGCGAGATGGGCGCGCCCTAGTTGGTGGGTTGGTAGAAATATGTTTTATTTATATTTATTGGGAGACCCTATGTCCTAAGGTGTGGGGCGGGGGGGTACGTGGGAGGAGGGGACGAGGAACGAACGGAGACCTTCTCTTCTTGATTAGCACGTCACCGGGATCCTGAGGAACGAACGTTGTGCCTAGAAAATCTTCCAATTTTGGTTGTCGTTGTCGCCGTCCTCGCACTAGTAGGCCTGGACGGCGTTGGAGTTAGCGAGCACGTCGCCTTGAGAATTTTTGTTCTTCGCGTCAAGGCACCACTTCTTGTTTTCCTGCCACTGCAGGTGGTCATGTTGTAGTCATTTGTGATGATCCCGGTGTTAGTACCGACGCCGGATAGGACCCCTGTGAATGGTAAAGCAGTCATGGTGCTGGAAGTCGTGGAGAACATCATCTTAGCCATCTTGGGGGCCTGGGATCCTGTGACTGCAGAGGCGAAACAGATGGCGGCCACCGTCGCGGTGTACTTCCGGGACGTCGGCTTCGGCGGGGCGACGAGCGGCGTGTCGACGGAGTCTTCGGGTATGGTCGCGTAGCTAGTAGCCATGGTTGTTGAGCCTGTATACGAGAGAAGAGTCAAATTCGGCTGGGCCAGCGGGACGCGCACATCTCATTCACTCATGGTCGGTTTTTGGCGGCGCGCGACGCAATTCAGGTGCCTCGTAAGGTCTCAGGTGGTCGCAATGAACGTTGTTAGAGTCCTACAGACGCCGCCGACGCACGGGTTGTGTTGTAATTGTTTCTGAAGAGCTGACAAACAAGAGACAAATCAGAATACCCGCATGAAGCTTGAACGAGCTTGGAAACGCGCTTTTGTTATTCGCAGCAGGCTCACCGAACAAAAGAGGACCCCGCAAGTCTACCCGAAGTTCACCGACGTGTGCGCACATGCTACAGCGCGTGCGTGGCAATGCGCGATCACATGCTAGCACGCGTGGACGTGGCGCGGCAGACCAGCATACGTGCACGCCATCGCCGCGACCCCGACCCGTATAACGCGGGCCCAACGGCCTCGTAAAACCAAAACAAATTAAACCAAGAATAAGTGTCATGCCGGCAACCGCACCACGCACGCCGCCCCGACCGCCGCGTCCGTCCCGTCCTCGAAGTCGACCTTGGACTTGCCCGCCTTCCCGAAGGGCCCCGCTAGACTCCCGACATCGCCGGTGGCCGTTTCGACCTTCAATCCTATATGCGTCTTCTGGTCCTCCTCGGCGGTGAACAGGCCCTCGACGATGACCGTGCGGTACCGCGCGGACCCCTCGAGGGGCTCGCCCTTGAGGCGCTCCACCGTACCCTCGCGGACGTCCTCCATCTTTTTTTCGGCGACGGCGGCGGGCGGCGGCAGCTCAACAACGGTCTTCTTCCGGGCGGGCTTGCCTACCTCCAATTCATCCGCGGGGACCACGCACTGGTCGTCCTGGTGCAGCGCCTTGGAGTTCGAAAAGGCGTATTTCTTGTAGACCAGGTAGAGCTTGCCCCCCGGCTGCACGAGGGTGGGTTGTTCGAAGGTCACGCGGAACTTGCCGCCCTTGCCAAAGGCCGAGGAGAGCCGCCCGATCTCGCCCGTCTCGGCCTGGACCTTGAGCCTGCGGCGGCGGCGGCGTGGGGTGGTGTGAAGGCGGGCGGGTGGCGCGCCCCCGTCGCCACGTCGTACGCGGTGTACCGAACTCTACGCGGAGTCGCGCTCGCAACGCCATCCCCGCGGTCATGACATAAAAATCAAAACGGGACGCCGCCTCCGCACCCCACAAACTGCGCCATGTTCGTCTCCTTGGCAAACAAGTCCTTGCCCACGACGTCGCGCACGCCCAGCGCCCCCTTGGCGTCGACGCAGGGGTCGCCCAGCTTGGCAACCACACCGACCTTGCGCTTCAATTTATAGAGGCGGATCGTGGCCCCGACGGCGTCGCCCTCGCACCGCTCCACGAGCCTGCCGTGAAACGCGACGCGGCAGGCGTCGGCCATGGCCGCGTCGGACTCGAGATGACTCCCGATCACCAGGGCGTCCAACTGGCACCGGACCTTGGCCTCGAACTTTAATAAGCACCACTGCAGGGGCTCCTCCAGGCGTTCTTGATAAATGTATTCTCGCTCAGCATCGAACTTTGCAACAGGCGTATCATTTAATTCGGAAGCCCCGAAGAAGTGCGCGGTGGCGACGGTGGTTGTGTGCCCCAGCGTCACGTGGAACGTTCGCTCGGTATCCGTCCGGCCCCGGAAGAAGCGCACCTTCCTTACTAAAGCCAACACGGCCGTGAGGCCCGGCACACTGCCGGGCGCGGCCACGACGCCCCGCTCGATGCAGGACGCGTCCAGCTGCGCCAGGCACAGGCCGGCCCGGTCGCCGCACCGAATAGCTTTGGCCGGCCGCCGGAACATCTGCATCGACTTGACCTTTTTCTCCACGCCTAGAGCGGGCAGCTCGACGCCGTCGCCGACCTTGCACTGGCCGCGCAAGCACGTCCCCGTGACCACGGTGCCCTGGCCCCGGATCGGAAAGCAGTGGTCGATGGCGAAGAAGAAGGGGCCGTCCGTATCCCGCCGGGGCACGGTGGCGCGCTTCCTCAAGGTCTCCACCAAGTCCTCCAAACCCACGGTCTCGGCCTTCTCCGTTGTAATGTTTCGGACACTAGCTACCTTTTCCCCGCCGACGCACGCGGCGCACGCGACGACGGGCGCGTCCCGGAATTTGGACGACGCTAATTGTTTTCTCAGTTTCTTGGTGGCCCGGTCGATGGCTTGCGGCCGTTCATCAATGGGAATCTGGTCCACCTTGTTGAGCGCAATAACTAGGTCGTTGGTGCAGATCTCCCCGATGACCAGACCATCACGACCGTCGCGACGACGTCCGTGGTCGTGTCGCAGACGCTGGCGCCCACGCCGGC
>Ga0114994_10004586_pt1 | contig 10046 bp, 9 predicted proteins | sample ArcticOcean_MG_C_9_FD_87043 | JGI IMG/M metagenome (GOLD analysis project Ga0114994, IMG submission 87043) | Marine microbial communities from western Arctic Ocean - ArcticOcean_MG_CB2_152 | ecosystem: Environmental > Aquatic > Marine > Oceanic | place: Arctic Ocean: Canada Basin | collected... | reverse complement strand
TATCGATAAATTATTTAGATGGTTAGTCACAGGATCGAGAATTATTGACGACTTTACTTTATCAAAGGCCATATTAGCCTTTTGCTCGTTAAATAAACTTAATTCCACATTAAAATAATCAGCAATAATGATGGCGTGATTTGGCTTCCACGGCTGAAACACCACCGCAACCTCAGGAATACTTATCAAAAGTGGGTCAGTGGAAAACCGTCCACTTGGTATGGAGGCAGTTAAAGAAGATGCTTTAATCACAATTTTATAAGGAAACCCTGATAGGCTCAAATCGTTAACATAAAACTTAGTCCCGTTTAAGCGACTTTCACTATTTACAATCCAATCAAGAGTATTTTTTTCAACTTTTTTTGCTAATTGAAACCAGAAAAGGCTATAGCCCACAATAAGAAGTAAAGTAAAAGCTAATAAAATTCTGGCGCGCATAAAGTATTCCTATTAATTAAAAAAATAGATAATAAGTTAATCAAGATCTGTTGATACAAATTATTTTATCTATTAAAAACTATAATTCAGCCTATCAAATATGACAGGAGACTATTTAAGATAGTTATTTTTTATTTTAACTATTTATCAGATCATTGCTTGCTGTCTCAATTTTATTTTCAAGCACTTTCATAAAAACATCTTTGGTAAGTCCCGATTTAATGGGCTCAAGAAATTCAAAAATAATTGTGCCCCCCGCCACCAAATGCTCTTTTTTCGGCCAGTAAGTACCCGAATTAAGGGCTACTGGTATTACGGCTTTTTTGGTGTATTTATAAATACCAAAAATACCTGACTGATACTCTACGTGTTGCCCAGGATATGTTCGCGAACCTTCTGGAAAAATAATTAACTGTCGTTCCTCATTAATCGATTTTTTTGCATCTTTCATGAGTCTTTTTAGCGCTCTCAAACCTCCATCGCGATCAATAGGTATCATGCCCGTATTTAAGCAAAATTGACCGTAAAGAGGTATTCTAAGGAGTTCTTTTTTCATCACAAATGCCGGATGGCTCACTACTGTGTGCATTACAAAAGTATCAAAAGACGATTGATGCTTCATAGCGATCAGAGCCCCACCAGTGGGTATATATTTGGAACCTCTAATTTCAAGCCGAATATTCATAATAACTTGCAATATAACCCGCACCCCGCGCGACCATATACCCTGAAACGCAATTAAACCATTTGTTGGTAGCCAGAATAACGGTAGATAGAGCACGCAAAATAATACCGTCCATAGATAAAAAATTGCCTTAAAAAAACTAGACCGCACTGCCGGCACTTATTTTTCTCCTTTATTCATCAAGATGAGGTAATTTTGTTATATAATTGATCTAAGGCCTTTGCCCGAAGCAGACTAATAATATATTTACTATATTCTTGCGACAAGCTGAAATAATTAATATTTTCAGGCCGCCAGCTTCCAACTGGATGTTCAATGAATTTAATTTTCGGTATAAACCGTTTAAATTCTACCATTGCACGTGGCATATGTTCGAGAGAAGTAACTACCCTTAAAGTTTTTATATTATTATTTTCTAGCCACTTCAGTGTTTCGATAGCGTTGCCAACAGTATCTTCCGCTTGATTACCACTTTCTATACAACATTCCTCTAGCTCTTTTTTACTACCCAACAAGTTAAGTAGTTCAGCGCGCGTTACCTTTTCATCAACGCCAGAAATATAAAGCTTCTCAGCCAAACCATCTTCAAGTAATTTGATTGCAACATTCAGGCGATTTTGACCGCCTGTAAGAACTACTATGGCATCGGTTTTCTTATTCACAGTCAATTCACCCGAGGTGAGTTTATTTATGTACCATAAATAGCCGCCAAACCAGACAAGCAGAAATGAAAAGAAAATGGAAAATATTAATCGCATGCTAGGATCATACCATCCTTCCCAGTGCACGCAAAACAGTAATTCTTGCCGACAGCATTGTCAGCAAGGCAAATAGGACCGGTATCAACAGCAGGATACACATTTTTAAATATGGTAATGTAGGCATTTCAACGAGGCCTTCTGATAGATTTTGGAAGAGATTTAAAAGTCCATAAAATGTTAAGAAAGAAAATACAAATCCAATAACTCCACCCTTAAGGCCATAATACATAAATCTTTTTTGGTATGTGCGGGCGACCATCTTATCTTGAGCCCCCATTAGGTGCATTATTTTAAGAGTTTTTTTGTGTTCGGACATGCTGGATTTTGTAGCAAAAATTACAATGCAAACTGAAACTATAAGAACCATAAATAAAATACCCACCGACATATACTCAACCATATTAGCTAAATCATAAAAACTATTTAACCACTGGCCATGGTCATCGAGATAAACACTATCACTGATTTGTTTAACTTTACTTTCCAGGGCCCCAAGATTGATATAGGCACCATTATTAATTAGGACATCCATCATCATTGGCAGCGGAAGGTCTTCGGTAATATTTCCAGAACCCAACCAAGGCTCTAGAAGTAATGATATTTCTTCATCCGATAGAATTCGTACTGATTTTATTCCCGGGGTACGCTGGAGTGTTTCTTGAATTTCAAATGACTGCGCAACTATAAGGTCTTTATCAGCACCAGTCACCTGCACGGTAATACGACCTTGGAGTGAGCCTGCCCAATCTTCAAAACCTGCGTTTAACAGCAAGCTTCCCGTTGCTGCAAGTGCACTCAAATAAACCATAATTGCCATGACCCAAGGCAGTAGTTTTGTCGCTTCACGATTATTTATTGTTGGCAAAAAATCAAAGGATTGGCTCATCTTGATATCCCTTCATTTTCAATGAACTCACTAATATCTTCCTTTGAACCTTTGACTTGCAAGAGCGTACCATCAATTAAATGTAATCTTGGTGCGCCCACTTTAGCAACTAGGGCATCATCGTGGGTAGCGATAACAATTGTTGTGCCCAACTTGTTAAGTTCAACGAAGAGGTACATAAGTCGCTCGGCCATTTTTGGATCAACGTTACCTGTTGGTTCATCCGCAACTATTATATCAGGTCGACGTATTACAGCGCGGGCGATAGCCACTCTTTGTTTTTCTCCACCCGAAAGAGCTGTCGGATTTGAATTCATTTTATCGCCAAGCCCTACCCAGCTCAGAAGTTCTTCAACGTGTTCGCTAACCTCAGAAAAGCTGGCACCAGCAATCCTTAGAGGTAATGCCACATTATGGACAGCTGACATATGGTCAAGTAGTCTAAAATCCTGAAAAACTACTCCAATTCGGCGCCTGAGTGCTGGCAAATCTTCTCGTTTAACCTTTGCGACGTCGCGGTTAAACATTAGTATTTCCCCACAACTTGGCTTCTGCGCCAAATAAATTAGTTTGAGTAAAGATGTCTTACCTGATCCGCTAGGGCCGGTGAGAAAATGCATAGACCCAGGTTCAAGTTTAAAAGAAATATTCTTCAAAACTTCATGCCCTTTTTCATAGCTCATACTTACATTTTTAAACTCAACCAATTAAGGCCCCTATATTCATTAAAATCCTATTTTTTCTTTTAGAACACAGTAATAATCATAATGCAAACCGAATTGACCCATATTATCGACACGTTATATCTCATAAATGTTAATGTATTGATAATCATCGGGGGGCACATTATAATGTGAATACAATTTAACATACCATAGCAGGAAGCGGGCTCCATAAATGATTCTTACGTGTCCGGAATGTAAAGCACGATATGTCGTTAACCCCAACGTCCTTCTCCCCCTTGGGCGAACTGTACGTTGTGCAAAATGCGCCCACAGCTGGTTTGAGAAAAAATCTGAAAATGATCCAGATATTTCTCAACTAAAAAACATTAGTCAAACCAAGGAGACTCAAGTTACAGAAAATGAAGGTTCCAAAAACAACGATGGTTCAGATGTGCAAACAAACAAAAAGAGAGAACAGTCGGGACCAGCTCTAGAAAAGTCTAACCTACCAGCACTTCAAAATCAAAAATATGAATCAAACAAAATTGGTTGGGTTTCACTTGCTATTTTTATAACTATTCTTTCCAGCTCATTCATAGGTTTTCAGGACACCATAGTATCAAACTGGCTCCCAGCACAAAAACTTTATATTGCGTTGGGCTTAGACAATAGCGGAGCTATTCGCCCACCTGGAGCCAAAAAAGTTGTGAAAAATGAAAGTCTCCTAAAAATCGACGTAAACAAGGTAATACTAAAACAAATTAACGAAATCTCTCATCTAGTTATTGAAGGAACTGTCGAAAACCACACAGATTATCATCAAATAATACCAGCAATTAAAGTCACACTTCTTGATGAAAATCGCCGTAATATTCATACTTGGAACTTTAAAACTGAAACAACAAGTATTCAGAAGGGAGAGAGTATCAATTTTATTAATTATCTGCCATCTCCCCCTAAAGAAGCCAGAGACGCCAGCGTTACATTTACAATAAAGTAATTAGTTATAATAAGCTTAATTACTTTAAGTATAGAAAAAGAAAATTCAAAGGTCAGAGGGTCGGTTTAAAATTTATCTCTTTCATTATATTTTGAAACTCTGGTGATTTTAAAATAGGTTTTCCAAGCTCCCTCTTAAGATTACCCATGATAACAACAAGTTCTGACTGGGATAGAGCTATTTTATTAATTTCATTATTAGTCATTTTTGCAAGAATTTCCTCTACAAGTACAGAAGCACTTTTTAGTAAAAAGTTTGATTTTTTACTGGCGAAAGAAACTTTTTTTTCCTGCGCCTTCATGGCATCGCCTACTTTTGATTGTACGATAAACTGACTATGCTTTACATTTTCTAAATCTATCTTTCCATTAGTTTGTCGCTTATTTATAATAAGTCCATCCCGAACTTCCTCATTATAAGAATTAGAAAGCAGTTTTTTTTGAACCAAAATTAAATTATCAATAATTTTTCTGCCTTCTGAAAGGGCTAAATAATGTCCAAGACCATTACCACTTAGAATAAGATTATTATTTTGAACTAAGCCTTTACTAATAAAGTTAACCATTAATAACGCACTATGATATTTTTTCTGGTCACTAAAAGCTAAAATATAACTATATAATTTTCTTACCGATTGGATATCTACATCGAGTGAATAGTCATGCGAGGTGGTAGTTTTCCCTACCACTATATAATCTTGAAAAAAGCCATCCACACTTCTAAGTCCTTCACGTATATTTTCGACTGATTGTTTCTGGTTTATTAAAAGAGCAAGTTTATCCAACGAGGCGATAAGATTATTCTCAATGATGCCCATGTCACTGTTTTCAATTTTTTGGGCAGTATCCCAGAGTAAATTGCGAGCTACTTCATAACCTTCATGGTTATTATAATCACTTAAGCGCCAATATGCGGAACGCATGGCCACATAATATATAGGAGGAAGGCCCTCTGCATCAGGTAATAAGCCAAGAGCTTTAATTTGTCGTGTAATCGACCTAAATTCTGGCCTTTTCTGGCCAAGTTCATGATAAAGAGAAATGAGTTTTCCAGCTACTGGATGACGGTAGGTCTTTATTGGTATTTTTATATTCTCAAGAATAAAACTCGACACCTGACCCATTTCATCCTCAACTGATAATTTAACGTCTACAACAAAGCCTGCATATTTAGACCTGCTAAAATCAAGATAAAAATTACGGTTGTATGATATTATATCCTCAAGAGCTAAGGCTTTTCTATCCACAATTATCCCATTTGAATTGATAAGTTCTACAAACGTATTTATAATTTTTCGATCATCAATAACATCTACATCAAAGGTCAAATAGCCTTTATCGTTAGCGTGATCCTCAAGGCTAAATTTGGTAATCTTTGGCTCTTGATCTTCTATGATAATAATTGGCCAAGTGCCAAGTGAACGTGAGCCTTGGTTCAACGACCACCAAATTTGATTACTGATTTTTATATTAGCTTTTAAATCACCATTCTTCTGTTTTTTAAATGGAACCACCTTACCGTCTGAAAGTTTAATAATAGGGGCCCAATCAAGACCCTCCACACGTACGCTGATGATACTACCCTCATGGATCGGATTTAATTCTCCACCATCTTCAGTAATATCCGTAAAAAAAATTTGGAGCGGTTCTTTTTGAAGATATTCTGGTGCAGTTACGACGGCTGTTACATACGCAACAGGATAATCAAAAAGAGACCTTGGCTTGAAGGCGAGAGTGGTTAGATGCACAAAATTTGTTCCACTGGAAAGAGCTAATATAGTAAATATACAAATACACACAGCGAGCGACGCAGTTGCTTTTTTTTGAGAATATTTTATTTTTCTAAAAAACCCCAAGAGTAAAAAAATACTTCCAACAAGCAGTGTAAATAAATAGAAAATGGTTTGCACAATGGGGGAAAAGTAGGGCCACAGATCAAGAAGAGAAATAATATAATATGTAAGAATAACTATTAGAGTTGGAACTAAACCGGAGATAAAAGACGTTCCATTAAATGGCAATCTTTCATTATTAGTAAAAAATTTAAATTTAGCTTTTAACAAAATACAACCTTTTAATTATACAGCTAAATCTACTCTGATAGCCAGGGGGCAATATGATCAAGATTTATTATTTCCTCGTAAGTAGGCCGAGGTCTTACAACAGCAAATTTATCATCCTTTACAAGGACTTCTGGTATAAGTTTTCTAGTATTATACGTTGATGACATCACAGCCCCATAAGCCCCCACAGAACGGATCGCTAGCAGGTCGCCAGTTTTCATCGAAGTGATAGGGCGGTTGCTAGCAAAACTGTCGCCAGTTTCACAAACTGGGCCTACAATATCATAAAGTAAAATTTCTTCATTACTTTCTAAAACTGGCACAATTTCGTGATAAGCGTCATACATACTCGGCCTGATAAGATCGTTCATAGCAGCATCAACGATTAGAAATTTTCTTTCTTCACCGTCTTTTATATAAACTACTGTTGAGACTAATATGCCTGCATTACCTACTAAAAACCGACCGGGTTCAAGTATAATTCTACAGCCAAGGTGTTCTGTTACCCGCTTAACCATTTTTTCATAATCACTTGGCAACGGCGGTAGGTCATTACATTCGTATGAGATACCGAGACCACCGCCAAGATCGAGACGAGTAATATTATGGCCATCTTCACGCAAAAGTTTCACAAGACCGGCGACACGTGTGAACGCTTCCTCAAAAGGTTCAAGTTTAGTAATTTGCGACCCAATATGAAGATCAAGCCCTACCAGATTAATTCCGGGAAGCTTAGATGCCCTCTGACATATTTCGCGAACGTTACCCCAAGGAATTCCAAACTTGTTTTCTGATTTACCTGTCGAAATTTTAGCATGTGTTTTAGCATCTACATCAGGGTTTACACGAAAGGTAATATCCGCAGTTTTATCCATGGAAGAAGCAACCTCACTTAACTGGTAAAGCTCTGGTTCGCTTTCTACATTAAACTGATAAATACCCTGCTCAAGAGCAAAGGTCATTTCCTGAGCAGTCTTGGCTACACCTGAATAAACAATTTTGAATGCGGGGATGCCGGCCTTTAGCACTCTTCTCATTTCACCTTCAGAGACAACATCAGCTCCAGCTCCAAGGTCACCAAGAGTTTTTATAACTGCTTGATTTGTATTTGCTTTGACCGCGTAACAAATAAGATGGTCTGTATTTCTAAATGCTTCTTTTATTTGATTAAATTGGTAAGTCAGTGACGCTGTGGAATAGAGATAAAATGGCGTACCAATACTTTTAGCAATCTCTGAAACCTTAATATTTTCGGCAAACATTTCGCCGTCTCTATGCTCAAAAAAATTCATAAAATTATCTTCTTAACTATTATTACTTAGATTTTCATAACCTGGGGGAGGTAATAAATCACCCCGTTTTCCGCAAGATCCAACCACAAAAATCAATGTGATGCTCAATATTAGTTTAATAATCTGTTTCATTTACACTCTATTCTTTCTTTCGCATTTGCCACTTGTTCCAACACTTTTAATGGTGCTGTGCCGCCATAGCTTACTCTGCTTGAAACTGAATTTTCAACACTTAATACATTAAACACATCGTTGGTAATTTTTGGTTCCACCGATTGCATCTCTTCTAACGAAAGGCCATTAAGATCGCAGCCCTTTTTTTCTGCTAATGCAACTATCGAGCCAGTTATGTGATGAGCATTTCTAAACGGCAACCCAAGAACACGGACCACCCAGTCAGCTAGATCTGTTGCAGTTATAAAGCCAGTTTCAGTTGCATGTTTCATCTCTTTAACATTTATAGTCATATCTAGCACCATACCAGTCATGGCAGCTAAGATTAAGGAATAGGTTTCAACAACATCAAATGTTGCTTCTTTATCTTCCTGCATATCTTTTGAAAATGTTAATGGCAGTCCCTTCATAGTGATGAGTAAACTATTAAGTGAACCAATTATGCGTCCGGATTTACCCCTACAAAGTTCAGCTGCATCAGGATTTCTTTTTTGTGGCATAATCGACGAACCGGTAGTGAAACTATCGGACATTTCAATAAATTTAAACTGAGCACAGGACCAAGTAATCATTTCTTCTGCTAATCTAGAGACGTGAATTGCGCTAATAGCTGCAGCAGACATAAATTCGAGGGCAAAGTCACGGTCTGAGACTGTGTCCATAGAGTTTGCTGTAGGCCTGTCAAAACCAAGTGCATCAGAGGTTTGATTTCGGTCAATAGGAAAGGATGTTCCGGCTAGAGCAGCCGCACCAAGCGGGCATTCATTTAAACGCTTTCTAACGTCCTTGAACCTCCCCCTATCGCGTGTGAACATTTCAAAATATGCAAGCATATGATGACCAAAAGTAACTGGTTGAGCACTTTGAAGGTGAGTAAAACCCGGAATAATAACATCCGCGTTCTCTTCAGCTTTTTTGACAAGAGCTAACTGAAGAGCCTTTAAGGCTTCATCCGTCTGATCGCAAGCCTGGCGTACCCAAAGTTTAAAATCGGTCGCAACCTGATCGTTTCGAGAACGCGCGGTATGAAGCCGCCCTGCAGTTGAACCAATGATTTCAGTAAGGCGTGCTTCAATATTCATATGAATATCTTCAAGTGCCGAAGAAAATTCAAATTCGCCAGCTTCAATTTCAACTTCTATTTTTTTCAATCCACTTTGAATGATTTTTGCATCTTTATTTGAAATGATACCTGTCGCAGCCAACATTCTACAATGTTCAATTGATCCCTGAATATCTTGCCTGTATAGTAATTTATCAAAATCGATTGAGGCGTTAATTTTTTCCATTATATCGGAAACGCCACCTTCAAAACGGCCACCCCATAAAGAATTTGCTTTTGGTTTTTGAGTATCATTAGTCATCGTTAATTTCTTTATATTTTTTACAGGATTAAAATGAAAAATAAGTCTCTTTATATACTATCAATCATTGCTCTATTCATAGGTATTTTTTCTTTATATGAACTAGGCAATACGCCAAATAACGATATACCGCAAGGTCTTAACGCAGGCGCAATGAAGAGATTTGTTTTTAATGACAAAATGGTCCCGGCAACAAATGCTTCATTTCAAGATGCAAATGGTAGAGTGGTGAATTTTTCAGATTTCAATGGTAAAGTGATTTTAGTCAATCTTTGGGCCACTTGGTGCGCCCCTTGTATCAAAGAAATGCCTGATTTAAATGAGCTTCAAAAATCTTTTGAAAATGACGATTTTGAAGTTATCCTGATATCACAAAATTCGGATGGGATTGAGAGTTCATTAGCATTTCTTAAAAATAATAATATCAGCCACCTTACCACGTATATCGATACTAATAGAAGTGTTGCACGAACTTTCAAAGCGAATGCGCTACCTACCAGTATCTTAATAAATGCCAAAGGATACGAAGTGGGCAGATTAATAGGGCCGGCTGAATGGAATTCTGATAGTGCTCAAAGGCTAATTAATTATTTCCTCTTAAAATCAAAACCTTTGTGATTAGAATAAAGGCCTTGACTGTTATATTATAACATTATATTAATATCACATCTTTCAACATTAATATAATCAGGCCTTTTATTATGAATATCTATACACAC
>Ga0114994_10004578_pt1 | contig 10054 bp, 12 predicted proteins | sample ArcticOcean_MG_C_9_FD_87043 | JGI IMG/M metagenome (GOLD analysis project Ga0114994, IMG submission 87043) | Marine microbial communities from western Arctic Ocean - ArcticOcean_MG_CB2_152 | ecosystem: Environmental > Aquatic > Marine > Oceanic | place: Arctic Ocean: Canada Basin | collected... | reverse complement strand
TGCTGCTACCGAGGAGCCTGCTGCTACCGAGGAGCCTGCTGCTACCGAAGAGCCCGCTGCTGCCGAAGAGCCCGCTGCTGCCGAAGAGCCCGCTGCTGCCGAAGAGCCCGCTGCTACCGAGGAGCCTGCTGCTACCGAGGAGCCTGCTGCCGAGGAGCCTGCTACCGAAGAGCCCGCCGCCGAGGAGCCCGCTGCAGAGGAGCCTGCTACCGAAGAGCCTGCTGCTGTCCCTGAAACTCAGTAAATCTTTTCAGCGCGTTGTAGTATCCCAACCCACCTTTATAAATGTTTGAAGGAGGGGCATATAATATTTCGGTTAAAACGTTCTTTTTCTTTTTGTTATATTTCGGAGGAATGTAATGTATCTTGAATCTCCAAACTCTAAACTTCCGTTGAATCACTACACACTTTTCCCAGTGAAGGAGTAAACTGTGTATATCTTTATTATTTTTAATTCTATGTAGATCTTTTGCGCTTTGATTTACATTGTTCCGACTCTTGTAGTCTATACCTAGCTCTAATAGCGTTCTTATAATGTCTATATCGTGGTGTGCGAATAGAGCATTATTACCAAAGAAGTTTATAAGATTTATATTCTCACCATATTTATGATATATGCGTATAATTTCTGGTGTGATGCATGCTTTAAATAAAAACGTCTCATGACAGATATCGCGTAGGTCCCTAATTTGTGGAAAGTATTGTTCCCTACATTTGAAGTATTCTTCAATAGTTTTAAGTTCACGTTGAAGAAATATACCTGGTATAGAGAAATATGACTCATTGAACGGGTCGATACCGCCATTTATGAGTAATTGATTGGATTCAAATGTATACTCGTAATTGGTCGGTCTGTACATAACGTTATAATCATATAGTTCAACACCTTTATCGTGTAAATACTGAATTGTCTCTGACTCTTTTGGCCAGTGAAAAATGTTAAACTCAAAGACATCTTTCTTCTGTATATCTGACCCCATATTATGGAGATACATAATGGTATCTAATTTATATTGTTTCATTATGGGGGTTGCATTCGTTATATTCACAATGTCTTTGTCACCGCCTCTGTTTATGAGTTCTTTCATAACGTGAAGTTCTTGGGGAAAATGCATCAGAGTGTTAAAATTGTCATCCACTCGGTAATCATTTATATCATTTATATCATTCATTGCTAAATATGTGTTTAGTTCGTCTATATCCTTAAATGTAGGCATTTATAATGATACCTAGAGTTATTCTTCTAAATACAGAAATATATTATATGTCTATTCATAAATGACCCCCCGAAGTAAGAAGGCAACACGGATGCGTGGGAGTAACTGGGCATCCTCGCATGTGAGAAAACGAGGTGGCAAGAGACCCCCTCGTAAGACCAAGAAAGTCCGAAAGAAACCGACACCACCCAAGGAATCTAGACAAATTACCGATAAAATAATATTGCGGAACAAGATTTCACAGGATACGGTAAATAAGATCTATCCCCTATTGCGGAAAACAGTGACAGCGCTAGAAGCAAATCGGGTAGATTATTGGGCCACGGGTGGGACTCTGTTAGGGACTATTAGAAGCCGGGGTATGATCCAGTGGGATGATGATATCGATATAGCCATTAACATCGTTGATGTTCCCAAATTGGAGGATTTAAAGGATGAGTTTACAAAAATGGGATTAAGACTCTATAAAGCATCTGGGAAATATTTTAAAGTGAAATATGGTCATAGAAACGATGATAATTTATGGATAGATATATTCATAGTTGATGAGAACGGTTTCTATTTGCAGGGGCACAAGGCTCATAGACGGTATCTTCCGGGTGAATTATATCCATTAAAGAGAGGTAAATATGGAAATATATCTATAAGAATCCCGAATAAATCTCGTGAATATTTAACAAGAATATTCCCCGATTGGAAAACCACTGCTCATATGTATAATCATGCCGATAAGAAGAAACACAAGATAACCATGCGTCTCACTCCTGAATTAAAGAAGCCTCTTTTACCGAAATATTAAATTTGATTAAAGAGATTCTCTTTATAATATAATTACATTTAAACGATGTCTTGCTGTTCTGGAAGGAAACAAGATAAAAAGATTCTGAGAAAATACAGGGTCCATCCTGTCCCAGTAAAAAGACCCTCCGTTTATGAGAGACCTTTAACAGAGATAGGTGAAATAATAGGCAAAGAGATGATTCAGTGTGGGGTATGCGCTGAAACATTTTCACTGAATCAAGGTAAAATAATTGGTTCGTGTGTTGGTTGTGATAAGTTTCTCCACTGTGGAATCGCTGGCAAGTGCATTGGTGATGACTGCAGATATATTATTCATGGGGTTGAGCATCGTGCCACGTGGTGTTTGGCATGCGTCCCCATGAAATATGAGATTAATCAAAAGAACAACAATATAGATGGGGGGTGTATCTGTAAAAAATGTTCGGTGAAAGAAAATATATGCATAGTATAAATGGAAATGTTAACAGGTGAAGTAAATGAATTAATGAATCTTAAAACGTGTTCACCATTTATGATATATATCGTGATGTTTTTAATGTGTTTGTTCAAAGTATATTATACTCGTTTGAACCTTAAGAGATACAATACGAATAAGATGGATAACCTTTACAATTATTATTCTATGGGTGAGTTCCGTTTTATGTCTCTGATAGGTTTGGTACTGTATGGATTGTGTAGTTATAATAAAGAGTTCTTAGCCTGGCTAGTGCTATTGTTACCAGTCCTATATGTCTTGTTACAGAATATCATAACTCAAATATATATCGTATCGGCGTATCAAGGTGCTCCGGTCCCGGTAATGGAGGAGAAGAAGACAGATAGTTCTGGGGGCACGGGGGGTCGGATAATGCCGGAAATGAGCCCCCCCAAACCCTCTGTCTTAACACCGCCCATGTCCACGAATACATCTGAGCTGTTGGGTGGTTCTGCGGGGGGGGGGCTCGGGGGAATTACGAATGGCAATCAGCATAATATTTTTTAATTTCATTTAAGAAAATAAAGACATTATGAAGATAACTATGAAGCTCATATCATTCGATGTAGGAATTAAGAACTTATCTTTTTGTTGTTTAGATTACACAGATGATAAATATCGTATATATGATTGGGGTATTATAAATATATCGTGTGACGAATGTTGTGATCATATTATTAAGGGAGGTCGGAAGTGCGAAATGAGTGCATCAGTAATCAATGAGTCTGGAAAGAAATTATGCAACTCTCATAAAAAGAATAAAGAGTATAAAGATCTAAAATTAAAAAAGATTCCTAAGATAAAAAACCAAACATTGCATATTGGCGAGAACATTGTGAATAGATTAAATGAAAAAGACTTTTTAGACGTTCACGATGTAATTATAGAAAACCAGCCTGCATTGAAGAACCCAACAATGAAGACAGTTCAGATGATGATATATTCATATTTTTTAATTAATGGATATACAAATGAAGACTCAATTATAGATAATATTGAGATGATAAATGCGAGAAATAAACTGAAGGCATATAATGGACCACCGATAGAGTCCCCTTACTCCAAAGATGTAAAAAACAGATATAAGACTAATAAATACTTGGCAATTGAATATTGTAAACACATGGTAACATGTGAGGAGAGTTCATTTCAAGAGTTATTCAATACTTCCAAAAAAAAAGACGATCTTTCCGATAGTTTTTTGCAGGGGGTATATTGGATCTTAAAAAAAAGCAATGCGTTATGATACGTCTTCGCATAAGTTTATAAAACCATTTAAAGAACAAAATTAAGATATAAGATATAAGATATAAGATATAATGAGTGAACTTCTACTTAATTCTCTCTCAGTTTTTTATGCAAAGGATGTCAACTACACCGAACTTAATGAGGTTATCAATAGTAGCTCGGTCTTATCGTTGCGTCTGGTAGATTGGTTTGTCACAAACTACGCAAAAAAATATAATGTGATTTATCTTTTAAATAAAGATAATAAAGAGATAACAGACGAGATTACGGGCAACATTTCTCAAATAAATGTTTTTCAAGAATATAAATCTCAACTAAAAGCTTTTTCAAAAAAAAGATTTGATCCATTCTGTCGTAGAGACAGATTAGATTTCGTGTGCAACGGTCAAACGATCAACACTACCGTGGGACAACTGAACTTTTTCAGATGGGCTTTAACGGTCCGTGTTATCGACTATATTAAGTTGAACAAAGATATTATAGAAGATGATATGAATACATCACTAAAGGTGACAAAAGAAACCGGGAAAAAAAATAAAAATGGTCGCAAATCTAGACAGGAACTATCAAAGTCTGCATTAAGGGGTCTTAATAAAAATAAGTTAAATGTTTGTATTACGTTTGATTAATTACCAATCTACCGATTTATTACGTTACGCGCTTTCCCACGAAAGCTTACTTCTTCTTCTTCTTGACAGTTCGGGGTTCCTCATGTTGTTCCTCTTCATCGGAGTCACCTGTATCATCGCTGCTATCCTCAATCAACGTGGAGTCCTTCTTAACATCTGCCGTATCATCGTCCACCTTAACCTCCTCATCATCATCTTCATCGTCGGATCGGAATGCGAAATCATCCAGCGTGGGGGGGACACTCACGAGCATCTGCTCAGCTTGCCATGTACATCCGAACTTACCGGAAGCGATCCACAGCCCGGCACACTTCAGGACAAGCTTTACCTTTGAACCCTTCTTAAGAAGATTGGCGACATCAACGTAGTTTTCCTCCTCGGGGTTGGAAACATTCAGTTCATTCCTGTCTGAATCAAAGCACTTACACAGGACATTCCCGTCGCGCTTCACAATCTTGAATTGCATTGATGGTGCCCACTTGTCGGTGGGTTCTCCTGTATCCTTATCAATGGGAACCTTGACAATGGGATTATAGAGTGCCTCAGCCGTGTCACGGGTCATCTTAGGCATCTTGAGCCACTGCTGAGAGTTCTTCATACCGTCGGTAATAAGCTTATCATCAAAGGACTTGAAACACTGGTGCAGCTCTCGCATCTTCTTATCTCCCGCCAGATTGTTGAGAGCTACTCGGACACTGAACTTTCCGGTGGTATCATCTCCAAAGTATGAAGCGTCAAAGACAACATCCAAGTCCTTTGTTTGTAGATAGATGGGATTGATCCCCTCACCGTAATTCAACCAAGACATCTTCCCACCGTTGTCCATTGAACGAACTGGAGAGTATTGAACCTTTCCCATCTCAATCTCCTTGGGTCGCATTGGCTTCACATCGTTGCCTCCTCCACCCCGAAGACGAAGGACAAGGTGGAGTGTGCTCTCCTTCTGGATGTTGTAATCGGCGAGCGTACGACCGTCTTCAAGCTGCTTCCCCGCGAAGATCAGGCGCTGCTGGTCCGGAGGGATGCCCTCCTTGTCCTGGATCTTCGCCTTCACATTCTCGATAGAGTCGGCCCCCTCAACCTCCAGAGTGATGGTCTTTCCCGTAAGAGTCTTAACGAAAATCTGCATGTTGTGATAAACTTGTTCGGTTTGTTCGGTTTGTTCTATTTATTCGGTTTGTTCTTTTGTTCTTTTTGTATCTTGTTATATCTCTCTTTGTGTTTTTGTTTGTTTCTACATCATATATACAACATCAAATTTTTAAGTGGATTTTGGCGATTTTATTGCAGTGCTCTTAAAGGATTTAAATAATATCAACTAAATAATATCAACTAAATAATAATGAAGAATATGCCAACCACCGAAACGAATATTTGTGAGAAAAATGGTTGCTGTCATGAACGCCGTTATGGGTGTTTCTGTAAGAAACACCGTGATAATTATCTTTTAACAGATGAGGGGGTGATTATTCACGAGAGATTTACTGGCAAACGTGCAGATTATAAGGTTCCATCTTTGAGGAAATCATGTGGAATCATATCACCTGGGGGTGTGAGAAATATAAAGAAACTTAAAAAGAATGAATTATTTGATTATTATCTTGTAGGCTTGAAGTATTTATCAATATCACCCCGTGAAATAACTTGTGTGAAAAAACTACAGGAGATTCTAAAGAAAAAACAGAATCGTAAAACTCTCGAAAGATTTCACGGCCCCGCCACATTTTCCCGCAATCTTTGTAACAATAATGAGGATTTTTATACATTCGATGAGATTAAAGAGATACCCCTAAGATATTTCTTTTCTTATAAAGATGATACTGATATTATATGGGGATTTGATATTAGATCATTGGTGGAACTTTTAAAGAATAATTCTGAAAATCCATATACACGAGTTTCATTTTCGGGGGAAGTTGTGGCGCGTATGAGAGATCTTACCAATTCTTTAAAGAGTGATAATATCATGACATCTCATGAAAAAATAGAAGTACAGGATCGGAGTGTAATGATCCAACTGAAAATAACTGATTTATTTTCACGGATGGAATATGTCGGGTGGAGTTGCAATCAAGATTGGTTAACTTCTTTATCGGTTTCCCATCTAAAGAAATTGTATAGTAACTTGCAGGATATATGGGATTATAGACTGCAGATAACTCCGCAGGATAAGATAAGGTTATGTCCTCCCAACGGGATTAATTTCAACAGAACACGACATGTGCTTAATAGTAATTCTAAAGAAGTTATTTTTGAGATAATTGTAGACGATATATGTAAGTTTGAGAGATCTCAAGATACCAGTGATAAGAAACTTGGATATATGTATTTTTTAATCGGATTGGGACATTTTTCTAGAGGATGTTTTGAAACTCATTGCGACTGGTTGAGTCACATTTATTAGATATTAAACATACTTAAGAATATATCACCACTATACAGTATAAGGAATTAAGTGCGGTTGATAATAGACAAAAAAAGATATACTAAAGCATAAAACATGGCAAAGACTAAGCAGACTAAGCAGACTAAGGCGTCTAAGAAGGTTGAGGAGGTGGAGGTGAAGGTTGAGGAGGTGAAGGTTGAGGAGGTGAAGGTTGAGGTGACAGCCTCTGATGAGGTTGATGTGGTTGAGGATCCATTTGCAGACATCGCAGTGGAGTTTGCGAGTCTTGTTGAGCAGCTGAAGGGTGTTCAGAATACAATTCGCGATCTCTCTGTTTTCGCATCGAAGCTTGAGAAGCGTGTTGCGCGTGAGGGACGTGCTCTCGCGAAGCGAGCCAATGGCCGGAAGAAGCGTCGTGTCACCACCGGTGAGCCGAGTGGTTTCTCAAAGCCCGGTCCGATCTCGGATGAACTGCGAACTTTCCTCGGTCTTGGTTCGGACGAGCTTGTTGCGCGCACGGATGTGACTCGTCGCATCACCGAGTATTGTCGCAAGCATGGGCTCCAGGATCAGAAGGATAAGCGGATCCTTCTCCCGGACGCCACCCTTAAGAAGCTTCTCAATCTGAAGAAGGGAGACTCTCTCACCTTCTTCAATCTCCAGAAGTATATGAAGGTCCACTTCCCGAACAAGGATGGAGTCTTCCCAACTCTCTAAACAAATATACGGACATCGTCTTTATTTCTAACAACTAATAGCTAATTTTTAATGAATTAATAACCATAACTGAAGATATTTTAGTTTTTAACATTTTTACCTCTTCTATTTTTTTAAGGTTCTTTAAGTAAGACAAGAATCTATCATTATCATCCATTTTCAGACTTAGTGCAGGATCTCTACACAGATTCATAAACCCCTTTAAGTCGTTCAATATTTCTGTTTTAATGACGTAATAACTCATGGTATTCGTGTGAGCATCCACATCCTCCCCACTCCTGAACAGAGTCAATATTCGCCCACCCAGCTCATTGCACCAACATTTTTCTATTAAGATGTAATCGAAAAATAATTCCTCCAATGAAATACCGGACCGTACGGAAGAATGTGTAATCGTTGCGATATAATAACAATGTATGAGTAAAGCCCAAACTTCCGTGTATGCCTCAAATATATTCAATTTCTTATTTCCCAAATCATATCTATCATTATAATGATCAACTATACCCTTACCATCTTCTACCGCGTCAAACCCTAAAAGGTGAATCATTTCATGAATCAAAACCTTCAGAATATCCTCTTTCCTCCATATAAGAATGGACACCCTGTCTGTTGATCCACTGTTAATACCTTCGGGTGTATAGTTTCCCTTGCTTACAAATTTTTTGTAATCAGTCAGATAAATATGAATCCCAAACTTTTTATTTGTAACGCTAAACCCCGTCATAAAACTCAACACTCCCAAAATATGATGTAATAACTCCTGTATATTTTCATCGTTGGAATGTATATTGAGATCTATATCCCAATTTGCATATCTTACCTGGTAGCTATGACTCTTCTGGAATCCCTGAATAGTTTTTTTGTAACTCTCGGGAATGTATGGATTCCGTCGGTAGGCGTCCACAGCAGTGCATTCTTTTTCCTTCACAGAATAATCCGACTTACTCTTATTTATTTTATGAAAGTAATCAAATAGATCACCTACGCCCAAATCTTCGTGATCAATTCTTTCTGAAAGGAGTTTTAAAATGTATTTAAATGAATAATCTTCTAACATACTCAATTATTAATGTAATAGATTATAATCTATAGTTCACAAGACAATTAAACCGTTAGCTCTACGCTATTTGGTCTCAGTGAATATCATTCTCATGAGTTCTTTGTGTTCCGAACGTGGTTTATCGTGCTTTAAAAGATATCTTATATATAGTTTCCCCCTACCTGGTTTACTAGACCCTCCTTTTAACAATCCTAAGTTATCATAAACCTCTTTCTTCCTGTGAATAGTTAGGGGCACATTGTTGGGGAGACATAACCTAAACATATCTTCATAATAGTACTCAAACAGGTTCATCGTATATGTGTAAACTAAAGAATTATCGATAATCTTGTAATTAGACTGATCGGTATAGAACTCAAGTATAACCGTATGCGTATCATTGTATGTCCTAAAAACATAGTTACTCTTAGTTACAAATAATCTTACAATCCTACCTCTACATAGAATCATTATTTCATTACAGAACCCATTATATACCTTCTCCAAACTAATATGTAAATGAAGAGTAATATCTTCGTAGAGCTCAGTAATATCTATAGTTTTGACGGTGTTCATATTCAAAACCCGTTTTCTTTTAATTTTCTTGAAGAACTCGTGTGTCTGAAACCCCCGATTGATATTCGCAAACTTAGTATTTAAATGGTCCTTGTACCCCGTGGGGATCTTACAGAATAGAGACATCATAAATCTATATTCAACAGAGCTCTGTATCACCCTAACATAATCAAAGATTTTCCTGTAATCCTCCTCGGTGAATATATAATCACTTGGATTGAATCGGTGTAACTTGGATTCTATATCATACTCTCTTCTCCTATCCTCGTCCGATAATACCTCATAGGCCTCCTGTATTTTGTGAAAAAACTCTAGACTGGTATCTATATTCTTATCAGGGTGATATCTCAAAACGAGTTGGTGATATCTTTTTTTTATTTCTTGTAATGAACAATTATGAGGCAGATTTAATATCTGATAATGTTTCATTAATATGTTTCTTATTCTTTAAAGACTGATATCCTTTAACTAATATGCGCGAAGTTCTAATGCCAATATTCCCTCAAAAAAAATCTAATCTAATATATAAAAATGAGTTTCGCGAGTATGATAAAGGGTTCCAAGAAAGAATTATGCACGCTTTTTGTTGTGTTAATCGTCCTGTATCTTGCACCAATTGATCAGGTTCTAGGCACTAGACTTAAGTCTCGCGCGCTGTCCCCGGTCAATAAGGTCCTTTCGATGCCGATCGTCTACCTTCTCTTGGTCGGATTCCTGGGATACCTCTTTACACTGGATGGCTGCATGGAGTGTTTCATGAGTCTCACATTATTCCTGGTTGTTCAGAGACAATGAATGAAATCTTTAAGTTCATAACTAATACCAATTAATAAACCCTCCAATGCGATTAGATCTTTATAAGATTTACGATAATATCTTTCATATTCTTCAAAAATCTTTATTATGTTACCCTTTACAGAAAGTGTAACGACACGATTACAAATGATATGTGAAAAGATATCT
>Ga0114994_10004577_pt1 | contig 10055 bp, 1 predicted proteins | sample ArcticOcean_MG_C_9_FD_87043 | JGI IMG/M metagenome (GOLD analysis project Ga0114994, IMG submission 87043) | Marine microbial communities from western Arctic Ocean - ArcticOcean_MG_CB2_152 | ecosystem: Environmental > Aquatic > Marine > Oceanic | place: Arctic Ocean: Canada Basin | collected... | reverse complement strand
AGTAATTGTAAGAGCATAAGATCCAATAGATAGATCTGTAGGTACTGAATTACTATCTCCAGTTGACCATCGATAGCTAATTGGTCCATAACCACCAGAGGTAATTGCTGATATTGTTCCATTTGTATCTCCATAACATGCAATGCTATAACCATTATAGTCAGCAGAGACTAAGCTTAAACGTAGGCTATCTGAAGGTTGATCAACAAAGGCACTGTTTGAAGTATAACAGCCATTAGAATCTATTGAAGTAACATTATATGTTCCTGCACTTAGGTTATTTATATCTTCAATAGTATCTCCATTATTCCATAGATAAGTATATGGAGGTGTACCTCCAATTATTATTTGATCTATACTACCATCTGAGACAAGGCATGAACTCATATTAGTAACTATCAATGATGAAGATAGAGAGTCTTGAGATTGGGTAATCGTCACAGAATCAGAAACAAAACATCCATTAGTATCAGTTACAGTATATTGGTAAGTATTTGCAGTTAATGCTAAGGGATCAGCGCCATACCAATCTTCAGTGTATGGAAGGGTACCTCCATTTATGGTAAGCATTGCTGTTCCATTATTTCCTCCATAGCATAGAATATTAGAGCTAATTATTGAGACTAGTAGCTCAGAGGGCGCTGTTATAAGAACGGAATCACTTATGCTACAACCATTAGTATCACTAATTGTATAGTTATAGGTTCCAGCTGCTAGTGCTAGAGGGTTATTACTACCCCAATCTTGATTATAAGGAGCTATTCCTCCAGATATTGTAAATAATACACTAGCATCTGAGAGACTATAACAACTTACTTGATTAATAATAGCTGTATATGATAATGAGTCAGGTTCAATAATTGTAGCACTATCAGAAACTACACAATTATTTGAGTCAGTAACACTAAAAAAGTAGGTTCCCTCAGATAAAGCATTAGGATTAAAACCTGCCCAGTCTTCTACAAAAGGAGGTGTTCCTCCAGATATGTTTAAGCTTACTGATCCATCCACTAATCCATAGCAACTAATATTACTAATATTACTAGTACTTGAGAGTATATTAGGTTGGGTAATAATAATGGTATCATTTACAACACATCCACCTCCATCAGAAAGAGAAAAAGGATAAATCCCAGCAGGTATTCCTCCAGGAAAAAATTGTGATGAGCTGATTGTACTAGAACCTAATAAAGCTAATGTTTGACCAAAAGCATTTAGAGTATAGTTACCATCTCCTCCAGAAATATTTAATACAGTCACCCCATTTGTATCTCCATAACAAGTTATATGGGTATTATTCTGATTTACTTGGATCTGAGTAGGCTCTGACAATAGAAAAATCATGCTATTAATACAATTATTAGAATCTATAACTTGACAAGTATATCTAGCACTCATTAAGTTTGTGATTGTATCAGTTGTTAGGGTATCAGAATTAATATTATTTGTCCATTGATATGTATATGGAGCATTACCACCATTAATAGTTACTGATAAGGAACCGTCATTTACACCAAAACAACTTATACTATCAATTACTTGAATACTTAGTGTAGAAGGGCTTGGCTCAGATAGGGTAAATGTATTAGTAACTTGGCATCCTGATGAATCTGTAATTGAGTAATTTACTGTGCCTGCATAAAGCATATTTTGATTTTGTGACCAGCTTTCAGTATATGGAGGTGTTCCACCGTTTATTGATAGAGAAGCCCATGTATAACCACCATGGCATAAAATTGTTCCATATAATAAGCTATCAGTAATTTGAGAAGGCTCACTTATTATAACACTATCTGAAGCAACACAACTATTTTCATCAGTTAATATACAGCTATAAGTACCAGCTGAGAGATTATTTATTTGCTGAGTTGTCTCTCCTGTAGACCAAAGATATGTTGGTTGTTGAAAAACATTAACTACTAATGAATAGTCTTCAGTAGCTCCGGCTGGAGGACCTACTATAGTAAATGTATTAACATCAAAATAAGCACTATCACAAGGGCCAATTATACTATCATTATTTCTTTGCATGGCGATTCTTAATCTTGTAACATATCCAGTTAGGCTTGGGGGAACAGTAAATGATAATGTTGAAGAAAAAGGAACAGTATCTACATTTATCAGTCCAATTTCTTCTCCTGGATCATTAAAATCACCATCAGTATTCCAATCGGCATATATTTTTGCACCTGCAAATTCATTTAATAAAGGATTAGTCTCCATTGTACCTATATCTACTCTAATGCTATAGTTGTTATTTGGAGTAAGGCTAGCAAATTGATTGGTAAAGTCTTCATAGGTATCTCCATAGCTTGAAGTATTATTATTAATATTATTACCATTATCTCCCAGTAACCTTATATTAGCAATATTAACACTATTTGATCCTAGTGGACCAGAGGGGCAGTAGTTTAGTAATGAGACATTTCCGTAGTTTCCTCCTGAGGTGTTAAGAACTGTAGCCATACCGTCAGTAAGACCATAGCAGCTTATATTATCTTGAGTGATATTAATACTGGCCGATACTGTAGAATCAATAATTGTAATAGTATCATAAAAGGTTTGACATGAATTAGCATCAGTAACAATAACTGAATAGGATCCTGCGCATAGATTTTGTATACCTGAGAACGTACTACCATCATCCCATAGATATTGATAGGGCATTGTTCCACCGCTTAGGATAGCAGAAATTAATCCATTACATATTGTACTATCACAGGACCTGTTGTCTAAAGATAATGAGTAGTAAGAAAGTGTGTCTGGATTATTAATTGTATAAGAACTTACTATTGTTTGATTACATACAGAGTCATAAAGAGTTAATGTATAAGTATCAGCTGATAGGTTTGAGTGTGCAGAGTCATTGGAGAGTGTAGGACTCCAGCTATAGCTAAAATTACCACTACCAATTGGAGTAGCAATTATGGTTCCATTACTATCTCCATTACAGCTAACATCAGTTCCAGTAATATTTACTTGGATAGGAGTTGCATCTATAATGGTGAATGAAGAAGTATCTTGGCATCCACTATAGAGATCACTTAGGATAACACTATAGATACCTGCTGAGAGATTTGAGGCTGAAGGTAGTGAATCACCCGTGCTCCACTGGTAGCTATAATTCCCAAATCCATTATTAATATTATTTATTGATGCACTACCATCATTATTTCCATAGCATAGCACATTATTAGTAATTATACTATCAATACCAAAGATTGCACAATTTGCGAAGCTAATATCAATACTATCAGCAGGAGCTAGGCTTTGAATAATATTTCCTGCACTGTCTACTTCCTGGGTATTCCATATACATGTATATATTCCATGGTTAGCAGTATTAGTAGGGTTATTATTGAATCTTACTCGAATAGCAACTGATTGTATCTGCCCTTCATTTACAAACCATCCTGTAGAATCAATATTTGCATTCGGGTTTGGATTATTACTTGTAGGGTGCCATATACCGTATACATCACCATTACTATTAACATCATATGCTAGAGAAGCCCAGAATTGAATAATAGGATTATACCATTGTAGATCAAAATCTCCATGTGTGATATTAAGACTATCATGAGAGATAAGAAATTCAGGCCTTAGATTTACATCGCAGCCTGTATTGGTTAGATTAAGATTTGTATTTGTCCACTGACCATATCCAGTAACAGGATTTATTGTAAAGTCAGATATTGTTTGATTCACAGAATGTGTATCAATTACAGTTACCATAACAGAATCTGTTTCTGAACATCCATTATAATCAGTTACATTAATAACATAGGTTCCAGAAAATAAACTATCGATATCTTCTGTTGTCTCTCCAAACCATGGAAAGGCATATGAGGACCAAGAAAATGTGTAGGGCTGCTGCCCACCAGTGACAGTCAAATCAATAGCTCCATCACTATATCCATTACAGGTTGCACCTGTGACTGAGTATAAAAAGGTAAAACAACTTGTGGTGGTAAAATTTGGACCATTCACCCAAGTAGTATCACATCTTACCCTCCAATTATATGTTGTAGTTGGATTTAAGCCAGGAAGATTTTCAACTTGTGTTCCAAAACCATTATTTGATACAACAACGCTATCCCAATCTGTAAGAGTACTGTCTTTGTATGCTAGTACATAGTCTAATTGAGCACAGGTTCCACCTTCCCATTGTAATACTGCGGAGTTACTCAACACAAATTGTACTGATAGATTAATAGGGGCTTGCTGTGCTAATGTTAAAAAAGGAGCAAGCACAGTAATTATTAGTATGAGTAGATTTTTTTTCATAATAAAACAGTTTAATATTGGAGTTAATGCAAATATAATAAAAAGTTGTTTGAGCTTTTCAAAGTTTATATTTTAACAATAGTTTTATGTAATTTACTGAATGCGTGTTAATGTTTAGTTATTAAGAAATAACTGTTGAAAAGTCAAAATAAAGCCTATTTAATTTTTGATGTTAATTTTTTTTTCTTAGTTTTACTCCAAGTTTTTACGACAAAAAACACTTTATTTAATGAATAAAAGAACCAATTATCAGATTAAACTGATGTGTGATTCGTATCTTTCAAGATGCGGTGTTTTTACGTTTAATAAACTTAACAATACAGCTATTATGTCTAGATATAGTGGTTTTTTGTATACAATTAACAAATTTTTTAACTAAAACAATAATTATGAAAATTAACTTTAACAAAATGATGTTTGCTTTTGTTGCCTCGTTTGCACTACTAGTGTCTACGGTTTCTGCAACAGTTGTAAACGTTCAGACGTTTGGTGGCTCGTACGCGAGTGAAGTTTCTTGGACTCTTGATGACGCATCATGAACAACTGTTTTATCTTCTGGAACTATTATTACTGGTTTCAATGATAACTGGGTTGACCTTGCTGTTCCTGAGTGCTTTACACTAAACTGTGTGGACTCTTGGGGAGATGGATGGAACGGTGCTTACGTTACTATCATTGATTCTCTTACGGGAAGTACAATGTGGGTATTAGGAACGGGCTTTACTACAGGTACAACGTTTACAGAAAATTTCTGTTTACCTTGGATCCCTGGATGTACTGACCCTTCTGCTGGTAACTACGATGCTAATGCAAATGCTGATGATGGTTCTTGTACTTATGGTTGTATCGCTTCTGAAACTACTGAGAGTTGGGAAACTTATGCAGGTGGTTTCGGTACTACTTGGGCTAATAACTCAAATAATACTCTAGATTGGACAGTTGGATCTGGAACTACTCCTTCAAACCCTACAGGCCCGCAGGTTGGAGCTTATGATGGGACTTACTATGTATTTACTGAAACTTCAGGATCTGGATCAAATTCAGATGCTAGAATGACAGTAGATTGTGTAGATCCAACAGCTTGGGCTAATCCTTCTCTATCATTTAGGTACCATATGTATGGTGCTGATATGGGAACTTTAGATGTAAATATATCTGAAGATGGAGGATTAACATGGACAAATGTATGGACTCTTACAGGAGACCAAGGTGATGTATGGAGTTTAGGTCTTGTTGATCTATCTTCTTATACTGGACAGATTATGGTTGAAATCCATATGGCTACAGGCCCTGGATTCTTATCTGACTGTGCTATTGACTTTATCTCATTTGGTGAGGTGATTACAGGTTGTATGGATCCGTTTGCGGATAACTACGATCCAACAGCTACAACAGATGATGGTTCATGTTTATATACAGGATGTACGGATGTTTTTGCATCTAACTTCTGTAGTTCATGTAACGTTAATGATCCAGCATTATGTTCTTACTATGCTTGTGGAACAATAAACTATACTGAAGATGTAGAGACAGAAAACTTGACTGCTATGGGTTATACTACTACAACAGGATCTTTAACAGATGGTTTATCGTTCTCTAATTCTGCTGATGCTTTATCTGATACAGTGAGTTTAGAATTTACAGGTGGTGATTTATTTTATGGAACACAATCTACAACTAGTGCTTTTGTTAATCAAGATCACGTTGCTACTTCTTCATTCTGTGTAGATCTTACGGGATCTGGTTCAGAAGTAGATTTAGCTTTTGAGGCTAATATGGTTTCTTATTTCTATAACTGTGCTTGGTTTAGAATAAATGTAAATGGAGTTACTCAATTAGAGTCAACTTCTGGAATTGATCATTTCTCTGATCAAAATCAATTGGTAGACATAACTCCAGATAACGGAGCTGATTACCAATATGAACTTGATGCTTGGGCAGGTCAATCAGATGTATATATAACAATGGAGGTAATGGTTAACTACAATGTTGGTTATGGATATCCAGGTTGGGTATGGTTTGACGACATTAATGTTTATGAAGTTACTCCTTGTACATATTATCAAGTAGTTGAAATATTCTCATTTGATGAAACTTGTGATTATTCTGATGATGGACATGCAATGGTTAATATAACCAACTCATTTTCTGGTGGTACTGACCAATATCTTTGGTTATCAAGTACTGGTTCTATAGTTGCAACTACTGCACAAGTTACTGGTCTTGGTGCTGATTTATATACTGTGACTGTAACTGATCCAGTTAATTCATGTGCTTCTTCTATTCAAGTAGAAATTACTGAGCCTAGTACTGTAACAGGTTCTGCATTTGTTGTTAATACAACTTCGGTGCTTGACTCTATAGGTTCTATTGACTTTACTCCTTCTGGAGGTGGATGTGGATGGGATGAATTTGATATAGATCAATATAAACCTGCTGGAACTGTTGGTCCTTATGTAATGACTGGAGGTTCTTCAGGGAATACATTCTTCTTTAACATGAATAATACTAATGCTGGTCCGATGTATTGCCATGGATTTACAGCTTGGTATCAATATGGTAATGGTTTAAACCCTACTGGAGTAAATGAAATGTGGTCTCGTCCTGGTACAGCTGAAGGATTTGAACAAGATCCTGCTGGATGGACTAATCATGGAGGAAGTCTTCCAAATCCGAGTGCGGCAAATGGACCTTACCATGCTAACGCTTATCCTAATACGACAGCAATTGAGCTGCCTGGAGGACAAGTTACTGGTATTGCTTTACACCATGCTAATGAGTGTTATTTCTTAGGTCACTCTGGATATGCTCCTTATGCTCCAAGTTATACTAACTATGCTGGTGTTGATATCTCTGCTGCAAAGGCAGAATATAATGCTCAAGCTGGTACGTTTACCGGAACACCTCTTGGAGGACCTACTAATACTTGGATGACGAATGATATACTATATATGAGTGCATCATTCTACGACAATTACTCATGGTCTAATGGTGCAACAACTCAAGATATCTCTGGTTTACCAGTAGGTTCTTATACTGTTACTTTTGATGATTGTAATGGATGTGTTGGAACTGAAACATACTTTGTAAATGCACAAATAGATTTAGGTTGTACTGATCCTGGTGCTATGAACTATGATCCAACTGCAAACATGGATGATGGTTCATGTTTATATCCTGGATGTATTGACACAAATGCAGTAAACCTAACTCCTGGTGCAAACTTTGATGATGGTTCTTGTGTGTATGCTTGTGATTACCTAGGCTTTGATGGTCAATTAGACTTATTGCTTCATGATTCTTATGGTGATGGTTGGAATGGTAGTGTTATGTGGATAACTAATTATAATGGAGATACTTTAAATCTTGGTGGTTCTACTGTTCCTAGTGGTTCAGAGTACAAAGATTCTCTTTGTGTAAATAATGGTTGTTACTGGGTATCTATGACTCCTAACCCATGGCCAAGTGAGTGTTCTTTTGATTTAGTATTTAATGGTGACACTGTATTATCAGGAGATGGTATATTCTCTGGATTAGTAGAAATTGGTGCTGGAGGCTGTAATTTAGGTTGTACAGACCCTGCTGCAAATAATTACAATGCTAATGCAATTGCTGATAACGGTTCATGTATGTATACTTGTACTGATAATGTATTTACTTTAACTATGTTCGATCCTACCAACGGAGGTTGGGGAGGTTCTCAATGGGACCTTTATGATGGTTCAGGTAACCTTGTAGCTAATAATACACTTAGTAACCCTTTTCTAAATTGGGATACTTTATGTTTAGCTGATGGATGTTACAATTTAACTGTAAGTTCAGGATCTAACGATGCTGGTGTATCTTGGCAATTAATGGACGGTGCAGGAAATATTACTTTAGCTGGAGGTGCTCCTTTTGCTGATACAGTATGTTTCCCAGCTGTTGGTGGTTGTACAGATGTAGGAGCTTGTAACTACGATGCTTTAGCTACATTAGATAATGGAACTTGTGATTACGCTTGCGTTGGTTGTACAGATCCTAGTGCAATTAACTGGTCAGGTCCTTCATTCTCAATTGATGATGGTTCTTGTTTATTCTGTAACTTAACAGGTTCTTCACTTGTTGGAGATGCTTCTGCTAATGGTGCTGCTAACGGATTTATTGATTTCACTCCTGTTGGTTCTTACTGTATTACAGATTCATTAGATTTATCTGATGCTACACAAATTCCTGCTGGTGGTTCTGGTCCATGGGTTATGACGTTTGCCTCTACTGGTAACACGTTCTTCATGGACTTTAACAACACTAACTTTGTACCAATGTACGTAAGAGGTTATAAATCATTTAATGATTTAGATGCTGGATGTTGTGGTGGTACTTACGCTGAGGGTAACTCAATGTGGTCTCGTTCTGGAACTGCTAATGGAAATGAGGCAAGTTCTGCTGGATGGTCTTTCCATGGTGAAACTACTCATAACTTAACTGTGATGGGATCAGTTTATCACTATAACGATCCTGCAATTGAAATTGCTGTTGGTGCTACTGTAGGGGTTGCTCTACATCACCAGAATGAATGTTATTTCTGGGGTAACTTTGGTTGGGCTCCTTATACTCCAAACTATGCAAGTAGTGGAGGTGTAGAGATTTCAGCTGCAATGTCAGAATATAATACGTCAGGTACGTTTACGGGAACTCCTCTTGGTGGTCCTAGTAATACGTGGATGACAATGGATATGTTATTTATCGGTCCTTCATTATACTCTTACGTATGGTCTAATGGTGCTACTGTAGAAGATATTTCTGGATTAAACCCTGGAACTTATACTGTAGAGTTTACTGACTGTAATGGTTGTGTAGGTAATGATACTATTACTGTTCTTGCTAACCCTGTACCTGGTTGTACTGATCCTAATGCTACCAACTATAACATGTTCGCAAATGTTGATGATGGTTCTTGTATCATTCCAGTTGATGGGTGTACTGATCCTAACGCAATTAACTATGACGTATTAGCAAATGTTGATGATGGTTCTTGTTTAGTTTGTGTAGGTTCAATTGATGGTCCTTGGACTGAAGATTTTGATAGCTATTCAAATGGTGATTATGGTCCTTTCAACGGATGGTATAATGACTCATTACTTGATGCTGCTAACTGGACATGCTGGTCTTATGGAACAGGTTCTTTTCAAACTGGTCCTGTAGATGATGTTACTGGTGGTGGTCAATACATGTATACTGAAACTTCAGGTGTTAACAATAAGATTGCAAATCTTAATTCATGGTGTATAAACACTACGACATTAACTACGCCTTCTTTACGTTGGTCATGGATGATGTATGGTGCTTCAATGGGAACTATGTCTGTTCTTGTTAATGATTCTGTTGTTTGGCACAAGGACTTTGGTTCTGCTGGTTCTACACTTAACTGGGCTGAATCACAGATTCCACTTCCTTTAGGTACTAACGTACTAGTTCAATTCCAAGCATTAACTGGTCCTTCTTATCAGTCAGATATGGCGATTGATGGAATAACAGTTGATGATGGTGTTGCTCCAGGTTGTATGGATCCTTTAGGTGATAATTACGATTCAACGGCTCTAGTTGATGATGGTACTTGTATCTACACTGGTTGTACTGATCCTTTAGCAGGTAACTTCTGGACTCTAGCAAATAATGACGATGGTTCATGTGAATATTATGGATGTATGGACCCAACTGCTAATAACTATGATGCCGGAGCTACTATGGATCCTAACAATGAATGTTGTTATGGAACAATGGTTACT
>Ga0114994_10004575_pt1 | contig 10058 bp, 11 predicted proteins | sample ArcticOcean_MG_C_9_FD_87043 | JGI IMG/M metagenome (GOLD analysis project Ga0114994, IMG submission 87043) | Marine microbial communities from western Arctic Ocean - ArcticOcean_MG_CB2_152 | ecosystem: Environmental > Aquatic > Marine > Oceanic | place: Arctic Ocean: Canada Basin | collected... | reverse complement strand
ATCTCCGCCGCCATAAACTCCTTCATGGCCTTGAACTGAGCCCAAGATTCTCCGGCCGCTTCCAGTTCGGCCACGCGCGCCATCATTCGCCGCTGCTTGTCTTCCATCTTCTCCTTCTGTGTCTGTTTAGCCTGTAATTGTTTTTTGTGGTTGAGTTGATAGTGACCACGTCACAAACAATTTAATACGACTCGCTCACCTTAGCCACGTTTTCCTTCCTCTGGTCTGCGGCATTTTTCTTGTCGTGTGTGGCGACGGCAATCTCGATCTGCTTCTTTCGGTACAAAGCGACGAGCTCGCTCTTGTCAGTAATTGCAAAGTTGTCGGGCTCGCAGCCCAAAGCTCTGATTCGCTGCTTGATGTCTTTTACGGGCAGAGCCCTGATCTTATCAATCTCAGCTTGTGAAATGAGGGCGGTGGATTCACTTCCGCCACCCCCACTGGTTGCTGCTCCCCCTCCTTTCTTAACCCCGTCCTCTCCCTTGTCAACGTTGACGTCCCCAAACCCGGACAGCAGCGCAACTCCAACGTCAGCCTGTTTCAGCGCCCCAACATCATTCGCTCCATCCCCGCACATCAGGCAAATGTGGCCGACGGAGTGCAAGCACTCGATGACCGTCTCCTTCTCGGCAGGCGTCATTCTGGCGAATATCTGAAAGTGATACAGAACCTTTTTCGTGTTTTCGTCAAAGAGAAACGCCTTGGCCAGGTTCTTGCCGTTGACGGCCAGATCGTATTTTTTTGCAAGGTTTGGGACGGCTTCTGCAACGAAGGGGCCGAAGACTGTGCCGTCCTTGTAGCTCCTCCAGATCATGACATCAGCATCATCGTCACCATTAACCTCCTCAAGCATCAGTATAGTGTCGTCACTCCTGCAAATCGCCACCTCCTTGGCAACGTGCGCGGCCGTTAGCAAGTTGTCGCCGGTAACCATTGTGATGCTCAACCCTCCCTCCTTCAACGCCTGCAGCACCTGCTTTGTGTCCTTTCTGACCCTGCACGTGAAGGCGATGAAACCTGCGAATTTCAATTTCTCTTCGCAGGCGCCCCTGTCCTTCTTGAGGGTTTCCACTGCGTCGGGACCAACCTGCTTGTAGCACAAGCTGATGACTCGGAGCCCCTTCATTGCAAGCTTCATGGCGCATTTGTCGTAGCCCTCGGGCTTATCAACCAGTCGTTCACCAATGGCTTCCGGGCTGCCCTTGCACACGACGAAGTGCCTGTTGCTGCGCCGGCGCCGAGCGAAAGCGAGGCGCATTACAAATATTTGTTAGTACTGCTCGTATTCTCGTTTTCCAAATTGTTCGCTCGCTCACCTGCTGTCTTTCACAATCGTGCTCATCCGCTGGAGTTTGCTGGCGAAGTGGTGGCGGGTGATCGCCTCTAAATTATTTATTTTGTGCCCTTCAACGAGGAATGGTTGGCCAGCCTCACGCTTCTCACTTTGCTGCTTGGGAACAATTGTTGTTTTGTTCCCGTTCTCCTTGCACTCCCAGCGCAAAGATTTAAGCGCTGCGGCTTCCAGGGGGTCTCCCTGCGTTTCGCCGTCGTACACGACGAGACTGTTGCAGCCTGCAAGGACCAAACCCGCAGCGCTGGTGACCTTAGTCATTGGCGTGGGCGTGTCCATTTCACCAAAATCGGTTACCACTCCCACGGCCACCATCTCGTCAGTCGTCAGCGTTCCAGTCTTGTCGAACAGGCAACAGTCTAGCTTACCGGCCAGGGGCACTCGGTTCGGCTGCGCCCGAGCGGGTTAGTTTAGTATAAGGTTTTTGTGGAGGAAGAGAAATACGTCGCTCACCTCCGTGCAAAAGACCTGCATCTTCATTAGGGTCATTAACGAGCTGTTCACCGCCAGGGCGAGCTGCATGGGCAACTCGGGAGGAATAACCGAGGTGATGATCAAAATGCAATGCAACAAGAGCTCGTAGTGCGAGCGATTGTCGTCCTTCCAGCCGTTAACAAGCACATAGCCGCTGGACAGCACGGCAAAGACCAGCAGGAACAGCAACAGCAGACCAATCTCTTTCTGCTCTCCCTTTACCTTCTCCTGGGACGATTCAATCATGCGGACGAGCTTGCCCTGAGCGGACAGGAAGCCCGTGCGCAGAACGAAGCAGACGCAGCCTCCGTCGGGTGAGGTGGGAATCACATCAGCATCAGCATCAGCAGCAGCATCAGCAGCAGCAGCAAAAGCAGCAGCAGCATCAACATCAGCAGCATCAGCAGCAACATCAACATAATCGTCGTCGCCCTCCTTCCTGCTGTTCTCCCCCTTGACCTGCAGCATTTTGGTGCCGGCATACATGACGTGGTTCTTGTGCTTGGCCTTGATGTTGAGGGCAAATTCGTTCAGCTCGACCAAACCCTCCTTCATCTGAGGGACGCTCTCGCCCGTGAGCGAGGCCTCGGACACGACGGCGCTACCCCTGAGCAAAACGACATCCGCGCAGACCATGTCGCCGCCGTCGCCCTTCTCCTTGATGACGCTTATTATGTCTCCGGGGACCAAACTGTCACTGGTAGTTTTCATCCACTTGTTCAGTCGAAAGACGTGAACATCCTTGACCTGCGCCGAGCGAAGAAGGTGCGAAGTTAATTGAATCAAGTTGAATAATTAGTTTGTTAGTGGCCCGTATGCTCATCATCCAAAAGGCTCGCTCACTTCGCTCACTCACCTTATTCCCCATCCCCTTGAGAGCCGCCATGGACTTAATGCGCTGGAAGACGACGGTGCCCTCGAACATCAAGATCATTCCGAGCGAAAATAGGGAGTACTGCCAGTAGTCGTCCAGGCACCAGAGAATCGTCGTGAAGAGCTGAAACACACAGAACGGGTTGAGAAGCTGGCGCTTGTACAGGTCGAAAAAGTCCGGCTGCTTGACGTTGAACACATTCTCTCCGAACCGCAGCCTAGCCATGTCCAGCTGCGTGTATTGTTTATTGTAATTGTTATTGTATATATTATTTGTATTGGGTTAGAATTTGCATAAATAAAAATAGCAAAAGGGAAACAACCTCACCTTTTGGGCACTTTTGAAACCTCTCCAATTCCTGAAGAAGCTCGTGTTCATGTCGCACCTTGCCCTTATCTTGACCCAGGACTCTCGGTCATCGTCCCAGACGAATTTCCTGCGGTTGTACTCGAACGTTAAGCCCAAGCCGTCAAGAATTGAGCAAGGAAGGAGCTCATCCTTGGAGGAGAGGGGCGAAATTCGCACATACGTTTGCTTGTCGTTGCGGTGGGCCTCAGTGTCAACTTCTGCATAGTTCAACCAGCAGTTGAAGTCGGTTCGCCAAACTTGCATCAGGAGGAGAAGGCAATGTAGGGTGATGGCAATGCCAGTGCACAGCATTGGCCAGAAACCAGGGCTGTACTTCGACGGGACGCGCATCCGCTTAGGAAGCGAGTCGATAAATGATTTCTCCTTCTCACGCTTCTTCTGCTCATCATACTCCTCAATGTCCATGGCCATCCAGTCAAACCAGCCGGTCTTGGTTGCCCGGCGGTTCGGATCATCAATGTCCTTGAAAGCATGGAGCGCTTCGGCACGAAGAAGGGCATCGTCCTCCATTACTTCGAACCCCTGCTCCTCGGCTTTGGTGATGAAATCGGCATAGGGCTTCCCTATCGTTTGGAACACCCAAGAAGCCAGGATGAGATAGGTCAACAAAAAGAAAATCGTGTGGAGATTGGGAATGGCAGAATGCCTGGTCTTGGGGATGTAGGTGCGACATTTTGTTATGCGCTTTGATGAGCAGGAAGAATCCATCGACTATAAGTGCGGAGGGACAATAAAATAAAAATTTCCTGGTCTGCGCGGAGGTCAAATTTTTGTGGTTGAGTGGGTGCCTGAAAAAGTGCTGAGTTTTTTAGTTAGGTGCACGCGCATTATCAACAAATCTATATATCGATCCCATCAACCACCAGCCTTTAAAATCCAACCTCTAATCTCTTTGTCGACCTCACTATGAATCCAAATTGGCTTATTTCACTAGTGACAACTTCTCATACGATAGACAAAAGACAGAATGCGCAGGTCAAGTCTAAGGACACGAGAAAGCGTGAGCGAAACCAGAAGAAAGAGATTAAGCAGGCAAACAGTAAAAATTCAAAAGCTGCGAACCCAGCAAAATTGGCAAGGGAGCGAAATAAAAAGAAGAAGTCCGGGTCTGCGACTGCGACTGCGACTGCAACTGCGACTGCGACTGCAACTGTGATACGAAAGAGGGGGAGGGATCGCAACAGTGGGTATGAGCAGGATAAGTTGAACAAGCTTAACGCTATGATAACCAGTTTCAACAATAACGAACACTCCGGAATAAACTCCAAATCCGAATTAGACTCTGATCAAAAACCCGTGATAACGAACATCATGATAGAATCAGATTCTGACTCCAAAGCCGCTCCCAAAACCACAACCAACACCAACACCACAAACAAGGCTTTCAGAAAATTCAAAATGACTGAAACTCAACTTCAGCCCAGGAAGGGGGACTACAACGGCCAGGGCCTCGCGCGAGACTCCCTTTTCATCGCTCTGAACGACCCTTCCTTTGTTCCGCTGTTCAACGAACAGTTTATGGAGCACGTTGACGGTTTTTTCGGCAAGGCCAAAACGAAGGGGATGAAGAAGGAGGCAAACAAAAACACGTTATGGAAAAAAATGCAAGTTGAAACGAAGGGGGGGTTGACGTGTGACGAGAGGGTTGAAAAGTATTTGAAAACAATCTAGAGATTTTGGGCTTGTAGAAGATTTGTAGAAACGTTTTCCTTTTAAACTTAGAAATCCTTCAATGAATACGCATTGATACTATGCTTCATTCGACTCTAATTCCATTTACCACTTCCTTATCTGTAATTCTTCTTACACCGAACTCCCCTCATCATGGTCGTCTTCTGTGTCGACTCTGTCAAAACCTTGCTCGATGTGCTTTGGATCTCTGAAACTGGCGTGGCAAAAAATCACAAAGGATGAAATCGCCGCGACTGCAAATATCGGTAACAGACAATACATAACTATCACGTAGCATGTTACTATAAGCAACACCACGCTCCGCCTGTAGGGAGTGAGGATTTGGAATATAACTCTAACAAAATTTGTTGGATGAAGGTCAAGATCTTTGTGATTCTTGAGGATGAAGCAGTGACCATACCAGAACAGCCCCACCAGGCCACAGTATACAAGCATCAAAGGATGAGACAGACTAATGATTCCTGCAACGATCATTGCGATGAAGAAGTAATTGGTGGCAAAGTAACTCAAGTTGAGGGCAAGACGGTCTCTAATTTTTTCGTGAGCGGTTTTGTCAGCATGAGATACTGGTGACGAAAAGGCAAAAGAAGAAACACAGAAGTTTTGCGGGTGTGTGCCCGAAAACTCACTGAAGCTACGAAAGGTTGCCATAGAAACTCTCGAGAGCAGTTTGGATGAGATCGTAGCGATTTGGTCCCTGATCTTGAGGGAATTCTCAGCATTCGATGGGGTAAGGGACGGTGATGAACTGTAACTTGGAGGAGCAGAAAGGGAAGACATCATTATATTTTTTCAAACCAAAATAGAAAAATACAAATTCACGAATTCACATGATATGGAGGCTGTCAATATCATTAACAAAGCGAAGAATATAATCATCTTGTGTGGAGCTGGAATATCCGTGTCCTGCGGCATACCAGACTTTCGTTCATCGACAGGTCTTTACAACACCCTCAATGCATCATCCCTTGGGCTCCTGTGTGCCGAGGATCTTTTCGATTTGGACTTTTTTGTTGACAATCCGGCGCCCTTCTACAGGTTTAGCGCCCAGCTATTTCCTGGTACAATAAAACCGTCACGTACGCACGAATTTTTGGCCTTGTTGGAGCAACGACGAAAGCTCCTTCGGTGCTACACTCAGAACATTGATAACTTGGAACACTTGGCTGGTGTGAGCGATGAGAAGCTTGTTTTTGCGCATGGCTCCCTTCGAGCAGCCCAGTGCCTCAAGTGCAAAAATCTTGTGGATGCTTCCAAAATCAAGGATAACGTTACAGCTGGAACGGTTCCGTACTGCACCTCTAAGAAGAGGAAGCTTGTGCCTGCGTTTGCACCTGTACCTTCGCTTGCACCTGCGCCTGCGCCACTGGGTCTTCCTCCCCCACCTCCTCTAATGCGAAGAAAAAGTTCTCGGCAGACATCGACATCATCATCCACAGGCAACAGCAGCGATCATGTCAACTTTGATGCGACCTGTTGCAACGGAGTTCTCAAGCCAACTGTCACCTTTTTCGGTGAAAAGTTGGACGACAGCGTGGCCAAGAGTCTCAACAGTGATAAGACTGCCGTCGATTGCCTGATTGTTCTTGGCACTTCTCTATCGGTCGCTCCAATGTCACGAGTTGTTAGTTTTCTGCCTCCTAACGTTCCTCGAATTTTAATCAACAAGAACGAAATCAAGCTTGACACAGCATTCACGGAGTCACTGCTGGGCGACTGCGATGACGTTGTGGAGTTTTTGATGGACCGGTTGAATTGGAACAACAGCAACGACAACGACAAGGACAACAACGACAACAACAACAACAACAACATTATCATCAATCCAACAGAAGTTCGTTCAGACTGTCATGTTTTCTGCAAAGAGGGGGGCGCAACAGCAAGCACTGTACCAATGATGCCAATGCCAACAACGACCACAACAACCACAGTCAACGTTCTTTGCGACGGGTGCTCCGATACAATTGAACAGGGCACTTTTTACAATTGTTGTAAGACATGTTTTGACCACGACCTGTGCACAAGTTGTCACAAAGAGCGAAAAACCGTCACCATGAATTGTTCCTTCGTCCTTTCTGATTCTTTTTTATTTTAGACAAACTAATACAAAGCATAGATTTTAGATTTTAATTGTTTTTTCTCGGTTTTCTGCTGCAAATTCAAATTTGTTATTATGCTGCTTATGCTATGCTATGCTATGCTATGCTATGCTATGCTATGCTATTTAAACATCGCTTTTTTCAAATCGCTCGAAATATATATCCCCCTTCTCAGTTGCCCGCTCATAGATTATCTTCAAATATATCGCCCCGCTCCACATCCGGTTTCGTTTTTTTCAAATCGGCCTTGAAATCTCTACCATGTTTCGCAAAGGCTCTCATGTCACCAATAATACCTTCAGCAAAGTCCTCATCCTGCGCGAGCATTGTTTGAATTGTTAGCTGTGTTGTGCTGTGGCTTGCTTCGCTCGCCCGCTTCGCTAAATCAATCACTCACCAACCCCAACTCCTCCTGAACGCGTGCCACCACCGCATCTTTAAGGCCGCTGCTCGCCACTTGCAACATACCCAGGACCGGCGCCACGCACTGCAAGCCCACCAACGCGTAGTCGAACAACAGCTGGTTGTACCCGTCTTCGCTCGTGATGTCCACCTTGATGCACAGCGCGGCAAACATCGTGAAGAAAGTTTGCCACTGCGCGATCTCAGCAAGACGATCGTGCTTCACATTAATGAACGGCGTGTACTGAGCGTACACCCTCATGCTGCCCAAGCAGATGCACATGCTGATCACTATCTGACTCGCCGTGCCAGGACTCAGGAACACCTGCCCTCCCGTCAAAATCAACCTTCTCAAACTCTCAAACACCTCAAACGACCAGCAGTTCGGCTCGTAGTTGGCAAACAGAAACGCCAACCGTCCGATGCTCTTCTTTTCCAGCACCACCTCGTCCCTCCTCCTCAGCGCCTCCACCATGGCGCCCTCTTCGTCCAGACTGTACACCTCGGCTCCGAGCTCTAACAAATCGGTGATCTCGTCGTCGTTCACGTTGCAATCCTTCACGCTGTCAATTCCCAAGTTCTTAACAATTAGCAGTCCCTTCGCGTCCTTGTTGCCGTCCTCATCGAACCTTGTGAACCGTTTCTCCGTAACTATCTTCAACGACTTGCTCACCCAGCTCTTCTCACCCATTACTCTGTCAACGTCCACCTTCTTATAAAAAATTCTCTCGACGCCGTTCTCGTCAACTGCCACGACATACTTGACGGCGCGCATGTTCACCATTGCATCTTGTCCGGGGTACGGGTTCAAGTAGCACCGTTCTTGCCTCAGCAAGAAGTAGTACATAGCCGGAATCCCGACGGGGAAAAGTAGCACCATTGCAAGCGCATAGAACTGGAAGACCTGGTGGGTGGCTCCGTCGCAGTTGATGCTGCAGAATAAGAACGAAAAGAGTTAGAACTGTGGTGGATGTTTGTTGGTTAGCTGCTCGCTGCTCGCTGCTCGCTCACCTATAGTCGCCCTTCAAGAAACGCCCGTAGTCGCCATCGAAGATGACGCAATTGAACGTGTTCAGAACCTTGGTGGAGGTCGTAGGAAGGATGAAGAAGGTGAAAGTCAAGAATGAGCTGAAAAGGGTGGTTTGGATGTCCTCCTTCGCGGCCGACCTCGTTCCCTTGCCGAAGAACCAATATAGGGCTATTAAAACCGCGCTGATGCCAAGCGGCAGGAGCGTGTACCCGAGCAAGTGGTGGTGATAGGTGAGTGTAACCACGCAGCCGATAGGCATGAACGACACGAAGTCGAGATTCGCAAAGCTGATGATGCATGTGTTAGTTGCGTGCTGGCGCTGTGTTGAGCTCCTCGCCGGCATCACATCACTTCCCTTCACTTCACTCACCTCATCAAACTCATCCAACCTGAAAATACAGGCGGAAATTTGATGCCAAAGTTAAACGAAAAGCCGCTCGTAATCTGAAAGTAACTCATCATAATCTTGAGCGGCACTTTCGACTTCTCAACAGCGCTTTTTGCACGCAACGCTTTCTCTTTCATACTCGCGGAGAGTGATCTCGCACGAGACAGCTGTTCGCTCATTGCCAATCCAGCCACGGCCAACTCATCCGAGCTCTTCTTTCTGCCTCTGCAACAGCAGCAGAAGAACACCACGAGGAGGAAGAAAAGGCTGGCGAATCCAATCATCATGATATGGGACTGCGCAGAGCTAGCGTCACCACCACTGGCGTTGCACGGAACGCAGCTGATGCTTTCGGTTCCAACGCTTGAAAATCCATCGGTGCAAACTTGGCAGTAAGGACCGGTCGCGCCGAGGCTGCAACTGTTCTGGGGGTCACTCCCTCCATTGCACTGCTCCTTGTTGGAGCACTCTCGGATATCTAGGGAGGCGTTGGAAGTGCGAAACCAGCCACTCTCCAACACGAGGGTGAATCTATCCATTGCAATGGCGGTCTGATTTACTCCCAGAGGGACGTCAATGCAGGTGCCAGAACTGTCGTCGAAATACTTCTTGGAGGGGCAGATGCAGTCTTCGGCGGAAGTTGTGCCGACATCTTTGGTGATGGAGCCGAGAACAGCAACCTTGCGGTCACAGAACTGGCACTGGTCTTGGCCAGGGAGGTGGGAGAACTTGCCGATTTCGCACAGTGTGCAAGAATCTTGACCGATGCCTGAGAAAGAACCTGGGAGGCAGAGAGCAGTGGAGGAACGGTTCGAAGCTGCGTGGCTTCCGGCCGGGGGAAGGAGGCAGAAGGAGGCTCCGGGGGAGGAGTAGGAGCCGGCCTCGGTGCAGGGAAGGCAGCCCGCCAAGTTCAACGCACCGCTCTCGCTGAAGGTTCCGGCAGGGCAGGGGAGGTCCGCTGTGCCGCTCCAATATTGTCCGGGAGGGGTTGAGACGCAAGAGGAGGACCCGACTTCGCTGTGACCACCGTCGCACGGGGTGCAGGTGTCAATGGCTCCGGTGGAGAATGTGTTGGTGGGACAAAGGGAAGTTGAGACTCCGTTGATGGCGTCGTTTTTCACCACGCTCGTTCCAGCCGTGTTGGTAGAGCAGAAAGCTGACCCAGCGGCCGAGTACAGTCCACTGCCGCTGCAAGACGCGCAGCCCGCCAAGTTCAACGCACCGCTCTCGCTGAAGGTTCCGGCAGGGCAGGGGAGGTCGAATTCGCCGCTCCAGTAGTGACCGGGAGGGGTTGAGACGCAAGAGGAGGATCCGACTTCGCTGTGACCACCGTCGCACGGGGTGCAGGTGTCAATGGCTCCGGTGGAGAATGTGTTGGT
>Ga0114994_10004574_pt1 | contig 10058 bp, 13 predicted proteins | sample ArcticOcean_MG_C_9_FD_87043 | JGI IMG/M metagenome (GOLD analysis project Ga0114994, IMG submission 87043) | Marine microbial communities from western Arctic Ocean - ArcticOcean_MG_CB2_152 | ecosystem: Environmental > Aquatic > Marine > Oceanic | place: Arctic Ocean: Canada Basin | collected... | reverse complement strand
TGAAGTCATGTTGGGTCATGCAAAGAAAAGATCAACCGACAATTCGTGGGATGAGCAAGTGGTCAATAACATTAAAGTTAAGACGGCTCATTTTTTTAAACTAAAACTACTAAGAGGTAAGAATTCTTTGTCGCCAGAACAAGAAGAATTGATAGAGTTTGCAAAATCTAAGAGGTGGAATATAAAAATGTGGGATGCGCCTACAGAGTTAGAAGCATACACACGACAGGTTGCTAAAAAGGAATTAGGAAAATGAAGTATGCTTTTGATATAGATGGTACTATTTGTACTAATCGTGAAGACGTTAGAGAAGAGATGAACGATAATACTATAACATATCTAGATATGGAACCATATGCAGACCGAATTCAGCTAATAAATGATCTCTATGATCAAGGACATGAGATTATATATTGGACAGGCAGAGGAGGCGATTCATTTAAAGATGATCCACAATATTGGTATAGTGATACGGAAAAGCAATTACAGAAATGGGGTGCTAAGTATCATGAACTTGTTGTAGGAGGCAAACCCTGGTTTGATATGTATATTTGCGATAAATCATGGAATTCAGAAACGTGGTTTCCAATTGCAGAAAAATTTATGATAAACAAAGAATAAAGATTACTGGTTGTATAAATATACCAATAACACCAAATAGCATAACTGACAAATAAATTAACGGAGTGTAACATGTCGGAAGTAGAAGTTAACGAACATATAGATAATGAAATCCCTGAACAAGCTCCCGCGGAAGAACTGGTAGATTTGATCCTCACCGGCGAGTTACACGCGGCTAATCAGAAGTTTAATTCGATAGTTGAAGGTAAAGTAATCGACGCTATAGAAGAAGAAAAACATAAAATTTCTCAAACATTATTTGCTGATGATGAGGAAGAAGTTGATGAAGGAAAAATTCCACCTCAGTTTCTAAAAGGAAAAGATAAAGATGAGGAAGAAGATGAAGATGATTCTCCCGTTGGAAAAAAAGGAAAAGATGATGATTCAGATGACGATGACGATGACGATGACGATGATGATTCGGATGATGATGATGGAGATAAACCTAAGAAAGGTAAAATTCCTCCCCAGTTTATGAAGAAAGAAGAGATAGGTGACCGGGAGGATGATGCATTCCAAAGAAGGAATATAGAAGCAGATAAAGCCAGGCACAAAGAGGCCCAGTCCAAAGGTTATGCTAATGACATAGATCGACGCCGCGGTAAAAAATCCACGGTACAAAGAGTAAAGAATGCGGTTGGTTCATTAGTGAATAAAGCCACCGGTAACAAGAACGAAGGGGTCACTGGTGATCCAGATGCGAATGAAAAAGCGTTAGCTAAAAATCGAGCAATGGCAAAGAAGTATGGTCAAGTTCGACAGGGTATTCCTCCTGAAAAAAAAACTGAAGCAGTAGAACCTGTCGATGAAATAAGTTCAGCAACTGCTGATAGGGCATCACAAAAAGCTTATAATGATATCCGCGATAATCCAAGCTCCCAGAAACCAACGCTAGGAACAACCAAAACAGCACAATCAGACGCTAAGCGAAAAAGACAAACTGACAAATTTGATGCCTATCGTGATAAAAAAGACTTTGACAAGAAGGGTAGCAAAAAAGGTGGTGCCGCAAAGGCTGCAGGTAAAATGGGTCAGAAAAGCGATCAGCAGAGACATACCGACTGGCGCGATAACCCAGACGACCAGAACCAAGGTCACTATGTATCAAATTCCTTTGATCCAGGTGAAGCAAGTTCAAATGTAGAACTTCCTGAAGATTCTTTCGTTGCACAAGTAGCAGCACATTTAAGTGGGCAACGTAAAGGTGTTGTCACTGAACTTTCAACTGATCTTTTAAAGCGAGCCGCAAGTACAGCTCACAAAGATATGGAGAAACAAAAAGACTACCATGATTTGGCAGCGCATGACGGAGGAAGTACAGAAAGGGAAAAGTGGACGAAGAAGAGGGCAGAGAAGAGAGAGAAACAAGCCACAAAATTCAGTGCGGCAGCCGGCGAAAAGCCGCCCAAGCCCGAAAGCCAAGATTCCCGTGATAAGAGATTAAGAAAGACGAAGAGAGATATGTTTTCTTAGTAGCCAATTCATCAGGTTGACAGTATAACCCGGACGGATATTGTCCGGGTTCATATATAAAAGAAGTATAAAATAATGAATATAGAATTAAATAATGTTCTTGTGAGACATCAATCAGTTCCCGAATGTGATTGGTGTGACAAATCAAAAGATTTATTAGATCAAAAAGGTATTAAATATACAATTATAGAAAGCGATAAAAAGTTTTTCTGGAATTTAATGCAAGTCACTCATAGTAAAAAAGTTCCCCAGATAATTTTAAATGGAGAATTTGTCGGTGATTATAATGATCTAGTAGAACATTTTAACGGAACGTGATTTCAATCATATGTGGTCTCTTTAAAGGAACCGGAAGAGGCTTGCCTCATTCAGTAGACATTTATTCTCCAGAATGGGCAGATAAATTATATCGGGGATTAAAAAGGAACATTACAGTTGATTGGGAATTATTTTGTTTAGTTGACGAAGATTATAATTTTAAAGAACCAATTAAACCAATCCCCTTCCTAGATCCAACTGTCCCAGGTTGGTCCCTCTTAGCAGAATTTTATAGACCAGATATTACAACAAATCGTAGAATGACTATTGGTCTGGATACTATCATTTGTTCTAATATAGATGATATTCTTTCTTTCCCCTTAGATGTTGGTCTTGTCACAGATCCAATGTCCGGAATAGGAATAATAAAGAAAGATGAAGTATGTAATGCTATTAGTATTGTTAGTGATAAAACAGTAAATGATATCTGGAATGTTTGGACAAACCAAAAAGAATGGGTTATAAAAGAATGTACTTTGCCTCCATGGAATACACCATCAGAATTAGCAATGATGAGAAGACTATTTAATGCAGATGGAAAAGTTCCCAGAATAGATATTGGATTCCCTGATAGAATTCATAGTTATAAAATGCATATAATGAATTCCCCGGAACTTTTGAAAACTACAAGTATCGTATATTTTCATGGTATACCTAAAATACAGCAACTTTATAATAAAAGCTTTAACATAGAATTATTAAAAAATTGGGTATGATGTTTAATCCTGTTTTAATGCAAATGCAGCCAAGAGAATTGGATATTCCAATTGAAACTATCCGAACTAATATAAATATTCCTAGAGTATGGTTCAGAGCGTTTACAGAACCTCAAGTATGTGAGCAAATGAATAAATTTGTAAGAGAAACAAATTATTCACATTATTTGGTAAATTCAGATGATGCTATTCTTTATAAGAGAGCTGTTGATGCAGTTTTACAAAATGCTCCCAAGTGTGATATTTTTACCGCATGGGTGAATATGCATATGAATGGCGAGGAGATGAGTACAATCTCTAATGTGGCTACAAGTAGATTACCAATCTTCGATCATGACAAATGGCCAGAGAAAGAAGATTTTCCCGAATATCTCACAATAGGCGAAGTATTAAATAAACCAAATAATTTTGAAGCTTGTGTTGTTTGTTTTTGTATAAGTAGTTTTAAGAGAAATGTTTTATTAGAGTATCCTTTACAAACGTATAGAAATACAAATGCTTCAGATCATCACATTTCTTATAGAATTCAAAGAGATGGAAAATATAAAATATGGACACATCGAGATGCCTTTTGTAGACATCTTCGACAAGGTTGGTCACCTTTAAAACATAAATGGTTAGTTGGAAATGAAACACCTAGTATCATATATGAACTTGAACCAGAACAATATTCAACAGAAGGTAAAAAGCAAAACTATCTTTATGAACCTTTATTTGTAAAACAAAATTAATTAGAAGGAAAGTAATGGCTGAAAAACGTGCTAAAAAAGCAAGTGTAGGAAATGAAGATGTAGGAGCAAGCGCAGAAGTAGAAGCTCATGCAGGAGCAGAAGTAACAGATTCTAGTGTTAGCGCGGAAGCCGGAGCCAGTGCAGAAGCCGAGGCTCATGCAGGAACAACAGCCGGCGGAGTTGACTTGGACGCGGTTGCTAAGCAAGCGGAGAAAGCATTAGATGAGGCCAATGAGGTCGCTAGGCAAGCAGAAGAAATATTAACCAAAGCTAATGTTCAGGAAGCTATACACGCCGCAAGAGAACAGAACCTGAAACTTGCAAAAGAAGAAGCCGCAAAAGAGATGAAGGCCGCAGAAGACCGAGCGGAAAAGATCGCTAGCGCAGCCGAAGAAGCCAGACAACGTGCAACAGAGGAAGCTCGAAAAGAAGCAGCAGAAGCAGCAAGGCAAATTAAAGCCGCAAAGGATGCAGCAGAAAAAGCTGCAATGGAAGAAGCTGCAAGAGTCGCGGCAGAGGCTCGAAAAATTCAAGAGGCCGCAGATGAGGCAGCTCGACAAGCAGCACAAAAATTACATGATGAAGCAATAAAAAAAGCAAAAGAAATTAAAGAAGCAAAAGAGAAAGCCGAAGCAGAAGCGAAGAAATTGAGAGAAGCTGCCGCGAAGAAAGCAAAAGAGGCGGCCAAGAAAGCAAAAGAAGAAGCAGCAAAGCAAGCGAAGAAAGCAAAAGAAGCAGCAGAGGCAAAAGCAAAGGCTGTAAAGAATGCAGCGGAAAAGAAAGCATCTAATACAAAAAAATCAATATCTAAAGCATTTAGTTCTAAGAAGAAGAAAAAGAAAAAGAAGTAAAGAATTGTAAGGAATATTATGAGTTTGAATGGATTTGAACACCAGTGGCATGAGGACGGCGAGGGAAATCTAATACATGAATCAGCAGTAATAAATTGGGAAAGAGTTTCTATAGGTTCTGGTAATGAAATTGGACCGGGAGTTTGTATTGGTACAGATGCACAACATCGAAACGAAGATTCTGTTGGTGAAATTATTATAGGTGATAATAATATTATTAGAGAATATACAACAATACATTTACCTACTAGATGGTCTGAAAAAACTATTATAGGAAATAATTGTTATCTTATGGTTCTTTCTCATATCGCCCATGATTGTGTTATAGAAGATGATGTTACAATGACTAATAACGTAGTGTTAGGTGGCCATGTTTATATAATGAAAGGATGTCAATTAGGTTTCGGAACTATTATTCATCAATATCAAACCCTAGGTTCTTATTGTATGTTTGGAATGGGAACAATTATAACAAGCAAACAAAACGTTGCACCGGGTGGATTATGGTTTGGAAATCCGGGTAGATCTACTAGGATGAATTTAATAGGTTTAAATAGACGTAAAATTGATGATAAGATATTAAATAAAGAATATCAAAGATTCGAAGAAATTAAAAACGAAAGATCTAAATATCTATATGAAGAATGAAGCATTCCTTTCTATCGTAGACGATAAATTGTGCGTGGATAGAACTGTGTTTGAATTACATGAACTTCGTGAAGTGAAACAATACTTTCAAGAAAATGGTTATGAGTCGTCTCAATTTTATCCCAAAAAAGAAAGTGATATAGATAAGCTTCATTCAATAATTGAAAAAATGGGAGAGTTGTCCCCTGAGTGTCGTGATCATGATGTAGAAAGTTATTTTTTAAATTAATATGGAAGCAATATTATGGGGCTCAGGTGGTACAGTAGCAACCTGGGAATTGACAGAACAGGCATATAGTTTCTGGAAAGATAAGCCGAGAAAAATGCTATTTGATTTTTCTTGGAATATACCTGACCTCAGAAATGATAATGTATTTGATGAAGAACATCCACCCAGAAATAAACTTGGAGTGCCTGATGAGGCATGGTTTTTAGAACCGCGCGATCAAATATGGCGGGGTGATAAAACAGGTCGGTTTAAATCGAATTGCTTAGATGTTTGTGAATACGATAAAGCAATGATTTATATTAACGACAATAATGAAATAACAATGCACCATCCCGATGAATTACCTTTTGTAAGACACGGATATAAATTTAAACCAAAGTCAAACATTTTTTATTCTGCAGTTTCTACAGAAGTTGGAAACTGGTCACACAAGTGGTATTCAAGATCTATTCCGCTAAGTAAATTTAGATTGCATACTGTTCTTATTAATGATAAAAAATATATAATCTCTCTCGAACCGAAAACTTCTGCGGAAGAAAGTTGGGATATGTATCAAGAGGTACGCGTTGATTGGTCATACAGATTACATATGAGAAATCAGGTTTTTATAAATGATATGATTGAATATACCGGTATTGATTTAAACTATGATATGAATACTGGAAATCATGAACTCGATTGCTCTCACTTTAAAGTCCATGATACACGTATTCGGTGATTCATATTGTGACCCTTGTAGCGGTCGACTAGATCAAAGTAAAAGATGGTATAATAATCTCGGAGAGCCAACATTTATTTGTGGGCTGGCTGGATCAAGCATAGATTGGTCTTTAGATAATTTTATTAATGGGCACGTGGAAAGATCTGGCAAAATAATTTTTATAGAATCCATACCACGTCGATTTCATTTTGAATTTTTAAAAACACCCAAACATGATGCATCTGTAATGTGGGACCAAGATTGGGAAAATGATAAATGGCTTTCTGAACCTGGCATGAAATATGTTCATAAACATAAACAATTTGTTAAACACTTTCATATTAACTATAAAGATTATCATAAGGCAACAAAAGCAAGATGCGTTCTGAAAGCTTTGTCTGAACATTATGAAAAAGTATTATATTTTTCCACATCGCGCAATAGTAATAATTATGCTGCCATTGAAATACAATCAAATAATAAATTCGAAATAGCTGATTTAGTATTGATGGATGTTTCCAGAGGTGAAATTATAGATGATTATGATCCTGAATTTAGAGATCAGAGATCAAATCATTTTAGTGAACCAAATCATGAAATATTATCAACATATATAAAGAAGAAGTTTAATAATGAGAGTGTAGAAGATATAATTTTTGAAAAGAATTTAATATGATTTATTGGGGATTAACTTGTGGTTCACATGATGGTGCTCTAGCAGTATATCATGATGGGGATATAGTATTTGCAACTGATGCGGAAAGATTTTCCAGAAAGAAAAACGATCCAAATATTCCTAAGGAACTTCTTGATTATGTTTTAGAAGAATATGGGAAACCATCCAATGTTTATTTTTATGAAAATCCATATGTAAAAATGTCGCGTCGTTGGTATGCGGGACAAAAACCATTTTATAAACCACCCGAATTTCCTTATAATCATAAACTAAAATATACCTCACATCATTTATCACATGCGGCATATGGTTATTATACTTCTCCCTTTGATAATACTATGGTTTTGGTTATAGATGCAATTGGAGAGTGGGAGACATTAACTGTATGGAAAGCTAAGGGTAAAAAGTTAAAGAAGTTATGGAATTGGAAATATCCTAAATCTTTAGGTTTAATGTATTCAGCATTAACTCAATATGCTGGATGGAAACCTAATGAAGAAGAATATATTATGATGGGCGCTGCAGCCAGACAAACATATCCATATGATCCTGTTTATAAAAGAATATTTGAACTTTGGGATAACGAAACGAACTGGCATAAAGGCATACTTAAATTAAATGAATGGACAAAAAAACCAGAGATACATCCCGAAGATGTTCCTACTGCTGCTCAAGCGGTATATGAAAATATTTTTAGGGACGTAGTAAAAAGAGTTAGTAATCATAAATTAAATGAAAATGGTAATATTGTTTTTGTGGGAGGTTGTGCTTTAAATGTTAGTGCCAATAGATTTTTATCTGATAGTTTTTCTCGTGTACATATTCCGCCTAATCCAGGTGACTCTGGTTCTGCTGTGGGATGCATTCTTGCAAGAACAAGAAACCATATTGATCCTACTCCTTATCTTGGTTATGATATTCAAGGACCATATCCGTTCAAAGAAATAATTGATAATTTAATGATTAAAGGGGTAGTGGGGGTTGCGAATGGTAGGTGTGAATTTGGTCCGAGAGCTTTGGGTAATAGAACTTTATTTGGAGATCCGAGGGATCTTAAAATTAAAGATAAAATTAATGAAGTAAAAGGAAGAGAACCTTTTAGACCTTTTGCACCAATGATATTAGAAGAAGATGTTCCAGAATATTTTAATGGGGGATTTTTTTCGCCTTATATGAGTTGTGCTCTTCAGGCAACAGACGAATTTAGAAATAAATATCCAGGAGTAACTCATTTAGACGGATCCTCTAGATTGCAAGTGGTTAAAGATGGCCCTCATAAAACATTATTACAAATTTGGAAAGATATTACAAAATGTCCAGTGTTATTAAATACATCTTTAAATGTTAAAGGAGAACCGATTGTCAATACCAAAGAGGATGCCAAAGCCTTCGCTAAGAAAACGGGTGTCAACGTATATTCTTAAATATTATTTGAGAATTAAATATAAATTTGTTAAAGAAAAAGAAGATTTAGATCCATTTATTTATGATTGAATTACCTAGTGTATTGATAGGCCCGAAAGATAAGTTAAAGGCTAATCTTAATAATTTAAAAGTCTATGATGATAAGAGTTACGGATTTGATTATCAAGAACATTTAATTCGGAAAGTATTTAATGAAATGGGTTCTGATATAAATTTTTATTTAATATATGAAGATTATCAAAAGAGTGCCGGCTTTGAGCGAACAAAAATATTTCCAAATGATTCAGCAGAAGGATTTAAAACAGAAACAAAATGTTCTACAGATAAACTTAATGAGGTTAATAAAGAAAAATATAAGAAAAGGGGAACTGTTTTTAAAAATTGTCATTGGACTCCTTTTTTACAATTTTATATTGATAATCAATTTTGGAAAATAGAATATGAAAAATATATAAAAACTTTAGAACATTATAAAAAAGCTTTTTATAGTTTTAATTATTGTCATTTAGAAGATTATGAAAATTGGAATAATTGGTTGCAGTCATAGTTCCGGATTGTCCGAAGGAGGACTTTTAAAAAAGTCCGGCGGTTTTAACGCTTGGAAGGGATGGCCGAGAGAATTGGCTAAAGCATATCCCCAACATGAAGTTCATTTATTGGCCTCTCCGGGCGGCGGCCAAAATAATATGGAATCTGCTTTGAGAACATGCCTTATTGAAAATTTCGATACAGTACTTCTTCAATTTACAACACAACGGCAATTATATCCAACACAAATAGATAAATTTTCAAAAAAGATTGACGGATCTCTTGATACTTGGTTTACTAATCAACGAAAAAATAATTTTATTTTACGGCAACAAAAAATGAGATCTCTGTCTATAAAGAATTATGTAATTGAACGTAAATGTGTTATGGTAGGCGGACAATTTGATGCTAGAAATAGGATAAAAGAATTAAAAGATCTTAGTGTTAATGCATATGAATTGCCTCAAGTTTTATTGGATATATTCATCGATAACGAATATTTTAATGAAATGGCAGAGACTTTTTATAATTGTAATAAATTATATAAAAAATTATTCAAACATTTTTATTCTATGTTATGGGTTCCAACATTAAGTTATGGTCCTAGTAGTAGCGACCAATCTGTAGTAGAAATAAAAGATAAAGTTCCTCTTTTCATGTCCGAGTTTTTAACAGGAAAGAATCTTAGTGATAAAGTGGATTGGGCTCAAACAGTATATACCTGGTTAATCGAGCATTGGGCACAAACTTTAAACATGAGTTTACCAGATGCGAAAAGAATAGTCTTTCATGAATATAAAAAATATAAAGGGCATTTAGGGGAAGACGCACAACGAGAAGTTTTATTTAATTACATTTTAGAAAATAATGAATTAAAAGAAGCATTAGGATGAAATGAAAAAGAAAGATAGAAAACTCTACGATTCGTGGAAATATAAAAAAGGAAACTTTATGGAATTTAATAACCCAGTATTTCAAACCATTTTAGGTTTGGTAATTTTTTACATCGGGCTCAAGATGTTTTCAGGTGGTATGAAATCAATGAGTCATTTAGAACATCTTGAATGGTTTTTAGGAAATCCCTATTATATGTTTTTCGGAGCAATTGGATGTACTCTTCTCTGGCAATCTAGTTCACTTTC
>Ga0114994_10004572_pt1 | contig 10059 bp, 6 predicted proteins | sample ArcticOcean_MG_C_9_FD_87043 | JGI IMG/M metagenome (GOLD analysis project Ga0114994, IMG submission 87043) | Marine microbial communities from western Arctic Ocean - ArcticOcean_MG_CB2_152 | ecosystem: Environmental > Aquatic > Marine > Oceanic | place: Arctic Ocean: Canada Basin | collected... | reverse complement strand
GAAGGGCGTGATCGAATTACTGGAGATGTAAAATGGATGGGTACTCGAGTTGATCTAATATTTGGTTCAAATTCTCAACTGCGTGCTTTAGCAGAAACATATGCATGTGATGATTCAGAACAAAAATTTATAAATGATTTTGGTAATGTTTGGATTAAAATAATGAATCTTGATAAATTCTAATTAAATCTAATTATAAGAAACCTGCATTTTGCAGGATTTTTTATTACTTTTAAATTTATGTTAAGAAGAAAAACCTTTCAATTTGTAATGAATATTTTTCCACCTCTTTTTTTTAATAGAATTATATTAAAAGAAGTGTCTAAAGATTATACTTTTATGAAGGTGAAAATCAGAAGATCTTTTCTGAATATGAATTTCCATAGAAGTATATTTGGTGGAACAATTTTTTCTGCATTCGACCCCTATTTCCCTACCATGTATTACAATACTTTTGCACAAAAAAACCGGAAACTAGAAATCTGGATGAAAAGTGCTAATATAAAATACAAAAGACCTGCCACTACACATCTCTTTTTAGAGTTTAAGATTACTGAAGAAGATATTCAACTAGCAGAAAAAGAATTAAATGAGAAAGGTAAATTTGAAAAATGGCATACGGTACAAGCCATCAACAATAAAGGAATAGTTTGTGCAGAAGCAGAAATGCTAGTTTACTTAAGAGATAATAAAGTGGAGACTAAAATTGGTTTTTAATTCTTCTGAATTAAAACTGTAGCATAAGCAGAAACTCCTTCTTCCCTACCCACAAAACTTAATTTCTCGGTAGTAGTAGCTTTTATAGAAACATCCTCTATATCAATATCCATACAAGAAGCAAGTACTCTTTGCATTTCTGGGATATACTTTCCTATTTTGGGTGTCTGTAAACAAATAGTAGAGTCAATGTTACCGATAGAAAAGCCCTTCTCAGAAATTAATCTGACTACTTCTTTTAAAAGTATTTTACTATCAATCCCTTTATACTCTGCTGAAGTATCTGGAAAGTGTTTTCCTATATCACCCATATTTGCAGCTCCCAAAAGTGCATCACAAATAGTATGAATAAGTACATCTGCATCCGAATGACCTACCCCCCCTTTAGTATGGGGAACTATAATTCCTCCTAGCCAAAAGTCTAATCCTTGCTGTAATTGATGTACATCAAAACCAAAACCTACTTTAATTTTCATTAGCTCCCCATTGCTCCTAAGTCAAACACTAAGGTGAATCTCATAGTATTTGCTAGTGGATTAGTACCTCCAATATTAGAAGTACTTATTAGGTAAGAAAAATCTAAAGCAAAAACATTATATTTTACACCAGAACCAAAAGTAAGGTATTTTCTACCTCCTTTAGTATCGTGTTCGTGAAAATAACCTGCCCTAAGTGCAAACTGATTAGCATACCAATATTCGAATCCTGCAGAAATATTAATTTCCCTCATCTCTTCCTTAAATATACTGCCAGGAACTGGATTTCCAGTTTCATCTATCTCACCAGGAGCATCTCCAAATGATTGAAACATACCAGAAACAACTGAAACTTCAGGGTCTTTACCAGCAATTAGATTTCCATCTGCATCATATATAGGCGGAGAAGGAACTAATAATTTATTAAAGTCAATAGCGAAAGACATTTTATTATAATCATCAATTTCCGTGGTAACATCTGTACCTAATCTTAAATTAATAGGAATAAAGTCTCTAGTAATAGTTTCTGTATATGAAATTTTATTCCCTATATTAGAAATATTCATACCAAATGAAATGTCCGATTTTTTATCTGCTATAGTAATCGGTTTAGTATAGTAAGTAGAAACATCTGCAGCTATGGACTGTCCCGCAATAGTTTCTGTACCTCCAGCAGTTTGACCACCAGTCAGATTAGAATATATATACCTTGCAGAAATTGCAATTGAAAAATCTCTGGATAACTTACGAGAATAAGCCGTACCAAAAGCCATTTCATTTGGTTTATACTGACCAATAACTTGTCCTGAACCATCTGTAAAAGTAATATCCCCTAAAGAGAAATACCTTAATTCGTATCCTATTGCTTCATTATCGTTTAATTTATAATACCCACCAATATACTGTAAGTTAATATCCGGGACCAACTCTCTTAACCAAGGTACAATAGATACCGAAATACCAATATCATCTTTTGTAAATGCTAGTTTTGCAGGATTCCAATGCATAGAAGATGCATCTGGTGTAGTTGCAACTCCAACATCTCCCATTGCACCTGATTTTGAGTCAGGTGAAATTAATAAAAACGGAACAGCTGTTGTTATTGTATTTAAATTTCCTCCTAAAATATCATCATAGTCAACATCCTGAGAGAAAGAGTTGAAACCTAATGTAACAGATAGAAACAATATTAAAATCTTCTTCATTATTATAATTTAAATTTTGGCAAATATACTTTTTTTCTGACAGATAGAAAACGAAAGAATTAATTCAATATTACTAATTTTTCAAGTTTCTGTACAAAATCACCATTTTCATCTTTTACACTAAGCTTATAAATGTATGTACCCCTACCTATTTTATCCTGAAAATCATCTTTTCCATTCCAAGAAATAGGACCAACTCTAAATCCTGTATTCACCTCAAGAGAATGAATCGTTTTTACTAATTTACCAGAAACAGTAAAAACTTGAATTTGAACTTCAAGATTCTGATTTGACCTATTATGTTCAAAATAAAATGAAGTATTAGTAGTAAAAGGATTAGGGTAATTTAATAAATGTTGAATAACAAAATCTTCCGTTTCAGAAACAAAAAACTCTATAGTTTCTTCAGAAGAATTATTAAAAACATCCCATATTTTAAAATCAATAGTATGTAACCCTGACTCTAATTCATTAAGAGCATATTCTACCTTACCTTTCTGATAACTATCTTTTTCAGATTCATAATAATCATTCAGGATAATTTTTTTAGAACTTTCATTATCTAAAGTAATAGTAATATCGTGTCCTATTCCATTTCCAACCGTATTTACACCTGAAGAATCCTGAACAAAAGCCAAAAATACTGGAGTAGAATTTGTTAGTCCTCCAGAAACAAATTGTTTATCATTCATATACAACTGAATAGTAGGCCCCAAATCATCTGCAACAATATCAGAGGACACCCCTCCAACAATAAAATCTTCAAACCAACCGCTTGCATCCAAATTTTCTGTTTCCTCTATTGCATAATACGATATTCTTCCATTATCCAGATTATAGTCTATATCCTTAGGAACAATAAAGGAAAAAGAAAACTCTCCATTTTCAACAGAAGAAGTTCCTTTATAGATTATATTAGTTTGATCTCTATACGACATAGGAGTAGAAGATTGTTGACCTTGCGTTTTAGATATTAATTCTTTATCAAAAACAATGACACCTATTTCTCCATTAAAACTATTTAATTTTACCGAATCTGAATTAATTATTTCCCCATTAAAAGTCACTTTACCTAAAGCAGAAATAGTATCTGGAGAAAGAGTAGTTTTTACTCCATAAGTAGGATAAGCCAAACACATCATAGGATCTCCTAGAAGAGTGAATTTATTACTATTTATAGAAGTACCACTCAACGCCTTAGTGTTCAAAAATACATCTCCTAAAGTAGGATATTTCCCATCCACCTTTTCAAAAAGAGAATTTATAAAATGGGTATTTAAACTATAATTTAAATGAGAATAAACATATCTTGTTGTAGTTAAAAGTGCTACTCCACCTCCTTTCGGACTTAAGATTATATGTTCTCCTCCAGAAGTAAGTTCAGGATTATCAAACCTACCAAACTCACATGTGGCGGTAACGAACAATGGAAGATGATCATAATTATCCCATTCCAGAATCTGGTCTACTTCAATTATCCTTTCCTTAGTAAGTCCTAATTCTCCACCATGCCCCGTATAATTAACTAACAAAGCACCCTTATCTACCCTTCTAGTTATCGCATCTCTACAATCCGGACTTCTAGGACCTACAGGAGTAGAAATCTGATTATATATATCTAAATATAGTTTTTCAAAATTGTAAATATTATAATTATCATCTATAATATTACATAAATTATCTGCCTGTTGCATGTGTATATTACCATCAGAATCATCACCATCATCTGCAATAAAACTAGATACATTCCTCCAACTCCCTCTTGAAGATAGATCATGATAATGGATTATTTTATCTACCATTACATTTGCTTCTTCTAAAGTTTTTGAAGGCAAACGACCAATTCCAATATCTACTAAATCATTCAGTAACAAACCTTCATTTTCATCCAAATACCCAAAATAATCATCTGTGGAAAAAGTGTTTAACGGACTATAAGAGTTATTAGATTGATAAGTAATTACAAAATTGGTATTATTAGCTATTCTATCTTTAGGATCGTAAGAAGCATCTCCAATAATTAGCAAATATTTAAAAGTAGTATTTGGCAAGTCATACAGATATTTACAATAATCTCTGATAGAACTAATATCTTGCTTACCTGAAGAAAACTCGTTAAAAACTTCTTGTGGAGTAACAATTTTACATTTACTACCATCTTTATTAAAATGAAAATCAGATAACTTCTGAGCAGCAGATGTGAAATCAGGATGAGAAATAATTAACATCTCAAAATCTGTTTCTCCATGTAAATCTTGATTAGAAACAGAACCTATCAAATTAGGGATTTTATAATCTGCACCATCAAACACTACAAATTTTTCATCCGAACCACCAGCAAAGTGGTCATAATAAAAACTTACCGAAACAGTATCATAATCTAGTAATTGATGTATACTAACATCTATAGAATTTGTTACATTCCATACCCTATTATTAATTGTTGCATTTTCTATTATTCCGTACCATTCTATATCTGAACCATCACCAATTCTTTTTCTGAAATTCATTTGACCTCCATCAAACTTTAATTTACGAAAAGCACATAACTCCAATGAATTTAACCAACCTTTATAACTGGAGGAATTCCTATTAAAAGTTATATCAATATTAAAATTATCTTGAGAAGGATTAGTCTGACCTTCCACTGAAGCAATAGTAGCAAAATCGTCTGCATAGCCATAAGAAACAGTACCTAAACTAACATTCATAAATTGATTTCCATTTCTACTATATGAGAAACTTGGAGTAGAAGAAGCTCGAGCCGCAACATTTGATTTAATATATACAGCTGTATTTCCGTTAATATTTGGAACATTAAAATTAAAAGATTGTGTTAACTCTACATCAAACTCTTCTCCATACCACTGTTCACCTGACTGAATGAAATTAGTTAAATCTAATTCGTGATACTGAAGATCATTAAATACATCAAAGGATTTTTGCTCCGCATTTTTCAAACTACTAACATAATTTTTAATCCTCTTAGCATTACCGGAACTATTTATAGTAATAAAATAGTAATTAAAATCATCATACAAATGCTTATGATGATTAAATTTCCCAATAAAATTATTATATGGAGTCCATTGACTTACATTCTGCCCGTAAAACAATATTAAATCACCAACTTCAAAAATTCCATTATTGTTATTATCTATTATCTCAATCGCATTTTCTTGTAAGTCTTCATCTCTGTAATCAGAGTTTAATCTTGGCAACATTCCCCCTCCATTACCATACAAACGAATAGAACTTACACTTAAATTAGTCGTATTTATGCCTAAAGACTGTAGATCAGATAAAGTTAGTTTATAAACAGCATTTTCAGATACAGATATCTTATACCAACTACCATTTTGTAAAACGGAATTTATTTTTTCAGATTTTTTTCTTGATTTTTTAATTGTTTTTTCAGAAGTTTCTTCTAAAGTAAAGGTTTGTATTTTCTGATATTCGTTTCCGTTTTTAATATAAGGAAAAATTAATATTCTATTAAAATAATTATCAGATGATTTTAACAATTCTGAAGAATAAGAAATTTGTTCCGGAACTTTTATTTGATTAAGTTTTAATTTTTCAGATTCTGTTACAGGAATATATGTAATATTTACGATATTAATATCATAATAAAACTCCTCAGAAATCTGAGTATTCTTCTGAAAAGAAGGAAGTCCGTTATACTGATTTAAATAAACAGATTTATCGAAAGAAATCACTTCTACTCCATTATATTTCACATTATTCCACTCTAACTCAATCTGATTTTGAGAAAGTAATGAAAAAGAAAGGAAAAGAGTGAAAATAACTACAAGAAAATTCTTAAAAATCATAAGACAAAAGTAAGTATTTATTAGTTTTAAAATAAGATAACGAACATTAAATAGAAAAATTATATCTACTTCCTTCTGAAATAAATAAATTTCCTATCTTTGTAAAATTGAATTAATGAAGAAGATATAATATGAAGAATAATTTACTCAAGACTATACTACTAGCGTTCTCTCTCGTTTTACTAGGTAAAACAGCTAATGCACAAGACCCTGCTTTTAGTCAGTTTTACTCTAATCCTCTATACTTAAATCCTGCTTTTGCAGGAGCTAATAATAACGGATGCCCTACCGCAACACTAAACTATAGAGATCAGTGGCCTGGAATTGGGAGAACTTATGTAACTTATTCCGCTTCTTACGACCAACACGTTGACGCACTAGGGGGAGGATTAGGAATTATAGTAGCACAAGACAAAAGTGGATCTGGAAATTTAAATACTTTACACGCTTCTTTACTTTACTCTTATTTACTTGAAGTAAATAGAGAATTTACATTAAAAGCTGGTTTTGAAGCATCATACAGAACTCTTAACCTAGACTGGAGTAATCTTACTTTTGGAGATATGATTGATCCAACTTATGGATTTATTTACACAACAGATGAAGATATTGTAAATAACGCTAGTAATGTTAGTTTCCCTGACTTTTCTGCTGGACTTTTAGGTTATACTGAAAATATGTTTTTTGGTTTTTCTGCACATCACCTAACACAACCAGACCAAGGATTTATTAGTGTAAGTAATTTACCGAGAAAGTATACGGCTCACATTGGGGGTAATTTTCCAATTAGTAGATATAGAAATAATGTAACTACAATTTCTCCTAACTTCTTATACCAAAAACAACAAGAATTTCAACAGTTCAACTATGGAGTTTATATAAATAGAGGTCCTATTGTTGGAGGTTTATGGACAAGAAACAGTGTGAAGAATTTTGACTCTTTCATTTTAATGTTTGGATTAGTTCAGGACGCATTTAAATTCGGATACAGTTACGACATTACAGTAAGTAATTTACGAAACAGCAACACATTAGGAGCTCACGAATTATCATTTACTTTATTTATGCCTTGTAAAAATAGAAGTAAATCATTCAACACAATAAGTTGTCCTCAATTTTAGTTATTAATATCAGAAAAAATAAAACAATGACAAATAAACACACAGCATTTTTAGCAATCTTAAGTATCTTCATATTAGCATCTTGTTCTAGAGAACAATCAACATCTACTGGATGGGATTACAACAATAGAAAACAAGGTGGATTTGAAAAGATGGACAAAGCAGAACAAATACCAGGCCCTGGACTTATGTTTGTAGAAGGTGGTAGATTAACAATGGGTAGAGTAGAAGAAGATGTAATGTATGATTGGAATAACATATCAAAAACTGTTACAGTTTCTTCTTTTTATATTGACCAAACTGAAGTAAGAAACATGGACTATGTAGAATACTTACACTGGCTTAAGAGACACTATGTAAACGAAAACAGTCCCTTCTTTACAGGAACAGCAAGACCAGAAATTTACACAAAAGCCTTGCCCGACTCATTAGTATGGAGAGATAAATTAGGGGAAAATGAAATGTTTCTAAATAACTACCTAAGACATCCTGCTTACAGAGAGTACCCTGTAGTTGGAGTAAGTTGGGAACAAGCAAATGATTACTGTATCTGGAGAACAGATAGAGTAAACGAAAGAATATTAATAAACGCTGGACTATTAATGGAAGTAACCCACCCAGACAGAGAAGGTGTAGAGGTAGCTTTTACTACAGACGGGTATCTTCATGGTTCTGAAGATTATTTAGCAAACTTTGTTACTGAGAAACAAAAAGATAGAATCAGAAATATAACAGCATTAAAATCAGAAGATGAAGGTAGATATACAAATATGGAAGATGGACTGCTCCTTCCTAACTATAGATTACCTACTGAAGCAGAATGGGAACATGCTGCCTTAGGGTATATAGGAAACAATATTGGAGAAAATCATGACAATAGAAAAATATACCCATGGAACGGTTCTGGATTAAGAAATGATACAAAGAAAAATCAAGGACAAATAATGGCAAACTTCAAAAGAGGTAGAGGAGATAATATGGGAGTAGCTGGAAGTTTAAATGATGAAGCTGATATTACAGCTCCTGTTAGATCTTACTGGCCAAATGACTATGGTTTATTTAACATGGCAGGAAATGTTTCTGAATGGGTAGCTGATGTCTACAGACCAATAACAGAACAAACTACCACTGCTGACCACAGGCCATTTAGAGGGAATGTATATAAAACCCCTCAAATAGATCAAGACGCTGGGCCAGGTGAAAACCCATACATCATTGATGAACAGGGTCATATTAAAGATACTTTAGTTAGTTCTTCTGATAATATATACAGAAGAAACTATAAGAAAGCGAATAATATTAACTTCTTAGATGGAGATATTGAATCTCAAATGGATACTAAATGGAATAGTGATACAACTGAAAAATCTATACTTGATCAAGAAGCTGTGAAAATTGACAAATGGAATCAAACAGCTGACAAATATGAAGATAATGCATTTACTTCCAATTCAAATGAAATGTATGACTATGGAAATACAACATTAATATCAGACAGAACAAGAGTATACAAAGGAGGGTCTTGGAAAGACAGAGCTTACTGGTTAAACCCAGGAACTAGAAGATTCTTAGATCAATCTCAATCAACAGATTGTATTGGATTTAGATGTGCAATGGATAGAGTAGGACCTTCTAAATCAGAATTAAAACAAAATCAAAGAATAGAAGTAGATTATAGCAAAGCAAAACAATAATTACACTAAAATCAATCTTAAATAAAACCCCTTAATTGGGGTTTTATTTTTTACAGTATGAGCATAATAGAATTATATAATATATTTAAGAACTACCCTACTATTTGTACTGATAGCAGAAATTTACTTCCTAATAGTTTGTTTTTTGCTTTAAAAGGGGATAAATTTAACGGAAATGAATTTGCTGAAAAAGCAATACAAGGGGGATGTAAATATTCTATTATTGATGAGAAGAAATACGAAAGTAAAAACTGTATACTTGTTGATGATGTGAAATCAACTTTACAAAAACTAGCAACAATACACAGAGAACAACTAAACATACCTATTATAGGTATTACTGGAACAAACGGAAAGACAACCACTAAAGAACTAATAAACACAGTACTTTCTACACAATATAACTGTTTCTGTACTAAAGGTAATCTTAACAATCAAATCGGACTACCTCTTAGTGTTTTATCTATTAGCAAGAAACATGAAATAGCCGTAATTGAAATGGGAGCAAGTGAAATTGGAGAAATTAGAACTCTAAGTGAAATAGCTAAACCAAATACAGCAATCATTACAAATATTGGAAAAGCTCACTTAGAAGGTTTTGGAAGTTTTGAGGGAGTAATAAAAGCAAAAACAGAACTTTACACTTTTATAAAAAATTCAAAAGGACTTCTATTTGTAAATTCGGGGGATAAATTACTTTTAAAAGAAAGTAAAAACATAAAACAAATTAGTTTCGGATCAAATGAATCCTCAGATTATAAAGCGAAATTATCAAGTAGATTTCCATTTGTTTCCATAATGAAAAACATTACAACTATAAACTCTAATCTGATAGGAGATTTCCAGTTTGACAATATTCTAGCAGCTTCTGCAATAGGAGATTATTATAATATCTCAATAGAAAATATAAAAAAATCAATTGAAAGTTATACTCCAAAAAATAACAGAACTGAAATAGTATCAACTATATCTAATTACATAATACTAGACGCTTATAACGCGAACCCATCTAG
>Ga0114994_10004569_pt1 | contig 10059 bp, 8 predicted proteins | sample ArcticOcean_MG_C_9_FD_87043 | JGI IMG/M metagenome (GOLD analysis project Ga0114994, IMG submission 87043) | Marine microbial communities from western Arctic Ocean - ArcticOcean_MG_CB2_152 | ecosystem: Environmental > Aquatic > Marine > Oceanic | place: Arctic Ocean: Canada Basin | collected... | reverse complement strand
TTTTAAGGGATCGGCTTTTTAAGTCGGTCCTTTTTTATTTTAAGGTTATAATAATGAGTATAGCGTTTGCTAGTTTTGTTTTTTTTGCCGTAAGTGTAATCGGCACGCCAGGCCCAGCTAATATGGTCCTGATGGCAGCTGGTGCTAAGTTTGGATTTAAATCTTCATTACCTTTTGTTTTTGGTGTTTGCATTGGTAAACAAATTATAATCTGGCCTATTGGATTCGGTTTACTAGAGGCTGCATCAGGCGCCCCTTTAGTTTTTTCACTTCTAAAGTGGGTATCAGCAGCATACATGATATGGTTGGCTTGGCGAGTTGCAAATATGCGCTTTCAAGTAAAAGAGGATATAGAGAAAGTTCCTGGGTTTATAGCTGGTCTTTTGGTTCACCCATTTAATCCAAAAGCTTGGGCACTAATAACTACCAGCTTTACTGCGTTCACTTATGATAATTCCCCTGTATTTCAAACTACACTGATAATGGCCGTTATCATTTTGGTTATACAGCTAATATTTCATCCGCTGTGGACAATGGGTGGAGTAAAAATGGCTCAATACTTTGCTGGCACGTGGTTAGAAAAGTATTTGATGTGGACCCTTGGAACTGTTACGTTATTAACTGTACTAAGTGTACTCGTAGCAGGTGAACTATGAGTACTTCTGCAGTCGTGTCAGAAAAAACTGTTTTTAAAACAAAACGGTTTACCATAAGGCCTCTAAATTCAACCGACACTACGAAAGTTGAAATGTATGTTAGAGACATTCGACTTGCTAGATCGTCTGGAACGATCCCACACCCGTTAACTCCTGGCTTTGTAAAAGATTTTATAGGAAAATCTATGTCTGACGAAACCTCTTTAGATGCATGGAAAATTGAATTTGAAGAGTCTGGAAGTACTGACTTAATAGGGGTTGTAAGCTTAAACAGATTAGACAGATCACAATCTGAAATTGCTTATTGGGTTATTCCTGCTATTTGGAATACGGGTGTTGCAACTGAGGCTGTAAAAGCTTTTATTCAATTTAACCCTCAAAATTGTAAAACGATTTTTGGTTCAGTTTTTCAGGACAACCCAGCTTCCTCTAGAGTATTAACAAATGCTGGCTTTGAATATATTGGAGAGGCCGAAAGCCTTTCTGTGGCGAGATCATCGATGGTTGCAACTTGGACTTATATTAAAAAATTAGATTAACGTCTTTTATGAAATAGCGTAGGGTATTAAAGTGAAATTTCTTGATCTAGCAAAAGTTTATATTCGATCTGGCTCTGGGGGAAGTGGCTCTGTAAGCTTTCGAAGAGAGAAACACATAGAATATGGTGGGCCAGACGGTGGAAACGGTGGACGAGGCGGAGATGTTATAATTGAAGCAGTTGACGGTCTTAACACATTAATAGATTACAGGTATCAACAGCACTTTTTTGCTAAAAGTGGCCAAAATGGAATGGGAAAACAACGATCTGGTAAAGACGGTGACCATATTATTCTTAAAGTTCCCGTAGGAACAGAGATCCTTGATGAAGATGAGGAAACTGTCTTAGTAGACATGGCCACCTTAGGGCAAAAATTTAAACTCGGCACTGGTGGAAATGGTGGTTTTGGCAACCTCCACTTCAAAACGTCCCTTAACCGAGCTCCAAGGCGCGCAAATCCCGGTCAAGCGGGAATAGAACGCACAGTTTGGCTTAAATTAAAATTAATTGCAGATGTCGGCTTGTTGGGAATTCCAAATGCTGGCAAATCTACCTTTTTAGCTGCCTGCTCGAATGCAAGACCAAAAATTGCTGACTATCCTTTTACTACACTTCACCCAAATCTGGGAGTTGTAGGGATCGATCAGACAGAATTTGTTGTTGCAGACATTCCAGGTTTAATCCAAGGGGCTTCTGAAGGAAAAGGAATAGGGGATAGATTTCTCGGTCACGTCGAAAGGTGCGCAGTCCTACTTCACTTAGTTGATGGGACATCTAAGTCAGTGACAAAAGAATACAATACTATTGTTACTGAGTTAGAAAAATATGGAGGAGATCTCGCATTTAAACCAAAAATAGTGGCTCTGAATAAAATTGATGCGCTAACTCTGAATCAAAGGAAGAAAAAACTTATTGAACTTAACAAAGCAACCAATAGTAAAGTTTATGAAATGTCTGGTGTTAGTTCGGCTGGTGTTACTGAGATATTGAGAGAGCTCCGAAAAGTAATAGATAAGTCAAACACGCCAGAAGTTCTTGATGTGGAAGACAAGCAATGGCGACCCTAAAGAAATATAAACGTATTGTTATTAAAATTGGATCTTCACTACTTGTGAGTGATAAAACTGGTAATTTGAATATAGACTGGCTTAAAGCATTGGCCAGCGACATTGTCACATTAAAAAGAAAGAAACATGATATAATTGTGGTTTCATCCGGTTCCATCGCACTTGGGAGGGAGGCACTTAAGCTTACATCAAAATCTTTAGCGTTAGAAGAATCCCAGGCTGCGGCAGCTGTTGGGCAAATCCAATTGGCAAGAGCTTATGAAGATGTGTTAGCCACTCACAACATTACTGCAGCACAGGTCCTGGTTACTCTTGAAGACATACGCAGTCGAAAGCGGTACCTAAATTCAAGAGCCACACTTAACCAGCTTCTTTCGATGAATGTTGTACCTATTGTTAATGAAAATGATACAGTCGCTACTGAAGAAATAAGATATGGGGATAATGACAGGTTAGCAGCACAAGTAGCAGTCACTGTTGGAGCTGATTTAGTAATTTTACTTAGTGACGTGGATGGTCTTTACAGTGCTGACCCATCGATCGATATGGCTGCAAAATTTATCCCGGAAGTTACTGAAATTACTCCAGAAATCGAAGCCATGGCTGGGGAAGCTAGAAACGTTATAGCAAAAGGTGGAATGAAGACAAAAATTATAGCGGCAAAGATGGCAACGTCAGGGGGTGCGTCCTTAGTTATAACCAGAGGGTCGACATTTAATCCACTTGAACTATTAAATGCTGGAACCATGAGTACTTGGTTTAAGGCTAAAGAAAACCCACAACAAGCAAGGAAGTCCTGGATAAAATCGATGAAAGCATGCGGGGATATTACTATTGACCCAGGTGCAGAGGAAGCACTTAAAATTGGGAAGTCTTTACTTCCCGCTGGTGTACTTAGTGTATCTGGAAAGTTTGAACGTGGTGACCCTGTGGACATAAGTAACTCGGAAGGTTTAAATATTGGCATAGGCATCGTTAGGTACACAGCCTTAGAAGCAAGAAAGTTAATCGGTTCTCGACTAGTTGAGGTGGAGAAAATATTAGGCTACCCTAGCCGAAAGGCGCTAATTCACCGCGATGACATGGCACTGTAAGTTTACAATCTAAAACTATATTAGGGTTTAATAAGATGAATTCACCTGACATTAAAATTTTAATGGTCGAAATTGGTAAGAAAGCTAAAACTTCTGCTGAAGTTCTAGCTTGTTCTGACCCAATGGAAAAACAACAGGCTCTAGTGAGAGCAGCGGAGAGTATTTCCGATAACAAAGAAAAAATTCTAAGTGAAAACTTTAAGGATATTCAAAAAGCAAAGTCTAATGGATTATCAGATGCAATGATTGACAGACTTTTATTAGACGACATACGAGTTGAAGGGATCTCTAAGACACTGAATTCAATCGCGACTTTAAAAGACCCAATTGGTCAGATTATTAGTGAGTGGAACCAACCTAGTGGATTAAATATAAAAAGAGTTCAGACACCGTTAGGGGTTATAGGGGTTATTTATGAAAGTAGGCCTAATGTTACGGCAGATGCTGGGGGTCTGTGTTTCAAGTCAGGGAATGCAGTTATTTTAAGGGGTGGATCAGAAAGCTCTCACTCATCAAAAGCAATTCACAGCTGTCTTGTTAACGGTCTGCAGTCTTCTGGGTTTCCAGCTGAAGTTATTCAGTTAGTCCCAACAACCTCAAGGGAAGCTGTATCGGAAATGTTGAGCATGACTGATTACATAGATGTCATAGTCCCACGCGGCGGAAAAAGCTTAGTCAAAGTAGTTCAAGAGCAGGCAAAAGTACCTGTATTTGCGCATCTAGAAGGAATTGTACATATTTATATAGATAAGGATGCAAGCCTAGAAAAAACTCTTAAAATAGTTCTTAACTCAAAAACACGTCGTACCGGTATTTGTGGGGCGGTTGAGTGCCTTATTTTTCATCGTGACATAGTTTCAACAATTGGCAAAGATGTACTTAGTTTGTTAATGGCAAGAGGTGTTAGAGTGAATGCTGATAAGGCTCTCTCGTCATTAAAAGGAACGAACCCGGCAAAAGATGAACACTGGGGAAAGGAATATCTTGATATGGAAATCTCTGCTCTAGTAGTAGACGGGATTGATCAAGCAATGAAACATATTAAAACTTTTGGATCCAATCATACCGATTGTATTGTGACAGAGGATGAAAAATCTGCTCAAACTTTTCTTAACGGACTGGATAGCGCTATAGTGATGCACAACGTCTCAACTCAATTTGCCGATGGTGGTGAATTCGGGATGGGTGCTGAAATTGGAATTTCTACTGGAAAGATGCACGCAAGAGGTCCTGTAGGAGTAAACCAACTTACCAGCTTTAAGTATATTGTTTCAGGAGATGGAATTATTCGTACTTAAGGGGTTTACTAAATTAAAAGACAGGTACTTACAAAAAACACTTATGCTTTACTGAGCTTTCTAACTATCAGGGAACTACCAATAAGCATTAAAGAAGTTATCAATAAGCATAGTGAAACTCCTCCTAATTGGTATAGTATTCCGGATAAGAGTGTTCCAATCAGCCGCCCAACAGAATTAGACATATAGTAAAACCCAACATCCAGAGGAGCTTCTTCATTAAAGCTTAATGCCAAAACCAAGTAAGAATGCAGGGCAGAGTTCATGGCAAAAATAAACCCAAAACCAAAAAGCCCTAAAATTATCCAACTTATCACCCAAATGCCTGCATTCGGATTCAAAAAAAGTACACATGACAATATCAAAGGTATCGGGAATGCCAACATACTCCATTTAAATGCAGCTTTTTTGATATAGCTTTCATCATTTAAGAAAGTTTGAAATATCAATGGGGCAGTAGTTTGGAAAACACCATAAAAAATGACCCATAGTGCCATAAAACCACCAACAAATAGAAAACCAGATTGGTCAATACTAAAGAAATTTTCAATTCCAACTGAATAAAAGTATAATGGAACGGCAACAACAAACCAGGTATCTCTTGCGCCAAATAAAAACACCCTAGCCAAACTTAATATATTAATACTTTTATTTCGTGAAAATACTTCACTAAATTTTATATTCTTTTTTCTTTTTGATAGCGAGAAAAAAACTGATTTGAACGTTACAAGTAATGTAAATATTAATAAGATAACCAAAATAATTAAGATAGTTTCAAAAGTTAAAAAGCCTAGCGATAATGCTCCAAAAAAAAATCCTAACCCCTTAATGACGTTCTTCGAACCAGTTAAATAACTAACCCATTTAAATAATTTACTAGGTTGGTTAGGGGAAAGAAATTTTATCGAACTTTTGGCACTTACCTTAACTAAGTCTTTCGCAATTCCTGACGCTCCCTGTAAAATCATTATTTGAATTAAATACAATACTTCGGTGCTTACCTCACCAAATTGACTTAAGAGAGAAATAGTCAGAATTTGTATAACTATACCAGTATACAAAATCGATGATAATCCAAACCTACTACCGATCCACCCAGCGGTTAAATTAGTTATTACCCCCGCGACCTCATATAAAGAAAAAAGAAAGGCTATTTGAATTGCTCCAAAACCTATCATATGAAAATGTAAAAGAACTAACATCCGTAGAGCACCATCTGCGAACATAAAAACCCAATAGGCTAGAGTTACGTAGTTATAAACCTTTTTATTGGCAGCTAAATTCAAAGAAATTTTCCTGCCAATTCTGCCACATCAACCAACCTATTGGAGTACCCGAACTCATTGTCATACCAGGCGTATATTTTTACCTGAGTGTCATTTACCACGAGAGTTGAAACTCCATCGATTATCGAACTTCGGCTGTCACCAATGTAATCACTTGAGACTAGTGGCCTCTCTTCGAACCCTAAAATACCATTCAATTGATGCTCAGCATAACTTTTTAAGGTTTTATTTATCTCTTCAATAGATGTTGAACGCACCATTTCAAAACAACAGTCCACTAGCGATGCGTTGAGGATAGGAATCCTTACTGCATGGCCAGTTAATTTATTAGTTAGTTCTGGGTAAATTTGAGTAATTGCCTTAGCAGAGTTAGTAGTGGAAGGAATTAAGTTAGTTAAAGCTGATCGAGACCGCCGCAAGTCTTTGGCGGGTCGGTCAACTATTGTTTGGGTATTTGTTACATTATGTATTGTAGTATATGAACCGTGCTTGATCCCGATACTATCGTGAAGGGCTTTAACAACTGGAGCAAGGCAATTTGTGGTGCAACTAGAGGCAGAAAGAACATTGTGGAGCATAGGCTTATAAACACTCTGGTTAACCCCATATACAATATTAATTCCAACATCATCTGGCACTGCAGCCGAGATAATTGCTTTTTTGATCCCTAAATCAGCATATAAAGGAAATTGACTTTTGCTTTTGAATTTTCCACTACAATCAATGACAATGTCAGCCACTCCGTTTGGCAACTCCTTAATGTTCTCTTTATCATAGATAAAAATTTCTTTACCATTGATCATAATCGATGACTTATTATATTTAATACTTTGATCGAATCTGCCATGTACGCTATCAAATTCAAGCTGGTAGGCCACTATTTCTGGAGTGCATTTTGGATCGTTTATAAAGGTAACATTAGCATTTTTACTCAAAAGAACTCTAAGTGTTAATTTACCGATCCTACCAAATCCATTAATAGCGTAAGTGGTCAATTTATTCTCCATCCTATTTGTGTGAACTAGAACTATTTATAGTCCTGTTATATTTGGTATTTGTTAAAGTTTGTTAAAAAATAATAGAAATTAGTGAATCCGATTAAAGTAAATACCGTTTACTTTAATAGCCAATCGGGCAATATTTACACAAGTAGACTGAATATATTGTCTAAAAAGAGTAATCCACACTTAATAACAATCGCTAGAGACTCTAGGGTTGATGTTAAAATATTATGGTCCAATTAGTATGTTTCAAAAGTTTACCTTACTTAAATGCTCAGCACCTCTGTCGTTAAATTTATTATACGTACGTGAATCTATGTTGCTACCACAAACTATTAAGCCAATTTTTTTAGATGAAAGTTGTTTTTTTAGCCCAAAAAGTATACCAGCCATTGCTGCCCCAGCCGCAGGTTCAACAGCTAACTTTCCTTCCTCCATCAAAAATGTCATTCCGGCACAAATTTGATCATCAGTGACTAAAATAATATCATCAACATTTTTTTGACACACTGCAAACCCAAAAGGTAGAGCCATTGGGGGAGAAAGACTATCTGCAATGGTATTTGTAATATCTAAAGTTGCAGGCTTACCAAGTTTTATACTTCTACTCATCGAATCTGCGCCTGTTGGCTCGATACCATACACTTTGCAAGAAGGGTTAATAGCTTTTACCGCAGCCGAAATTCCGCTCATTAACCCACCTCCACCAACTGACACGACAACTGCTTCGAGATCCTTAACGTCGTCCATTAGCTCCAATCCAACCCCTGAGGCCCCAAGGGTAGTATAAATCCCCTCAAAAGGATGAATAAATGTGCGTTGCTCATCTCTTACCAACCGTTCTGCTTCAGAAAACAAAGCCTTACCAGGTTCCTTCAAAATGATTTCACCCCCGTATAACTTTGCTAGCTCTATCCTGTAAGGATTAGCAGTTGATGCCATAACAACTTTTGCAGATGTACCAATCTGTTGTGCTGCCCAGGAAGCTGCAATCGCATGATTACCAGCACTAGCGGCTGTTACACCGTAGTTAATTTCTTTTATTGGTATCTCTAATGCAACTGAAATTGCCCCTCGAGCTTTAAAAGTCCCAGTGTGCTGCATACACTCTAACTTCATATGTATCTCTGACCCAGATAAATATTTTTTAAGTTTTTCTGATGAAAGCTTTACAGTGGGTGTTCTTTTTACATAATTTTCTAATTTTGAAGCCCTGGAGCGCATTAATTTTTCTGTTATATTAGCAACATTATTAGTAAGCATATCAATTCCTTAGAATTTTTTTTCAAATAATTATTTTGGGTTGTTAATCACCTTAATAACTTTAATATTTAAGTTAATAAATCATATAGTTATATTAGTAGCAATTATTCACTTTAAGGGAACCTTGATATGCAACATATTTTTGACGGACATAATGATCTTTTATTAAGGTTATGGATGGAACAAGATTATGAAGCAAAACTCTTTATAGATGGAGGAAAATCGATACTTAACCAAAAAATGAACACTGCAATGGGGATTGGAAACGATGGTCATATTGACCTAACCAGGGCGAGTGTCGGTGGTCTTAGTGGTGGCTTTTTTGCTATGTTTGTTCCTGATCCAAATATGGGTAAATCACCACCTAAAAATGGATTTATAGATTCTAAGGAAATTAAACAAGATTATGCTTTAAGAGTTACCTTAGAAATGCTTGATATTATTGAGAATATAATTAATAAATCTAATAATAAAGTTCAGCTAATTTTAAATAAATCTGACTTCAAAGAAGAGGATTTTAAAGCAGAAACATATAGTACGCTTAAGATGTTAATTCATATTGAAGGCGCAGAATGTATTGATGGTGATCTAAATCAACTTGATACTCTGTATAGCAAAGGGTTGAGATCTATAGGACCAGTTTGGTCTCGTTCTAACGTTTTTGCTCACGGTGTCCCATTTGATTTTCCAGGAACTCCAGACACAGGCCCAGGCCTTACAGATCAAGGTAAAAACTTAGTTCAGGCATGTAATTCTAAGGGCATAATGATTGACCTTTCACATTTAAATGAAGCTGGGTTTTGGGATGTTGCAAAAATTTCTTCTAAACCATTAGTAGCTACACATTCTAACTCTCATAAAATCACACCATCTCCAAGAAACCTAACTGATAAGCAATTAGCAGCGGTAGCTGAAAGCGGGGGTGTAGTGGGTTTAAACTTTGCAACTGGTTTTCTTAGGTCGGATGGTAAAAAAGTTTCACAAACACCTCTCACTCAAATGATAGCACATCTTGACCACCTATTAGAAAAATTGGGCGAGAACGGTGTAGCTTTAGGATCAGACTTTGATGGCGCCCAAATTCCTGAAGGAATTAAAGATTGTGCAGGCTTACCTAAATTAATAGTTGCAATGAAATCAGCTGGTTATGGAGAGGACCTTATTAACAAAATTTGTTATAAAAACTGGCATAATTTAATTCATATGACGATTAATTAAATATCCAACTAACTGAAATTAATCAAAATGTTACAGGATTCTTAAATGGAAAATGCTACTATAATTATTACAGGAGCCACAGGTGGAATAGGAATTGCCGTAGCTAAGAGGTTAGCAAGTGATGGCTGGAAACTTCACTTGCTTGACTTGGATTCAAAGAAGTTAAAAGCCTTAGCAAATGAGTTACCAAATAACACTACTTTTGCTGAAAGCAACTTAGAGACAAGGGCTGAATGTGAACGAGTTATACCTACTAATATAGGTAATTTAAGAGGTTTAGTGCATTTAGCGGGTATTTTTGAACCACATAAGTTAGATGAAAGTAGTCGATATACCTATGACCGGACGATCCAGCATAACGCAACGAATGCTTACAATTTAGCTGGTCTAGTAGAAGATAGATTAGGGAAGGGTGGCCGTATAGTTTTTATTTCCTCTCTAGCCTTTAATAGGGGCTCACCAGATCATGTAGCTTACTCTATGGCAAAGGGAGCGCTCGTAGGCTTAACCAGGGCTCTATCCCGTAGATTAGGATCAAAGGGTATACTCGTTAATGCTTTAGCACCCGGTATTATTGAAACCTCGATGCCAGCCCAGATAATAAAATCAAGAGGAACTGAATTACTTAATAGTGTTCC
>Ga0114994_10004568_pt1 | contig 10062 bp, 13 predicted proteins | sample ArcticOcean_MG_C_9_FD_87043 | JGI IMG/M metagenome (GOLD analysis project Ga0114994, IMG submission 87043) | Marine microbial communities from western Arctic Ocean - ArcticOcean_MG_CB2_152 | ecosystem: Environmental > Aquatic > Marine > Oceanic | place: Arctic Ocean: Canada Basin | collected... | reverse complement strand
GGGACTAAAATTTCACCGATTAGATTCCCTCGTTTTACCGAAAGATATGAATCTTGGGGGATGTTTAGAATTGTTGTTTCATTTGGCTTCAGTATTCCCAATTGAAAGAGACTATTATCATGAATATGATAAATAAATACAACTTGATCCTTCTTATTAGCGAAAAATACTGGATTCTTCATCTGACTTGATTGTTAGTTTAAGTTTAACTGACTATCTTAAATCAAATTTAGTGCGTTCAAATCATTTAAAGAATTTAAAGTATTAACTAACTATCTTTAAATATGATAAATAATACTTTATTATTAGAATCCTTGCATCATTTCTATGTGAAACCTTATAATCGTGATAAACTCGTACATTTATTAAATGATCATGGTAGTATCTCATTACGATCAATTGATTGGTTTATAACGAATTATTCAAAAAAGAATAATAGTTATTATATTGTTTATACAGATAAGGATGGTAATCCGTCGTTCAATGATTCGGAAAATAAATATAGAAATAATATGAATGTATTTCATTCATATAAATCGCAGTTAAAGGCGTATTCAAAGCGTAAGTTTGATCCTTTTTGTAGGAGAGATCGTATTTTATTTGAGATAGACGAAGACCATTCGGTAGAAACCACGATAGGTCAATTAAATTTTTTCAAATGGGCGATATCAAATATGATAGTAGATTATATTGAGTTACATAAGGATGAAATAGAATATGATATGAATAGTTCATTAAAACAGATGAAAATGAATTCAGATAAAAAAGATGGATCAAGAAAAAAAAGACAAGAATTATCATTATCGGCGACAAGGGGATTAAAAATGAATCATATACCGATTGAAATTAGTTTTGATTAAAAATCAATTATATTTTTACCTGGACGCGCCCGCCCAGTAGCGTGCTCCGTCCTCTGCGATAGCTTCCAACTGGTCTTTTTTATGCTTTTTCCATTCACTAATTAATATTTCTTTGTATTCAGCTCTAGATGGGTCATCAATTCTTACCCATGGTTCCACGTTTATATATTCGGAAATTTTCTCTCTTATTTTCTCTTTTATATAGATTATGATATCTTCGGCTAAATCATATCGTCTATTATCTAATAATTTAGCGAATGAAAGAAGTCGCAAACTAATTTGTAATTCACCTATTACGGTAATAGTCCTATACATGATACCGGGTGTGGAGTCCAAGAGACCATTCCATTTATTTAATATAAGAGATAATACCTGAGTTCCTTTATTATCATCACGAATACCATCATAAATACCAATTATAGTTGCTTCATATTGCCTACCCTCTTCATTATATCTCAACTTATCGTCAATTCCATATTCTAGCCCTCTGAATGAAAAAGTATCTTTTTCGGCTAAAAACCCCTTCTTACAGTCATCACAATAATTCAAATTATCCCCTTTCCGCGGTTCATAATCGTTTAAAGGTTTTTTACACTTGTCACAAACACGCCCCCCTTTATACATAACTGAACACTTTGGACAATATATTCCACCAGAACCACCTTTCTCTGGGTTTTTCCATTCAATATGACGATACTCGCTGATCTTTTTATATACCCCTTCATCCAGTTCCCACCAGTCTCCTGGTTGATCTCCTGGTTGAGCTCCTGGTTGGTGTGCTAGTTGACCTACAAGCCGATCGCATTTTTGATTAGTGCACCTCGTCGTACTACATGGTTTACAATTCCGTTTCACACAATTAGGACATATTTTATTATTTTCACCGCCTTTGCTCGCATCGCCGAGCCACTCAGCGCGAGTTTGACCTTTAAAGTTCCTTCCTTCAGTACTATCCCACCAGCCTTTATTGGGACCAAGAAAATGATAATAATGAGATTGACAGTCGCCAAATATACATTTTCTTGGTCCATCCAAGCCGCCTGCGTAAGCAAAACCAAGAGCACCAGTAACTAATGTCGCACCCACCAGCTGGGACCCCCCCTTCAGCGCCATCCTTTTACTCCTCTTTATACTTTTCCTTTTACTGCTTTTGCTTTTACTTCTCTTACTTTTATGTTTCTTATATCTCTTCTTTCTAGTTTTTAATTTTTTACTCATATATATTATTAAAAATATTTAAAAAAATATGATTAAAGATATTATTATTATAATGATTCAGATGTATGTTAAGACACCGAATAACAACGTAGTTATTTTAAATGGCGTTCGTGATTCATTTCGTTGTAGGCAACGGAATAAGGATAAAAAAGATACATTTCGGTTTGTAAGTTACAAAATGATGTTAAAAGAAAGGAAGAAATTAGATAATCGGGTGTACGGTCCTATCGCTTTTGAGACTGTTGCGAGATTATAAATCATTTAATATATATTTAATATATATTTAATATATATATATCTGATGGCCTTCAGTGAAATGATTCATATAAATAAGATGGATGGTATGTCCCCGATTACATTATATATTGAAAGTGAATCTTCAATTATGGATATAAAGATGGCACTTCAAGATATAATAGGCATACCTTCAAATAAAATAGTATTAACCTTCAATGGCGAAATTTTAAAAAGTGATACCATCCTTTCCAAAGTACGTAAGCCACATCCGGATAATCCGCTGGCCGAGGAAAATAAGTTAACACTCCTAAATTACACGAAGGGGGGGGGGAAGTATAAGAAACGAAAGACTAAAAAAAGAAAGAAGAAAAGTCGCCGAAAATCTAAGAAAAGAAAATCAAGACGGTAATATAAATCATTTAAAATTAAATTATATTACCTCATTATAGCAAATGCAGATTTTTGTGAAAACGTTAACTGGTAAAACCATTACCTTAGAGGTTGAGGGTTCGGATTCAATTGAGAATATAAAGGCCAAGATCCAGGATAAGGAGGGTATTCCTCCAGATCAGCAGAGATTAATCTTTGCTGGTAAACAATTGGAAGACGGTAGAACTCTATCCGATTATAATATTCAGAAAGAATCTACTCTTCATCTTGTTCTAAGATTAAGATAAAAAAATTAAGCGGGATAGGGATAATGGGTTATGTATTATCACGTAAACCATAATCATTTCAATGATATTCATTTTAAAAAATAAAATAAAAATAGTTAGTATAAATGGAAATAGATCTGGGTCTACCGATTAAGTACGAAGAAGAACAATTATTGGTCCCTGGAAATTATATTAGGCTTGTCAAAAGGCTGGATGAGGAGGAGGATAGTTTGGCTAAACCAGCGTTGGATGGGGAGGATTTTCAGAAGGCGATCAGGCTCTATGAAACTCTCAAAAGAAGTCACTCTCATTACATAGAACAAATTAATCAATATATTGAGAAACTAACTATACATATCACAGAAAGAAGTGCGGCAGCCCAGCAGGAAAACGGGTCCCCAGAGGATATCAAAAAAAGGCTTCATATCCCGTTAAAGAATCTAAAATCCCTAACAAAAATAATAGGCATCGGGGCGGGCAAGGATGGATATTATAATGAGATTCTTCAGTGGTTAAAAGATCAAGAGCTAGTTGCAGGGGCGCGGTTGCTGGAACAGGAGGCAATGGAAAAAGGCATGGAAGTTCATTACGACACACGGTGCGATTTGTCAGATATGTTCCCCATTATTGGAAATCACTATAAAAGGATTAAATCAATCACTTTTGATGGGAAGGAACTAACAAACATATGTGAAAGTGTATTTCAGAGGCTACCCAAAGATGAACAGGAGAAATATATGGTAGTAAATGAGTGGAAAGGGGATAGTGAGAACAGACCTTATTGGTCTAAATATCTACATATACCACTTGAAGAAATAAGAAAAAATAACACAAAACTCAGGGGGCATGATGGAGATGACACACCGACTAATGAGGCAGAGTTGCCGGTTGAAATGTCGCGGGAACAGGCGGCACGCGCATTCGTTGACCAATTCAAAGAAAAATTCCCGGACGTAGAAGAAGGAAACTTGGCCAAAAGAAGATGGGGAGGGGGTCGTAGATCTAAACGTCGTAGATCTAATAAAAAAACTCGTAAATCTAAACGTCGTAGATCTAAACGTCTTAGATCTAAACGTCGTAAATCTAAGAAAAAAACTCGTAGATCTTAACGAATATTACTGATAGTTCTATTCAGTTAAAATCATAATGAGTTATATCCGTTCATCTATAATGAATGATTAAGATAAAAAATTAATTTAAGTTTTTAAAGTTAACTAATGATAAAATTTAATGATTGGTTAAGATATTTAATTTATGCTATTTAATTTAGGCTTCAACTTCCTCTTCCTCATCGCTCTCTACAAAGGTAGCTTGAGAGATACGCTCTGCCTCCTTCTCATCACCTTCTTCATCGTCAAAGGCATATCCATCGGAGAAACTCTTGGCGATCTTAACCTTTAGCTGTTGTGCTGACCAAGTGCATCCAAACTTGCCCGGAGAATGCCAAATGAAATCACATTTGAATAGACCCTTGATGGATGAATTCTTCTTTAGGACTGCATCAACTGTCATATGATTTTCTGCCTCTGTATCATTGAAGTTAATTTCCTTCTTGTTTTCATCAAAGCACCGACACATGATCTTATTATCCCGCTTCTTTACCTTGAAAGAGAACGATGGGGGATAACGACCACTGGGCTCACCGGTCTCCTGATCAATATGTTCCTTTACACATTGGGTATACATACTATCAATCACTTCATCGGACATATTCTTCTTCTTGAACCACTCCTGAGAGTTATCCTTTCCAAGTCCCTTGAGCCGATCATCAAACTGACTCATCTTTTCATAGAAATCCTTACATTGCTCATTGGACATATTAAGAGAAGTCTTGATACTATACTTGGAATCTGGTCCTTCTTCGTAAACTTGGGGATCAAATGTCACGGGCATTTCTGGCGATTGAATGACAAGGGGACCGCCATTATATTCAAGGAAGAATAGCTTGGCACCCGAACCCATAACCTTCGCCTGTGTGAAGTTGACCTTGGACGGGTCAAAGTCCTTCGCGAGAACTGGCTTGAAATCAGACATAGCTTTGTAAGTGAGTTGTTCTAGTTGTTCTTGCTGAGTTTGCTGAGTTTGCTGAGTTTGCTGAGTTTGCTGAGTTTGCTGAGTTTGCTGAGTTTGTTTCTGTTTAATTCTTTGTTGTTTATTCTTTTTTGATTTGCTATTTGTTTAACTGTTTAGATTACAAATATAATACAAATCAAATTTTTAAGTGTTTTTTTCAAATATGAAACAATAAATCATTCATATTTAAAAAAAAATTCAATATGAATATTAATAATGAGTAATCTTTGTAAATTTATAAATTCAGAAAAGAATTGTACTCATAAATGTAAATATGATAATTACTGCTACAAGCATCGCGGAGAATATTTAATTGTAAACGATAAAATATGTAGATATAGATTTACAGGATTAAGTAAAGATTATCTTAAAAAAGATTTATTAGTCTATCGCAAAGATGAAAAGAGAATAAAATCATCTGTTATAGATAAACAAAAGTTATTTGATGAAGTCATGAAACATATTTATGCTATTAATAGGTATTATGAAGTTTACCAGGATAAAAGAATTATATTAATTCAGTCATTAATGCGAGGGAAAGGAGTTCGTAACAAGATGCGAGATTATAAATGTAATAACGATGAAGATTTTTATACATATGAAGAATTGAAAGATATTCCTAAAAAGTATTTTTATAGTTATGTAGATAATAGTAATTTTAGATGGGGATTTGATATAAGATCGTTTGATAAACTATTAACTATGAATTATCCTAATCCATATACAACTGAACCGGTTCCTCCTGATATTATCACGGATGTAAGAAATAAAATAAACACAATGAGAGTGGACGTAGATTATGAAGATTTAACTGATACGATTATCAGGGAAAGGAAAGATGTTATTAAACAGAAAATAGTTGATTTATTTTCTGCGATTGAGCAATCGGGTTATACTTGTCAAATAGAATGGTTTTCATCATTAAGTATTCGTAGATTAAAAGAATTATATAAGCAACTTGAAGATGTATGGAATTATCGCAGTCAATTGAGTGAACAAATGAAACGTAATATTTGTCCTCCCAATGGTGAGATATTTAGGACTCCCATGATTGAAGTAATGAACTATTCATCAAAAGAAGATTTACAAGAATTAATATTACACGAAGTCACCAAATTTAAAAATGCATTCTCAGATTCTGATAGGAAGTTAGGATTTATGTATTTTTTAATCGCCTTCGGAATGGTTTCTGAACAGTGCTATTTAGCACACATAGATTGGCTATCTTTTATGATGACATAAAATTATCTCTTATATTTCATAACATCAGCAACATCAGCAACATCAGCCCGTTTAGGAGACGCTTCATTAAAATCATTTAAAAGAATACTCTGTTAATAGATTATACTAATAAGCGCGGTTGATTGATAATAAAAAAATATAAATACAGAATATAAAATAACAATGCCTCCTACTAAGAACGCCAAGAAATCTGCTCCGAAGAACAAGAAAGTGACCAAGGTTGCTCCGACTCCGACTCCGGTCCCTGTCCCTGATCCGGTTCCTGATCCGGTCCTGGTTCCTGATCCGGTTCCGGTCCTGGTTCCGGTTACCGATGCCCCGGTTTCCACTGATGAACCTGTAGTTAGCGACACTCCTTATCTTGAGGAGTTCTCTGCTATTGTCTCCGAACTTGACACTACTCTAACTACGATTCGCAATCTCAAGGCGCAGATTCAGAAACTTGAGAAGCAGGTACATCGCGATACCAAGGCTCTCAATAAACGCGCGAATGGCAAGCGCTCCCGCAAGCCCCGCGATCCGAACGCTCCCAAGTGTGGCTTCGCTAAGGAGGGCCCGGTCTCCGATGAGATGCGTAAATTCCTTGGCATGAAGAAAGATGATCTCATCTCTCGGACAGATGTTACCAAGCGTATTCACGAATACTGCAAGGCCAAGGATCTACAGAACCCGGCCGATAAGCGCCAGATCAAGCCAGATGCTTCTCTGAGGAAGCTTCTCCGGATGAATAAGGACGACGATCTCACCTTCTTCAATCTTCAGAAGTACATGAAGGTTCACTTTCCTAACAAGGAAGGTGTTTACCCGACGGCTTAGATTAAATTTTTATCCCCTTAGTTAGATTCTTATCATAATTTAAATTCTTAACTTACTCATAACTTAATTTTGTTTTTTCATAATAGATTTTTAATAAAATAAAATCTAAGGTAAGGTATATAAATAAATGGCGGATACTGAAGAAATTCGCGTTTTACGTGCGACGACCTGGCTTACGGTACATAAGAAGGTAAGCCAATTGACCGCAGAAGAAATCGTAAAAAAAATGGACGGAATGGGCGGAAAAATAACCGAGGAAGAACTCATTATGATGGGACAAAACGCCCCCCACATGATAGATAGTATTATTGAACATTTACACCGTACTCCAATCACTGGCACAGACAAGGTATCTGGCGAACAAATCAAAAACGGCGGCGGTAGAAGAAGAAAATCTAAGAAGAAATCTAAGAAGAAGAAATCTAAGAAGAGAAAATCTAAAAGACGTAAAACTAGAAGACGTCGTTAAACTTCTAACTCTATAGCACTCATTCTCAGAGTATTATAATATTTATCATCTGTACTTACTTTTCTTTTATCTAGAATATTTAAATGATATAAATATTCTAAACATTTTGGATGATCTCTTAGATATGGATTAAAGTGACAATTCATTAAAAACTCGTCCAATTGAGAAAATATTTCGCCACACACTAAATAATAGGCGGTTGTATTTGTTTGAGAATCTATATTTTTATTTCGTGATTTTTTAATGAATCCTTTAATTTTATTTGCTTGATACAGGGTAAACTCTTTCTCGATGCCAACTAAAGTACAGAAATGTTGAAATTTCATTTGAGAGTTAACACGAGATGAAACAAAATAACAATTCATTAACTTGGCCCATATTTCGGTATAAGATTCATCTATTAAGATATCTCTTGATTCTAAATTATATTTTTGACATAATCTCTCTGTAATTTCCTCATGTGAACCGAGATTAGAAAATCGTAAGCCATGAATTATTTCGTGAAAGATTACTTTAATACATTCTTCTCTCCTAAAAATACATATTTCTGAATTCTCATCGGAAAATAGATTAGATCCCGAATTTACATTGGAAGGTGTTAACTTCTGTGAATTTTTCCTGAATACTTTTTTATCAGGTAATAAACATAAATGAATGGTTATACTTCTTGATTTATCACTAAAACTCGTGATATATGAAATAGCATCAACTAATAATTTTGTATCAGGTATATCATCGTTATCTTTCAGATAAAGATGTAATGTATTTTTTACTATATGATTTCCTTTTGTTGTCCATGTTAAAGTTAAAACATTATTATGAGTTATTATTTTATTTGCAAGGCGATTCGTTATAAATTCGGACAAAGGATAATCTCTGAAACTATTTTTGGTTTTTACTTTGCTATTCACATAAGAATTAGTTAATGTATTATATAATTCCTTAATATATGCCGATTTTAAATATTCATTAACCGATGATTTATGTGAGAAATGACGCATTAACTCGTTTGATACTTTTGTTATCATCTTTATATATACGTTTAATAAAATATCTTTTTTTAAGAAATAACTTATAAAATGAAAGAATTAAAGGTTATCGCGATTGATGATTTGCATAATTGTATTCGCGATTTTATCGTAAAAAGTAATAGTATTATTGGGGATTATGAAGACATGAAAATGATTATTCTAACTATGGTGAAAGCGGGTTACATGTTTAATATGGATCGCGATAGACTGAGAGATGCTATGGAAGATATTACATTCATGCTGTGTCCAGACGATGACGCGAATCGCGATAGAGTAGAGAGAGGATTGGAATATGATGATGATGATGATGATGACGAAGATGATGAAATAGAAGACATAGGTAATACTGATAATTTAGATTAAATAATTTTATAAGATAGAAGTATAATCCAATGCCTAAAAACATTAAGACCAGAAAAAATACTGAGAGAAAATATAAGGAATTATCTTTGAGAGCACATGGAAACAAGAAAAGAAGTCCACATAATAGAAAAATTACCGATGTACCTTTATCAAAAATAAAAAGTAAGGGATCACGTGCTACAAAGGGTGATATTGATTTTCATTATCAATCATATAGCAATATTATTGATTTCTTTAAATCACTAAAAATAAAATTAAGAGTAAGATATTACAATCCGTTATTTCATTTGAAAGCCACGAAAAAAAAAATAGAACATACGATGACAGGGATGAATGGTATGAATGGTATCTCGTCATACACTTTTGACAGAGATTATAATATACTTATGATAAATATCACGACTGAAGAAGGAAATCATGCTAATATTGCAATGATAAACAATGTTAATAAAACAATAGAATTTTTTGAACCTCATGGTTATCGCAGGAATAAAAATAGCGAAATAGCTGGTATAAAAGGGATATATAATAAGAAAATAAAATTACTTACGAAATATTTTAAAGATTTATTACCAAGTCATAGTTTTATAAATGTAACCGATTTCAATAAAGAAACTAGTTTCCAAACATTATTAGATCCAGAAGAGAATAGTGGTTTTTGTGTTACATGGTGTATCTTATTTATTCATTATAGATTACTAAATCCCCACGTGTTAGTATCAAGGTTAATAGAACGAATGCATAAACAAATGACAACCCCTAAATTACTCCGATACGCTAAATTTGTAGAAGAAACAGTAAAAAAAATATAAATTTGATTTTATTTTAGATAAATTTTAAATTAAGTAAATTGATTCACAATGAGCGAATCACTCTTTTCTGAAAATTTACATATCTCTACGATGGTTCAGATATGTAAACTAAATACCAAGATAGAATTAAAACCTCTCGCAGAAAATTTAAATATCAATGATAATATTTTATATATAGAACATGGATCTACGATCAATAAGGGAATCAATAACAAAAAAATAAGTAAAAAGAAAAGTGAAAATCGTAATTACTTCTATAATCAAGTCACATTACATATTTACAAT
>Ga0114994_10004562_pt1 | contig 10069 bp, 9 predicted proteins | sample ArcticOcean_MG_C_9_FD_87043 | JGI IMG/M metagenome (GOLD analysis project Ga0114994, IMG submission 87043) | Marine microbial communities from western Arctic Ocean - ArcticOcean_MG_CB2_152 | ecosystem: Environmental > Aquatic > Marine > Oceanic | place: Arctic Ocean: Canada Basin | collected... | reverse complement strand
TTGAACATAATCCAACTGCAGGAATAGTAAATTGGGTTTCTTTGACTAATGCAACTACTGGAAGGGCTATGATGGCTGCTGCACTAACTACTGCAGGAGGATTCGCAGTACTCAATCTAAGCTCATTATTGCCTTTGAGATTATTCGGACAAGCTTTTGTTATTGCGATTCTTTTAGCACTAGCTTCCAGCATTATCTTACTGCCATGTTTGATGAGTTTGTTTGGCTTACTTCCTAAGGAAGAAAGTATTGCATAATTCAATGAATAAAATTAATTTCCTTGAATGAACGCCCCAGCGTCCACCATTAAGAACACCTTTTAGTATAATTTTTCATATTGCATTTATCGAAAAATATCATATTATTCCTCCATGTCTTTCGCGATTTTCTGAAACTAATTTCTTGACAATTTCAACGACCTCAGAACTTGTTAGGTGTTCACAATTAATTATCTCAGATTGGAGGAATCTATGATCAATCTTCTCTCCAACTAATTTCGAACTCCAACCACCTTCTCCTACAGAAATAATTGGTCTATTCATTTGCCAAGCGAATGCAATTTCTGAAAGTGTCCCGGAGCCGCCGTTTACACATATTACTACATCCGAATTAGCAACTAACACATTCCGAAGAAGATCTAGTCCTGTTGGAATGATAATATCTGCAAAACCAATCGCTGGTTTAGGATCAAAGCCAGGAAGTATTGCTATTGTATCTCCATCACCTGAAAAATTACTTTTTTTAGCGCCTCTATGAGTAGATTTTTGTAAAGAACCAATCCCTCCAGTCACTATTCTGAATCCATTATCAACAAGAATTAAAGATAAATTTTCAACACGTATCAATGCAGAATCATTCAAGTTTCTGGACCCTATTATAGCAATTTGTGGTTTATATTTCATAATTAGACTCCTAAATATTGATTTTGACAAGATTTCTGAAATTATTCACTTTATCATCCATTTCTCCGATGAATTGAGTAAGCTCACTCTCTAAATCTCGCGGGAATGGAGTTTCAGTTAGTTTTTTTGTAAATAATTGTAATTCAGATATTGATTTTTCATTATATTGAAGGGAATTAAGTAGATATTCTGTTCGAATGAGATTCATAATAAGTCTAGATTCCCTTAATCTTGAATTAATTATAATAGATTGTGAATTCAAATTTTGATTAATCATTGCCCTTGTGAACATGCTCCCTAGAATATCTCCGCGAACGGAATCTATTTTTCCAAATGTATCTGGAGATTTAATTCTAGAATGCTCCAATGCTAACGGAATAGTGCAAATAAGTTCGGGGTTGGATTGTTCGATTAATTGAGACCATATGGTATCTCCTCTCCTGAACTGAATACCGCCGCATCTAGGGGCCACATTAGGCCACCATACCAAAGGAAAACGTTCTAAAATTAAGGTATTGCCACCCCGAGTTGGAATTCTTTCTAGTGTTCTCCATTCAAGATGAATCGGACGAGTAAGGCTCTTTCCTGAAAAAATTGACCATTTTTCTAAATCAATCCCATGGGCTTTTTCTAAACCTAATGGGACTTCTAAATGATCTGTTCTTTTGGTTGATAAGTCATGATGTAAATCATGAATTGATGAGTCATTTTCTTCGAAATTCCAAATCATCTTTTTTGATGGAAATCTAGAATAAAAAAAATCTATCGATTGTGTGCGAATTATATAAGAAGGGTGCAAAGGAGCATCACCTAGGATGTTACCAATACCTATAATTTTCTTATTTTTTAGCATCATATCTATTGAATTATTAATCTCTATAATATTCAAATAATTGAATAGCATATCATCATCAGTGATTAATATTGTTTCATTTTGAGAATATTCGAATAAGGCTCGATGCAATACACAACGACCAAAAGAAACACCTGACTGATTTTTTCCATCCAAAAACCAAGGGCCTAAATCTCCTTGATTAGCTTTCTGAATACCCCATTCTTGACTAATAATAACTACTTTATCCAAAGGGAAGTCAATTTCTATCAACAATTCTTCAACTTCGTTCTTTTCTAAATTATAACAACAAACTATTACAGAAATTTTCTCTAATGATTCCGAAAATGTACTCCCTAAACTAAGAAAAAATTGTTTTCCAAGTTCCTTATTTCCAATAGTTACTCCGATAGTAATATTTCTCTCTAGATTTGTTTTATTAGTAGGATTTTTTAATGGGCCAATTTCGTCTGATTTGACATTATTAAATGAGATTCGGGGAGGACTATGAGAGGAGGATTTTTTAGAAACTTCTTTTTCATTAAAGGAGGCCTTAGGATTAAGTCTAAATAAGAAATCTTCAACAAAGTGCTCTGTTTCAGATTCATCAAATCCTCCATTCCTCAAGAACTCTATGAGAAGAATTTCTAAGTTAATTTCATCAAAAACTATTTTATCAGATTTAATAGAAATATTGAGTTCGAAACGATGACTTATTATCCTTTCAATAGCAAAATTGTATACTCCAGGGACATTACTACTACGTAAATTATTTTGTTCTGAAATTTCTAATTCAAACTTTCCCTCTAAAAAAATAGAACCGTCTTGATATATGTGGAAGAGTTGCAAGTTAGTACATCCTTTTCTTCACATTCTCATAGCTTCCTCTTTTTTCGATTTTATGGAGTATGGAATCTTCATCGGGATCTTCATTAACTAAAGCTTGAGTATCTTTAGGTACACATTTTCCTCTGAAACCGCCTAGATAAGGAGTTAGATGTGCAGGATTATTGATCCTCCTATCTCTCCAAACCGCCTCCATTACATTTCTAGCATCAATAGAATTAATGTTGCAAATTCTTTCAATTTCACAAGTAAAGGTAACCTTAGAAGCAATGAATGCATTGTGCGCAAGTTTTCCGAACTCTGCTTCTAAATGAGTCATTCTGATACGAGGTATCTCAGAACTTATCCATTGAAAACAACTTAACAAAACTTTTTCATCTAAATCGTCACAACTATAAACAAGTCGATCAGGATTTCTAAACCATTCATCTGCATCTTTTTCTCTAAGGAATTCTGGAACGTATGCTAACCTCAAATTTGGAAAAGATTCTTCAAGGAAATCCATTGTACGGGGTTGAATAGTACTCTTTACGATTATTAACCCATGATATCTAAATTTGGATAACTTTTCAGCAGCAACGAAAACACTGGAAACATCTAGATTACCGTTCTCAGAGGCATCTGTTGGGACACATACCATTACAGCATCTGTATCCAAAATATCTTTCCATTCCCCTCTTCCATCAATGTCATAACCTACTGTAGGAAAGAAGTCTTTCAATGTCTTGAACGCGGCAGAACCTACAGAACCTAAACCGATTATACCAATTTTCATTTATCCACCATCAACAATTCATTCCATGCATTCCCCGCAACATCCCACCAATTTGCATATGCATCATTGTAAACATTTCTAGCCTTATGTAATTCATATGCTAGATAACTTATACGTAAACGTTCCAGAGATTTTTTAATTTCATCATCATCCATACAGAATTTGTTTTCAATTGTTTTTTGAGAAATAATTGAGACGAACTTTTCGTCACCTAGTATCTCTAGAATCCCGCCTGACCCGCCTGAAATCTCAGCCAGTTGTTTGCTAACAATTTTGCTGGCATCAAACATTGAAATATCATTATACCTAGTCGTACCTTGATGGATGTCCTCATCAGGGCTCTCTAGAACATCAATATTGCCAAAATGAGGAAATTTACTACCTTCTAATCTAGCCATTGGTTCAGATTCAACATGTTGATTTATAGGATGCCAATCAACTAAATCGGGTCTCCATTTAGAATCTGGATGTATCCATAATCCGATATGTGCAGGTCTGTCGTGAAGGCCTTGATTAATAGATGAACGATGCCAAGTAAGGCTATGCAGAAGAATTGTAGAACCTTTATTTACAGGGAGACGAACTTTTATTGAACCGTCTGGAAAGTCCTCTCTTTCTTTGGCCATGAAATCAATAGGCTCTTCACAACCTTCAAGATGACTTTTATCAATCACCTCTAAACAACCATCTTCCAAAGATACATTTTCGAGAGCCGTCCATGTAGAACAGCCAGGAATATCAACTGGCCAGAACATTGAATCTTGATGCCATGGAATTTTTTTATTCGACCCCTGGAAGGGTTTACAAATAAGATGATCATGAAGAAGTCTTGAGCCATTCCATCCCATACCATCCTGAGCAATGGAATGTAAATGTGGTGAGAAAATTAATTCTTTGAAAGTACCTCCATTAGTCCAGAGATCCCTCCATTGACTGATTTCTAATTCATATTCATTAACCGGAATACCCATTTCTTTGGCACAATCTTTCTTCAAATCCTCCCAATCAAGAATTGTTTTTTTTATAATTTGAGAATTTAGATTATTTTTGATTACGACCCATCCGTGTTTATTGTAAAAATCGATCCAACCTCTATTATCTGATTGGAATAAACGGTCATTAACTATTACATCCATTCCATCACCCTTTTTGTGCTATTCTCCAAATCTTGTCAGCTTTTTCTATATCGATAAAACCAGTAAATCCTTTTTTTGGAAACCATTTATTAAGAAAGTTATCTAGCTTCTTTATCGAATCTAAAGTTTCTTCCCCATGTCGGGTACTCGCTCTTTCATCTCTAATTATTACTCCTCCATCTTTCCAAAATCGGTTTACTCTAAGACCTTTTAAGAAAGGCCCCCAGCCCGGCTGAGAATAGTGTAATTCATGCATTCTATCAAAAACAGAGTATTCAACTTCTTCTGTAGTGAAATTATGATTGGAATACCAAGTAGATTCATTTGATTTATGATAGACATGATATTTATTATTATCAAATACTAATTTATATTCCATGAACCAATTAGATTTAACCGAAGTATCGCCAATCATTATTGGCTCGAGATATGGGAATCCATTACCCACGTCAACCCACCAATCAGTCCCATTGATATTAGCAATTAATGATATATGGCAATCTGGCTTCCCCATGGTTGATGAAATAAACCTAACATTGAACCCTAATGCACGAAGAAATTCGTGAAGAAAGGGATTTCTAACAGTACATAATCCACCCATACCGGAAAGCATATCGGATTTGATCATTTCTTTAGATGGACGAGTTCTCTCATTAGTTAACATAGTAATGTTTTGAAATGGTATATGTTCCAATATTCCTGAAACTATCATTTTCAAGAATTCTTCAGACGGTTCCGACTTTTTAACTTCAATTCTATCCAAAAAATCTTTTATTTCTTCTTTGGTAAATGAAATTTCAAACACATTCATTGACTAAAAACCTCCACCGTTTTCATTATGTGCATAGCGGAAATATGTAACAAATCAGGGTTCATCGATTCATCATCTCCATGAATCTTTGTGTGATCATCATTTGGGCCAATCGCGATATAAGGTATTTCTTTCAATAGATGAACTAAACAAGGACAGCCTTGATTACCAAATGCTTTATTCAAAGGCCTATTTCTTATTTTAGTATCTATTCCCTTCTCCTGGTTAATCTTAGTGAGTTCTGAGAAAACACTTTCCAACTTCGGATTTATATTTAGAGCTAGAATTCTATGATTACCATTTCTGTAAAAGTATCCAGTTTCTTCAAACCATAAGTCGATTGAAGGAAAATTTAGATTTGGGTATACTTGCATTGCAAATGGACTTGCTATTTCTTCCTCTCCTTGTATAACAAATACTAGATTTGCATGTTTTGCCATTTTATGACAGAGGAGAATTTTTTGGACTAAAGGAACAATATTGTCAGCGACTCCTCTGCCCTGCCATCTTCCATCTACCACTGTTAACACCCAAGGGTCAGTAGACCATTTGCTATTATCTGCAGGCTCGACATCATAGTGGCCAAAGAATCCAATTGTTGTATCATGACCAGAATCTAATCTGCAAATTAGAACGGGGCGATAAGGTGCTTCTTTATTCTCAATTATTTCTATTTCAAAACCTCTGCTTGAAAATAACGAAATAACTAAATTCTTCATTTTCTCGAGACCACTTTTCTTGCCTTCATGAGGTTCTAGAGTTATCATTTCGTTTGTAATTTTCATACATTCTTCTGTCATTTCATTATTCCAAATTTCTTCCATTTTCTCACCCTAAATTATACAATAGACCTTTCTTGTTTGTGAATTATTAAAAATATAATGTATTGGATCCCGGTTACTTTCTTTTGGAACCCAAGTCACCTTCGCACCAATATTATTGATATTAGTATTGGTTAGAACATTAAAAAAATTACTGTTACTGTCCCTGATAGCAGTCGTACCTATGATGAAACTATCATCTGATACGAGGAGGCCTCTTGTCCAACCAATTTCAACACTACATTTTGATAAATCAAATATTGAAGTTTGTTCTGAAAAGGAAAAAATTTTCCCACATATTGTAGTCCAATGTAAGACCTCATTATGAAATTGAAGATCATGGATCGGACTCGGCATCATAGTGCCTATTTGCTCCCAATTATCAACATTAATAATTCTCTGTTGCTTAAAAAAACCCAAAATCATTTCATTTTTATTATTATAAGTAATGGTTGATACATGGTGTAAATGTGGCTTTGTATTGGAATTATTAGAAACTTCAGGAGTCTTTATTCTCATGTTGGAACCGAGTAAATCAAATCTTTTAATTGACTTATCTAAGACATCAATAGTATCAATTGATTCATTTCCCGAATTAACTGCAACAAGTTTTCCGTGAACCATTTTCAAGTCATGTAAATCATTAAATCGATCATCCGTAATTATTTCAACAATCTTCCCACTATCTAATTGGACACTGACAATTACATTGGAGAATGCCATCCAAATATTTCCATTTTTTCCACGACACATTCCAGTAATTCCTTTACCTTTAACTGCAATTTCAGGAATGGGATGATTAATTTCTATTTCTTTTATCAAGTGGAATGAATTGCCATCAAACTCTAAACATGTAATTATCCCACTAGTTCTTAAAAAATCGCCACAAGAAACTACTAATTTCTTTGTAGGTGATTCAATCATAATATCCTCCCATATGTTTCTTGAGATAAGATTTACGAATTAGATTCTAAAAATCAGATGTTTGTTCTGACTCCCCAGCGTCCACCATATGTTTGGTTCAAGTGTTCAATTATTGTTCAAGTAACGGTATCGGCATTATTGAATTCAAACCAAAAGGCAAAGTGATAGATATAAATTTAAAGAATGTTCCAAAAATCAATCGAAATCCCATTAGCAACAGTGGTTAGAAAACATAGGAGCATTGTTTTTATGTTTTCTAAATAGTGTTTCCATTGATCATCTTGGGCGCGCTCTTGTAGAATTTTTCTGTAACTCATTGGTTATTTCAAGACAGGAATGTGAATGGAATATCTGCATCTGCAGTAGCTAGAATTCTTAATCAGTGTAAAATCAAAGGTAAGAGAGGTGGTAAATGGTATAGTTCAGGTACGATTAGAATAGTGAATAATATTTTTCATAAGCAAAGAGATAGTTTTCCTCAAGTAAGAGTTGGGGCACCAGAGAATGGCATAGAATAAGTAAGAATAAAAACCCTAATAATTAGAGTAATTTTATCTAAAAATCAGATAACATTTGGGTAGTGAATACGCCATGGAGATATCTAGCAAAGATTGTTATTGCTGACTATCTACGTCGTTAAGATCTTCTAGACCGCATCTGATGAGATGTTGGCGAGTCTCTTCGAGCAATTCATTGGTAGGCAGATACAATATCATTCCATCTCTCGCTCTTGTTAGCAAAACTCGATATGCATTCCGTCTAAGTGTGAAAGCATCTTTGATATCTGAGGTATGTGCATAATTACGTGCTCTATCGTTATTCCACCCTCCTTTTTCTAAAATGAAATCATTACCCCAGCCGACTAATGTAAAATCAAGCTCTAAGCCCTGAGAATCAAATTCTGTCACTGCTAAATCCAAAGCACAACAGGAATCACTATGACTCTGATCCTCATTATACCACCTCCCATAATTCAGAGTTTTTGGCCAACTCAAGGTTTTCATCCCATAAGTTCCTAGAGATTTGTCTCTTGAAGAACAAATCATCCCATATCTCGCATCGGGAGATTTTTCATAACGATTCCAAAGATACATTTTTGCTTTTCTCAAATTGCTTGTATAGTATATTTTAAAACCCGAATTTTTTAATTGTTCATACAACTCTACAATATCCTGATAGGGAGTATCAACATGTCCAAGAACTCCATCTACCCAATGATGTAGCATTTCTCCAAAATGAGTTCTTATCGTAGTGTTAAGAGTTAACAGAGGTTCCGAATAGGATTGAATATTTCTTGTTTGTATTTGTTCAATTATCCCAGGTGGAGCATGTATATCCCAATTATCAATGCCTCCTATATTTTCAATTGCATCTACCCACTGTTGTAATCCGGATTCTTCTCCATCATGTATTTCTTGTCCAGTACCAATAAGTCCCACAACTGCCCCCCAATCAGGTATTCTATTTGCCATACCAATGAACATATCAGGCTCACTTCCCTCTACTGCTCCTTTGTGCCTTCTTTCCACTTTCTCTCTATCCCATGCTCTTTGTGCTTCATCAAAGATTATTACATGATGCAAAGGAATCCTTTTTTCACCACTTTCATGATGCTGAACATATTTTCTTACATCCTGAATAAATTGATTCGAACCTCTTCCTAATGCATTTTTTAATACAGCTACTAAGGGGCCATTACCTGAAAGAAAAATACTGGCATTAGGTGGGTTTACTTCTTGAAATACACCATTACTTCTTGGTATAATACGAGTAGTGGCTAATTTAGAAAATTCTGATTCGTAAGAGAGTCTAATCCCAACCAATGTCTTCCCTGAACCAGGTACTCCAGATAGAAGAATAAGTTTTCTTCTTCCCGTTTTGTGAGAATTATTAATGATTTCTTGAGCCCTGTTATATGCTGGATCTGTATTGGCACTGGCCCTTCTTATAGACGGTAAATCTGAGTGTAAAAAATGTAATTTTGCTGCTTTTATTAGTGAAGGAAGGGGTAAATATTCGCCCTTCAAAAAATGTTCTGCATCCAGAGGAGGATAATTACTATCTTGCGTTAAAGAAGCTAGTAATTCTGGAAGTTCTTCAGGACCAGAAATATAGATTCCATCTTTTTGAATGTACGCTTCTTCTCTTCTAGTCATTACCAGAATCGCATGGACTGGATGTTGCTCCTGTTGGCAGATTGAATGATAATTCTCTAGATCTCTCTTGTAACCTATCGCTTGATCTACATCAGAAATATCCCAGTTATCTTTCCCTTTGAATTCTAAAACAACAACTACGCCATTCTCCAAGACCAATACATCTGGTCTACGACCGCCTTCCATAGGTAACTTATATTCCAGTAAAGTACCATCATCAACAATTACTCCCGCACCTTCATTTATTGTTTTCATTGTTTTTAGAACACGCTGAAGCATTGGAATTGAATCTCTCCAAGCCCTGATTTGGGATTTTCCTGCATCTGATATGAAAGATTCCAATGCTTTACGGACGAGGGTTTTGTCTTCTTCAACAAAATCCATGATTGGTCCGTGCCAACCTGCCTGCTGAGATTTATTCACTCAATCCCCTAAACAAGAGAGTTATTGAATGATTCGATTTATTAAAGTCCATCATTAGTCTGATTGTTACTCGGTCTAGTGGTAGTCAAACCTCGGACAATAAATGGCCTAACTTAGACCAGCCATCAACAAGAACGAACGACAGTTACAGATCCATCATCCATCATAATGAATTCATTCCTCTGTCAGGATTTTAGCAGATATTTTCTTAACTTTAACTACGATTCATATTTTGTGTAATTTGAAATCCTCATTTCATATTATTGTTACTGTTGAGTTTGTGATAGCATTATACGCATCAACAGGTCTGGTTTTCATATGGAGAAAATTACACAAAATGTGTTAACCGAACAAATGCTACCGATTGCCCGAATGAATGGAGAAGATTTTGAGAAAATGAAAGTCTCTGTAGACGGATATAATGCTGAAATATTTATTTCCGA
>Ga0114994_10004561_pt1 | contig 10070 bp, 6 predicted proteins | sample ArcticOcean_MG_C_9_FD_87043 | JGI IMG/M metagenome (GOLD analysis project Ga0114994, IMG submission 87043) | Marine microbial communities from western Arctic Ocean - ArcticOcean_MG_CB2_152 | ecosystem: Environmental > Aquatic > Marine > Oceanic | place: Arctic Ocean: Canada Basin | collected... | reverse complement strand
GGGAAAGCGTAGGTCCAAGCGTGTCCGCTAGGTTCTTTCATAATCGTGTCAATGGTTGCAAGGTGCGGCCTACATTTGGGCTGATCGGTACCAAAGTGGCCACGCGATGTGCCAAGCATGCGGATAGTACAATGGCGGACGTTCTTAATAAGCGATGTGGAGTCGATGGATGCAAGATTCAGCCTCGCTTTGGGCTAATCGATACCAAAGTGGCCACGCGATGCGCCAAGGGAGCGTTCACCGGACACGACGTCGTTCGTCAACCCACAAAACCAGTCGAAGCGACGGCACATCATGTCTACTGCGTTATTCCATCGCTAAACGCAGCAGCTGCGAGAGCTTTCTCACCCAAAAACAGCGCCTTGATGAATCGTACGGACGACGACGACGCCATCATGCAGCGATTGGATAACATGACAACTCCATCGAAACCATTCATTCGAGGCCGATCAAATGGCCTCGGCCTTAAGATTGCACACTCGCTACGCGATACGTTCGACGCCAAATGTCAATTCGAACGCAAAGGATCAGTCTTCGACGACAAAATTCTACACGTTTCGGATATCGACATTCTTGTTTTCATTGAGAGTGGTGTCGGCCTGGCAACGGCAATGGCACACATCCTCAGTGCCTTCAATCTGCATCCATTTACGGTGATGACTCGTGACCTACGCGGGAGCGAAGTCGAGTGGAAAACGAATGTGCTCCCAGACGAAGCATTCGACGAGTCCATAGAGACCATCGCCGTCTCGATGCCTCTGAGTATGGGCAAACATACACTCCCGCTTGATCTCACAATGACGAGCAAACTCAAGGGACGAGACGAACCAATTGACCATCGGATTCAAAAACTCGATGCCAATATCAAAACCGGCAAGTTTGACAAAGCGCTACAGCGTATCCGTCCACTCCTGACGAGGCTAAGCGCGAGTCGGGAAGCGAGGGACGCGGTCACGGCTGCGATGAATGAGCGGACCGGACTCGTTCGATTTGTGCAAAAACAGCTGCAGCTGTCGGTGGATTCCAAGCGGATTACACCAGCAGTGGCCGAGTTGGGGGTCGAATCCGGTGATGAGCTCGAGCACGCCCTCATGGTGGCCAAGTCTCGCAACGCCATTGAAGCCAAGGATGTGATCGTCGAATTTATAGACGAAATTATGGCAGCGGTGGAATGTGGTGTGTTTGAGGAGGCGATGCGATCCGCACTCGCTCCATTCGTCCGACAAGTGGTCGCAATCAAGGACGCGCCAGCCGATAACGACTTTATCGAACGCTTACACACTGCGTGGCACCTGGACAGACGTGTACATTCAATTCGAAAACAGATTGACGACAATGCAGGTAATGGACTCATAGAGGACGTTCTGTCACTCCACCTGTATAATGCTGAAGAGCAAGCCGAGCGGCACCGTGCTGTGCGGCTGGGCACTGTGGGCTACTTTGTATTTGCCTGATGCACAACTCGGCACAGAGGCATTCGCCCTCAACCACTCGCACGACCTCCACAAGATGTGCTGGGCACTGAAGCGTGGTATTCCAGTCGTTCGCTTAACGTCCCGTGCTGTCGAATACTTCAACTCGGCCACATGGCATGCATGGTTAACCCGGGTACGAGACGATTACATCGCACCACTCGCAGGGCGGCCGGTCGAGGAGCGCAAGCTGATTGTCTTGGAGGAAACGCCGCGATACAAACAGATGTTTGCCGAGTGTATCGAATCGGATCCCGAATTGGGGCCGTTTGTGGTGTTCGTTTCTTAACATCAGGCGTAGTGTATTATGTCCAAAATACTGGTTCAAATACACATCCATGGACATGCACCCATGGATATGCGCGGGCCCCGCTGCCGCTAACCGCGATGCGTGTTGTCAGTGTTTTTTGTGTCGAAAATCAAATGATCACAGTGGATAGCAACACGGCCGAAAATTATTTCTCAACCGCGCTCGCAAATGAGCTGGGAACTGACTGCACAGTCGACCGTCGGTCGCTTCCAGTCGGAGACATTGACATCCAGATTGGCGACGTCCGATTGCTCCTCGAACGAAAATCAGTAGCCGATCTATGCTCGAGTGTTTGTGATGGCAGATATGAGAGTCAAATGCAGCGCGCGCGGGACACGGTGGCAGAATCACCGGGGTTGAAGTTCGGATTGCTGATCACTGGTGAGTTGCCGGCCTTCAACGACCCACTGCGCGGAGTCCCCGCGTCAACTATCTACTCAATTTTGACCAAGGTCCAACTGCGCGATTCGTTCGTTTTCCTCCACTCTAACTCAGTGGAAGACGGCGCCAAGGTGGTCGCACAGCTCGTTCGGAATGCAAAAAAGGATGGGTTCGCCCCCAAGGTCGGCAACACCCAGGCGTCATCCAAGCTCGGAAAGCGACCACACGAGTCGATGCACGATCCCGTGGCGGCCGCGATCGCCGGTGCGATCACGGGCGTTTCAATCCAGACGGCGGGTATCATTTCCAAGGAGGTGTCGGGAAGCATCGGCAACCTCATCGCCCTGCCAGAGAACGACCTTGCTCGTCTGAAAATCGGCAAACGAATGCTGGGACCAGTGTTGGCGGCGAAGGTAAAGGTCGTATTTAAATGACGGAAAATCGGACGAGTCGTGGACAAGTCGTGGTTTTCTCCGATGATTGTCCGGGTGGTGTCAAGTGTATGTACAATTCCCCGATTGCGGGTCATGGGTGGGCGAATTCTGATCATATGCATATGCATAGACATTTTCGAGACCCATGCATGTAAAAATGCATATGATCAAAATAGGGGACCCTGTGACTCGGGGTTCCGGATAGATATAAACCGACAACTACATGACAACCCCGCGACAACCCGTTGACAATCAATGGACATGCACATGATCAATATCGACGGACCCCAGACCCGTGGTTTCCAAAAGACACAACATGACAATCAGCGGACATGCACGCCAACAACCAGCTCACTCATCCTCGTCCTCGTCCTCGTCCTCGTCCTCGTCCTCGTCATCATCACTGTCAGAATCTCCACTTTCGTCTACGAGGTCGTCATCCACATACTCGTCAATTCCGTGAATGAAGGGCTTCTGTGCCCACGGCAAATCGTCACTCTCCTGTGACTCCTGCCACTCTTGCAGCTGCGCAAGTGTGACATTCGCCCACGACTTCTCACCGCCGGGATTCATCATCTCTTCGCCAACCGCATCCACTATGTGAATTATGCAGCTGGCGAGAAAGCCTTTCGGCCGAACACCAGCGTTGCAAAACCGATTGCCAGCAACGTCGAGGCGTGCAATGACATCATTGGCCACGTCGACGCGCATGGCATCGGGGACGGCTGCCATGAGTGGTTTAATCATACGCGCCAGTTTCACGCGGCGCGCACGAGCGCCGTGAGAGTATGGACCGTGCCGGAGGTCAAGCAAAACTGCGTCCACGACGAGGGACGGGTCGAACTCTTGCATGAGCGCGTCCAAACAGTCGAATTCTTCGTCACCGGCTTGTTCGACTGCGTATCGGAAGATTAGCTGAAAGTCTTGCCACCAATCCCACTTCTCATTCCATCGACCACTGGAATCGTGATCTTCCTCCTCCCAGTCCGCTGCGTCTCGTTCGTCCTCCGGTGAATCCCATTCACGAAATCCTATTCGTGGATAGTATTCATCGCGCATCGCGGTTAGCTCAGTGTTTGTGACCTTGTACAATCCAACGACGTCCATGAAAATGTCGACGCGGTTGGTGGAGGCAGCGTTGCGTAGAAAGTGCTTCGGTCCGTAAACTCGCGCACACCACAACAATGCATCCTTGGCGGATCTTTTGGACGAGGCCGTGCTTGCGGAATCCATCTTAGCCAACCACGCGGTCATGATTTGAGTGTCGACCGTATAGCTACGGGTCTCGCGGCACCACCGGTTGATCGCGTCGCGGTGAGATTCGTTTTCGACTGGGAGACGAAGTGCGACTGTCATCGCACGCCACGTCTCACCGCCGGTAATGGCAAGCCGTGCACGTGCATACGCCTGAAGATCTCGGCACAGCATTAGTATGTTTGCCCGAACCACACGCCGCATGCGGAGGCCCGGGTCTACGAGTTGTTCAAAGACGAGTACCATCATGTCGTGCGGTAGATTTGGCTGCCCATCGGGGGCGAAGAAGACGTGCGTTGGAGTCATGGCGCTTTTCAGTGGACGTTTGGACGGCGAGGTTGTCATTTCTGTGGTATGTCTCAACTCGTTCGGTGTTCTTTCAATGGCGGTGGATGCGGCGGTGTGTGGTTGTGGTACTCGCTGGAAATGTGCAAAGGAACAGAACGGCCGCCTTGCTGCTGGTTGATAGTCAAGCCTTGTCTGTGGAGGCCCGATCGATGGTGGGGGGCAAAAGCCAGCCCTGAGAATTTCTGTCCGTTGTCGACGTCGGCTTCCCCGCTCAAAAACATCCTCGCTGACGGAAGCGTCACTTTACACACAGCCATACTTCATCCTGTCGACAAGTCTGCTCGATCACGGACGCGGCGTTCCATCTCCATGAACAGGCGCGGCACGGTCGCGTTTTTGAAACTGGGTTCGTCTATCGGGACGAACGTGCCTAAGTAGTTCAGTGCATCGACGACGACTGTTTCGCCCACAATCGATAGTCTGGCCAACGACGCCATCATGCCGTGTGTGTGTTCTTGGGTGCGACAGCTCGCCGCGGCAGAGCTGCTTAGCGGTTGTGGTGGATATGGACCACGCCCGCTGAAAAAAGAGCTAAACGACAAAAATTCCCGGACGTCGCTAAAGTCCTTGGGTATCAGATAATACCCAAAATCACAGACCCAAAAAAGTATCGCTGTCAAAATCATGAATATTGCAAATGCATTGAAACGCAAAATCGACGAGGTCGACCCCGGGAAAACGGGGAAGGCTGCCAACCAGGAGCTTTTGGACACGCTCTTGACGTTGCAACGTGCACCCGATGTAGAGTTGCATCAAGGGCGTCTTGACCAACGGGCCAAATTCCGAAAGGCAGACAAGTCCAAGACGGAAGCTGAGTTGATCAAGGACATTACATTCACATTCTTCGATCACAGAAGCATCAGCCCGGACGCATTCACGTCGCTTCTCCAGTTCTCCGACGAGTTCAAACTTCTGCGGCTGGTTGCTGGTGCAGAGAGCGGTCGCGAGATGGTCTGCTTTGGGCAGCGAGGGTACAGTTCCGATCCATCTGCAGTCGCAAACGCACTCGAGGACGTTGTCCGCGAGGTAAAACACAAGATCGAGACGGCCAAAGAGCCAGACGGATGGCGTGCGAAGATGGATGCAACCAAGGACAAGAAGAAGAGTGGTGAGACATGGCCGGCCCTCCGAACCCGCACTGCAGCAATACTCACCAGCTCCGCTGCGAATCTCAAATCGAATACGGATTTGGTAAAGGACGCATTCCGACGCCTGGACATGGAGGAGACACTCTTCGACACGGATGGGTACCTCCTTGGTGGGGAAGACGGTGTCGTCGATTCGACGACGGGAACGGTCGAGTTCCGTCCACACTCCGTGACCGACCTCGTCACGATGTCCGTGGGATACGACATCGGCAACCTCGAGAACGAACGATGCACGGACACGTTCAAGAAACTCAACGACGACATCATCAACAAACTTCTCCCAGTGAAGGACGTGCGGGTTAACGCGCTCGCCCTAATGGCAAAGATTGTATTCGATGGATTCTATGCATGGCGCGAGAAGCTCATCATCTGGTTGATCGCCCCCAAAGACTACGCCAAGACGACGCTCACCCGACTGCTTGCTCTCGCCCTCGGCGGCTATGCGATCACCGAGACGGCGCGGGTGATTGAGGATCCGCCAGTGAGTGACAACGAATGGGGCTCATTCCTCCAGCGCGCGTCGAAAACACGATTCATCAGGATCGACGAGGGTGCACGTAAGAAAAAGTACTCATGGCTGCTCCTCAAGAAGTTGAGTTCATCGTCTGCACAAACATACCGCGAGATGTACAAGCTGAACAGACGTCAGGTCGACCGTATCGGCATGATTGGCGTGTCGTGCAACCCCGCGGAGGCTCCCGAACGCCCATCGTCCAACGATGACCTGGGCAGATGCATCGTTTTCGACCACACGATGCTCACGTTTTTTGGAGAGGAGGAGGACGCGTCGCGTCGAATGGCCAAGAAGCTGACAGAGTTGGCTGGAGACAAAGAGCTCATGCCATACCGGCGTGCATTCCTCCTCCTTTTGATGGATCACTACACAGCCGAAAAACTCATGTTCAACGACAAGATGATCGCCGCACGAGAGCGATGGGATTTTGACCTGCCGCCTGACAATGAAGACGAAGAAGCGATCGACGATGACGTTGAAACATGCAGCGTGCAAGTAGACGAGGCCTCTCGGTCACACACCCAGTCGCTGCCATCGTCATCGACGACCAAGCTCGTTGAGTGGATGCGGAGCTCGTTCACGCCGTGCGAAAGCAGCTACATTCGTATGTTTGATGCGTACGCAGAATTGGAAAAGCACACTAGCATCCTCGGGACAGCTACCAAGCCCAACCAGTCACCAGCAGCTCTGAAACTGGAGGCGTGCAACCGCATGCGAATCTGTTGCGAGCAAGCTCTAGGCATCGGAAACTGCTTTGTCATCGGACAGGGGAACAACAAATCCATTTACTATGGTAAGCAAACCACCTTGGGACGGGCGAACGGCGGTGGTGTCAAGATCCCTGGTTGGCACATTCCAGGCTACAAGATCGTTTCTACCCACCAACGCATCACCAGCAGTGGCGCGTCATCATCAAGCGGCAATTGATCGACAATTTACGGGCAAAAGCCCCTGAGAATTTCTGGCGACATTTTTTGGGTCAGCGGGTACAGTATGGACGCGTGCATGACAAAGCACGGTCTCTGAACCACTTTTTCCTAAACCGGTGTTTGCGCGCGAAAAAGTAGCCGTTCAAATTATTATAATAATCGGCTCGTTCCAACGGTCGATCGCCACCGAGCAAAGTGGGCACGTTGTGAGCAGTGATGCACAGTCGGCGCAAACCCGCGCCGTCTTGCAGCAGACTAACAACGCACGCCGTGATTCAAGATCATCGAGACAAACAACACATTCCGCTCGGGTCAGCTCATCAGTCGTCGGTGCAGGCTCCTCTGTCAACGGTGGCAACGGTGACGACGGCTCCGTCGGTGATGCCTCTGGCGGCTTGTCCGACGGTGGTGGCTTCAATGCCTCTGGCGGCTCTTCAAGAGGCCGCCGTCTACGCACTCGCTTCTCTCGCTTTTTGGCAGATTTTAGAATGTTAGAAAGTACGTTCTGCACCAATTTGCCCACAACCCGCCGGCGCGATTGCACGTTGTGAACGACTACTGCCAGCACGCGCATATCGGCTGACTGCCTACAGATGGACACCACTTCGTCAATGTAACGTGCCTCGAACATTTTTAACAAAACCCTCATCGCCACGGTATCGAGATGCACCCATTCGGAGTCACTCAAGCTAATGTGTGGCGTACGACCACTGTTGGCGAACGTAATATTAAGTGATGCGATGTCGACGACCAGAGACCGTCCAGTAACGTAGTGGACGATCGTCATTATGCACACGAAAAAAAGTCGATTGTTCCCATGCCGCACTGCGATACGTCGCAGGTCGGCGAGCCTGTGGAGGCCGTTGATATAGTCATCACACGGCCGTAGCAACGGCCGCTGGGTAAAGGCATCGACAATCGTCTGATTTGCTGGCTGCCGTGCAAAGATGTCATCATAGTCGATCAGAAATACACGCTTCCATCCACAGAATATCGTGGCCTTGCGCGCATGAGCGAGAGCAGCCTTGTCATGAACAGTGACGGTGGCTGAAAACAGCTGTTTGCCAAACGAAGGGTGGCTAGACCGCAACGAAAGAATGGAATTCGCAAAAAATTCGGCTCTCTCGCGGTACTTGAGCGACACCTTGCCTTGCTCGCCGTGGAATGCATTACACAGTTTGGCAATTGAGTCCTTCACGTCTCTTGGCGACGCAACACAGTCATCCGTGACGGCGGACGTTATTGATAATGACACAAGGAGCTTCAACTCAATTAGATTTTGCTCTTGCGCTTCTCGCAAGAGCAAACCGAGCACGTCAAACACCTGCTCGAAACTGTAATTTTTGAACTCCAGACTCCTCATGTACACAATCGCTACCGTAGTGCTTGCAGGCTCAGCCCTGCAGTTTCGGATCAAGCGAGACTTCATGTTCCTTTTCATTTTCACTCTACAAGCACCCAGATTCTCGCCGCATTTATACGGCCCAGCGGCATTGGCACGTTACTTAGCGAGACCCTCGCAAGCTCTCGAATTCCTTGAGACTTCATCACCTCGAACGTCTCGAAGCGTTGGAGAATGGCTGCTGCAAAAGCATGCTGACGCTTTGGCAAGATGGCTTTGAGTGCCATCATTCTAATAAGCTTTTTCGCGTCATCTGAGAGTTTGCCATCACCAGTCACCCTCGGCTTTGGCGTAACGGGCTCCTTACACTTTTTACGTGTTCCGAAGAGCCGTTTGCATTTTAGGCATATGTGACCGTTCTCTTCTTCAGCCTCGAGCTTGTCGAGTGTGCTGTTCGTTGCACGCTTGTGCGTGGACGGCTTCAACTTTTTCAGGATACCGCATTTCTTCTTCTTCTTTGGCGTCGCTCCATCGACACACTCAGCATTGGTAGGTTTCTTCTTCATCGATGTGCGCATGAACACCCCTCGAATCAACGACCACAATTTTAGCGGTGCGTTGGTCGTTGCGGACATCGCTATACAGACAGTTGCAACGCCGCCGGAAACACCCGTACACGAAACTCCGAACGCTGACAATCCACAGAACAACATGTCAAAACGCACTTTGGCCCCACCATCGATCGCAACTTCGTCATCGCCCGCAGAAGGGCGATTGGTATCAAGGCACATTGCCGGGCCAGTCAATGTCATAGAAGAGACTGTACAGGCAATATCAAGCCACCCGACAGTGGAGGCGACAGTGTCGTTGGTCGATGGTTCGCACATTAGAATCAACGAGAATCGCAAGCGCGTCGCATCGTCTGTGCAGATGGACCAGGAAGCCGCAACACGACAGCGCGTCGGAGAGGAAGACGCTGCGAACGGCAAGCAACAGGTACCACCAAGCGTACCGAGCATGACCGGGCGGTCCGACGTCGAGCTTCGCTTCAATGCGCATCTGCTCGAGGCGCTCCTCGGGGCCACCGGTGCGGCACTGCATACCTTCTGGGAGATGCTGCACCGGGGCGATGCCATGGGACGAACGGATGGTGTCTTCGCACTCACGGACGACTTTCTTGTGATGTCGGAGTGGGATGGAGGACTGTACCACGGCGATACGGCCAGGGATTTGCGGAAACTTCACCGCATGCTCGTACGCCAAAACGCGTTGATTCTCCGAGTCCGCGCCGACGGCGCCCCATCGCTCGACGAGCTCATTCGACATGAGGTGACGAACCCAGTCGACGTGAACCGCATCGTCGTTGTGCACCTCGACCCCGGAGCCGAGTCTCGCAACATGGGACTCGCGCTCCGGAAGGTCGCCACTGCAATCGCCCCGAAACTCGTCGAGGTCGGTGGCGAAGCACAGCGTGTGTTTGCCGACAGACTCGCCACCGTCGGAAGCCGTTCCGACGCCAATGCTCGACGCAACAGCAAACATGCAAACGACCTGGTGTTCCAGACGTACCGCCACGCGATGGCAGACTTTGAAGCAAACGTCGATCGACTAAAAACCATCCTCGGTTCGGACGACGCAGCAAAGGCAGTGTTGGACACTGGTGGGGTCATCACGCGACTCGCTTCCGTTATCGCCGCATTGAAGCGCTTCCGGGACGAGTTTCATGTGCCGATACACGATCTACACAAGGTCGTATGTTCAAGTGTCGCCGCGCGCATCGAGCAACAGTCGTTCTGGGATGCCATCACACGGGTCAAAACGGAGTTGGGAATCACAGGGTCGAAACTCTCAAGCTTCCTCACAGGCTCCGTCGCCACACGCATCGAGCAACAGTCGTTCTGGGATGCCATCAACCGGGTCCAAATGGAGCTGGGTATC
>Ga0114994_10004558_pt1 | contig 10071 bp, 5 predicted proteins | sample ArcticOcean_MG_C_9_FD_87043 | JGI IMG/M metagenome (GOLD analysis project Ga0114994, IMG submission 87043) | Marine microbial communities from western Arctic Ocean - ArcticOcean_MG_CB2_152 | ecosystem: Environmental > Aquatic > Marine > Oceanic | place: Arctic Ocean: Canada Basin | collected... | reverse complement strand
CAACTACTACAATTAAATAAGATGGCTCAACAATAACCCCTGAGTATTCAATAATCACTTTACGATGAACACAAATCGCATGCACTCTCGATCGATTCACCGCCGCCGTTTTCTCCGTGGACTTGGCGTTTGCCTTGGTCTACCGGCACTCGATTGTCTTACACCCGCTTTCGGGAAACCGGGTGTACCTGCAAACCAGGCGCATCGAATACTTTTGATTTCTAATAATCTAGGCGTGTTACCCAAGCCGTTCTTTCCACCGAATTCAGGTGTCGATTACACACTCTCTCCTTACCTCGAACCGTTAGCCGAGCACCGTGACGATTTTACAGTGTTCAGCGGTTTGTCTCACCCGGCAGTGGAGGGAGGACACTCGACGGAAAACTGTTTTCTGACCGCGGCAAAAAACCCCACTCGCAGTGGTTTTCGTAACACGATCTCACTGGATCAATTCGCTGTTGAACAACTTGGACAGCATACTCGTTTTCCGACACTGAACCTGGGTGTCAACATCGACAAGGCAAACCGTAGCCTCTCGTGGACACGTGACGGCGTACTGCTTCCAGCCGCAGACAGTCCGGCCGCGTTGTTTCAAAAATTGTTTGTACAAGGAAACAAGGCAGCAGTTCAGCGGCAATTGCATCAACTGAAAGAACGAGGGAGTATTTTAGACACTTTAGCGGACGACATGCAACGTTTCGGACGGGGACTAGGACCTACCGATCAAAGTCGTCTCGACCAGTATTTCACTTCGGTTCGTGAGTTAGAAAAACAACTTCACATTGCTGGAGAGTGGGAGCAGAGGCTTAAACCAGTGATTGATTCTGAACCTCCTAGCGATATCCTCGATAAATCGCTCTTCTTTCAAAAGTTCGAATTAATGCTTTCAATGGCTCAACTGGCTTTCGAGAGTGACTTGACCCGCATTGTGACCTTAATGGTCGATGCTTTTGCGACGCCTGTCTTTGAAATCAGTAGCGAGGAAAGATCGCTCAACGGTTATCATAATCTCAGCCATCATGGTCAGGCATCGAGTAAAATTGCGCAGTTGAAACGCGTCGATCACCGTCAAATGCAAGTCCTACGGCAGTTGGTCGAGAACTTGGGCAGCAAGCCTGCTGGAGACGCTCGTTTGCTCGACCGTACGATGGTACTGTTTGGTAGTAATATGGGTGACGCAAACGTTCATAACAATACAAACCTGCCGATCCTTTTGGCAGGCGGCGGTTTTAGGCACGGGCAGCACTTAGCTTTCAAACCCGATAATAACAAACCTCTCTGTAATTTATTCGTCAGCCTACTTCAACGATTGGGCGTAGAAACAAATCAGTTTGGCAGCAGTACGGGTACTTTGACTGGGCTCAACCAGATCTAGCTTAGAATGCCGAGCGGGCGCAGTAAACATTTTCACGGTCGGCGGCAAAGCGTTCTCTGAAGGTTCGATTCTGCGAGCCTGAGTCCGCATTAAGTAGCGGAATATCGGTTAGCGGTGATGTCGACCGATCGTCGATTGAGCACTCAATGTCTATTTGGCGCCAGACTTTTCCCGATTTTGTTTCTCTCGCAGGAATTGATACATATTGAAGCGTTTTGGAAACGCCACTCCGATGTCCGTTGCCCACGATTCCCATTTGTTAACCATCGATTCGACCGTGACATTATCAATCTTCGCAAGGTCGTTTAACTCCGTACGGTCCCGAGAGATATCATATAGCTCCCAAGGTTTTTCGTACTCACGAACCAACTTCAAGTTTCCATCTCGCATAGCAGCATTACCTTCATGTTCCCAATAGATCGGCTCCCTGTGGACGGGTTTACGCGCACTGACCAGGGCTGGTAGCAAAGATTTACCAGCAGGTTCTGGAATGTTCGCTGGATATTCAGCGCCCGAAAGAGCTATGCAAGTGGCCATGAAGTCAGGTAGATAGGCGTGTTGCCGCGTAAATCCACCATTTCGTTTTTGCGGAATACCTGCGGGCCAATGAGCGATCATTGGTGTACATGCGCCTCCTTCGTGTACAAAGTGTTTGAATAACCGGAACGGCGTGTTACTCGCATTCGCCCAAGCCAAACCTTGGCGGACCCCGGCGACCGTTTCAAGTGGTGGATTCTTGACCATCTTTTCATCGCCTTGCCCCAGAATGCCACCCTCCTGACAGGCTCCGTTATCTGAGAGAAAGAAGATTAGGGTGTTGTCGAGTTCACCACTCTTTTTCAGGTAGGCGACGAGTTTTCCGATATTCTGGTCAATGTTGTCAATGCACCCGGCATAAGCTGCCTGCACAGCATCGAGTCGATCTCGCTCGCCATCAGACAAGTCACCCCAATTGGGAGCTTGTAAGGGCGCTGATTTCACGGTGTCATCGAAAAGTCCAATCTGCTTTTGCTTCTCGAATCTCGCATCCGCGATGGCTTGCCAACCATTGGTGTATTTACCACGATACTTTAGATAGTCCGCCCATTTCGCGTTTAACGGCCAGTGGGGAGAATTGTACGCAAGATACAATAAGAATGGGTTGTCATCTGTGGCTGTAGCTTCTTTTATGTACTCGATACCCTTATCTGTAAACGCGTCGGTTGCATACCAATCCTCAGGCGTCGGTACAGCCGTATTACCTTCCGTAATACCGCGATCGCCTCCAGGCTTGAAGTAGTTGAAGGCCCCTGAAATACCACCATAGAATCGATCAAAGCCACGTTGTAAGGGCCAGTTGTTCTTATCGGCATAGCCAAGATGCCATTTGCCTGTCATTAAGGTGTGATAACCTGTTGACTTGAGCACCTGTGCAATGGTCACGCATTCCTCGTTAAGATAACCCTGGTAAGGGCCTTCAAAGCCAAGCGGTTTGTTTGGAGACTCTGTCATGTGACCGATACCTACCTGATGGGGTTGTAACCCTGTCAATAGGCTAGCTCTCGTAGGGCAGCATCGACCGCTGTTGTAAAACTGTGTAAAGCGTAGACCGTTGTCCGCTAGGGCATCGAGATTAGGCGTTTCAATTTCGCCACCGTAGCATCCGATGTCGGAAAACCCCATATCGTCCACCAAGATAATGATGATATTAGGACGTTCATTTTTTGGGGCAGCAACAGCAAAGGTATTCGTCAGAAGTGAATAGGAAACGACTGCCAGAAGGCATGAAAGAAAACGCATGATATTTATGTCCACTGGTAGAGAAATCGTGTTAGCAACTCATCTTACCGCAAATTCAGTCTACGCGGAATGAACCGGCGGAGGTGAAGTGGGGGTGGAGATGGTACCCCGCGAGAATTTTGCCGATTGGAAACGACGGTGGCTGGTATTATCATTGGCTATTGCACGGCCCAATAAACAACTTCCTCAATGATCGCTCTGAGACGATGATTGTCTGCCTTTGTCCTATCAATTATTTCATCGATCAATAGAGAGTCTTGTGGATATAATTCTCGCGCTAAGGAAAATCGTAGTAAGTGCGATACAAAGGCCCTAGCAAATCGATTATTCTCAATCACAAGAGACTCCTTGAAATCTACGATATCATCAAACACATGAGTCCGCATTAACGTTCCAGTCGCGTCGACATCACGTCCGTTCGTATATTTATCACGCCAGCGACCGGTGACATCAAAGTTCTCCAGCGCAAAACCCAATGGGTCAAGCTTAGAATGACAACCGGCACAGGAAACATTTTCGCGGTGGGCGGCAAAGCGTTCTCTGATGGTCAGATTCTCCGGACCTGCATCCTCATTAAGCGGCGGAATATCGTTTGGCGGTGGCGTCGGTGGATCGTTAAAGATCACTTCAGTGATCCACACTCCACGAGCCACTGGGTGGGTTCGCTTGGGCCCCGACGTCATGCTTAGCATCGCCGCATTAGTAATGACTCCGCCGTACCTTGGGTCAACAGTAGCAACGCGAGTAAACACCTGCGACCGTAATTGATCACGAATTTTCTGGTCAAAGGCCCGTTGAGCATTCATGCGGTGTTCTTCGATGCTCTTGGGTCGTGGAAGTTTTTTCAGTGACTCTTGTGCCTGTTGGACTTTACGTGTTAATTCATCTTTCTTCAGATGCAGGACACGACGTACATCTCTTAATTCAGGCGCAATACCGACGTAGTATTTAGAAAGCAGATCCTGTAGCTCTTTGCTCCGTTTTTCGGTACCCACATTTAACGCGTCGATCACAGGTTGCGGGAGCGGTATTTTTTTTGCTTTGAAATAGAAGCCATATCCTCCATTCTCGTTACCAATCTTAAAGAGAATATTATTCTCACCGGCAGCAAGCTCCATTCGGAATTTATCCTGATCGGGTGCAACTCCGCGTATCATTTTCTTCTGTCCAACCAAAATGCCATTCAACCAAATCTTAAAACTATCGTCACTTCCTAGTGACACTTCAAGTGAACACGCCGTTTTAATTTTCACGCTACGATAAAGGTATGTGGCGCTATTTGCGCCCTGCAGCATATGAACTTTCCCATCCGTCAAGTCTTCCGCGGGCGTCCATGTCAACTCATCATATTGTCGATCCAGATCAACCGCTGATTCGTCGATAAACGCAGTGTCATGGGCTTCATTTAAATTCGCAGCTCCAAAAGGGCCAATGCGATGCCACGGCGATAAATTTACGTCTTCTGCGATCGCTTCCAATTGCGATTTCTCCCAAGCCACCTGACCCGCGGATAAATCAACATTCACCACACCACTTGCTATTGGGTTCAAAATCGAACTCTCGACATTAGCTATTTCCTTGAGAACTAAGTCGATCGCAATATGTTCCACTGAAATCGCTTTTGCTCGACTATCATTTTCTTTGTTGATCGCGATTTCATTGATCGATAATGGTACGAGTCGATCCTCATACCAACTCTGCAGAAAAGAACTTCGATAACTAAAGGCTGGAGCTATAAACTCGCCGATGGGACGGTTTTCCACATATAAGGCATCAAAAAGAAGTAATGGCTCCAGAACCATCTGAACTGCCGCTGGATATTCGCGATCTAAACTGAAATACCTGTTAACACTAGGATCCGGAGTGATGGCCATCAGACTCTCTAACTGCATCCATTGACTCGGAAAACTATCCATAAAGCGTTCTATCTTGGGATCCGTCATCATCCGTACAATGGTTAGCCTCAGTACATTTTCATCCGCCAACTTACCTTGTTCCGCTAGCTCCAATAACGAGTCATCCGGACAACTACCCCAAAGGATATACGACAACGTTGACGCCATTTCAAACTGAAGTCCCGGCGAACTTTCGGATCGAATAAGATAAAAGAACCTCGGTGAGGAAAGGATTGCAGACACGGTTTTCTTCATGCTGTCGGTGAGACTCAAACCTCTCGCAACCTGACCCAGAGTGTAAGTGGCATAGCGACTAAGCGTCTCGTCATCGATCGGACTACGAAAGGCTCGTAGCAGAAACACACTGAGGCGACTCTCAACATCCTTTTGCAAATCCAGTCCATCCGTCTCTGCCGAGAATAATTCATTCCACACACCCACATGTTCCGGAGTGAAATCTGGACTCTCCACAATCGAAACACTAAGACGGAGAAAAGCGTCCAGTAATAGCGGCGACATCGTGAGTTTATTAATTTGGTTGTCGAATCCATGACTTGCCCGTGAGTCCTTTGGGAAAGCCTTGACGTTCCGCAAGCCAGAACTGGGACGCAGAGCCAACGATGCCACTCTGACGTTGTCAGGAACGGTTGCTGCATTTCCACTCAAATAGGAATCGTACCGCGTCATCAATTTTTCAGGTAATGCGAAAACACCCAAATCTAATTGAAACAGGTCCTTGACCGTATTGTTGTACTGAAAACGATTGAGACGCATGATCGCTGCCTTACTCCCCGATCGCTCAAAATCAATCTGCCGAAGAACTGCTTTCAAACTTTCGAGAAGATCATCTCTTGTTTGTTCATCCAAAAGCGACTCGCCCTTGGGCGGCATGGTGTTATCTGAGACGGCATTGACAATACGGTCGATTAGCTCAGGGTCCGCCCTGAGTTGTCGCGTGTTGCGAATAAGCTTGAAATCGATATCAGCGTTGACTTCCACTCCTCCATGACAGGTAACACAATTTTGCTCAATTATTGACAGAGCCAATTTGCCGGGATTAGCATGCACTTGAGGCAACATAAAAAGCCCCAGCAACCAACAAACACTTAACAGTGCTACTTTGTGGAAACCCATTCCATTCATTCTTTATATTCCCAGTGATTGATTAAGTAGGATCCCGAGCGGCATGCAACCGCGATCCGTTCGGGGTTTGGAGTCAAGCTTAAGTCCAGAGCTCAGAAATAACTCCGCTACTGTCAGCGTAGGAGTCCATCTCCAGTCCCATTAATTGGGCAAAACTCAACCACAGATTTGAATTTAACGTGCCGCTTTTCAATTTAAGAAATCGTCCCTGCTTCATCTGGTTCTGGGAGCGACCAGCCACGATCATTGGTAAATCGTAGTATTGATGAGTCGACCCATCTCCCAAGCCCGCACCATACGCAACAATTGAATTGTCCAGCATGGTGGAACCATCGACTTCTTTGATTTCCTTCATTCGCTGTATCACATAGGCGTACTGTTCCATGTGGAAGACGTCAATCTTCTGGACCTCTTTGTAGCCTTCTCCTTTTTGATTGTGCGTCATATTATGATGCTGCACAGGTTTGTCAAAGACGCCTTCGTACATCAAGGTGGCATCCCAGCGTTCTGGTCCGATCATGAAGGTGGAAACATTGGTAATACCCATCTGGAACGCAAGTAATACAAGATCAGCCTGTAAGCGAATATATTCACCGCGCGGAAGCACTTCCGTTTTAGGTATTTCAATATCCACATCCGCTAACAGCTGGTCCATTTTTTCAATTCGGAGTTCAATATCGCGAATCATCGTCATGAATTCTTCCAGAGTATGCCTATCTTTGACGGCCAACTTCTTCGAGAGAGAACGTGCGTCAGCTAAGACGAGATCCGTGATGTTACCTATGTGTTCTCGATAGCTATCACGCAGAAAAAGTCGATCGTAGAGTTTCTGCGGTTCTCGAATAGAGGGGGCCATTCGATCGGGACCAAACCATGAAATATTATCAAATTCGATCGGCTCCTTAGGCGCCCGAAAACCATTGCAGCTTACTTCGAGTGTGTTGTAGATCGTGGAGTGCCCCGTAGCATCACCAATCACTTGATCCAAGGACCGACCGTTGGGATGACGAAAACCACCTTCTTCAGCTTGACCGGGGGAAAGACTAGTCAAATAACACGATGCACCTTGCGCGTGTACGTCCTGTCCGTTTTTGTAGCTCCTTTCTAAACCGGTGATCAGCGTGATATCGTCGCTATGATCTTTCAACGGTTGCATTGTCGAGGTTAGTTCCAGCGGATATTCCCCGGGAACATTTTTAACTCGCAAATCGGACTTAGTCTTATCCGCGTTAAATCCACCCACAAATTTCGGCAATTCAGACTGTTCTTCCCCGGGGAAAAACCCTCGACGTACAATCCCGTTGGGAATATACATGATCAACAGTTTTTTACTGGGCCCATCGGCCTGATAGGAACGCGAGAAACCATGAGCCAAGGACGGGAGCAAGGGCAGCAGCAAAACAGAACCCTGAGTTTTCAAAAACCCTCGACGATTAAAATCCATTTCCGCGAATTCCTTTGAAAACAATTGCAGCTAAACACTGACATCTTACACCGATAACAACTTTACGTGAAAGTGCCAATCGTTGCGTCATTCCTTTGGCTCATCCGTTTGCACTGAATCGTTGCGTCAGGCAAGAATCCCCTTTACTACTTGGCCGTAAACGTCCGTCAAACGGAAATCTCGACCAGCATAACGATATGTAAGTTCTTCGTGGTTAATTCCAAGTATGTGTAAAATTGTCGCGTGGAGATCGTGCATGTGGACTTTATTATCCTGAGCATAATAACCAAAGTCATCAGTTGCTCCGTGACTGTAACCATGCTTCACTCCAGCTCCACTGAGCCAGACGGTGAATCCGGCTGGATTGTGGTCACGTCCATCTTTGCCTTGAGCAACAGGCGTGCGTCCAAATTCGGTTCCCCATACGACAAGAGTATCCTCAAGCAAGCCTCGTTGTTTGAGATCCGTTAGCAACCCAGAAATCGGTCGATCGGTAGCCAACGCATTCCTAGTGTGGCCTTTTACCAACCCGCCGTGCTGATCCCAGACGTAAGGTGTGCTGACCTGGATGTAACGAACTCCCGCTTCGCAAAAACGACGCGCCAGCAGACACCGATGCCCAAACTCAGCACTTTCCTTCCGATCCATGCCGTAAAGTGTCTGCATAGATTTTGATTCTTTGCTGATATCAATTAACTCAGGCGCTACACCCTGCATCCGAAATGCCATTTCATAACTGCGGATGACACCTTCAATTTGCTTGTCACGAGTTTTTGAAAAGTGTTTGTTATTGATTTGGTTGAGCAGATCAATTTGTCGATGTTGTTCACCCAATTGGCCATTTATGCCCTCTAAGTAATCAATGCCCGCTTCCGCGGTTTTGCTACCGGAGTGCCCAAGAGCTGTGGCCTGATGATGGGCCGGCAAGAAGGAAGAACCATAGTTACGGACTCCACCATGCCCGGCCGGAGGGGTGATACTCATAAAAGCGGGTAGATTCTGATTTTCATTGCCAAGACCGTAGCTAACCCAAGCTCCGACAGATGGACGTAGCAGATTGTCGCTGCCGGTGTGAATCATAGCGACGGCTTGCCCGTGCGAAACGCCTCTTGTATGCATGGATTTGATGAAACACAGCTCATCAGCGTGCTTTGACAAGTGAGGCCAAAGTTCGCTAATCCATTGACCGCTCTCCCCATGCTGTCGAAACTTCCAAGTTGTGTCCAGCACTCGGCCATTGCCGGCTTTGTCCTTTAGCTCGACGTCGAGGTTGTCGAGGCCCTTAATGGGCAGAGGTTTTCCATGGTATGTTTTCAGCACTGGCTTGGGATCAAATGAGTCAACATGGGATACTCCACAGTGCATGAAGAGAAAGATAAAGCGTTTGGCTTTGGGAGCGTGATGAGGTGTTGAGAACGAATTAGGTGATCCAGCAGCTTTTACAATCTCCTGAGCGAAAGCCTGGAATGCCAAAGCTCCGAAACCACAGGCTGCTGACCCTAGCAACTTTCGTCGCGTAACTTCAGGAGTGAAAGGGGGATATTGTTTCATGGTATTTAGTCACATCATTCTTGTCACATCATTATAGTCAAGTGCAAAGGTAATCCACTGTACTTATTACTCGCTGCAAATATAAAGCGGCTTTATTGAATAAATCGAAATTCCGTGGAGCTAAATAAAATCTGCACAAATAATCCAATCGATTCCCGCTGCGATTTGCCACTACTCATTAGTCGAGTTACATATTTATATCCCATACTTACATCATTGGCATCTGCGTCGCGAATCAAAATCCGTTGATACAGTTCCTGAATAATCTCTTCCAGGGATAACTCGCTTTTCGTGAATTGCAGGCCGACCGCATTGGCCATCTCGCGGACAAAGGGGGAATTCATCATGAACAACGCTTGAACAGGTACCGTTGTAACTGCGCGCTTGCCCGTGACCAAATCCGGATTAGGAAAATCGAAGATGGCGAGCGCCGGTGGTATGGCTCCTCGTGCAATAGGCAAGTAAATACTCCGTTGACGTAATTGTTCAGTTTCCCCCAACGATTGATGGCGAACTCCCGTGGTGGTGATCGCAAACATACCAAGTGGCTCTACTACGGAATTGCGTGCTTTAAGATCCAGTTCCCCCGCAATGGCGAGCATGGAATCTCGCATCGTTTCTGCGGTCGCGGGGCGGAAATTCTGATGTTGAAACAGCGTATTGCGTGGATCTTCCTCCGCAGCGATCTGGGCCGATTGTTGGTAAGTTTTGGAATCGACAATTTCTTGGATCAGTACCTTGATCGACCATTGACTGGCTATCAGGCGTCCAGCTAGATAATCGAGTAATTCAGGATGAGACGGCTTTGTCCCCCGAGTTCCAAAATTGTCGCTAGTCTCCACAATCCCCATTCCAAATAAATGTTGCCAAACACGATTTGCTAT
>Ga0114994_10004555_pt1 | contig 10075 bp, 7 predicted proteins | sample ArcticOcean_MG_C_9_FD_87043 | JGI IMG/M metagenome (GOLD analysis project Ga0114994, IMG submission 87043) | Marine microbial communities from western Arctic Ocean - ArcticOcean_MG_CB2_152 | ecosystem: Environmental > Aquatic > Marine > Oceanic | place: Arctic Ocean: Canada Basin | collected... | reverse complement strand
TGCCCGGCGCGGACCGGAGCCGCGGCGAGGCCTTCGCGCGGCTGGACCTGCAGCGGCCGTGGGCCGGCGTCCACGTGCCGGTCGTCTTGATTTTGGCGGACGCCGCGGCCCACGTGCTGGAGCACTTCCCCGTAACGGACGGCCTCAATGCGACCGTGGCGCACACGGAGTTCGTTGTTGCTGACGAGGAGGAGGCGGAGGCGGGGAAGGGGGAGCTGTAATTGGTTAGTTTTGCACCCAGCCCATAATTTTCGCTACGGGTTTTACCCGCCGGCCGGCATGCGCCATTTTGCAGCTCCCCTCGCGGCCGGCGCATAGATTAAGCAGCTGTCTGCGATCCTGATTGACGATCTTGAGCTGCACATTGCTCTGGGCAGCCATCCAACCGCTAGGGACGCCGGTCTAGGGGGACGTCGATTTTGTTGCCACCAACACAGATGAGCATCAACTTCTCGGAAGAACAATGGAAGGTGGCGAAGCAGGATGTGGCCGACGCCGACCCCGAACAGTTGAGAGCGCAAGCGATCGCGATGCGCACCATGGACAAGGACACAGTACGGCGCCTGTACCCGCAGCTCGCGCATATGGCCGACTCTGAATTCCAGGCCATGACGGCGATGGTGGCCTCAGATCCCACGATGATGCAGAGCTTTATATCCGATGTGGGGGACATATCTCTTTCTGACGTACTAAAGGTGGACCTGGATGCGGCGTTTCGGCAGGCAAAAGCCGCCGCCGATCCCCGCCCTTGCCCGCCGACGCGCCGCAGCCTCGTCCAACTCCCGCCGCCACCCGAAGAAGGATTAACGCCAGACCTCGACCTGGAGCCGTGGCGCGCGGACGGCTGGGACGCGCTGTGTCTAGTGTGCGGCGACGGCGGCGAGGTCATGTGTTGCGATGGATGTCCAAGGGTGATCCACCTGAAGTGTACTGAGTTATCAAAGGAGCCGGCGGAGGACGAGCTTTTCTTTTGCCGAGAAGAATGCCAGCATTCCTACGAGGCGGCTCATACCATACAGGTGCCGGTAAAAGTTGACGGAGAAGAGACGGGCGACGAAAATCTGCTGGGCATGAGAGACGCTCTCGGGACGCTCGCGGCCAAGCATGGCTTCGACGGAGACCAGGTGCGCAAGGTCTCAGTGGCTCTGACGGACATGAGCGTCGAGGATCTAAGGGCGCTCGCGACGAAGAATGGCATCGACGTGTCGCAAGAAACCGAGAAGTATGCGATCATCGGTGCCATCATCGTGGCAGGTGAGGCGGAGTTAGAGACCAAGCTAGACGCCACCGACCGCGAGCGAAGGCGCAACCGCGCGCGCAAGGCGAGGAAAAAGTGCGCGAGGCCGCCGCGCTCACGGCCCTGCGGGACGGCTGCGCCGAGCTACGAAGGTGGTGGCCGGGCGAGGACGTGCGAGCGGCGGCGCTGGCAAGCAACCATCCCTCTGCATATCAGGAGGTGAACGAGCTGACGGAGTTGAAGCTGGGACGCTGTAGCTTCACTGCGCTGCCAGACGCAATCGGTGGGCTCGAGAAACTTCAGCTCTTAGCAATTTCTGACTGCAAGAGATTAACCGCGCTGCCGGAATCGCTCGGCAATCTATGTGCATTGCAGACGTTGTGCCTAGGGGATCTCGAGAGTTTCCACGAGTTGCCTCCGTCTATCGGTGCTCTCGGTGCGCTAAAAACGCTGGAGCTGGTGCGATGTCCTCGTTTGGAGGTCTTGCCCGACGAGCTCGGCGGGCTCTTCGTGTTGGAGACCCTTGCCGTAATACATTGCCGGAGGCTCATGGGCATTCCAAGCTCAATTGGCGACCTGGTCTACTTAAAACGCCTTAGCCTCAAAGGTTGCTCCGAGGTCTCCCCTTATGTCGCTTTTCACGACGCCATCGATATGCTTGCTGAATGCCGCTTAGAGGTGATCAATTTGTCCTTTTGTAAGGTAGCGTAACGTGCCTGCTTGCATTGACAAAATTCCTACGGTCGTTGGCTGCGACGGAGTTCTAAGAATTAAATCCGCTCCCGCCGCGGCGCCGATGCGCTCGAAACTGGCGGAACGCGCCACAGAGCAGGTGACGGAGGCGATAGTCCACGCGCTTTCCGCAGAAGAATTACTTAAAGAAAGAGCTATGGCCGGGACGCTGACGCGCAAGATGGTACGACCAGCGATACTTGCGGATCTTAGAAAGAATGGATGCACAGTGATCAACGACAGAGATCTTAAGACGACGTACAAAGAAACCATTAAGGATGGAATACGCACTTTTGCATCTGAGCTACGTCGATATGCCCGGGAAGACCGGCGCTTTTGCCACGTCTGCGCCTGCCAAGGCAGTTTGGACGAAGAGGCATTTCCTTTGTGCGACGGATGTGGCGTGCGGCGCTACTGCTCCGTCGAGTGCCAGCGCGTTGACTGGGTCGAGGGCGGCCACGCCGAAGTGTGTCCCCGGTGTCCGGAGATGCCGCTAAGTGTGAAGCTGGGCCGGCCAGTGTAAGTATTTTTGTATCACAATGGCTCCTACGAGACGCACCTCTAAGACGCACCTAGTTCTAGCCCCGAGTGCTCTCCGCGCGCGGTCCCGCGTTCGGCTCCAGGACGACGTATATTCGGGCAATTGCCTGTGGAGCAGTAGGGCATCCGTCCGAGAGCCTCCTCGGCACGCTTGCGGAGCCTTGGGCCGTGGCGAACCCGCACGATAGATGCAGCGGCGCGCACGTGCCTCTGTGACGCTCAAGAGCCACGCGACGCGATTCGTAAAACGTTGCACAACGACGCACCGGTCGCTCAAATAGCTTAGAGTCAGTCGCTTCCCGTCATCAAACCGAAAGTTGCTGCAGTTGCAGTCACATCCTGAACCATGCTCTCAGCTCGCCTCACCACAGCGCTGCGCCGCGCGCACGCCAGCCGAAGCTTCTTTTCGTTCTTGAAGGGCGGCGCCGCCGCCAGCGGGCCGCCGGCCTCGCTCGAGGGCAAGACCATCTGGGTGGTGGGCGGCGTCGACACCGTTGGGCGCAGCTTGGTGCGAGGCCTCTTGGACGCGGGCGGCACGGTCGTGGTCAACAGCCGGTCCGCGAGCCGCTTGACGCAGTTGGTCGAGACGCTTGGGCACCCCGACCGCCTGGCGACGGTCCACGGCTCGTTATTACCCGAAGCCGCGGACCAGCAGATCCACGAGGTCATGAACCTGACGGCCCAGCGCTTAGATCACGTCGTGGCCCACGCGGGCGTCCGCTGGTGGGCGGGCCGCGGCAAGTGCGACGAGTCTAATACGCTCGGGTCGGACCGCCTCTTCACCATAAGTGATGAAGAATTCCCTCAAAAAGCCTGCCAGCTCGCCGCGCTCCAGTTCTCCGCCGCAAGAAGGTTGCTGCCGCGCCTGAGCGAGCACGGGTCGTACACCTTCGTCGTCGGCGACGGGGCCGACGACCAGCGGTCGGCTCTCGGGGCGATCAACCTGCGGGCCTGCCAGGGCATCGCCGCGGCGTGTAGACATGAGACCGTCGTGGCCTGCCGCGTGAACGAGGTGCGGGTCCAGGTCGACACTGCGCCGGGCGACGAGGCGGCGTTCTTATCGGGCCTGGGCAACCTCACGGCGGGCGTCGCCGGAAATGGGGAGGCGGCGGCCGTGGCCGTCTCCGAGGCGGGCCTAACGGAGCTACGCGCGGCGTACCCCGCACGGGACGACCTCGGCGCTACTGAGGCGGCGCGGCAGGCGGCCTAGGCCCGCGTGCTTCTAAGAAAGTTCCCCCTTTTTATGAGTCTCGGGTTCGCCGCCTCGGTGGCGTCTGGGCTATCCCGCCACGTGAGCCCGCGTGAGAATCCCGCCGCGGCGTCTCGTGGCTGACGGCCGTTGTGATGAATTTCCTCACTAAAAGCATCAAGCCAGCGCCAGCTTGCGGGCCCGACCTCGGGCGATACATAGCTGCCACAACCGCAAAGAGACGAGTGGCCATTCACATGGGGACCCTAGTAGGATTTCTAGAAAACCTACTAGAAGAAACCCGCACGCTAGCGACATCGAGAGAGAGAGGCTTTTAATCGGGCTGCAAAAGCTACTTAAGGACTCACCTTGTCCAGAAACATTGTATACGCTCATCTTTTGACATTTCCAACCGACCGCAGCGCAAACTAGGCGCCGCAGGAGGCGTAGGCTTGTCCTACAGCCTTTCTTCGCCTCCTGAGTTTCAGCGCTGCTCTCGGCGCAAAGACAGTTGACCGAAACGTCACGTCCTTATCGCTGAACGCTCGTCGTCACGAAGGCAGCAGCTAGCACACACTGCGTCGTAAAAGGCAGCCTTAGCAAAAAGTCGCGCATCGACCCGACAGCAAAAAGTCGCGCATCGACCCGACAGCAAAAAGTCGCGCATCGACCCGACATCGACCCAACACAAAATCCGCCATGGCCGAGATGGCCATGCAGGACGCGGGCATGGAGGATTTGGAGATGGACGAGATGTTCGACAAGCACCTGGAGGAGCACGAGACCCCCTTTGACGACGACCACGCGACCGGGCGCTCCGCCGCGTCGGTGCCGGCCCACGTGCAGCAACGGCACTCGCAGTTCGACGACGTGGACGACGACGACGCCAGCATGGGCGACCTCGACAACTACGAGGAGGCCGAGTACGTGCCCGGTAGTTCATTAACACCACAATCCGCGATGCCCCCCCGGCACGACCCCTTCGGCTTCCAGGGCACAACCCAGAGCCAGCCCTGGGCCGTGCAGCCCAAGCAGGGCATGAAGCGCGTCGCGAGCCGCGAGCCCCTGCCGCCCGGCGGCGAGGCGCCGTGCGCGGCCGACTTCAAGGTCATTCGCGTCATCGGGAAGGGGTCCTTCGGGAAGGTGTTTCTGGTGCGGCAGGTGCGCACGAACAGGACCTTCGCCATGAAGGTCCTGAAGAAGGAGAACATAGTGAAGCGGAACCAGGTCGAGCACACGCGCACGGAGCGGAGCGTCCTCGGGTACGTGCGCCACCCGTTCGTGGTAGGCCTGCAGATGGCGTTCCAGACGCGGGACAAACTATTTTTCGTCCTGGACTACTGCGCGGGGGGCGAGTTGTTCTGCCACCTGCAGCGGCTGGGCAAGTTCGCGGAGCCGCGCGCGCGGTTCTACACGGCGGAACTGGTATTAGCGTTGGCGCACGTGCACGCGCTCGGGGTCGTCTATCGGGACCTCAAGCCGGAGAACGTGCTCCTCGACCAACGGGGCCACGTGCGGCTGACGGACTTTGGGCTCTCCAAGGAAGGCGTGACGCTGCACGCCAAGGGGGCCCACTCCTTCTGCGGAACGCCCGAGTACCTGGCGCCGGAGATCCTGGCGCGGCGGGGCCACGGGCGCGCCGTGGACTGGTGGTCGCTCGGGGCGTTGTTATACGAGATGCTCACGGGCCTGCCGCCCTTCTACTCCCGGGACCGGGAGAAGCTCTTCGAGGGCATCAAGAACGGCGATCTGGGCTACCCTTCGCACTTATCGAATGACGCCAAGGCGGTCTGCAAAGCGTTATTAGAAAGGGACCCCGCGATGAGATTAGGAAGCGGCCAGGGCGACGCGGACGAAATCAAGGCCCACGCCTTCTTTCAGAGAGTGGACTGGGACGCGTTGTTGGACGGCACGGCGGCGCCGCCCTGGCAGCCCACGGTCGTGGGTTCCTTAGATACCTCGCAGTTCGACCGCGAATTCACGTCCATGCCGATCAACTCGCCGGGGGCCCGCAGTTTACTGTCCCACGACCAGCCCCGGAATACTGATGATACGTTCAGCGGCTTCACCTACTCGGAGCGGCGGCTGCACCCCGGGGCGGTGCCCAAGACCGCGCGGCGATAGGTGGCAAAACAAATTCTCCCCCCCGGGCGCGCGACGCGCCTGGCCTGTTAACTCTAGGACTCTATATCTCTTAACCCCCGCGCCGCGTGGAGGGCGTGGCGGCCGATCCAGCTGCGTGTGCATCGGTTTTACTCGGCGCGCGGGTTTTCGCTATCACCGAAAAGTACTCTTTTTGCCTCGCCTTCGCTACACCGAGAGTGCAGTGCGCACGACCTCGGAGCAGCGATTTATCACTGAATCCGTTCGCGCGCAGCAGCACGTGAATCTCGCGAGCAGCCGTGCAGCAAGCAGCCGTGCAGCAAGCACCGCTCTCGTCGCTCAAGCACAAAGAGAGCCCTGTCGCAGCGCAGAGCAGCCAAGCATGGCCTCCATCCTCGCGCCCAACATGCACTTCGCCAAGACCGGCGCCTACTCCGTGGTCGAACCGGGCCGGCCGCGGGCCGCGCCCGCGCAAGCCCCGTCGGGCGGCGGCTCCGCGGCCCTGAGCGCGGCGTGCACGCGCCAGGCGTCGACGGTAAAGCAGATGAAGAAGAACGGCAAGCCCGCCAAGGCCATCCAAACGGCCGTGGACCAACTCAAGAAATTGCGCGCCGAGTTAGCCATCGCCGAAAAGGCCGACGCCGGCCAAGGGACCTCCCACGAGATCGACCGGAAGCTCTTCGACGAGACGGTGCTGCGGAGGATGTTCGTGGTGCCGGCCTTCGAGATCCACGGCGGCGTCACCGGGTTGTTCGACCTGGGGCCGCCGGGCTGCGCCCTCAAAGCGAACATCGTCGAGGCCTGGCGCCGGCACTTCGTGCTGGAGGAGAAGATGCTCGAGATGGAGTGCACGTGTCTAACGCCGGAGCCCGTGCTCAAGACCTCGGGGCACGTGGACCGCTTCACGGATCTGATGGTCAAAGACGTACACACGGGCGACTGCTACCGGGCGGACAAGTTGCTGGAGGACCACATCGACGACCTCCTGGAAAAGGGCAACGTCCCCGCGGCGGCGGCGGACGCGCATCGCATCGTGCAGCGCCAGGCCGACGCGTACTCCCCGGAGGAACTGGGCGCGATTCTTCGGAAGTACGGCATCACATCGCCCGACACGGGGAATGAGCTCACCAAGCCCTTCGCGTTCAATTTGATGTTCGGCACCAAGATCGGCCCCTCCGGCGCGTTGACCGGGTTTCTGCGGCCGGAGACCGCGCAGGGCTTGTTCGTGAACTTCCGGCGGTTGCTGGATTATAATAACGGCCGCGTGCCCTTCGCGGCGGCCCAGATCGGTCTGGGCTTTCGGAACGAGATCGCCCCGAAGAACGGTTTGTTACGAGTGCGCGAGTTCACGATGGCGGAGATCGAGCACTTTGTGAAGCCCGACGAGAAGTGGCACCCTAAGTTTGCCAAGGTGGCCGACGTGACCATGAAGTTGTTCGATCGGGACGCCCAATTAGGCACGGGCATCGTCGCGTCGATGACCTGCGGCGACGCCGTGTCGAAGAACACCATCGCCAACGAAACGTTGGCCTACTTCATGGCGCGGACCCAGCTCTTCATGCTGCGCATCGGCATGTCGCGCGACAAGCTGCGCTTTAGGCAACACCTGAGCACGGAGATGGCGCACTACGCGGCGGACTGCTGGGACCTGGAGATCCTGACGGCCTACGGCTGGGTCGAGTGCGTCGGGCACGCGGACCGGGCCTGCTTTGACCTGAAGGTGCACTCGGAGGCGACGGGGACGTCCGTCGAGGCGCAGAAGATGCTGGATACACCCGTGGAGGTGTTACATTTAACGGTGAAGCCGGAGCGGAAGACCATTGGACTAACCTTCAAGAAAGACCAAAAGGCCGTTTGTTCTGCGTTGGAAGGGCTGGACTCGGACACGGCCGCGCTCGTGGAGAAGGCCCACGCGGCGGGTACTGCGTACGACATGAATGGCTTCAGCGTCCAACCGGGCATGGTGTCCTTCACGCGGAAGAAGAAAATGGTCCAGGTGGTCAAGTTCACGCCGTCCGTCATTGAGCCCTCCTTCGGCATCGGCCGTATTTTACACGCGTTGTTAGAGCATTCCTTTTCCGTAAGGAAGGATGACGCGCAGCGCGTGGTCTTCCGGTTCGCACCGGTGGTCGCCCCGATCAAGTGCGGCGTGTACAACCTGCAGAGCGGCGCCAAGTTCCCGCCCATCGTTACGCGAGTCGTGGACATGCTGACCCGCGCCGGCATCAGCACGAAGGCGGACACGTCGGGCCAGTCGGTCGGGAAGCGCTACGCGCGCGCGGATGAACTAGGTGTCCCCTTCGGCGTGACCATCGACTTCGCCACGGTCGAGGACAACACGGTCACGCTGCGCGAGCGCGACTCGATGACGCAGCGGCGCGTGCCCATTTCGGCGCTGCCCGGCTTGTTACGGGTATTGTGCGGCCTGGACAGTGACGTCCAGAGCTGGGCCGTCGCGCTCGCGGCGTACCCGGCCGTCGGGGCGGCCGTCGCCGGCCCCATCGCGCTCGAGACGACGTCGCGCGGCGTGTTCTCGCGGCCGGCGGAGCTCGTGAAGAAGTAGGGGGGTGCGGTTCGGGTTGGGTAATTCTGTACGACAAGGGCTTACTACGGAGCCCGACTCTTACGCGTCTAGTGTCTGTTGCGATTGGCGCCCCAGTTCTGATATTCCCTTTTGACTGCGTCGTCCTCCCTCCCGAACGCCTCTATCGTCGCGAGAAACGTGCTGCCTTCCCGCGGTCGGCCCAGCCGCGCGTCCAGTGAGCCGCCTTGTAGTACGGGATGACCACATCGCTTGCAGTTACCTCCTTCGCCATGACATCCACCTTGAGCTCCGCCGCCGCAAACCGGCCCGCCCGGCCGCCGTCCGCCCAGCAGGAGAGCGTCCCGAAGACCGTCGCTATGTCGTGCCCTGGAAAGCGAAGACTACCCATCGGAGTGTTCATTATCTGACCGTCTCTCCAAGTGCGATAGATTGGGAGCGCGGCGTGCCCGCCGTCGTGACCCCGACCCCACGGCCCGTAATCGGTAAGCAACCGGAGGTCGCGGACGGCCTCGAGGGCCGCCACGACGCGGTGGACCGCGGCTAAGGAGCTGTTGTCCGGCTCGACGACGGTGAGATACTTGCCGGCAATCGTGCGCGGACACACGATGCCGTCCGCCTCGGTCAGGACCTTCATTACCAAGGAGGCGTCGAGTCACCACGCCGCGTTGTAGACCTCAATCGATGCGGCATCGCGGCCGACGACCTGGACCCTTTCGAGGCGCATCGCTCCCCGCTCAAGGCGCTCGCCTGCCGCCTGTGCGTCTACCTTGATCGCCTAGAGCATCTGGGCAACGGGTCGCCACCGCCCCCTCGAAAGCACGCGGCGCGCCTCGACGGTCCAGACCTTCGCGACGACCGCCTTTTGGATGACTTCGACGCCACTGGGCAGATATTCTAATACTCTGTATACCACCGTCGACACCCATGGCGCCGCGGGAGTAGGCTGCGCCAGAGCAGGAGTGGACCGAGTGGTAGCGTCTAAACTCGAGCCGCGAGAGGCGCGTGTGCGCGCGCGTCGACCGGCTTTAGCCATGACAGAGGAGACAAGTTTGGGAAGTCAAGCAATGGCTTTTTGGTTGCTACGGCGACAAGCGACGGTCTTGGGCGGTGATTGCTACGGCGACAGGCGTCTTGGGCGGTAAACCCGTGATAACAGAGCGGGAACGGGTTTTTGCATGAGGCCCTACGTCGGACGATAACTTCTCCGTTGCGTCGTGATATGTGTGTCCGAGTTGCGGCGGTGACGTAGGAGTAAAGCGTCCCACGCTGTCTTAAATAGATAAGAGCACGTATAGCACGTATAAACGCGGGAGAAATTCCGAACAGAAGGATTCATCAAAAACACAGTATTACACAACGAGCTAGATCTCGAGGAAGCTCCCGAGGGCCCCGACGTCGGACAGGCCCGACGACTCTGAGGCGGCGGACGAGGCGTCGTCGTCCGACGACGCGACGCGCGACCGCGGCGTGGCGGGCCCGCTCCGTGGCAAGGCCGCGGGCCGGCGCCGGCGCCAGACGCGCGTCGTCACGGGCGGCACGTAGGTTATGGCACAGGGCGGCAGTAGCATCTCCCCGCGCGCGGCGGGCAGTTTTATAGAGCAGAGCAGCGTCCCGTCCGCTCTTTTGACCACGCGGTCCTGCAAGTCCACGACACCGAACGGCGACTTGACGGTGCACGGCGCGCTCAGCACGTCGGCCTTCTCGCAGATCACGCGCGCGCGCCAAAACG
>Ga0114994_10004554_pt1 | contig 10076 bp, 9 predicted proteins | sample ArcticOcean_MG_C_9_FD_87043 | JGI IMG/M metagenome (GOLD analysis project Ga0114994, IMG submission 87043) | Marine microbial communities from western Arctic Ocean - ArcticOcean_MG_CB2_152 | ecosystem: Environmental > Aquatic > Marine > Oceanic | place: Arctic Ocean: Canada Basin | collected... | reverse complement strand
TGCCACATGGTTCTGTGGGGCCTGGACGAAAAACGGCTTTCACGAAGATGGGTTGTCCAGCGCGGTAGATGTGGCTCAGATGCTGAATGCGGCGGTCGCCCATTCCGTTGAGACGGTATGACACCGGTCGAGCATCTCCAAGGCCATACCTGGCATGGTCGCAAGGGCGCTATTAAGAATGCGTTCCAATATTCGATTGATTATGCGTTGATCAATCTGTCGGCGTCGGCTAGCGGGCCAATTTTGTTTTCGCACAATAGCCCGAACCTGATGTCATTGCGCGATCGCGATCATGGCGGTGCGCCCCGGGCTGGGCGCGGTCTCCTCTGGGCACAGCAGGTGCTGCAGAGCCATAATCTGGGTCTGGAGGGCGATATCTTTCTATTGGCGCAGCCCCGGGTCTTGGGACATGTGTTTAACCCGGTCAGTTTCTGGCTGTGCCATGATAAATCCGCACAGCTTTGCGCGGTGATTGCTGAGGTTTCCAATACCTTTGGTGATCGACATTCGTATCTATGCTGCCATCCAGATCTGCGCCCGATCACGGCCCAAGAGACGATAAACGCTGAAAAGATTTTTCATGTTTCGCCGTTTCAACCTCTCACAGGCGCGTATACGTTTCGGTTCGATATTACCGCAGAAGCGATAGATATTAAGATCGATTATACAACGCCTTCGGGGGGGGTCATCGCCACCCTGAGAGCGGCACGCGAGCCGATGACCAACCGCTCTATCCTCGGCGCGCTGCGGCGGCGGCCGTTCGGTTCGCGGCGGGTGCTGGCTTTGATCCACTGGCAGGCGTTAAAGCTTTGGTGGAAAGGAGCGCGGTTCCACGTCCGCCCCGAGCCGCCAAACACTGAGGTATCCCAATGACCACCGTTGTCTCTGAGCGTTTGTGGGCCTATGCGCTGTTTGCCGGTGCGCTGTCGTCTGCTGGTGTTCCATTGTATCTCTATGCGCCCAAATTTTATTTTGACAATTACGGCGTTGGTCTGGCGACACTGGGCGTGGCTTTGTTTTGTTTGCGTTTGCTGGATGTGGTGCAAGATCCACTCTTGGGACGCCTGTCGACGGTTTTTTCGAGCCGGCGTCCTGGCGTGCTCTGCGTGGCAGCGTTTGTGTTATCTTCGGCTATGATCGGCCTGTTCGCCGTTGAGCCACCTGTTGCGCCGCTATTGTGGTTTGTGTTGATGCTAACGCTGGTGTTTTCAACCTTCAGTTTCCTGACCATCAACTTTTATGCCCAAGGCGTCGCAAAAGCCAAACGGCTGGGTCCGGCGGGACATCTGCGTTTGGCGCGGTGGCGTGAAACCGGCGGTTTGATTGGGATCTGCGTGGCCTCGGCTTCGCCGGCTGCGTTTGCCGCTGTTTCCTCGGTACCGTTTGCGATGTTCGCCGGGGTGTTTGCCGCAATGACATGTATGGCTGCACTGGCAATGGCGGGTGAGTGGGATCGTGACATGATCCGGCAACCCCAGGCCTTTGCCCATGTGTTGCGCGATCGCACTGCCCGCCAAATCTTGTTGATCGGTCTGGTTAATGCTGCACCAGTTGCGGTGACCTCGACCCTGTTTTTGTTTTACGTTGAAAGCCGCTTGACCGCACCTGATGCGGCGGGACCACTGTTGTTGTTGTTTTTCATGTCGGCAGCACTGGCGGCGCCGTTGTGGACATTTTTGGCAGAGCGGTTTGGTCTAAAACGCGTATTGCGTGCGGCCATGGGATTGGCAATTTTTTCGCTGTTTTGGGTTTTATTCCTGAACAGCGGAGACGTGATTGCGTTTGGGGTGATCTGTGTATTGTCGGGGGCCGCAGTGGGCGCTGATATGACGTTGATCCCTGCGGTGTTTGCGCAGCGGATTGCGCACATCGGAGCCAGCACCACAGACGGTTTTGGTCTGTGGTCGTTTGTGTCAAAATTCAGCCTAGCGGTTGCCGCTGTTATTTTATTACCAAGTCTGGAATTTGCCGGTTTCCGGTCTGGACAAGAAAACTCAGCCGTTGCATTGGGCGTGCTGACATGGACCTATGCGCTTGTGCCCTGCGCGCTGAAACTGCTGGCGATAGCGGTGCTGCAGCGCACAGATTTACGCGAAAGTTAAGGAGTGACGATGCTGTTTGCCTTCCTGCTCGGGGCTGCTGTTGTGGCGGTTTTTATATTCATTTTGGGCCGTTTTTTCGGGTTTAAAGCCCAGCGTGCGGGTGATTATGCGCACAGTCCAATGCAGTTTGACCTGCGCCGTCATCTCAACGGGCCGATCGATTGCGAGGGAATTATTTACGGCCCAACCGGACGGGTGTCCTCACGTTTTGTTGGAAGGTTTCATGCCAGTTGGCAGGGTAATAGCGGCCGGATGACCGAGCGGTTTGAATACGACAGCGGCACAGTGCAAGAGCGCGAGTGGTACCTAACACTGTCTGAGGACGGCGCAATCAAGGCCGATGCTGCAGACCTAGTCGGTAGTGGCAGCGGCCGCCAGTTGGGGTCTGCAGTCCATTTGAACTATAAAATCCGGTTACCTGATGCAGCCGGAGGCCATGTTCTGAGCACCACTGATTGGATGTATCTTGGCCCTAACGGCGTGATTGTGAACCGCAGCCAGTTTCGTAAATTCGGCCTCAAGGTTGGCGAGCTGGTAGCGACAATGCGGCCAGCCTCCGCCGCATGAGGTCGCTGTCGGGAAAACGCTATTGGCTTGTGGGTGCCAGCGAAGGTCTGGGGGCGGCTTTAGCCCAGCGCATGAGCGCGGCGGGCGCGTATGTTATATTGTCGGCCCGCAGCGAGGCGCGGCTAAAGGCGGTTGCGTCTGAGCTGTCTGGCCCGTGCAGGTGCGAACCGGTCGATGTGACTGACATCGGCAGCGTCCGAGCGGCGGCTGAAAGGATCGGGCCAGTTGATGGTGTGGTCTATTTGGCGGCAGCTTACTGGCCTATGCCTGCCACCGATTGGCAGGCAGATCATGCCACAACAATGGCTGATGTAAATTTTACTGGTGCGCTGCGGGTGTTGGGCACAGTGGTGCCGGACATGGTGGCGCGGGATGCCGGACACATTGTGATCACCGGCTCGCTGGGGGGGTTTCGCGGCCTGCCCGGAGCCATTGGCTATGCTGCGTCAAAGGCCGGGGTGATGTCGCTGGCCGAATCCATGCATTACGATCTGCGCAAGACGGGTGTTGACGTTCAACTGGTCAATGCGGGCTATATCCGCACCCGCCTGTCGGATAAAAACACTATTCCGATGCCCTTTATCATGGAACCTGATCAGGCGGCAGAGCGGATGCTGGCGCACATGCAGAGCGCGCGGTTCAGCGTCAGCTTTCCCACGGCGTTCAGTTTGCTGTTTCGGATCAGTCGGGTAATGCCTGACTGGTTGTATTTTCGGCTGTTCGCCTAAGCCCAGATCGGGTCTGCGCCGAGATTGTGACGGTCTAGCTGTGGTCGACGATGGTGAGATGCTGGGCCAAACTGTCAACCCGCTTGAGCCATGTATTGACCAAAGCCGGGTCGTTTGGTGCGGCCGAGACGCCGGCTGGTATATGCCCGTCAAGCACAGCTTGCACCGCCAATGAAACTGGCACTGACACCAGGCGTGCCATCGCGGTCCCATTTTCGTCTCCCCAGGCGTCCATCACATAGGTTTTGTGCCAAACCACCGCTCCGTCTCGTTCGGCTTGCAGGCTGACGCAGAGCACCACGCGATCGGGATCATTGGGCCCGTAAGCGTGTTTGGTCCAGAACTCCTGTGACATTTCTGTCATGCGCTGGTCGCCCTCAGGGCCTTTCAGGGTTTCGATCTCACGAAACACATCCGTCCACGCCTCGGCCCAGCCGTTAAGACGCAGACTGCCACGCACAAAATCTTTGACCCGCCAGTCGGGGTCAAATTTGTACTGTTCCATAAAGGGCAGCGAATCGCGATTGGGATAGACTTCAAACGTTTCGGGGGCCGGCAGTGGCGCGTCATAACTGCTGAGGGCGTTCCACGGCCGATCGCCAGTAAATTCTTTGAAATTACGCAGCGAACGCGAGGGCGAGGCCAGCGCTTTGAGCACCCCAAAGGGCGACCAACTGAACTTGTATCGAAACGGGTTAGGGATTTTTGGAATGCCGCCGCAATAGGAAATGAACGACAGATCATTGGCCGTATTACAGGCAGCGCTTGCGCGGTAATTCTCCACCAGATAATGCGCCATCAAGTGATCTATGCCCGGATCCAGTCCGACCTCGTTGACCAGTGCCAAACCGGCAGATTTTGCCTGTGTATCCAATGCCCGCATTTTGGGCGAAATATAAGACGAGCTGACAAAATGCGCACCTTTGGTCAAGGCCATTTTGGCCAGAGGTACATGCCAATCCCCAGGCAACATCGATACGATCACATCCCCGGGTTGCAATGCGGCCTCGATCATGGCCGGCTCAAAGCGCTTGATGTCTTGGGTCAGGTCGCCAACGGCGTCCTGTGCTTTTTCAACCGTCCGGTTCCAGACTGTGACCGGCTTGCCAGTTTGGATCAGTTCGCGCAAACCGGGGATGGCCGAAAGGCCAGTACCGCACCAGTGAATTGTCATGAAAGTCCCCTTTGTTGATGTCGTCTGTTGTCTTGTGTCTATTAGCGCTTCAATCGCAAGACTAAAACGGTGAGATGTTGACGGCTTTTAGGTGTCAGAGCGTTTGCAGGTGGCTGTGGAAAGTCTGTTTGGCCCGAGCCCACACGCCTTGTTCTATCTGTGTGAGCTGGCTTAGCACCGGCAGCAGCTGCGCGGCGTAATCCTCGGCGCTTTCCGCCGGCAGCAGCGAGGGTAGATTGTCGATGGCCATCACATCCAAAAGTGGTGCGCCAGATACGCGGGTGGCCGGGCTGTCCCATGTTGTGGTCCGGTTGTAGATCGGTATCGGATTATAGTCGCTGTCTGGATCACAGGCGATATCGCCGATCACCCTGAGCTGGCGGGGTGCCGAAAGGGCAGTTCTCGGCACAAATACCGGTGTTTTTGGCCGCGCCAGAATACAATTCAGGAAAATCTCATGGGTCAGAATTTCATCAAAAGGCCCCCCATGGGCTGTCTCAGCCAAGTCCCATTTGGTTACGGCGATGCCCATGTCGGCGCATAAATCAGCGGCGCCGGTCCCCACCCGGCCCAAGGCTCCGATGACAATGGCGCGCGGCGTGGCACCCGACCCCCGCTCCAGCCCTTGCTGCAAATCCGCAAGCAGAGCGCTTTTATTCTTGTAGGCCGAAATTGCCTCGCAGAGCCCACCGTTTTGTTGTGCCGCCCAGCATTTAAGACTGACTGCCGCGCCGGCATAGCCGGCCCAATACCCAAAGGCCGCCAACCTGCGGCCGGTGTCATCCACCAGATATTCCAGATCATACAGTGTACCGCCACCGGCCTGAAAACGCCGCAGCAGCGTCTGTCCACCATACTGTCCCTTGAACGCATGGCCGAACATAATATGGCGGTGGCGCAGGGGTGTGCCGTCTTCGGGAAGTTCTTTAAGGCCAAAGATCACCGCGTCATCCGGGGCGTCTGGCCAAGCGTTTTCAGGCGCGATGCTGCATCCGACAGCGTTGTATCCTTCAAGGTCAATCGCGCGCTGGGCGCTTTCTTCGACGGTGACTTGAAAGCCCGCTTGTCTCAAGGTTTTTGCCCCGTCTGGGGTCAACCCGACCCGTGCTTCGTTTGGCCGCTGTTCGGCCCGTACCCAGAGATGTGTCATAATGTGCTCATATTGTTTGCGGAGACAAGTCTAGCGGGCATTGCGCCATTTTTAAAGATAGGTTTTTGCATCAGCGCGGTCGGAATGATCGAGATGCGGCACAGCGTTGAACTGGGTCAGTGTCAGGTTGGGTCCCAGTGGTTGCCATAGATGGACTGAGGCGTTCATGATCGACAGACAAGCCCGCGACATATGGGTCAGGTCCAGCCCCATGGTCAACCGCATCATCATGCCGATGACCCCGCCTGAGGTGACCACGAGCGCCGGACATTCTGTGGCCGCGATGTCGTCAAGTACGGCGCTGATACGGCTTTCAAAGTTGTGAAAACTCTCAGGCGGATGGGCGATGTCATTGTTGGCCCATGCGGTGAACAGCATTGGCAAATGTTCGCAGAACCCGTCGCGGTCTTTGGGCACGGCAATGCCTTGTTGCTCATAGAGCATTTGCGCGAGGGTGAAATATTCCAATTCATTGAGACGCGGGTCTTGGATAAAGCCACTTTCGCGTGTCGGGACGATGCCGCGAGCGGTCTCAATATGACGCCGCAGAGTGCCGCAGTAAACCCGGTCAAAATCGACATTTGTTGCAGTAAAATGTGCCCCCAACCAGCGGGCCTGTTGGTGGCCCAGCGCGCTGAGCTGATCATAGCTGTCTTCGTCCCGGGCGTCGGAATTGGCCTGCCCGTGGCGCACGAGGGTAAGTTGAAACATGCTTGTTCTTTCTGTTAGAGCAGTCGACGCTAATTGGGAATAGGCGTAGAGAAAAGTCCCGTTTTTGTGAAGGCGCTGTTTGTCTTTTTATGGCTAAAAATGTCGGTGAGTCCTTATTTATGCGGCTCTAAACACGGTGCTCTGAGTTGCAAGTTGGGACGGGCTTTGGCGTTTGGATATTGCGGCTGCGGGTCTGCGTGGTGGCGCTTGGGTATTTGCGTGCTGTAATAAACGACTGTGAGGCCGCGCGGGACTTTGCCGGATCGCTTTGGCCCAAGATTAATTGCGCCAAGCGACATCGCCGAGAAAAATATACCCCGCACCATAGATAGTCTTGATGAGCGTGGGGTTTTTCGGATCTTCGCCCAGTTTGGTACGCAACCGCGAGATGCGCACATCCATCGCGCGGTCAAAACTATCCTCTGCCGCACCACCAAGAATTTCCTGCATCATAGCGCGTGAAATCAGCCGTTTTGATCGTTCCAGAAAAAGCCGCAATACCTCGCCTTCGGCATGGGAAAAGCTGACATCCCTGCCGTCGCTGTGGGTCAGCGCATAGCGATTAAAATGCGCTGTCCAACCGGCAAAATCGGCGGTGTTGCCCTGATTTTCGGGGGGGCGTGTTTTCCGGATGCGCGCCCGCACCCGCGCCACAACTTCAGAGGGATCAAATGGCTTGATAATATAGTCGTCTGCGCCAAGCTCTAATCCGGTGATCCTGTCCTGCACTTGTGCGCGACCGGAAATAATAATTACGGCTGCCCCCTGTTCTAGTGCCAGCCGGTGGACCAGACTCAGTCCGTCGCGATCGGGCAATCCAAGATCGACCAAACAGACATCGGGCGTGGTAGACTTGAGCGCGGCCTCAAATTCGGTGGCGCGCGCGAAGCTCATGGTTCGAAACCCCGCCTCTTGCAGGGCGTCCGCCAGAATGCTGCGAATCGCTGGCTCATCATCTAGAATTGTCACCAAAGGAAGGGTCATGGAACGTCTTTCGAGTTTAAAAATCTGGATAGGTCCTCAGCGCCAAACGGTTTTGGTATCACTGGGGCGATCTGCGTTGCCTGTTGATATAGGTCATGGCTTGGAGGCAGTGACGTCATAAAATGTACCGGGGTTTGTGTGCGCTGGGCGTGTCCCCCCAAATCAAGACCGGTTTCTTCGCCCTGAAGCACAAGGTCTGACAAAATAAGCGCGATATCGGGCAATCCATCCCAAAGCGCCATCGCCTCAGCAACCGAAGAGGCCTCGACCACTGAGTGACCCAGTTCGGTCAGCATATCACGCATCGAACTGCGCAAGTCGAGATTGTCTTCCACCAAGAGCACAAGTCCCGGCTGGCGGCTTGGCGCCGCGGTGCGTAGCGGCAGTCGCAGGGTCACATGGGCGCCCTGAAAGCTGTTTGACAGCAAGACTTCGCCACCGGCAAGCTTGGTCATGTCATAGACCATGGACAGGCCTAAACCTGATCCTTCGCCCCCCTTGGTGGTAAAAAATGGGTTGAGAGCATTTTGCAACGCGTTTGGTGAGAACCCGTTTCCCCCATCCTGAACCGAGAATTCAAGCCATGTGTTTTCGACGGTGTAGCACTGAACGGTGATTGCGCCGCTGCTGGGGGACGCATCGCGGGCGTTTAATATTAAATTGAGCAGCGAATCCCGCAACATTCCGGGATCAATTAAAAAACTGCTCTTTTTGCAGTGGTTTTTGATTGTTAGCGTCAGCCCGTCCGACAGCAAGGGCGAGGCGAGGGTTTGCAGTTCGGTCAGAAAATCATCCAGATCGGTTGGCAAAAGCTGCAAGCTGCGGTGGCCGGTCATGCCGGCGATCCGGTTTAACAATGTACCGCCACGCCGGGCGGCTGAAAGTGTTGCTGTGATGAGAGCGTCGGCATCGTCGGGCAACGGCATTTTTTGCAACTTGCCCTGCATGCCGAGAATGATCGTCAGCAGATTGGCAAAATCATGCGCCAAGCCATTGGTTAACTGTGCCGCCATCTCGCGTTTATGGGTTTGCTGCAAGGCGACCCTGGCTTGGGTCTCTTCGGTGACATCCATTGACAGCACATAGACACCGTTTATGCCCTTTGAATTTTTATCCGGGGTCAACGCGGTGCGAATGCGCCGGGAACTTATCTTGTCGTTAAACTCAAACACGCTGTCTTTGCCTTGGAAAGCCTCATTGAGATAGGTCTCGATCTGGCCGTATGCCTCGCTGCCAAGTGTATCGGCGATATGGCGCCCTATAATATCTGAGGGCCGTCGCGGCATCACGGCAGTGAGTTGTTGGTTCGAATAGGTATAGCGCTGATCACGATCAATATGGGCGATATGGGCTGGCATCATTTCGGCGGTCAAGCGGGTATGCGCCTCCATCGCAGTCAATTCGCGCTGGGCCTCTTTCAGCGCAGCAACCGTGGCCTCAAGTTTGCGGTTGGTGCGGGCCAGTTCTTCGGCGTCTAACAGCACCTGATCGTTCAGCTCTTCCGAGCGTGTGCGCATCAGCGCCTCTTGCCGCTTGGTGGTCGTTATATCGGTATAGACGGTGACCCAACCGCCCTGTGGCAGGGGTGAACCCTCGACAGTGATGGTGCGGCCATTGGCACGGGTGCGTTCCATATAATGCGGCACGAAGGCGCGGGCGATTTCAACCCGGTCTTGCACGAAGGTTTCAATATCGCTTACGATGCCATATTCACCGGTGCTGGCCAGATGCCGAATGCAATCGGAAAAATGTGCCCCGGGGGTTATCAGGTTATCAGGCAGGTTGAACATATCTTTAAAACGGTGGTTGCAGGCGGCGAGTTGCAGGTCTTGATCATAAATGCTTAGGGCTGGCTGAATGAGGTTCAGCCCGGCCATGATCAAGGCTTCGGTTTGTTTTTTGGATGTGGTCAACCTATTTTCTCCTGTTGGTTTAGAGCTATCATTCTCAGCGGTGCGCGCAAAGGTGTATTGCATCTGTTACAATTCGTTAGGTTCTTGAAACCTTCCCGAAAAACTTAACAGTGACTGTGCTGATACAGCGAGTGCGAAAAAAGAGAATCGGGCAAACGGTTCAGCGCAACTGGCCGTAGGGGAGGAGATCTGCGTGGGAGCTTCGTTTTCGGCAGAGGATGGATTGCAATCCGTTCCAGCACTATTGAGACGCAATGCGACGACACTGGCCAACGCGCCAGCGTACCGCGAAAAAGAACTGGGCATCTGGCAGACATGGTCGTGGTCCCAAGTGCAAGAAGAGGTTCAGGCTCTGGCGCTTGGCCTGTTGCAGTTGGGTGTTAAAAAAGGCGATTTTATCGCAATTATCGGCCACAACCGCCCTTGCATGTATTGGTCGATGTCCGCGGCCCAATCGGTTGGTGCGGTTCCGGTACCGTTGTATGAAGATGCGGTTGCCGAAGAAATGGTCTATGTTCTGAGCCATTGCAGCGCGCGCTTTGTGATTGCTGCAGACCAAGAACAGGTCGATAAAGTTATCGAAATTCAAGACAGGCTGCCGCAGTTCGAGCAGATGATCTATGCCGATCCAAGGGGCTTGCGAAAATATAACCATGCCCGGCTGCATCAGTTCTCTGTGGTTCAAGATCAGGGGCGCGCCGCAACTGACGCCGTTCGCAGTGAACTAGACGACCGCATTGCTGCGCT
>Ga0114994_10004553_pt1 | contig 10076 bp, 5 predicted proteins | sample ArcticOcean_MG_C_9_FD_87043 | JGI IMG/M metagenome (GOLD analysis project Ga0114994, IMG submission 87043) | Marine microbial communities from western Arctic Ocean - ArcticOcean_MG_CB2_152 | ecosystem: Environmental > Aquatic > Marine > Oceanic | place: Arctic Ocean: Canada Basin | collected... | reverse complement strand
GCGTATTTGAACTTGGGTTTGTTCGAAGAGGCGTTGTGGGACGCGAATAAATCGCAAGATTTAGCGAACGAGAGATACTATCGAACGCAATCCGCCGGCGGTCAAGTCTTGAACGTGTTCGTCAAAGGGTACGCTAGAAAAGGGTTCGCGTTGATGGGTTTGCGCATGCACCGATTAGCAAAATCAGTCTTCGAAACCGGGCTCGAATTTTCCCCTAAAGACGAGGAGTTGAAAAGAGGTTTGGAAGAAGCCGTCGTCGCCGTCTTGGCGGATTTGCACAACGGGAAAGGCTTTGTCAAAAATCGAGAGACGTTCCAGTGCTTACCAGCGCCAGAAAAGAAACATCAACAAGAGCGACTGACGAATTTACCGTACGCGAGTCCGTTACACAGAGTGCATCCGAAAGATATGCTCCTGACGCAGCTTTTAACGCCGTTCCAAGCGGAAAATGATTACCATTTGAAAGATACGTATAATTACATGACGGTTCAAGCCGATATCGCGATACCGAAGAGACATTTCAAATACTTGGAAGATACGGTGAGACGCAAACAATACTCTAAAGCCATCGAGATTGCGATCAAAAAACTCCAAAATGAAAATAAAGACGTTCGAGCGTTACATCTCGGATGCGGTGCCGGGTTGATGACCATGCACTTACTCGACAAAGGCGCGCACCACGTCACCGCGTGCGAGAGATGGTTGTACCAAGCCATGGCGTGTAAAGAAAACTTGTTGAACAACGGATTCTGCGACGATCAAGTGAAAGTGGTTTATAAAAGGCCAACCGATTTATCTTTACTCGCGGACGTTCCGGTGTATTGCAACTTGTTTTTGAACGATATCATCGACGACGGATTACTCTCCTCCGGTTTAATCCCGTCGACGAAGCACTGTTTGCAAAATTTACTCTTGCCGGACGCTCTCGTCTTACCGTCGTCCGCGACCGTGTTCGCGCGAGCGATTGAGATTAAATCAAAAAATATTTGCGGGTTAGACGTTTCCGCGATGGATTTGTACCGTTCGCACCCGACGTACTCGAGCGGTGTCCCGATTGATCCGGACTCCTACAGAGCGCTTTCGAAACCGAAGGAAATTTGGCATTTCGATCTCGGAAATCCGCCCGAGGCGAGCGATCAAAAGTTTGTCGATTTCGAGTTTACGATAGACGGGACGTTTAACGCCGTTTTGTTCTGGTACGAATTACACTTGATCGAGGACGTGAAGATATCGACCAGAGGAGTTACGAATGAGGAGTTTGCCGACGCTGATGATGATGATGAGAACATCGTCGTATCGAGTTTAACGCCTTCACTTTTCTACCTAGACGGCGAGATCAAATCGTACGCGAACCACGTCGTTCCGATCAAATGTTCGCACAACACGGTCGCCATGCAATTTACCGTCGAAGACGCGGATTACATGCACATGATGAAGAAAGATGCGAGTTTTCCAAAGTATCAGTTTTCGATTTTAGCGGACGAACGAAGAGCGGCGGCGTACGACGCGGCGATTCAACGACAGATAAATTTCTTAAAAAATCGCGAAGGCTTTGCGAACGTTCTCGATATCGGTTCCGGATCTGGTTTATTAACGATGATGGCTGCTCGCGCGGACGCGGACACGGTGATTGCCTGCGAAATGCTTCCATCCCTCGCCACGTGCACTCGCCGAAACGTGGCCCAAAACAACCTCTCGCGAAACGTCAACGTGATTTGCAAAGACGCCGCTTTACTCGAACGCGGCATTCACGGTCCGCACGAAGGGTGCAACATGATCGTCGTCGACTTGTTCGATTGCGGCTTAACCGGCGAACACGTGTTGTATATGATCGAAGAAGCGCGACGTAAAGTCGCGAACGTCGGATCCGTCGTCGTGCCCGCCGCGGCGACGATATACGCCATGGGCGTCGAGGCGTACACGACTGAAATCGACGGGTTCGACATGTCCGCGCAAAACAAATACCGCTGGGATTCGAAATACGAACCGGTTGAAATGGAAAACGTGAAACACCGAAGGTTGATGAAACCGAAAAAAGTTTTCGAATTCTTCTTCGATAACTCGATGAAACAGAAAGGTCGCGAAACCGTGATCAAGTTAGAAACCGTCGCGAGCGGCTACTTGAACGCCGTCGTCTTTTGGTTCGATTTGCACATGGACGAAGAAGAAACGATCACGACTGCACCAAAAGGAATTGGAAAAGGTGGAAGAGTCCAAGACGAGGCAAAGTTAATGCGAGATTTAGACGGGAAGAAGACGAAGAAAGTGATGGAGGAGAGTTTACGAAGAGTACGCGAGAAGCTCGCGAGAAATCCGAGGGCGAAGGAGTACGAAGGAGTTTCTTCTTCAATCGCCGACGCCGACGCCGATGCCGATGCCGTTGGAGCTCATAATAAAGTAAAGGAGAAAAACACGGAAGAAATTGGTGGTGCACTCGCGACGACGACATCTTATACCACCGACGAAGACAGCGACAGCGACGATTCAGACGACGGAGGAAATAACCACTACTGGGGCCAAGCGATGCAATACCTCGAACGCGCCGTGCAAATAAAAGGCGGTAAAAAAATAGCCGTTTTGGCGAAACGAGAAGCCGATGTGATACGTTTCTCTTTAAAAGAAGGCGTCGGCTCGTGGGTCGGGAAACCACCGTGGAAAATCGAATGGGGCGGTGGCACCTCGGTCGAATCCCCGCACTTCCAAAGAGTGCATTACTGTCAACTCCTCGTGAATGACTTTTTAATGCGCTTGCGTTCGAAGCGGTTCGCGCCGATCGAGAAAGACATGCGGATGGTTTTAGCGCACTGCGGGAGTTTGTTTTTGGACCCAGAAGCGTTGACGGACGTGTATCACAGATTAGTCGCGTTGGAGTTGTTGCACGGCGCGCCGGAGTTTTCGCCCGGGGCGAGCATGGAGGCGTTGACGAAGCCGACGTTTCGTTTGCACTGATGGATGATGTTTCGTAGGTAGCGTTCAGAGAAAGCAGAGACAAAGAAGATTTTTTAAGTACTTACTACTACATTTACGGACACATGATGATACTGGTACTCACGTATTATACGCTACTATGCTACTACAACTACTACTTAAGAACCAAACGTTGCTTATTGTGCCAATCAATCACGTCCGCGTACTTCAAACTCCCTCCGAAACAATCCAAGGCGGAACCGATGGTCACGTCCACTCGATTCTGTCCGTACGTTTTCACGAGCTCTAAATCCTCGATCGATCTCGCCCCTCCGGCGTAAGTGACTGGAATTTGGCAATACTTCCCCAACAACTCCACTAAATCTAAATCCAAACCCATTTTTTTCCCTTCCACGTCCACGCCGTGGACGAGAAACTCGTCGCACTTCTCGCTCAGCCGCGCTAAAGTCCTCTCGTCGACGCACACGTCCGTCCATTTTTGCCATCGATCGGTGACGACTTTATACTTGTTCCCATCTTTTTCGTCCCGTCGACAGCTCAAATCTAACACCAACCGTTTCTTCCCGACCACTTTTAACAATTTCTCCAATCTCTCCTCGTCTAACTTGCCGTCGTGAAACACGTAACTCGTCACGATCACGTGACTCGCTCCGTTCTCGAGATACTCCAACGCCGTTTCCGCGGTGACGCCGCCGCCAATCTGTAACCCGCCGGGAAACGCTCGGGTCGCTTCTAAAGCCGCTTCTTTCGTCTCCAAATCTTTGCTCAGTAAAATCGCGTGTCCGCCGTAGATGTTATCCCGTTTGTACATTTCCGCAAATTCGCTCGATTTCACGTCGGTTTCAAAGTTCGTCTCAGGTTTCTCCTTGTCGACGGAGACTTCGTCTCGTAAACTCGAGCCGACGATTTGTTTCACCTTTCCGAGGTGGATGTCGATGCACGGGCGGAAAGATACGATATTTTTACTCTCAGTATTATTACTCTCGCTTTTATCGTCACTTTGAGGGGTTCTCGTCGTCGCTTCTTGCGTACAAAGAAGAATCGTACTCCTGTTCCGCTTAACGGTATTCCTTCCCCGTTCCGTGATGAGAAAATGATGATTTCGAAATCGGAAACAGGAACAGCACTGCGACATTTTCTTGGGTATAAACGACGCAAATTTCGACGATACTTTTAATTTCGACGCCGTTGCTCTCGTATTAAAGCTTTTAGCCGTCGTTTGAGTCGTAATCATCATCGTAATCTTTGTTTTGAGATATGAATTTTGCGCGTAAAAATGGAGCAAATTGCTTCATTTCATTCGCGTTTACTATCATCATAAAGAATAAGATGGAGGAACCAAACGATGGTCAAAGTCATCAGCGGAGGCATGAAAACGATCTGTTCCTCCACTGCCCGGAAAAGTTCTACCTCTGCTCGGCGTTTTCTGACCACCCGCCCCCAAAAGCTAAAGGCATCACCGAAGATTCCAGACTTTTACTCTACGCGTTGCACGAACAAGCGACCCGATCTGGAGGATTAAGAGAGAAGGAGGCATTACTAAAACCCACGTTTTGGCAAAGACTCGTCGACCCGGAAAGCGTTTTACGATACGAGGCGTGGAAAATGGTCTCAAACATGCCTGCAATCGTCGCCATGGAGAAGTATTGCGAAGAGGTTGAAAACTTCAACCAAAACTGGTGGCAGTTGATGACGGAAAACGCGAGTTACGAAGAGAAGGCGAAGATGTTATCGATGGCGGATGAGTCCTCGGAGGAGTATTATTTACAGGTTGGGATGCGGTTGCTAGTACCTCCGACGGAGACAGAGACGATGACGTCATCGTCGTCTTCGGAGAGGGAGGGAATACGGACGTTTGGATCGGTGATATTTAGCGGCGGCGAGAGGAGCGTAGGTAGTCCGCGGAAAGGAAGAGGAGACAGAGGGAAGAGTAGGTTCGCGTTGGAGAGTAAGATGCCGGAAAAGAACGAGTGGAGGACGATTGTCGCGCAACCGATGAAGAAAACAACCGTGGCGGCGAACGATAACGATAGGAGTAATAATAATAATAACAACAATAGCAGAGAAAAGAAGTTAGAAACGACCACGCGCCAACGATTCCCGCAGAAAAGATTCGGACACATAGCGCATGAAGTAGGCGAAGAGTTGATTATTTCGCACGGAAATAAAGACGGACGATTGTTGAGCGATTGTTGGGCGTTGGATTTGATGGAGTTAAGGTGGAAGAGGAAAGAGTTGAAGTGGCCGGGGTCGCCGTGCGCGGACGCGGCTTCGATTGCCACCGCGGATGGAGAGATTTACTTGTTTCGAGGCATCGGCACGAAGAGCGACGAAGACGCGCTGTTGGTGACGACGAATACGACGAATAGTGATAGCAACAACAGTAAAAGTACTAATATGGTCGAGAAGAAGATGATGATGACGGTTTCCAAGTTGGATTTATCGGACATCGGAGGAAAGCTGAACGAGTTAAAATGGCAACACGTCGCGGCGGTTGGATCTGGCGGATCTTCCGATTTACCGTGCGCGAGAACGGGACACACGGCGACGTTATTTGAAACTGACGACGTGGTGTACGTCTTCGGAGGCATGTCCGTGGGAGACGCGAAGAAGAACGTGAAATCTGTTCCTTTGAACGATTTGTGGGAGTTTTCGTTGATTACGAAAACGTGGCGACAGATACTCACTACTACTACTACTACTAAAACGGAAGGAGAGGAGAGCGAAAAATCGTCTTGTTCAAAATTATACGTTCCGTGCGCATCACCTACGGCGAGAGGATCTCACGTCGCGGGAAGATGCGGGCGTTTCCTTCTTGTATTCGGTGGCGCAGCCGGGAACGTCTTGAGCGATACGGACGTGCACTGTTTCGATACGCGCGCGTACCAATGGATAAAAGTCGCCTCTGAAATCCCCGACGACGACGATAAAAAGCTCATTAAAATAGCCCCACGAGCTGGTCACTGCGCGACTATGTCCGAAGACGGCACCAAAATGTTCATCTGCGGCGGCGGCGATAATCAATCCGCGTTGCTCGAAACGCTTTCGCTGGATTGCTCCGAGCTCTTATCCGAGTTCTCCGAGAAGGTGAAGAAAACGAAGAAGAACGACGACGACCACGACGACAATGACGACAACAGCAACAATAACTCCTCCTCTTCTCCGCCAAAACTCTCCTGGTCTCTCCTCGTCGAATCCTCCTCGTTGACCGGTAAAGAAGGCATGACGTTAACCACGATCCCGTGCCAATCCGGAGAATACTTGCTCGCCTTTGGCGGGTTGACCGGTACCTCGGATTGCGAGGTCTCTTGTTTGCGCACCGCGTAAGAGCGAGCGATAGTTCTTAAAGCAAAACAGCGGCAGTAGTATTAGCAGCTTTTAGTAAGTGTGTGTTCGTTGTAATAAATTTTGTCTCCCCTCTTTCATTTTGTGATCTTCTGCACCAAAAAAAAAACCAAAAATTCGTCTCCACCACAAAAATTTTACCACACATTTTAGCGGCATTTCTTTTCGCGCATTTAAGCGAGAAGCAGACGACGAGACCAAGACAAACTCTCTCTCGAATTATTCAAGCGCTGCCGTGAACGCAGATTTGAATTCTCGATTGGTTTTGAGAATATATCTTTCGCATATTTACGAGCGCGCGTGTCACGAGAAATCCTTTCATCAATTCGCGCGCATAGTTGACCTTCTAACGAGAACAGAAGCCAAAAAATCGTAACGAGAATCATCGAAGATGTCGAGCGCGACGCAACGGCAACACGCCGTCGGCTCGCCGACGGCAAAATCAGATAAGAGCCAAAATTCCAGCTCGGATAGCGCGAGCGTGGCGAGAAGGTAAATAATGTTTCGCGCGAGAAACGTTTCGTCCCGTTTCCGAGAGAAAGCGCGGAGCAAATGCTTCTTTCCCGTAAAGTGGTTGGTTTTCTCGGTTTTTTGTTATCTTTTTTTTGCTTTGTTTACCCCTTTTGGATGAAATACAACAAAAGTATGGAAAACCTTTAAAAACGCCAGACTAAACTCTGCTTTCAACTCTTTTAATAATAAAACTATCGCAGATTACAAACGGAGCTGATGTCCTTGATGACCTCCTCGGACAGCGGCATCTCGGCCTTTCCGGACGGGGACAACATCTTCTCCTGGGTCGGGACGATCGAAGGCGCCAAAGGGACGGTGTACGAAAACATGAAGTACTCTTTAACGTTATCGTTCGCGAACGAGTACCCGTTCAAAGCGCCGGTGGTGAAATTTTCCACCCCTTGTTTCCATCCGAACGTCGATCAGTTCGGGAACATTTGCTTGGATATTTTGAAAGAGCAGTGGTCGCCGGCGTATAACGTCAGGACGATTTTGTTGTCCATTCAGAGTTTGTTGGGGGAGCCGAATAACGATTCGCCGCTGAATACGCACGCGGCGGGGTTGTGGTCGAATCAAGAAGAGTATCGAAAGTTGTTGCAGAAGAAGTATAAGGAAGACGGGGCAAAGAATTAGAGGAGAGAGAAAGAAAGAGAGAGATGATGATGATGCGCGAAAAGCGAATCATACACACATAGAATTTGAACAACAAAACTTTGAGAATTGCCGAGCGAGAGAGGAGAACGACGCATTAGAATTAAACTTGTAACATTAGATAAACGATTAATCATAGTATATAAATAATCAATCATCATCTTTTTCGTCGTCTGCGAGCGCTAATAATAATGTCTTCTTCTATCGCGGCTAAATTTAGCTATAAAAAATTCTTCTAAACGCGTAGTACTAACGTTACTTTGTCTTCTTGGACTTCTTCTTGGACGAGGACTTCTTCTTTTCGACTTTGTCCTCGTCTCTCGTTTTACTCTTGTTCTTTTCTTTCTTATTCCCTTTCTTCTCACTCTTCGATGATTTCTTCTTTATCTTCTTCTCCTCCTTCTTCTTTTTCTTCTCGACTTCTTTTAATTCTTCCTCGTCGAAACTTCTCTTGGTCCCCGCAAACTCCTTCCCAAGCTTGGCCTTATCGCCTAAACCGCGTCTAGACCCTTTCGCCGAGGCCATTTTGTGCGCCTGGTTGAATATATCCTCCTGCTTATCCTCCGTGAACCCATTATTATTATTCTCTTTGTGATTATCCTCGTTGATATCAACGTCTCGATCTAACTCTCGTTTACTCCCGACTAAACCGCCCCAGGAAAATCCGGCGTTGCGCCACCACGAAAATTTTTCCGTCGTTTCCGACGGTTTTCCTTCGTACGCCTCGCCTTTCTTCTTCTCTTCAAAATTTTTTCGTCTCTTCTTCTTCGTGTTCTCTTCTTGTTCTTTTTGTTCTTCGTCGTCGTCTTTCTCCTCTGCTTTTCTAATTTCCCTAATCTCTAAATTCGTGTTCATGATCGTCTCTTCTCGGCTAAAACCGCGTTTCTTCAACAAAGCGTTCATCTGCTCTTCTTCGAAACCGGCGATGCGTTTCAACTTTCCTTTCCTCCCTCGAAACGAACTCTGTTCTCTCGCGATTTCCCTCGCGACTTCCAGCTCTTTCTGGCACCCGTTGTATTTCACGCCGTCGTCGCCTTTCTCTTTAAGTTCTTCTTTCGTCATCAAAACATCACCACCGGAGGTTATTTCGCGAACGTTTCGTTCGAACTCATCGCTTTCGCTCTCCGACGACGACGATGATGATGATGTGTTCCCTTTTCCCTTCTTTTTCTCGTCGTCTTTTCCTCCTCCTTTGACGACTGCCAACGCGAATTTCTCCGCCGCGGATTTAAAGTGCCCCTCCCACCACTTCTCCTCCCAGTTATACCTCTCCTTTTTCTCTTTCCCGACACCTTCGCGGTCGTTTTTTGCATCCACGGAAATGGCTTCTTTCAAGCCTTTCGATGGGTTTACACCTAACGCGTCTCCGTTTTTCCACCCCATCTTTTGGAGCATCAGATTTCCAAATCCGGAGTACGCTTTTTTTCCTGGATTTTGATCGTGCGTTGGCATCTTCATCTCGTCTCGCACTGCGATATACTAAGAGCTCTCGTCTTCGTAGTAAGAGTTGTTGTTCTTCTCGATGCGTATGCTTTTGTTGTTGTTCTCGCACTGATGCAAATTTATATCGAGGGGGTCGATGTGTGTATTACGCCGCCAACAATTCCCAAACAACTAGTTGTGATCTCTCTTTCCAATTTTTCTGCGCGTATGTATAAAATACGCACACACAGTTTTATTACGCGATACTATGCGCTCAAATCGTGCTCAAAGCGTCGCGTTAAGAGTTGTTCTTCCTCTCGAGTGAGAAGAATATCTCTCGATTGCTTTCGCACACATTTTTGACGAATTACTCCACACTTTAGTCTCTCGTTTCCCCACAAATAGCATTCACAGTTCCGTTGCTTTATAGTTTTACCGAAGAAAAAGAAGCGCTCGCTCGGGAGTTTCGAGAACACGGAGTACTACCCTGCGCGTTGCGGGGCAAACGAGAAGGATCGTAAGCGTTGCATCCAACGTACATTAGAGGAAACAATTTACTCACAAGTCACAAAAATTCACATTTAATCATGGAAAAAACGCGCTTCTTTCTCCCATTATCAGTGCTTTTTATGTGCGCCTTGATCCTCCAACGACCGCTCCCACTGGTACACTCGAGAAGTGTACCATCTGCGATGACGATGACGACGCAAAATGATCTCGACGTGGATTTTTCAGCGGTGAGATTGGCAACATCATCATCAAAGCATTATTCGTCAACGAACTGGCAATCAGATTCAGAAAACTACTCGAAGTTCTTCCCGGTCAATCTCGTCTTCCCAGGCACGCACGATAGCGGCTCGTATTGCTTAACCTCGAAATTCCAACCGGATTCCAGCGGCAGAGGCATACCGGAATGGCTACAAAGTATTTCGAAAATCATCAAAACAGTTGGGATTCCGATCGACGAGCTCGTCGCTCGATGGGCGAAAACGCAGAAACAGACGATATTCGAACAACTGAGAACGGGGGCGAGGTATTTGGATTTGAGGTGCGGGTGGCAACCGGATACGAAGACGTGGAAAATACACCACTCTTTAGTCGGGGTGGACGTGGTGACCGTTTTAGAAGATATCAAGAGTTTCATGAACGCGTTTAAGACGGAGGTGGTGATTGTGGAGATGTCGCACTTTTACGGCGACCCGGACGAAGACGCAGTG
>Ga0114994_10004552_pt1 | contig 10077 bp, 6 predicted proteins | sample ArcticOcean_MG_C_9_FD_87043 | JGI IMG/M metagenome (GOLD analysis project Ga0114994, IMG submission 87043) | Marine microbial communities from western Arctic Ocean - ArcticOcean_MG_CB2_152 | ecosystem: Environmental > Aquatic > Marine > Oceanic | place: Arctic Ocean: Canada Basin | collected... | reverse complement strand
TTTTGATTTAATTGTGTTACCTGTTAATTTAACACCACCATTTGGTTTCTTTAAAACATAGTTTTTCCTTGCGAGATTAATGGTTGCAGGACAAACATAATCAATATCAAGACCCATCTCACCTCTCATAAAGATATCGTTAAATTCCGCAGTGTCCGCTTCAAGACCCTCATATTCTTTATCCTTGACAACAAGACCATTTAACCCCTTACCTATGTACTTACGACTTTCCATGTCTTTAGGTGCAGAAAAGTTAACACCATCCGTATCCATTACAAGTGGTTTATACCCAATACCTTGGAAATACATGATCATCATTCTAAGACTTTGTCTTCCGACACATGTGATAGTTTCACCCATATCCATATCACCCCATGGGAATACGTGAGGTGCTGACAATGAACCAAAGTACGCATTAATGAAAATCTTAATTGGTAATTGTTTTCTGTTGTATTTTTCTGATAGTTCAGGATCTGTCTTATAATGTTCAGCCGCCAATAATTTGTAATTTATACGAACATCTCGGAAGTACTTTAACATCGACTTCTGAACACCCATTACATCACAATCGGGAAACACATCATACACTAACTGTATTGATGGATATAGTGAAGAGTAATCAAACTTAACTACGTTAGTTTCATAACCAACGTTTAGTAATCTTGACAAACCACCCGTTATTGGTCTACGTTCATCCTTTTTAGGTACCGCCAAATCATGTTTATATGACCAAGCTAACATTATTAACTTCCATAGTGTTGCGGTTCCCATGGTGGAGACTCTTTCATAAGTTGCGGGTACAACCTTAGATAGTAAAAATGTTGATTGACTAAATGAATCGTCAACAACCATAGTCTCATATAAATCATCTTCAAGGTACTGTTCTACTATTTTTCTACCTGTCCAAACCTCATAAACATTTGGAAATCTTTCTAATAGGTTTTCAGTACCAGGTGTCCCAATCTTTTTATACTTACCCGTTTCAGGATTCATATAAAAACTTTCATTATCAATATATATGTTTGATATCTGTGATCCCTCAACATATACACGATTCTTCTTTTCAGCTCCAAGATATTTTGTGATATACTTTAACCCCCACGATTTAATGTCCGAGTTAATTGCTTGAGATCGACGAACAGAATGTGCAATATCAAGAATGTTCATTCCCCAAATAATGTGTTGTGTGTAGTATTCAACCTCATTGGCTAATTTTAACATTCCTTCACGTTCTTTAATTCCCTGAGCATGAAATATCTGAGTATGTTCTTTAGGGTTAATACCTAATATCTCACACCTCTTTAAAATAAAAGGAAAATCAAAGAATGATGAGTTATATCCAGCAATGGTTGTTGGTTTTAATTCCCTCAAGTGTTTAAAGAACTCTATAATACACCTTGCCTCACCATCTTCACCGAAAGCATCAATAATCTGAACAAAATCTCGATTATCCTTCATTCCAATAAGAATTATCTTATCCACCTCAGGATCAAGACCCGTTGTTTCAATATCAAACACTAAACGATGAACGTCGTCATAATCTTCTAATCCCTTAAAGAGTCTTTTTTCTTTTTGAATTAGAAATTGTTCTTTTGGGTTTAACAGAATAAAATGGTTTCTCACATCTTCATCCCACGGATTGATACCACCTTGTCTGAAAAAATCCAATAATGGTCCATAACCTTTGGTACTTTTCACGATGTAATTATAACCCTCCATAAGTCGTTGGTGACCTTTATCCTCTAACTTTTCAATCTTAATACCATATTCGATCATCTTTTTACGTTGTCGAGCTTTGTCTCTTCCGTAAAAATTTAAACTACTAATGTCATTAACCCAAAGAAACGGGGTTAGAGTATCCTTACGAATAATCTTACCTTTTTCGGGGTCTTGGATAATTTTGTAAATTGTGTTTGTTTTGTACTCGTACTCTATACCTACGATATACTTTTCGGGGTCGGAACCATTGAGAAATTCCTCGATTACCTCCTGTGAGATTATCTCTTTAATCATTGTTATGTGTGTTTTTAATTAGTTGACACATTATCTTACACCATCATTGCATGATGTAGTTAGTCTTGCCACAAATATAACAATAAAATACTAAATAATCAATCCCCGAAGGACTAATTATATGATATTAATAAATAATTTTTCTTTGATTGGTACAATTAGTTTTTCGGTAGGTGCAAGATTTGTATCAAGAAATTGTATTGTTACAATTCCTTCGTACTTACCTTCTTCCGATGTTTGATCCTCAGTGAATCTATATGTGATGTAGTATTCGTCGGTGGTTTGGTCATACTTTTTGGTGCGTGTTGTAAGGTTACATATTCCACCCAAAATAACAGGAACTTCAGTCTCTACCTCAAACATATCGAATGTAATGTCCGAGTTCTCTAAAAGATCGTTAAATGAAGACTTATCATTTCGTCCATCATCAACTAACCTCATCTTTAGTATTGGATCTGTTGATCCTTTTCTTATAAAAAATTCCATATTAATAAATATTCAATCTATTTTTTTATTCACTATTTTACAATCTGTATTTTATATAGAGGGTGGATACGACGTAGAATTAACCAAACCTAATTGCCAATAAGTTTTACCACCTATTACCATGTTTATGGTTTGTGACGATCCCTCTACGACATGTATTGAATTTCCACCACCATATGGTGTTATTCCGTTCATAGTCCCATCCCAAGCTCTAATATTCATTAGACTCTCAATTCTGTCTATTCTATTACATAATGAACGAATGGGTTTTTCTACTTCATCAACGATAATGTGTGACCCACCATATAAAAGACCAACAATTAACCACTCATTAATATTTTCGTCGTATGTTAAAACCGCCGAACCCGAGTCTCCACCACTTGATGGGTAAAAACACGTATCACCGATAGGTGTTGTGGATCCACTTGCCATTAGACTGAAAGTGTCGTTCATCTTGGTCGTCACGTCTACCCCTTGTTTTTTATAGTTTATATTTATTGATGATGCAAATTGATCTCTAAATAATTTAACCACTCCTTCACCTTTACCACCGGTAGTTCTTCCCGCACTAAAATATTCTCTACCATCTTCTGATAAATATTGATCCAATTCTGGTGTTGTTGCAAATCTTGGAGCTACATTCATTGTGTTTATGTTGTGTTGTCTCCATGAAATATTGGGGTCTGTCATCCCTTCATTTATTATTGCAATCGCACAATCAATATAGTTTGTGGGGGAACTTAATGGTTGGTATCTTATAACTTGACCCACCGTAAAACCTAAATTCGACTTACCTGGTTCATTAGGTTGAATCACGGGGTCGTTATGTACGTTGGTTTGTACACCCGATAAATTTCTCTCTGAAGTAATCCACGCATCATTAACAAGTACATGATTATTACTAACCCCAACCAAATGATTTGTTTCGTTATCTACAGCAATAAAACCTAATGTACCAACATAATTACTTAATTTACTAAAATTAGTTACAGACACACCACCCATTATAGGTCTATGTTCATCTCTATTAGTTGGTGCGGTTGTTTGCCAAGTATAAAAAGACGCGTCACACATTCCATATCCTTGAGGTCTTATAATACCTTCAACCACATCTGTTTTTAAAATTTCACCCTCATGAGTAATATTAGAAGGAATTCTTTCGTCTACAGGTATATCATTTAAATCTTTCTTTTTAGATACGGTATAAACTAATGATTTTTCATTTGTTAATTTACCATTCACGGTTTTAAAACCGTATCCCACAGAAACAACGTCTTCAGATGTTGATTCATTTATGGATAATGTTAATTGTTGTAGTTGTTCGTTATTCATATCTTATTAAGGTGTATGTACATATATGGTGTTATTCGATGGTGTTGGGTTAGGTGTTGCCGTTGGAATTGGGTTAGGTGTTGCCGTTGGAATTGGGTTACACAATGTTCCATCAAATACAAGGTTGTTTTCTCCTCCCATATACCCATGATAATAACATTCATAACTAAGAGTATCAAAATCACCAATTACATTAACTGTAACATCACCCGAATAGAATGTGTAGTTGTTTCCGTCTAACCCATCTTTCGACCCGTTAGCGATCTCACCACTATAAGTTATAAGTGACTCTTTACCGTTGTTTAAGAACGCTATTGGGTGAGCACCTGGAACATTTTCAATTACATACGTACCCACATTTACACCATATGGACCATATGCGGATCCATTAAATTTATATTTACCATCATTTGTTTGTATAGAATTAACTGACGTTAAACATAATGTCGGTTCTGGTTCTGGTGTTGAGTTTGGTGTTTCCGTTGGTGTAGGATTAGGAGTTGCGTTTGGTGTACTTGTTGGACTCGGTGTTGGTGTTGGACACGCTCCACTCACATTAATTACACCACGCATATTTGAGTGATTTTCACACTGATACTGATATTGAGTAATTCCCACATCACATGGTACTTCCCATGTCAGTGAGTATGGAGATCCTGCGTTCCACGTACTCACCACATTAGGGAGTGATGCTTCATGCTGATCTAAACCATTAAAGTTAGTTATTTTTATTGGGTGTGTTTCAAGATTAGGAGCACTTCCCGTAACGTTTATTGTAACTGTAGATCCACGATCAACATTGATACAACCAAATAAACCACCATTTCCATCTAAATCACTTGTTATGTATTTGAAGGTTGTGGTATTACTGTTACTATCGTACTCAGATTCTACGTTTATATTGAGAGGTGCGGATGATATACAACTTATAGGTGCAACTGTTGATGTTGGGCTCGGTGGTGCAACTGTTGCCGTTGGATTAGGAGTTGCGTTTGGTGTACTTGTTGGTGCTGGATCTGTATAAGGTGTACAACCACTAACATCACCAATACTATCAAAAGAAACTAATTCAGTAACTTCACCACTAACAAAAGTAATGATGTAGTGTTGGGGTCCATTCCCCATTCTGTCGTTGGCGTCATTCCAAACCGCTCTTGTGGTATTACTAAATGGGCTGATAACGTTTATGTCACTCAGACTTACATTATTCCAAGAATTGTCTCCTACTGAGATTAAACCTTCACTATTGTCACCAACAGCGATGTTCCAAAAGTTTCCACCTCCATTCCCGAAAGTTTCATAAACACATTTTATTTGTTCATTTGAATAGAAATAATCGTTTGTATTTCCATCTAACCTTGTAAAATCATAAGTCATTCCATTTGCAACGGGATTCCTTCTCCACGTCAGGAAATAATCGAATTGTGTATAATCGGTTTCGGGTGTTGATGTTGATGTTGGGCTCGGTGGTGCAACTGTGCTTGTGGGTGTTGGATCTGGTAATGGTGTAGGGTTAGGAGTTGCATTTGGTGTCGACGTTGGTACGGGTGTACTTGTCGGTAATGGAACTACTGTTACGTCTATATTATAGACCTTATTAATAGGATTCAATACATAACTATAAATACCAAAAATCCTATTGCTTGATCCTGGTATTCCGTCCCAAGATGGAGATATAGTAATTGGTCCATCAACCCCATCAATTGTATCACCATTGTTGTATGGATTTCCATTTACGGTCACTGTGTAGTCAAGATTATCACTACCCAAACCAAGGTGTAAATAAACCATGGTTGATAATGATGCCCCCTCAGTTGTGCCATATGACTCCCCAAACGAGGTTACAGGAGAGTTAGGGTCAGTATACATTCTCGTACTACCCATATTACTTGAATAATTTGTTCTTAGATAGTAGTTAATTGGTGTAGATGTCGGTGTAGGATTAGGAGTTGCATTTGGTGTTGCAGTTGGATATGGTGTTGGATCAGGTTCTGGTGTACTCGTTGGACTCGGTGGTGCAACTGTTTCCGTTGGTGTAGGTGTTGGTGATGTACATGAGAACTGACTTACCGATGTTACTTGACTTAGTGCGTCCACACTAACCCATGTGTGACCTGATGCAGCGGTAAGTGGACCAGGTGTCATATATAAACAAAATCCTTCATCGGTAAATAGAGTACCTGATGAGTCACGATATATGGTGGATCCAACTTCTACGGTGTTTCCATTTTCAATAAATATATGTGGATACTGTTCATTCCCTTGGTTAGCTAAGACACCTGTAAGGTGTCCATCATTATCACACATCCACTGTGTCATTTCATTGAATGTTACGGTTTGATTATTAGTTTCGAATCTACCTCCAACATTACCATCTAAACTATTAGACTCAAAATAAGTCGCCACCTTAAGAATTCTTTCTAACGAGAGATTAAATGTACTTGACGGTGTGGACTCCGGAGTCGATGTTGGACTCGGTGGTGCAACTGTACTTGTTGGTGTAGGATTAGGAGTTGCGTTTGGTGTCGACGTTGGAACTGAATCCAAAGTTGCATTACCCGCAATGGTTACTACTACAACTTCTCCTTCTGTTATAAGATCAGCAAAATGATAACCTAAGTGTTGATTTCCAACAGAACCTACTCGTATCAATAAATCCCAACTATCTGTCGCAGAATTATATGTTGCCATGAAGATTTGCGAAGCCCATTGCGGAGTAGTTATAGGTGAACCGTTTATTGCGTATGTTAATTCAAAATTATTACCAATAAACGAATATCCACTATTAGCAACAACATTAGTAGTTACTGTTTCGTAACCATCATGATTATATCCCGTTATAGTGTGGTCATGTGTATTCCCAAATGATTGTGGGATACTTAAGTCTTTTAACGTATATGTACTATTTCCTCCATCCAATTGAAATCTAATAGTAAAGTTCACAGGTGCAATTGGTGTTGGATTAGGAGTTGCGTTTGGTGTACTTGTCGGTGGATCAGGTTCTGGTGTTTGTTGTGGTGTTGCATTTGGTGTTGGTTGTGGTGTTGCATTTGGAGTACTACTCGGTGTTGGTTGTGGTGTTGCATTTGGTGTCGCAGTTGGTTCTGGTATATGATATCCCTCTAAGGTGGAAATTCTATCATTAAACGATTGTGAAACAATTAAATATGAAGAGGTAAAAGAATTAAACTCATCTCTAATTGATCCACTCTCAATTTCTAATTTATCTAACCTACCCTCAATAGTGGTTATATCATTAACAGTATCTGATAAACTTCCTGTAAAGGTTTCTATACTTGTTAACCTTTCACCATGTAACCACCTCTGTAGTTCATGGTCTTCAAGAACATTACGGTGCTCTGTGAGCTCCTGATTGGCAGAAGAAGTATAAGAATTAAATTCGGATCTAATTGATCCACTCTCCACCTCTATTGAATCTAATCTATCGTTTGTATTAAGGACATATGTTCCAAATGCGTTGTCATTTTCTGTGTCAACACTATTAATTAAATCAACTATTTCTTTAAATGAATCTTTGTCCGCATCAGAAGATAATAAAATTGCATCAATCCTACCCTTCTCAGTTTCGATTTGAGTAAGAAGTGATCCCGTCGCAATTTCTAAACCATCTAAAGCATCTAACCGTATGTTTTGTTGAGTGTTAACTGTGTTATTTGATGAACTATAGGTGTTAAAATATTCACGTAACTCAAGTAACTCTTGGTCAGTCGCATAATAATCATTTAATGAACCTGTAAAGATTTCCAAAGAGTCTAAACGACTATCAGCTGATGATGTAAAGGTGTTTAACGATGAAACGTTACCTATCAGAGTATCGACCGAGGATGTAATTGACGAACTCGCATATTGAGGTGTCAATACGGAATTAATTTGGTCTTTTATCGCATCTAATGTGGTTCCAAAGGTGGTCCCATTTATTACTATTGGTATAATACCACTCCCACTTGGGGTTAAACTTGAACTTAATTCTGATATTTTTCTAAATGCCATTGTATTGTTATTAAAAAATTATAATGTCGTTATTTTCCGTTTCCATTATGTCGGAACCTACTCCGTCAATTATTAGACTTTCATCATTGTATGGTAATATTGTTTCCTCACACTTTTCTTGACACTCAATAATGTCGTACATTGGTTTGGTTGACACAATATAGTGGTGTCTAACCTGTAATGCGTTTAGAGGTTCCTCAATATATTTGATTCTTTTTAAATTAAAACTCGTTACACCTTGGTGTACTCCACCTGAACCTGTGGTTCCACCACCCCATGATTGGATAAATGGTTGAAAACCTCTTTTAGATGGTATGACTTCTTCCCAATTATCAATTTTATAGATAGGTCGACCATTTAGGTATATTTTTAATACACCCAATCTTGCATATCTTTCATCATTCCAATCTTTGTTTAACTCTTCAATGTATTGGTAATTTTCTGTTGCACCTGAAAGGGTTACCTCTCTTGGGTTAGTTATTGTAGATCCTGTTATCAAATCATTCCATCCACCAGAATTTTCAATTTCACATTCGGTGTGTCTTAAGTGACGATCAAATACGATTGTTATGTTAAAATCCTTAGAGGTACCATTTTCACAAAGAATTGGGGTTACTCCCGAATCAAGATAAAAAGTTTCTTTATATGATTCGTTAACACAACTACCCGAATATCTATATGCATTCCATTTAATTTTTCCATCAGAAGTAAAACCAAAGGAAAGGTTATTGTCAGCATATAAAGATTGTGTGTTCTCATCCCTTACACCAAAAAAATAAAAGACACTACCAACGGACCACGGTAAATCTTCTCTATTAAAAACAAAATCAAGTGTCCACCCTTTTTCAGGTCGTCTTTCGATTATATAATCACATAGATCCGTCCCAGCATGTTTATTTATCTCATACGCCCACGGCCTCACATCTAAGGTACTGTCGATAGGACAACAGTCACCCGCGAGTTTACTACTGCATTCAATTAAATTAGTTGTAAAACCTGTAATATCTAATGGCATTTTTACTTTTCTATATAAATAGTAAAAACATTAGTTATCTTCAGATAAAGAATTAAAATTGTGTTAGTTGGTAGATATTCCTAATCAGGGTACTTACATATTGTAAAATAATGTATTTCACCAGGAATTCCCGTGTATGTGAAAAGGTCATTATTTAAAATAAAATTTTCATAATCATGGACTACATTCCCCTCACTGTCTAAAATATTAAAATGATCGGTAAATTCGTCATAGTTAAATGTCACCGTTAAACTTGAATAAATGTAATTTATATCATTAATTCTGTTATCAAACTCACAAAGTTTGATATTTTCTATTGTAGAATCGTCATCACTTAAATCTTTTAATATAGGGGTATCAAACGTTATTGAATTAGTAAAATCCAACAATTTAGGGTCATAGTCGTTATTAAACCCCGCAATTTCGTAGTCATAAGTCTCTGAATTATCGAGCTCTACGTCCACACTTATACCTAAATTCCTTAAAATATCCTGACTATTCATACTCTTATAAATATCTTTCAAAACATTTGATATTTATAATAAAAGTATATTCTATGAATAATTTTATAAAAGGGGTAATTGAGGAGAAATTTACCTCTAAAAAACAACAACGTTTCTTCTACGCAAAGGCCAATGACGAGAGTTTGAGTAAGAAAGAAAGAGCTAAGTGGAAGAAAATGGCAGATGCAATGTCAGATGACACTAATTTTAAAAAAATTCCTGAAGATGCCGAAGAAGAAGGTGATGTGGATGAAATTGTTGATGCTAAAGGAAATATTCAACGAGGTGGTAAAGCAAGTGATGCAAATACAAAAGGTATAACATCAAGAAAAACCTCTAATCAAACAGCGAAGGGATATGCTGGTCAAATGGGAACACATGGTGTTCATGGAACTCACACATCATTAAGATATTGGGCGGAATCAGATATGAGTAAGTCTCTTGGTTATGACGACACATTAGGTGATGACGATAATTTTAAGGAAGCATACAAACATTTTACGAAGGAATTAAAACTTACTCACGAAGACGCGATGGTAAGACTTGAAAAAATGGGCTATATCCCTAATGAAGATAAGGTTAGATTAGTTGAGAACCCAAAGAAGTTCATGAAGGACTATATGGAAACCGTCTTAACAAAGAAAAATAATTTTGATGAAATTTAATCTAAGTAGTTTAGAGAACTTAACCCTATAAAGAATAGACAGTTAAGTTCTT
>Ga0114994_10004549_pt1 | contig 10079 bp, 8 predicted proteins | sample ArcticOcean_MG_C_9_FD_87043 | JGI IMG/M metagenome (GOLD analysis project Ga0114994, IMG submission 87043) | Marine microbial communities from western Arctic Ocean - ArcticOcean_MG_CB2_152 | ecosystem: Environmental > Aquatic > Marine > Oceanic | place: Arctic Ocean: Canada Basin | collected... | reverse complement strand
GGCGGTGGGATATCTGGGCTGACGGCTGCCTATTACCTAGGTAATTCTCATCGCGTTACGTTATATGAGAAGAATGATTATGTGGGTGGTCATACCAACACAATCATGGTTGATGATTCGGGCGGTGAGATTCCCATAGATACTGGTTTTATTGTATTAAACGATCGCAATTATCCACTGTTTCGTTGTCTGTTATCGGAACTACGGATTCCTTGCAAACCAACGGACATGAGCTTTGGAGTTAAGTGCCCTGATGACGGTCTGGAATACAGTGGTAACGGCTTGAATGGATTCTTTGCTCAACGAAAGAATCTCTTTTCATGGAAGCATTATGGGTTGTTGAAATCTATCATTCGATTTAATCGCGTAGCAAGCGATATGACGGATCTACAATTGACTGGGCTTAGCGTGGAAGATTTCTTCCGTCAAAATAAATTTCCAGAGCGGTTTGTCTGGAAGTATCTGGTACCGATGGGCGCAGCGATATGGTCATGCCCGTTCAAGCAATTTATGAATTTTCCGATGCGGTTTGTTGTTGAATTTTTTCGGAATCACGGTTTGTTGACACTTCATAACCGACCTCAATGGTTTGTTATTAACAACGGATCACGAAGTTACGTGCAGGCGATTCTGTCATCGAATAGATTCCAATTTCATACGGATTCCAAAGTTAAAAGGATCCAGCGACGTGAAAACGGAGTTCAAGTACTGATGGCGGAGGGGCCTCCGTTGGATTTCGACCATGTAATCGTTGCCTCGCATGCAGATCAGAGCCTAGCGTTACTTGGAGATGAAGCTACAGAGACAGAAAAAGAGATACTCGAAAGCTTCTCCTACCAAAAGAACAATGCCATTCTTCATACGGACACGTCGATTCTACCGTCGAATCGACGAGCTTGGGCGAGCTGGAATTATTTGGTAAGCCGGGATTATTCTGAAAATGCCGTGGTCACTTATAATATGAATATACTTCAAGGCATCCAATCAGATACGACTTATTGCGTAACGTTGAATGCAGAGGAGTTGATCGATCCTAATAAAATAATCCGAAAGATTATTTATCATCACCCGGTTTTTAATGAAGACCGAGATCGCATGCAGGCTCGGCAAAATGAAATAATCAATACGGGATCGCTTTCTTTTTGTGGTGCTTATTGGGGAAATGGATTTCATGAAGACGGAGTCCGCAGTGCATTAAACGTGGTAAAGCAAATACAGGATTCACGTGGAGTCAACGATGGATAGCTGTATATATCGTGGCATGGTAAGTCATCATCGACGTAGTCCCAATAAGCATCATTTCAGGTATTCGCTTTACATGTTGCTCCTCAATTTGGATGAGTTGAACGATGTCTTTCGCAAACGATTTTTCTGGTCACATAGATTCCCAACGTTTCATTGGTTTCGTCGGAAGGATCATATGGGCCCCGCGAACCAACCTCTGGATGTCTCTGTTCGCCGTTTTGTAGAAAAGAAAACTGGGCGGTATCCGATAGGACCCATTCATTTATTGACAAATCTTCGGCAATATGGTTTGCAAATGAATCCAGTTTCATTTTATTATATTTACGATACACACGAGACTAAGAATCTTCAGGCGTTGGTTGTAGAGATTCATAATACCCCCTGGAACGAAGAGCATTGCTATCTGGTGACCTCAGAGATGTGGAATACCGATAATGCGGATCGCTTACTTACCGAAAAGCAATTTCACATTTCACCGTTCATGCCTATGGAACAGACTTATCGATGGGCGATTGGTGACCCCAGTCAGACTCTAAGTATCAAGATGAACGTCGAAGGTGCGGCGGGGGAGTGTTTTCAGGTTGCACTGCATATGAAACGAATGCAGATTTCGACTCTTAATCTTGCCTGGATGGCCGCCCGATTTCCGTGGATGACGGCGTGCATTCTTGTTGGGATCTATTTTCAGGCTTTCCGATTATGGATGAAAAAGACCCCCTTCTATACTCATCCGGCCAAGAAAGAAAAGATCGCGGGATGAGTTCGAGCTAACAAAGAGATTGTCTGAATTGAAGACAAACGAATATTTATATTTGATATGGTTTAAGGAATATGTCATTGAGTAACACACTTCACAATTTGAGGCAATCAAAGCGGTTACCGCGAGCTCCCATAAGTCGTAGTATGGTTGTTGCTATCCTATCAAAGTTGCAAGGATGTAATTTGACACTTGCAGACCAGTGGGATTGTCTTCCCTGTGGTGACGGTCAAGAAACGAACGATTTAACGGCCGTCTTAAAAGTCAAGAATCCGGCTTTCTATCGGCATGTTGTTTCGCAGGGTGAACTTGGAGCAGCAGATGCATATGGTGACGGAGACTGGGAGTGTGATCATCTGACTCAATTGTTTCAGATGTTTATCCGAAACCGGCCAACCAGTAAATCATTGACTGGCTATGCCTCGAGACTCCGAGACCGATGCAGAAACGTTCGCCGTTGGTTTCAAGGCAATAACCGTAAACGTAGTCGTCGTAACATTCACGCCCATTACGATCTCGGCAATGATTTCTTTCAAGTGTTTCTTGACGAGTCATTGAATTATTCATCAGCCGTTTTTGATCATCCTTCTCAGAGCCTTCATGCTGCATCGATTAACAAGATGGATCAATTGTGCCGGGACTTGGAATTGGTGCCAGAAGATCATCTTGTAGAAATTGGTACTGGCTGGGGGGCGTTCGCTATTCACGCCGCGACGCAATATGGCTGTCGGGTCACGACGACGACCATTTCTGATTCGCAGTATCGTTTTGTAATTAAAAAGGTTCAGGATCTCGGTCTGCAAAATCGGATAACGGTTCTGAATGACGATTATCGAGACCTCGAAGGTGTATATGATAAACTCGTTTCCGTTGAGATGATCGAGGCTGTGGGATACGAGTATCTTCCGATTTTCTTTCAGAAATGTAACTCGTTGCTTAAACCTGGCGGAAAGATGTCGCTTCAGGCAATTCTGATGAATGATTTACATTTTGATTCCTATGTGAAATCTACCGACTTTATTCGGGAGTTCATTTTCCCTGGTGCATGTTTACCGTGTAAACGAGTGATCGACGATATTCTTGTTCAAAAAACGGAGCTGTCAATTGTTCATTCTACGGACATCACGGCGCAATACGCAAAGACTTTACGCTGTTGGCATGATTCGTTAATCGCCAGGAAGGGTGAAATTCTGGACCTAGGATTTGACGAACGTTTCTTAAGGATTTGGGATTATTATTTGTGCTATTGCGAAGCTGGCTTTATGGAAAGGCACTGTACGACGGTACAAATGAAGCTTCAGCGCGAGAATGTATCATGAGACTCGTTATTGTTTCATTACTAATTAGTTACATAGCTATTTCGTTGGCCATGATTTTATTGTGGTGGTGGCAGCAAAGATCCCTCCGTCCAAGTGTTGTGGATGTCGCTTGGAGTTTTGGTGTTGCCGGTTTGTCAATATTACAGCTTCTCCTAGTCCCGACGGATCTTGTTGCTCGGCATTGGTTAGTAGCCCTGATGATTGGGATTTGGGGCGGGCGACTCGGGATAACACTTTTAATTCGTATCATGAAACTGCCAGAAGATGGGCGTTATAGAAATCTACAACAACAATGGAAATCCTCTTTCCATAAGAAAATGTTTTGGTTTTTTCAGTTCCAAGCTTTTGGCTGTATGCTTTTTGTGCTTCCGTTTGCAATGATTGCGCAGGCAGTGGATCCACTGAACATGTTGGATTACATAGGTGTTGGAGTTTGGTTGATTGGGATTATCGGTGGCCTCATCGCTGACAAGCAGCTCACACGATTTCGATTGGATGAAAATAATCAGGGGGTTGTTTGCAAGCAGGGATTGTGGCGTTACAGCAGACATCCAAACTATTTCTTTGAATGGATACATTGGTGTAGCTATGTTTTCATGGGTTGGACAGCACCTCTTGGATTCTTATTAATTATGACACCTCTTGTGATGTTGTATTTGCTGCTTCGAGTGACTGGGATACCAACATCAGAAAAACAAGCGATAGCGTCGCGTGGGGAGGCGTATCGGCAATATCAGTTGGAAACATCTTCGTTTGTTCCATTACCTCCCCGCATAGTCTTACAGGATAAAGGAATAGAATAAATGAGAAATTTGGAATCGATTGGAATGCAGTTAGCTGAAAATGGACGTATTCCGGACAGACTAGTACGGTATAAAATCCGTCAGTTGTGTCAAGAAAGATTGGATTCACTTATTGGCCAGGATGATTCAAGGTTGTGGGTGGAACACAATGGGGAAAAGCCTATCGCGGTAGAGACTGATAAAGCAAATGAACAGCATTATAAATTGCCCGCAGAATTCTTTCGACTTGTCCTTGGAGACAATCTTAAATACAGCAGTGCGTATTGGGATGGTGACATAACGAATCTAAATGAAGCAGAAGAACGTGCACTGCAACTGACGTGTGAACATGCGGGTATCAAAGACGGAATGACGATTTTGGAACTCGGCTGCGGTTGGGGTTCGTTAACGTGTTACGTGCTGCGTCACTATCCCAAATGTCGAGTAGTTGCTGTCTCCAATTCAAGTTTACAGCGTGAATTCATCACGAAACGACTCGTCCATAACGGTTGGAAGGATCGCTGTGATGTAAAGACATCGGATATTAATGACTTTCAGTCGACAGAGACATTTGACCGTGTTGTTTCGGTAGAAATGTTCGAGCATGTTTCAAATCATCAAGCACTCTTTGATCGGATTGGCAAATGGCTCTCTCCCACCGGTAAGATTTTTGTTCATGTTTTTTGTCATGAGAAATATTCTTATCGTTTTGAAATTGAAGGGAGTGCGGACTGGATGGCAAGACATTTTTTTACTGGTGGTGTCATGCCGTCAGAAATGACACTTCCCAATGCTGCTACCGGTTTTGAGCTCGAACAATCTTGGATTTGGAATGGAATCCATTATCAGCGAACATCAGATCAATGGCTCAAGAATATGGATGGCGAGAAGTTGAATATCATGCAAATTTTTCGTGAACATTATGGTAACAAAGCAAAAGTATGGTGGGGACGCTGGCGAATGTTTTTCTTGGCGGTTTCCGAGCTTTTCAAATTCGATCAAGGAAAGCAATGGCGTATCGCTCATTATCTTTTTCAACCCTCCCCCCAAGTCAGCGAGCGTTGAATGACAACGAATACCACCGATACTAAATACTCGTCAGAATCCAATTGTGGTTCAATGGATAAACAACGGTCGACGATCCTGAATCATGGGGGAATCAATTCTGACGGACGGTATGTGCTGTACTGGATGACTTCGTCTCGTCGCGTGACATGGAATTTTGCGCTTGATTTCGCAGTAGCTGAGGCCAATCGCCTCCGAAAACCACTGTTGATTATGGAGCCGCTGAGAGTGAATTCCCGTTGGTCCAGTCGGCGTTTTCATGAGTTTATTGTCGATGGCATGAAAGAGCATTCCGAAGTATGTCGCAATGCGACCGTCGCCTATTATCCGTATATCGAGTCTGAAAGTGGAGCTGCAACCAATCTACTTGATCGTCTTGCCGAAAATGCCTGCTTGATCGTTACTGATGATTTTCCGTGTTGTGTACTATCGGAATTAAAGCATTTTGCTCGCCGATTCAATACGCGTTCCGTGGCAATAGATTCCAACGGAATATTACCAATGACCAGTGGACCCAAAACATTTACCACAGCCTACTCATTTCGGCGATTTTTGCATAAGGAATTGAGACCTCATCTACTAACCTATCCAATTGAAAACGGGTTGGAGCAATTAGTTTGCCGATGTTTTCGCGAAGATCTAGTCGATGAAAAGACATTATCCGATTTTCCGGCAACGAGCCTGCTTGCTAATACCTGCGCGCCGCCAGTTCTAGATCAGATTGCTTACCCGTCGATAGTGAATCCAGTTACGTGTAATGGGGGCACATCCGTAGCTGTGGAGTTGTTGTCACAATTTCTGGAAACAAAATTGACTTCTTACGGCGAAAGAAATCAACCGGATAAAGACGTTCAGAGTCATCTTTCACCCTATCTTCATTTTGGCCATATATCAGCACATGAAATTCTTTACCGCGTGTTGGAAAAGGTTTCTTTTAATGTGTTGCAGTTATCTGAAAAAGCAACAGGGCAGCGTCAAGGTTGGTGGAATCTATCGAGCGAAGTTGAAGGATTTCTGGACCAGCTTATTACATGGCGTGATCTTGGTTTTAACATGTGTTCGCGGGAATCAAATTATGCACAGTACGAATCTTTGCCTGACTGGGCATTAAAAACACTTGAAGCACATTCTAGTGATAATCGTCCGGAGATATATACTTTGGAGCAGTTAGAACATGCTGATACAGCAGATTCGCTCTGGAATGCTGCGCAGTTTCAGTTGTTAAAAGAGGGTGTCATTCATAATTATTTGAGAATGCTGTGGGGCAAGAAAATACTTCAGTGGTCACCCAGTCCTCGTGAAGCCCTGTTTCGTATGATCCATTTAAACAATAAATATGCACTGGATGGACGCAATCCGAATTCTTATGCAGGTATTTTCTGGGTACTTGGCCGATATGATCGGGCCTGGGGACCGGAACGACCCATCTTTGGGAAAGTACGTTACATGACCTCAGAAAACACGCGAAGAAAATTGAGATTATCCAATTATCTAGCGAAATACAGCGGCAGTTAATTTTCAGATGGCTTTGCTGCATTAGCAGTCGCGAGCGTTTGATATGACTCCATAAAGCTTTGCAACTGAAGAATTGAATCGCAATAAATCGAATGCCTAACTTCTCGACGCAGATCCGGTGTAAATGCTCCTCCGCCTATAACCAACGGGATCTGATTTGGCCGCTTAATCCACAACTCATTCATTTCTGCGATAAATCGAGTGCGATTTTCGATATGGTTCACACTGATCCAAAGAAGATCCGCCTTTTTATCTAAGGCTGAGGTGAGCATGGATGAAGCTGGAATATTCGTTCCAAGTGAACATGCGTTCCAGCCCATTGAATTTAAAGCGATTTCAACCATAAGCGTTGGAATTTCATAATGATCGCCACTGAGAGTTCCGCCTAAGGCTAAAAATCGCTGATTGTTGTTTTTAGTTAAGGTCCTAAACCTCTCGATTGCTCGACGACAAATCTGACAAGCTTGCCGTTCCTGATAGATATCGATACTTCCACAGTCCCACTCGTCACCAATGTTTTTGAAAACGACACTGATAATATCATCGAACAAGACTGGAAGAGGCAACTTTGAAAGAAACAACCCCATAATAATCGCTAAGGCAAGTTCCTCGTTGTTGGTAACCAACGAATCTTGTAATTGAGCGATTGCTTCCTGCTTCGACCACGTTCGCTGCCCCAACATTGATGGTAATCCAAGTATTTCAGGATCAGCGATGGCATATTTGGAATCGCGGAGGAAGTGCAGTACCTCATCGATTTCTATCTTGCGATGCCCACCTGGTGTGTACGTTGTGTTAATCACACCGTCATCACACCATCTTTTTACAGATGATTCACTAACGCCGATTGCTTTAGCGAGTTGTTTTGGTGAAACCGATTCGGCCATGAAATTTGATACTTCATTTTGAGGATATTAATACATCGATATAAACAAGATTAACGCCGAGTGACTGTTTTCCAACCCTATTTGTACCGACAAAACGTCATTTTTCATGTATTTTGAAATAAAAGAACGTTTTGGACGTTTAAGTGCTTGAATAATCCGATATGTCATGTATATTTTAATATCAATGAACGTTTTGGATGTTTTAAGTCAATCAAGTTAGGAAATAAATCGCCATGTCAGCTTACAACGGTACCGTTTGTTTGCAGGATTCCCATTTTGAGGAAGCTTACTTACAGCAACGGCAAGTCACGGAAAATCCCGTCGTCGAAACCCGTATTCCACCAATCAAATCGTCCGTCGTTCTCGACACGATTTTTTTTAATTCGGAGCAAAGCGTCGGGGAATACAGTTGCCAGAGTCTGGTCGACGATGCGATCACGGAAGATATTGGTTGTCCTTATCAATCACCTGCTTTCCTTTCAGCAATTCCAAGCCATATGAAACGACTTTGTGAATATAAGTTGTTGTCAGCGGAAATGGAGCAACATCTTTTCACCAAGCTGAATGCATGTAAGTTTCATATTCGCCAGGTCTTACAAGAGGTGGATACGTTTGCTCCGTCGATAGAGCAGGTCGAAACTGTGGAAGCCCTTGAAAGCACCTATTATAAAATTCGAAACGTCCTGATTCAATCGAATACTCGTCTGGTGATTTCGGTGGCGAAACGGTACACCACCAAAGCTGTTACTTTTGATGATCTGCTTAGCGCCGGGATCGAAGCGCTCGTTGAAACGATCGATAAATTTAACGTGCTCCTTGGATATCGATTTAGCACTTATATGTGTACGGTTCTAAATAGAAAATGCGCAAGGTATCGCGAGAATTTCTTTAAGTCATCTTCTCGATTTGTCACGGGCCTCGATGACGGGGAGCTCGCTGTTGCGGAACAGAACCACCAGGATCTGCCACTGACTCCCGAAATGTCGAAAGAGTTACAGGAACTACTTGGCATGATTGATGGCCGAGCTTTCTATATTCTGCAAAGACGATTTGGGTTGGACAATGCCCCCCGGGCAACATTACGCGAGCTTGCCGATGAGCTTTTGATATCAAAAGAACGAATCCGTCAGATCGAGAAAAAGACACTCTCGGAAATCAAACGTTCGATTTTGAAATCGCAGGACAGTCTTCTCACTTTCGAATTGATTTGATTGGAACCGTAAGGCATCGTTTTACATTAAAAGGGATTTTCGAATTTCAATTAATGTTTGGCATTACAGTCAGAATGTTACTAAGGCGTCTCACGAACGAAAAAATACCGCGGGAATAAAACTATGGCACTACCGATAAATGATACGAAGGGAAAACTCAGGATAGGAGTCTCTGGCTGCCTGCTTGGGAAGATGGTCCGATTTGACGGACAACACGCACAAAGCAACTTTGTTCGTTGCTTAGCAGAGGAGCATGCCGAATTTGTTAGTTTTTGCCCAGAAGTGGAAATGGGGATGTCCATTCCACGAGAACCCATAAGGTTAGTAAATGAAAATGATGAAGTTGTTTTGAGAGGCAGCCGTTCATTACAAGATTACACTAGTCAGATGCGTGAGTTTTCTCATGCGAAAGTGAAAACACTGATAGCGATGGATCTTGATGCTTGTATCGTTAAGAGCAAATCTCCGTCATGTGGCATGGAACGCGTTAAAGTCTATTTGGAAAACGGTCATCCCGCTAAAAGAGCGGCCGGGATTTTTACTGCAACGTTACGAGCCCTAGCTCCCGATCTTCCGGTAGAAGAAGAAGGAAGGTTGAATGATCCGGTTCTTCGAGAGAACTTCTTTCTCAGAGTTTATGCCCGCCGGCGTGTCAAACAACTATTCCAGAAGGCGTGGCGGCGTGGTGACGTAGTAGAGTTCCACCGCAGGGAAAAATTTCTCTTACTTTCACAAAATGAAAGCACTTACCGAAAGCTTGGAACATTGGTGGCGAATATTTCTCAATTCTCCAGAGCTAACTTTAAAGATAGTTATATGCGTTTATATTTAGCATCCTTTGAAAATCGTTTTAGCGTTAAACGCCACGTGAACACTTTATACCACATGTATGGATTTCTCAAAAAAGATATGGGTGCTTCTGTAAAATCGTTCTTTCACAGCACGCTCACTGATTTTCGCGATCAATTGATTCCCCTGTCGGTTGTTATTGCTGTATTGCATGGACTTATACACGATCTGAACAATCAATATCTGGCCACGCAATCCTACTTGCAACCATTTCCCAGATCATTGTCATTGAGAAACTTCATAACTTGTTGAACGGACCATAGATGAGCATGCCAAAAAAAATAGAATCGCCGTTGGATTTTGATTGTATTGTGATCGGCGGGGGGCCCGCGGGCTCAACTGTAGCAACGATTGTTTCACGGGCCGGATTTTCGGTGCTTTTGGTCGAACGAGAAAAGATGCCGCGAGACCATGTTGGCGAGTCACTGATGCCTTCCTGTAATTCAATT
>Ga0114994_10004548_pt1 | contig 10079 bp, 10 predicted proteins | sample ArcticOcean_MG_C_9_FD_87043 | JGI IMG/M metagenome (GOLD analysis project Ga0114994, IMG submission 87043) | Marine microbial communities from western Arctic Ocean - ArcticOcean_MG_CB2_152 | ecosystem: Environmental > Aquatic > Marine > Oceanic | place: Arctic Ocean: Canada Basin | collected... | reverse complement strand
CTGATAATGTAATTGCTTGTAGTTTCTTTTTGAGGTTCTCTATATCAGCACCCTTCTTTCCGATAATTAAGCCAGGCCTTCCAGAATGGATAGTTACCAAGCACTTTTTATGAGGCCTTTCAATAATAACATTCGCTATGGCGGCATTTTTAAGATCTTTAACAATCATTGCCCTCATTTGAATATCTTCTTGTATTAGCTTACCGTATTCATTTTTTCCAGCATACCATCTAGAATCCCATGTACGATTGATTCCAAGTCTCATGCTAATTGGATTAACTTTTTGTCCCATTATTTCTTATCCTCTAAAATCTTTTCACGAAGAACGATGGTTAATTGGCTGTGAGGCTTAAGTATTTTTCCGGTTCGTCCACGAGCCCTAGGCCTAAACCTTTTCATTACTAAGTTTTTTCCAACAAACGCCTCATCTATATACAACTTATCAATATCAAGAGAGTGATTATTTTCAGCATTAGCAATAGCACTCTCTAAAATTTTTTTAGCTTCATTGGAAATTCTTTTCTTAGAAAACTCAAGATGAGAAAGGGCATCGCCAACTCTCTTTCCTCGAATATTTTTAACAACATCGTTAAGCTTTATTGGACTTGTCCTGATCATTTTACCAATTGCTTTTGCACTTTTAATATCAGATTTTTCTTTTATTTTATCAATATCACTCATAACTAACTTCTCTTTACAGATTTATCTGCCATATGACCGTAGTATGTTCTTGTAGGAGAAAATTCACCAAATTTATGCCCAACCATATCCTCGGAAATTAAAACTGGTATAAATTTTTGTCCATTATACACCCCAAAATTAAGACCAACAAACTGAGGTAAAATTGTAGACCTTCTACTCCATATCTTTATAACGTCTTTACGTCCAGATGCTCTAGCAGCATCTGCTTTTTTTAAAATATACTGATCCACAAAGGGACCTTTCCAGATTGATCTAGCCATAATTACCTTCTTTTTCTCTTTTGATGACGACTTTTAATAATAAATTTATCCGACTCCTTGTTGGAACGAGTTTTCTTACCTTTAGTTGGAACACCCCAAGGAGTAACCGGATGCCTACCACCGGAAGTTTTACCTTCACCGCCACCATGAGGATGGTCTACCGGATTCATAACCACGCCACGCACCGATGGTCTCCTACCTTTCCATCTATTTCTTCCCGCCTTAGCTAATTTTGTATTAGAATTATCCGGATTTGAAACAGCTCCAATTGTAGCTTTACATACGTCAGGTATTAATCTTTGCTCTCCGGATGTTAGTTTTAATATCGCCATCCCTTGATCTCTACCAACCAATTGAGCAAAAGTGCCTGCAGATCTAATAAGCTGAGCTCCTTTACCTGGCTTCATTTCAATATTATGAATAATTGTTCCAATTGGCATTTTTTTCATAGGCATCGTATTACCGGGCTTAATATCAGCTTTTTCACTAGAAATAACTTTATCACCCTCAGAAAGTCTTTGGGGCGCAATAATATAGCTTAGCTCTCCGTCATCATACTTTAACAATGCAATAAAAGCAGATCTATTTGGATCATACTCTAACCTTTCAACAGTTGCAGAAATATCAAGTTTATTTCTTTTGAAGTCAATTTTTCTATAAAGTCTTTTGTGTCCACCACCCCTTCTTCGCGCAGTCATCCTTCCTTTATTATTTCTGCCACCTGTTCCAGTTAGCCCTTCTGTTAAGGCCTTGATTGGTCTCTCATTTGATAAATGAGATTTATCAACAAGAACAAGGCCTCTTTGACCTGGGCTGGTAGGTTTATATTTTTTTAATGCCATTTTCTATACCCCACCCATAACATCTATTGACTGACCTTCTTCAAGGGTAATAATAGCATGCTTAAAATCTTTTCTTTTACCTTTAATATTCTTAAAGTTAGTAGTCTTACCTTTTCGCCTAAGCGTATTAACAGACTTAACTTTAACTTTAAAAAGCTCTTCTACACTTTTTTTAATCTCTTTCTTGGAGGACTTCATTCCAACCTTAAATACGACCTTATTGCTCTCAGAGAGCATTGAAGATTTCTCAGTAATTACAGGGCTGACTAGTATATCAAAATAACTTTTTTCGCTCATTGGAGCCTCTCGTTTAACATTTCAACAGATCTTTTTGTAAGAACTAGTTTTTCTTTACGAAGTATGTCGTAAACATTTATTCCTTCAATATTAATAAGCTCTAGACCACTAGCATTACTAATTGCTAATTCAAAGTTTTTATCAAAATCCCTTGAGTCTATAAACAAAGCATTCTCAAGATTTAATTTTTTAACTTTAGAAATAAGCTCCTTAGTTTTTGGGGAATCAAGCTTTGCTTCTTCTAAAATAATTAACTCATTATTCTTAACCTTAGCAGAAAGAGCATGCTTTAATCCAAGAGTTCTAATTTTCTTAGGAAGCTTATAAGAATAATCTCTTGGTTTAGGGCCAAAAGCAACACCACCTCCTCTAAAAAGATTGGGTTTTCTTGTACTATGTCTTGCGCCGCCTGATCCTTTCTGAGCCATAATTTTTTTAGTACTACCCTTAACCTCTCCTCTTTCTTTAACTTTATGCGTGCCAGACCTTCTTTTAGCTAGCTGCCATGTTACAACTCTATGAAGAATGTCACGCCTAGGATCAAGCCCATATATAGCGTCATTTAACTCATGAGAGGACTTTTTATCCGAACTTAAGCTTACTAGATTAACTTTCATTTGAATCTCCATCATTATTTAAAACCTCAGGAGTTTCAGGGTTTTGATCGTTAGCAGAATCATTATTTTTTAGTCCAGCAGGAAAAGGAGCGTTATCTGGTAAAGATTTTTTTACTGAGTCTTTTAGCAAAACCCAACCACCCTTAGGGCCAGGGACAGCACCTTTTACAAAAATATATCCGTCGTCGGATTGAGTTTTAACAACTTCTAGATTTTGAACAGTTACATTCGCAGCGCCCATATGACCTGCCATTTTTTTACCTTTAAACACCTTGCCTGGATCTTGACATTGTCCAGTAGATCCATGGCTTCTATGACTAATCGATACCCCATGCGATGCCCTTAAACCACCAAAGTTATGACGTTTCATTGCTCCTGCAAAACCCTTACCAATTGAAATTCCCGACGCATCAATGTACTGACCGTCAACAAAGTGAGAGGCAGAAAGCTCTGATCCATTCTCGAGTAAGTTTTCCTCACTAACACGGAACTCAGATAATTTAACTTTTGGTTGAATATTATTTTTCTTAAAGTGGCCCTTCATTGGCTTTGATACATGCTTATCTTTCGCATCGACGACACCGAGCTGAACAGATGAGTAACCATCTCTACCTTCAGTTTTTGTTGAAACAACATGGCAATTATCCAAGTGAAGAACAGTTACAGGTATATGTATGCCGCTATCATCAAATAAACGACTCATACCAAGTTTTTTACAAATTAATCCAGTTCTCATCTTATCAACCTCAAGTCCTATAATTTAATCTCAACATCTACACCAGCCGCCAAATCTAACTTCATAAGGGCGTCAACAGTTTGAGGTGTAGGATCGATTATATCCATTAATCTTTTATGAGTTCTTATTTCAAATTGCTCTCTACTTTTCTTATCGATATGAGGCCCTTTAAGAACGGTAAATTTTTCTATGCGAGTTGGAAGAGGAATTGGACCGCGTACATCCGCTCCAGTTCTTTTAGCCGTATCAAGAATTTCTTTCGCAGACGTATCAAGCGTTCTATGATCGTATGCTTTTAGCCTAATTCTTATATTTTGTTCTTTCATTTCTCTACCTTTTTAATAAAAATTTACGCTAACTTAGCAATGACTTCATCGGAAACAGCTTTTGGAACTTCCTGATAATGATCAAACAACATGGTAAAAACAGCTCTACCTTGAGACATTGATCTCAATGTATTTACATAACCAAACATATTTGCAAGAGGGACCATAGAGTCAATAACAGTTGATGGACCACGTGTTTCTGTTCCAGATATCTGACCTCTTCTACTATTCAAGTCACCTATAATATCTCCGAGATGATCTTCTGGTGTTACAACTTCAACTTTCATTATTGGCTCAAGAAGTTTAATTCCAGCATCTCTACAAACCTCTCTGAATGCTGCTCTTGCAGCAATTTCAAAAGCCATAACACTAGAGTCCACGTCATGATATGCGCCATCAATAAGCCTTACACTAAAATCAATAATTGGAAATCCAGCGAGTGCGCCAGCGTCTTTAACACTAGCAATGCCTTTTTCAACACCGGGTATATATTCTTTTGGAATATTCCCGCCAACAATCTCACTTTTAAACTCGTACCCTTCACCAGGCTTATTTGGCGTAATAACAATCTTTAATCTAGCAAACTGACCTGCTCCGCCGCTTTGCTTCTTATGCGTATAATCAATTTCAGCCTCTCTAGAGAAAGTCTCACGATAAGCCACCTGAGGCGGTCCAACATTGGCCTCGACCTTAAATTCTCTTTTCATTCTGTCGACTAAAATATCAAGATGTAACTCACCCATCCCACTAATAACTGTTTGTCCAGACTCGTTGTCTGAGGATACCCTGAATGAAGGATCTTCTTTAGCTAAACGAGCCAATGCTAAGCCCATTTTTTCTTGGTCAGCTTTTGTTTTTGGTTCAACTGCTACTTCGATAACAGGCTCAGGAAATTCCATTCTTTCAAGAACAATTTGGTCTTCATTACCACATAGCGTATCGCCAGTTGTTGTATCCTTAAGGCCAACAAGCGCAACAATATCACCTGCACGCGCTTCTTTAATATCTTCTCGAGAATTAGAATGCATTTCTAGCATTCTTCCAATTCTTTCTTTTCTATTTTTAACGGTATTAATAAGAGTCTGTCCTGTCTCCAAAACACCAGAATAAATACGCGCAAATGTTAAATTACCCACAAATGGATCATTCATAACCTTAAATGCTAAAAGAGACAGGGGCTCTTCGTCAGATGAATCCCTTGTCATTTCTTCATCTGTATCTGGATGAACTCCCTTGATAGCATCAACATCTACAGGAGAAGGCATAAAATCAACAACTGCGTCAAGAAGAGGTTGAACACCTTTATTTTTAAAAGCAGTACCATTTAGAACTGGAACAAAAGATTGGTTTAAAACACCCGCACGGATACATCTTTTAATAGTATCAACATCAGGCTCGTTACCATCTAGATAGGCTTCCATAACCTCGTCATCCTGCTCAACAGCAGCATCTAATAATTCAGCTCTATACTTTTCAGCGTCTTGCTTTAAGTCATCTCTAATATCTCTGTATTCAAACTCAGCACCTAAGTTTTCTTCCTTCCAAACAACTTCTTTCATTAAAACTAAATCAACAAGGCCTTCATAATTACTTTCCGACCCTATTGGTAATTGAAGAACTAAGGGTGTAGATCCGAGCCTGTCTTTTATCATTTCAACACAACGATAAAAGTCCGCTCCAATTCTATCCATTTTATTCACAAAGCACATTCTAGGAACATCATACTTATTTGCTTGTCTCCAAACAGTTTCAGACTGAGGCTCAACTCCAGCAACAGAATCAAAAACAGCAACAGCTCCGTCAAGAACTCTCAACGATCTTTCCACTTCAATTGTAAAATCAACGTGCCCAGGTGTATCAATTATATTAATTCTTTTATCATTCCAGAAGCATGTTGTAGCAGCAGAAGTAATTGTTATACCTCGCTCTTGCTCTTGCTCCATCCAATCCATGGTGGCCGCACCATCATGAACTTCACCTATTTTATAACTCTTACCCGTGTAATATAAAATACGCTCAGTTGTCGTAGTTTTACCTGCATCAATATGGGCCATAATACCAATATTTCTATAATCAGATAATGCTGTTTTACGCGCCATAAATAAACCTTTAATAAACTACCAACGATAATGAGAGAAAGCCCTGTTGGCCTCAGCCATCTTGTGGGTGTCTTCTCGTTTTTTAACTGAATTACCTCTATTGTTTGAAGCATCTATTAGTTCAGAGGATAATTTTTCTCCCATTGTATCTTCACTTCTTGAGCGTGCAGCAGCAATTATCCATCTAATCGCCAAAGCTTTTCTTCTTTCAGATCTAACTTCCACTGGAACCTGATAAGTAGCTCCACCAACGCGCCTAGATCTAACCTCTACAGAAGGCATTACGTTATCAATTGCATCATGAAAAACTTTAATTGGATCAGTTTTTAGCTTACCTTCGATTTGATCAAAAGCTCCATAAACAATTCTTTCTGCGATAGACTTTTTACCATGAACCATGAGATTGTTCATAAACTTTGAAACAACTTCATCTCTGAATTTAGGATCAGGGAAAATTTCTCTTTTTTCTGCTTTATGTCTTCTGGACATTTTATTCCTCTATTTAAATTACTTAGGTCTTTTTGTGCCATACTTAGATCTTCTTTGTTTACGATCAGCTACACCCTGGGTATCTAGAACGCCCCTTAGAACATGATATCTTACCCCGGGTAAGTCTTTTACCCTTCCGCCTCTTATTAAAACAACAGAATGCTCTTGAAGGTTATGACCTTCACCTGGGATATAGCTAGTTACCTCAAAACCATTTGTTAGCCTTACTCTTGCCACTTTACGTAAGGCAGAGTTTGGTTTTTTTGGAGTTGTTGTGTAAACACGCGTACACACACCTCTTTTTTGAGGACATGCTTCCATGGCAGGAACTTTATTTCTTTTGGCTATATGAGCTCTTCCGCCCCTTTGAACCAATTGATTAATAGTAGGCATACTTGTTTTCCCAATATAAAATCACTCACCCAAAAGAATGAACAATTAATTTAAAAATTTTGCGAATGGCGCGGCAGCGTTTAGGAAAATCCTACGACCTGTCATAAGCGTTGTCTTAGTAACTTTGTATTCGTTATCAGTCAAGAAAAAACAGTATTTTTTTATAATATTCTATACTGTTTGCACCTCTTCTAGTTTGGCATCTTTTATTTTCTCTTTCATTAAAGCTTCATCTCTTACTGCAGCATCATTTTCTAGCCGACGAATAGAGGCTCCAGTTCCAGCAGGAATAAGTCTTCCAACTATAACATTCTCTTTTAAGCCAACAAGATGATCGGATTTTCTGTAAACTGCGGCATCTGTTAGAACCCTAGTGGTTTCTTGGAAGGATGCAGCTGAAATAAACGATCTAGTCTGAAGAGACGCTTTCGTAATACCAAGAAGAATTGGTTTAATTTCCATTGGTTTTTGTTTTTTAGCAATTAATTTTTCATTTATTTCTTCAGCCTCTAACTTGTCGAGTTGTTCTCCAGCGATAAATGCACTGTCACCGGGATTCGTGATTTCGATTTTTTGAAGCATTTGCCTTGTAATAACCTCAATGTGCTTGTCATTAATTGTAACGCCTTGAAGACGATAAACACTCTGAATTTCGTTAACTAGATAACTAGCAAGAGCTTCTAAGCCTAAAATAGATAAAATATCATGAGGCGCAGGATTACCATCAATTAGGTATTCGCCTTTTTCAATTGTATCACCGTCTTGGACCGAAATATGCTTACCTTTTGCGATAAGGTAGCTAGCCTCTTCCTCAGATTCATCTGAAGGATGTATAATAATTTTCTTTTTATTTTTATAATCCCTAGCAAATTCAACCCTACCGGTTACTTCAGCAATTATCGCATGATCTTTTGGTTTTCTTGCCTCAAAGAGCTCCGCAACTCTTGGAAGTCCACCTGTAATGTCTTTTGTTTTTGCGCCTTCAGTTGGTATTCTAGCTATTACATCGCCAGCACCTACTTTTGTTCCATCGCTTGATGAAATAATAGCATGAACAGACATTAGGTATCTCGCCTCTCTATTGCCTTCAAAAGTAACGACTTCGCCATCCTCTCCCTTAATGACCATAGAAGGTTTAAAATCAGCATTTTTAGCAGAGTTTTTCCAATCAATTACAACTTTTTGACTAATTCCTGTAGACTCATCGGAAACCTCACCGATACTAATTCCATCAATTAAGTCTTCAAATGCCACAACGCCAGCAGCTTCAGTAATAATTGGAATCGTATAAGGGTCCCACTGAGCCAATCTTTGATTCTTCTTAACGGAATCGCCATCATTTAACAATAATTGAGATCCGTAGGGAAGTTTATGACTTGCTCTTTCAGTACCATTCTCATCAATGACATTGATTGTTGTTGTTCTTCCAATAACAATAGTACGTCCGTCAGAATCTTTTAAGGTATTAAGATTTTCTATTTTAACAGAGCCGTCACTATTAGATTCAACATAAGAATTATCAACAACTTGAGCCGTTCCACCAATATGGAAGGTTCTCATGGTTAACTGTGTTCCAGGCTCTCCAATTGATTGTGCAGCAATAACACCAACAGCCTCGCCAATATTAACAGGTGTTCCTCTAGCCAGGTCACGACCATAGCAAGTTGCACAAGCGCCACGTTTCGTTTCGCATGTTAGAACTGACCTCAGTTGAACTGAGACTAAATTAGCTTTTTCCAAAAGAGGAATTTGATGCTCAGCAATAATGTCACCTTTTTTTGCTATAACCTCACTTGTCCCCGGATCAATTATGTCCTCGCATGGAACTCTTCCTAATAATCTCTGAAAAAGAGAAACTATCTCCTCACCGGAATCGATCACCGCTGTCATAGTAATTCCTTTGTCAGTCTTACAATCAACCTCTGTAATAATACAATCCTGAGCCACATCAACTAACCTTCGGGTCAAATAACCAGAATTTGCTGTTTTTAATGCAGTATCAGCCAGGCCTTTACGTGCTCCATGGGTGGAATTAAAGTATTCAAGAACATTCAGTCCTTCTTTAAAGTTAGATATAATTGGCGTTTCAATAATTTCACCAGAAGGCTTCGCCATTAACCCACGCATACCTGCTAATTGTTTCATTTGCGCAGCAGATCCTCTAGCTCCAGAATGAGCCATCATATAAATCGAATTAACATCGTTCTCTCGATTACTTTCTTTGTTTATCGATGTAGTTGAAATCTTTTCCATCATTTTAGTTTCTACTCTATCGGTGCATTTCGCCCATGCATCAACAACTTTATTATATTTTTCACCTCTTGTAATAAATCCATCAATATACTGTTGTTCAAACTCAGTTGCTAAAGAATGAGTTTCCTCAATCATACTTTCTTTTTCTTCTGGAATAATCATATCGTCTTTGCCAAAAGAGATACCCGCCTTAAAGGCGTTCTCAAAACCAAGCTTCATTATATGATCACAAAAAATAACCGTATCCTTTTGACCGCAATGCCTATAAACATCATCGATAATTCTTGATATTTCTTTTTTAGTAAGAAGTTTGTTAATTATCTCAAACTTAATACTATCATTTTCAGGTAATTCCTTTGAAATTATAACTCTTCCCGGAGTAGTTTCAATAATTTTTCTTTCATCTCCATTCTCAGAAATTCTAAAATTGATCTTTGAGTGCAATGTAATCGAGCCCTCTTCAAGAGCAAAATTTAGCTCATAAATGCTATCAAAAGATTTTCCTTCACCAGGTTCGCCTTGTTTCATCTGAGACATATAATATAAGCCAAGAACTATATCTTGACTTGGTACAATAATTGGTTCGCCACTAGCTGGATGCAAGATATTGTTAGTAGACATCATTAAAACTCTAGCTTCAAGCTGCGCCTCTAAAGACAGAGGAACATGAACCGCCATTTGATCTCCATCAAAGTCAGCATTAAAAGCAGCACAAACTAACGGATGCAATTGAATGGCTTTACCCTCTATCAACACTGGTTCAAAAGCCTGTATACCAAGCCTATGAAGGGTTGGAGCTCTATTTAGTAATACAGGATGCTCCCTGATGACCTCTTCAAGTATATCCCAAACCTCTGGAGTTTGTTTTTCAACCATTCTACGCGACTGTTTGACAGTCGAAGAAAATCCTAAAGATTCAAGCTTTGAGTATATAAAAGGCTTAAATAATTCTAAAGCTAATTTTTTAGGTAACCCACATTGATGAAGCATGAGCTCAGGTCCCACAACAATCACAGAACGACCAGAATAATCAACTCGTTTACCAAGTAAATTTTGCCTAAATCT
>Ga0114994_10004546_pt1 | contig 10083 bp, 8 predicted proteins | sample ArcticOcean_MG_C_9_FD_87043 | JGI IMG/M metagenome (GOLD analysis project Ga0114994, IMG submission 87043) | Marine microbial communities from western Arctic Ocean - ArcticOcean_MG_CB2_152 | ecosystem: Environmental > Aquatic > Marine > Oceanic | place: Arctic Ocean: Canada Basin | collected... | reverse complement strand
TGTGTCTCTAAATTTTAAGGTCACGATTTTAATTAAAGATTAAAGAACAAATGACTAAAGGTCGGTTCGATGACCTGTATTCTTGAATAAGAAATAAAGGGCAAAATGATGAAATTTATGGAGCTTAATACGCAATTGTTGATCAGTGAGAGAGAAATAAGGCTCAAGTTTATATTGCAGAGAGCGAAATTGTTGATTTTCTTTAGACAAATGAAAAAGTAGACGCTTTTATCTCACATATTGTCTTAGAAAGCCCTAGCCCAAATGCGGCCATTACGATGGCCGGAATAAAGGCCAATCTGTTTTGGTTACACGTTTGGGGGATGTCTCGTTAGGACATTTATCCACGACGCTTTCGATGACGAGGATGTTGGGTGTTGTTTGACTAATGAGAATTCTTCTCAATGCAGCAGTTAAGCGCCTCCTTTATGTTACACAAAAATTGCGCCATTAGGATAAGTACGTCGTTTGGATTTAATTAGGCAGTGCTCTTAGCGGGGGTGAATGCCGACGTATCATTCATTATTGATGCCTTCAGTTGGCCAAAAAGAGGTCTTATTCACCTAAATATGTAATAAATATGTCTCTAATCGAGGCCTTGTTTAAATTTTTTTAACAACGGGTCCAAATTTGGTCAAATTTGTTAGCGACTTGCGACATTGACCGCCATACCGCCCGAAAAACATTCGGGTGTACATAAAATTCGTGGATTTTTACCGACATGGCGTACTACGTCCTTAAGGGCATCCTCTATGGTCGGTAATGTTTTATAGCCCATACCTCGGGCATATCCCGGGCTCTGGGCTCCCACCAGATAGACTTCTGAACACCATTTGAACGGAACACTTCCACCCGAAGTCATCGACATGGCGTGAAATGGATGATAGGTGTAGTTGTTAGAATAACTATAGCAATATTCGTTGTTGGTTGAAATCAGCGCGGCCTCTTTAGACGCCAGAAAATCTTGCGCTGTATCGTAGTTTTGCAAAGCGTGATAGGTATCTTCATAGGATGGAAACCAATCGGAATTAAACCAGCCATCACACCACGCCAGCGCAATAATTGCAGCCCCCGGACGCAATGCCTTGAAGCAGCGGGAGTATTGCACGCCTATCCCCAAGCTCATGAGAATAGGATTAGTGCCCATACCTGGGCCATAATGAAAATCACGCGGCAAACCGATTATCAGAACGTCCGCTGGCTCATTCAAGTCGTTCAAAATGATGTTGGAACGTTTGTCGGCCAGTGGCCAAGTTGCTTTTTCGACGGCTTCCGTTCTGCCTGCTTTTACGTCCAGAATTTCTCCTTTTTGACCCAATACGGCATCAATCGTAAAAAATGTCTTTTCTGTGCGCTCGACAATCGCTTCGCCAATTGATTTGAATTGGCTGCGCATATGAGACTTAGCACCGCCGCCCAACCAGTCCTCGCGATGCATTGTTTTTGGTGTATGATGACTGGCAATAGAGGCTTGACCGGCAAGCCCAGTAACCATCATTTTATATCCACCGGAATACCCACCATAAGGATTAGCTGCACAGTGGCCGACTAAAATTGGAATATCGGCGTTCGCAACCAGCCGGTTCGTCTGAACCGAATTTCCCATTTTGTCCTCTCCGAGATCTAGCAGGTCGGGACCTTCCGCATCGTGATTGACGAGCCTATCCGGCCAGAAACGATCTACAATCTCGTGTCCGAGATACCACAACCATTCTTCATAAGTATTGCGTCGGTGCAAACCCTGGGCGCAGACCAGTGAAATATCTTCTAGGCGACAACCGCCAGCCAACAAGTCCTCAATAATCATCGGTATGCAAATCCGGCGGTGGGCTTCGCGGTGAGCACCGCCCTTGACCCTGTCAGGAAAGGCAATAACGGCAGTTTTCCCGGGTCCTGCCAACTCACGTAAAGTTGGCATTTCAAGTGGCGTGTCCAATGCTGAGCGGGTTGTTGCTACTGGGTCCACAAGGGGCGGATCCGTATAGGTTTCGCCATATTGTACGATAACCGAAGAATCGGGTAAATCGACGGACATTTTAGATAAACCGTAGTCGAGCTGAACCGTTTTCATATCCGCTTTTCCTTATGTTTTATTGTAATTCCGCAAAAATTTTTACGATTGCTGAGCTATCTTGCTTACCCAGCCCTTCGGCCTGCGCTAATTCGTTGAGGTTCTGCCCGGCCTGACTAATGGGCAGTTTCATTCCATTTTTCCGCGCCATCAAAATGCCCAAACCGACGTCTTTTTGTAGGTTATCAATGGAAAAGATGGTCGAATAATCATCATTAACAATTTTTGGGCCTAGTTCCTGAAATAACTTACTCACTGTTCCGGCACCACTGGTAGAAATCGTTTCAAAAAATTGCTTCGGATCAATGCCAACCTGTTTACATAAGGCAAATACTTCGCTGGTTATTGAATTTATTGCACCAAACATCAGATTATTCAGCAATTTAATGGCATTGCCTTGCCCGGAAGGGCCAACATGAATGATCTTCGCCGCGAACGTTTTTAAGACGGGTTCGGCCATCGCTATGTATTTGGCATCTCCACCCGTCGGCAGTGTCCAATTGCCGCAGGCGACAGGTCGCCCAAGAACCGGACAATCGAGATATCCAACGCCCACATCTTCAGCTGCTTTGGCATTTGATTGCGATGTTTGAGGATCGACGGTGCTGGTATCGATAATTACAGAGCCTTTCGTCGTGCCTGATAACAAACAGTCGTCCCCCTCCTGAACAACGCTCGTTACATGTTCGGGTTTGGGTAAGGAAATCAGGATAATAGGGGCTTTTCGGGCAACTTCGGAAGGGGTGGTGGACGCAGTACAACCTTCCGTTTCAGCACGGGCCAGTGCATCTGCACTAATATCGTAAACAAGGACCGAATAACCGTTGCTAATTAGTCGGGGCGCTATAGCGGCCCCCATCACTCCAAAACCGACCAGCCCGATATTCATATTCATTAAAACGTCACCTAATTAATCTACTTGTGATTTACAAATTTTCAATCAGTTAATAAAATGATAAGGAATTATTAGGTATTACGAAAATGACATTTAATGGAGTGTAAATAACAAATTGGAATATGGATTTTTTTTAACATAAAAATCCCAGAGTCTATCGATTGATTTGCCTAATGGTTGGGACATTGGCCCTACTAATAAGGATAAGGTAATATTTTAAAAGCCTTGGACATCCAATTCTTCTTTGATACATGTAAGGAGTTGATCAATGACTTCACTGCGCTCGTCGTCCTTGTTTAACAGGGCACCATACGTCAGCAACACTTCAGGTTCCCATTTTAGGACCCTGATTCTCGTATCTTGGAACGCCGAAGGAGTAAACGGGTCACAGATGGCTATACCAAATCCTTCGGCCGCAAACCGGCAACACGTCATTATCGAAGACGCTTCAATATCAATGTTGAAAAATGTCTCCCTTGATGCAAATGCCAGATCAATCTGAGTTCTAAGCGGCTGGCGACCTGGTAATATGAGACGTTCTTCAACAAGATCAGCGGGTGAAATGGCATTTTTGCTGGCCAACCTATGATCCTTGTGAACTATCGCAACGGCGGGCGTAGTAATAAAAGCATGGGTCGAGATGAGTGGGTTTCCCACAGGTAGCAAAGCCAAGCCAAAATCGGCCTGGCGACTGACGACCCACTCCTCGATATCTAAACGATGGCGCGAATCCAGCGAAAATCTCACGTTCGGGTTCTTAGATTTGAAACGTTTCAAGGCTCCTGCCAGAAATTGACTGTTGATGAGAGGCTCTGTTCCGGCAATGCGCAATCTCGCACTTGAATGATCCGTGATCTCTCGGGCAATATTAGCGATATTATCGATACCGGATAAAGTGCCCTCAATTGATTTATAGAACTTAACGCCCGCGTGGGTTGGTTTCATCGGCCCGCCTCGCCGCCGAATAAATAATCGCATACCGATAGCTTCTTCTAAGGCCGCCAAGTGTTTACTAACTGCTGGCTGTGTGGTGTTCAATCGACCTGCTGCACCGGTGACACTGCCAGAGTTCATGATCGCCTGATAGGCGCGAAGTTGTCTTAATTTAATTCTATTTGACAAATTCTATTCCTATAACTTGTGCATATTCGAACACATGCAAATATTCCATTTTGTTATTATTAATGCACTAAACGTCATTTTCGTTATAATAATAACCCACATATCATTTGGTCAATAAATTATTAAACACAATGTGACCGAGTAATTGGGGGAGAGACCAATAACTATACTTGCCATCATCGTTCGATTTTTTACTGTGATCAATCGGATCATCCTCGAAGTGTGCCGCTACACTGCGATTTCGTTAACAATCGGGATCGCTGTGATTGTCGCGGCTGGCGTATTTTGGCGCTATGTGTTGAATGATTCTCTGACTTGGTCAGAAGAATTGGCCAAATTTTTTATGGTCTGGCTAGTTTTTGTCGGCGCACCGATAGCCCTACGGGTAGGAGACCATGTTGCTATTCATATTTTCCCCGACGCTCTGCCGTCTCGCCTGCGTTCCATCCTCATGGTTTTTATATCGCTTCTTATAGTCTGGTTTTGCTACATTCTGACAATTGAAAGTTCCGCCTTCGCGTGGAATGCGCGAACCCAGGTTTTGATTGCCATCGGTGATTTCTCGATGCTCTGGATTTTCGCCTCAATTCCCTTTGGGGCGATCGCTATGCTTATGGTCTCTTCACAACAAACGCTTGAGCATTTACAAAATGCACTTCACCCAGGATCTGCCAAAATTGATCCTTTTCAAGAAAAGTACGGCGCCATTCTTCGGGATATAGGATAATATAGATGATTCCAGCCAGTTTTATTTGGGCTTTATTTCTGATGATTGCTGTCGGTGTCCCGATTGTGTTTGCGTTGGGTATTGCACCGATGGGAGCGTTTATTCTTGCGGGCAAAGAACCCTTCTTAAAAATAATTGCACAACGGCTTTATACTGGAATTAATCAATTCCCTTTGTTGGCAATCCCACTGTTTATTCTTGCTGGTGAAATTATGAATACGGGTGGTATTACACTGCGACTGGTCAATTTCGCCAATGCATTGGTAGGACATTTAAGAGGCGGTCTGGCTCACGTAAATATCGTCTCGTCGATCTTTTTTGCAGGTCTTAGCGGGTCTGCCGTTGCGGATACATCTGCGCTGGGATCCATGCTCATTCCTGCCATGGAAAAACAGGGTTATACGCGTAGATTTGCCGCAGCCGTTACCGCAGCGTCGTCGGTGATTGGCCCGATCATCCCCCCCAGCATTATCATGGTTGTCTATGCCTATATCATGCAAGTTTCGGTCGCTGCCTTGTTTTTAGCTGGCGTGGTTCCAGGGGTGTTAACTGGGATGGGTTTGATGTTCGTAGTCTCAATTATCGCAAAAAAGCGTAATTACCCTAAAGCAGATAAACGGGCAACCTTGCGCGAAGTTGGAAAAGCAGGCTTCGACGCTGCACTTCCACTAATGACACCAATCATCATTATGGGGGGTATCCTTTCCGGTGTTTTTACGCCTACAGAAGCAGCGGGGGCGGCCGTCGCTTACGCATTGATCCTGAGCACTTTCATTATGAAAACCATTGATCGGGAACGGTTTGTGAAACTGCTGTTAAGAACTGCTGTCGCCTCATCCGTGATCCTTCTGGCTGTTGGTACGGCTAGTGTATTTGGTTGGGTCGCAACAATTTCGGGCATTCCAACTAAATTGACGACACTGGTCTTTTCGCTCACAGATAATCCATACCTGTTGCTCTTGATGATCAATATAATGTTGCTAATCGTCGGCATGTTCCTGGATGCCGGACCGGCTATTTTGATTTTGGGTCCCATATTGGGGCCTGTAATGACTGCTATTGGGATCGAGCCGCTGCATTTTGCAATCGTCATGTGTGTGAACTTGACTATTGGTCTGGCAACACCACCGATGGGGTTGATTCTATTCGTCGCATCGACCGTTAGCAGGGAACGGGTTGAGCATATTGCACGCGAAATGCTGCCTTTTTATATTGTCCATATTTTGATCATTTTGTTAATTACTTATATTCCGGCCTTATCTTTGTCGGTGCCCCGATGGTTGGGGTACCTCCAATAAGGCCGGTTTATCCGTCCAGTATGGTTTTTACTGGGCTTAACCAACTGGCCGTAAGGCCATCTAAGGGAGGAAGTCTATGTTGCGAAGTATAAAAAATATAGCTGCGTTAGCTGCAGGAGCACTGGTTGCTATTGCACTATCCGGTACGGCAAATGCCAAGGAGTGGGTTCTTAAATACGGCCACGTTGGTCCCGTCACTTCAGATGATCAAATTCCAGGTGAGTTCCTTAAATCCTTTTTGGAATCACGTTCACAAGGCCAGATCAAAGTTGAAATCTATCCGGCTGCCCAACTTGGTAATTTCCGTGAAATGATCGAGCAGGTTCAGCTGAACGCACTTGAGCTGACACATACGACCGTTGGCGGCATGGCTAGCTTCGTGCCGGAGCTTCAGGTTACTGATATTCCATACATGATGCGCGATGACCTGGTTGCTGAAAAAATCGCAGCAAGTCCACTGATGGACAAAATTCGCGACGAAGTGCTGAAAAAGACCAAAAACGTACGTCTGGTCGCCGTAGGTAACACGGGTCGCTGGCGCAGTTTTTTCACGACAAAAAAGTTGGTCAAGACTGCTGCTGACATGAAGGGTATCAAGATGCGGACGATCAATTCGCCCTTGCAGATTGAGTTCGTTCGCTTTCTTGGCGGCAACCCAACTCCAGTTGCCTGGAGTGAAGTTTATACGTCTCTTCAAACAGGTGTCATTGAAGGTACCAAAAATGCAGCGACGGATATTATCCCGACTAACATGCATGAAGTTGTAAAGAACGTGACGCTCGACGAGCACGCCTATCTGTTTGGTTTTTGGTGGATGAGTGATAAGTGGCTGCAGTCTTTGCCTCCGCATTTGCAAGACCTGGTTATCGATGGCATTCAGCAAGCTTCAATCATCCAGACCAACTGGAACAAAGAATATGACTCACGCAGTCTGGCTGAATTTCAGAAATCTGGAGGTACTGTCTATGTCCCGACAGCTGAAGAAAAAGCAACGTTCCTTCCTGCTCGTGATGAGATGAAAAAATGGTTCTCTAAAAAATATGGTGATGAATGGCTGAATGCTTTTGAAAAAGCTGTTGCCGATGCTGAAGCTGCAATCGACGCAGACCGTAATCGGACAATTGGTCGCTAGTTAGCCTACTTTGTAAAGTCAGCAACTGGTCAGGATTGACCAGTTGCTGACTTCTTTTTTACATGTGAGTTTTAATATGGCTGCAGAATTTGAAAATAAATTAATTGTGGTAACCGGGGCCGCCGGTGGGATTGGCCAGGAATGCGTGAGCCTGTTTCTAGAGGCAGGTGCCGAGCTTTTATTAATCGATCCGAACGCCGATGCCCTGAAGCAATTTCAAAAAAGTCTGAACGCCGGAGACCGAGTAAAAATTCATGTCTCCAAAATTGCTTCACCTGAAGCCTGTGCGAAGGCATTGGATGGGCGACCGGGTCCCATTTATGGATTTGTTCATTTAGCTGGAACTTTTGTTGCCGACGACCTGACACCTGATAATCGCACAGATGTTTACGATCCGGTAATCGCGTCCAATTTAACCAACGCCTATGACATGGCGATTGCTTGTATTCCTCGCTTCGATCCCGATCAATTGTGCCGAATTGTTCTGACCAGTTCTTTGGCTTTCCGTCGCGGTGCAAGCGACCACACAGCATACTCCGCCGCCAAAGGAGGAATTGCCGGGCTAGCGCGTTCCTTGTCGCGCCGCCTGGCACCCCATGTTCTGGTTAATGCACTTGCCCCTGGGCTAATCGATACGGCAATGCCAAAGGAATTTATTGCGGAAAACCATGACCGGCTATTAGCCGGAATACCGCTGGGCCGGTTTGGCCATGCCCGTGAAGTTGCAACGGTCATCGAATTTTTATGCAGTGATGGCGCCAGCTATATGACCGGCCAAATGCTCAACGTTGATGGCGGGATCGTCGCGGGCTAATTGCTTTCATTGACTGCTTCTTCCCGGCCGTAATTGTCAACAAAGTTACAAGAAGCGCATTAGTGCAGCGCCAAGGAAAAGTGTTATGGATGAAAAATTTGACTACATCGTTGTCGGCGCGGGATCGGCAGGTTGCCCCGTCGCAAACCGTTTATCTAATGATCCGAAAAATAGAGTGTTGTTACTGGAGGCTGGACCTAAGGACCGCAATATCTGGATCCATATACCAATCGGATATTACCGAACCATGACGTCACCCTTGTCGTGGGGATACAATACCGAACCCGATGAAGGCATCGCCGGACGAAGCATGCTTTGGCCGCGTGGCAAAGTACTGGGGGGCTCCAGCGCTATCAACGGCCTGGTCTATATCAGAGGTCAAAAAGAGGACTACGACCATTGGCGACAGTTCGGTAATGAAGGTTGGGGTTATGACGATGTCCTCCCGTTCTTTAAAAAAGCAGAAAACCAGGAGCGTGGCGGTGGCGACTATCACGGCAGCGGTGGTCCGTTACAAGTATCCGACATCCGTGATCCGCGAGAAATTTGCGATGCCTTTATCGAGGCCGCCGTTGAAACAGGTATTCCCAGAAATAAAGACTTTAACGGCGCGGAACAAGAAGGCGTAGGCAATTTTCAAACGACCAGCCAAAACGGTCGACGCTGTTCATCAGCTGTAGGTTATCTGAAACCCATCCTCAAACGTCCAAATTTGCGCATCGAAACTGATGCCATGGTGACTAAAATTTTATTCGAAGGTACCAAGGCCACCGGTATAGCCTACCGTCAACATGGAACGGATAAGCAAGCGATGGTTAAGGGAGAGATCATTCTGTCGGGCGGTGCCATCAATTCGCCACAGCTTTTGCAATTATCTGGAGTTGGCCCGGCAGAACGGCTAAGCGCGCTTGGGATCGACGTGGTAATGGATAACCCCGGCGTCGGCGCCGACTTGCAAGACCACTATCAGGCCAGAATGGTCTTGGAATTAAACAAAACCATCTCCGTCAATGATGATGTCAACAATTTACTCAGACTTGCCTGGACCGGTCTGCGTTATCTCCTGTTCCGACGGGGCCCTATGACCTTTAGTGCCGGGCACGTGGGCGCATTCACCAAGGTTCTGCCTGAATCAGCAACTCCGGATGCGCAAATACACTTCATTCCTTTCAGCGCTACGAAACTTGGCGGCAATCTGCACCCATTTTCGGGTGTGACAGCATCGGTCTGTCAACTGAGACCGGAAAGCCGGGGTGAAGTGATGATCACATCCAGTGACCCCAACCAGCACCCGAAAATCGTGCCTAATTATCTGTCCACCGATTATGACCGACGACTGATGGTGGAGGGGCTTAAAATGGTGCGCGGTGTCACCAAGGCATCGCCCTTTGCAAAATATGTCGCCAAAGAACACGAGCCTGGCGACGATTGCGTGTCTGATGATGATTTGTTGGCTTACGCGAAAGAAAAGGGTAACACCATTTTTCATCCGACATCGACCTGCCGTATGGGCAATGATCCACGTGCTGTGGTCGACGCGCGATTAAGGGTCCGTGGTATTCAAGGCCTGCGCGTCGCTGATTGTTCAATCATGCCAAGTGTCATCTCTGGCAATACCAACGCACCCGCAATTATGATTGGCGAAAAGTGCGCGCATATGGTTCTAGAAGATAATGTATACAATTAAATTTTTGCTTAGATGAACCCATAAATAAAGGGGAATGCAAACGCATCACTATTTTTAGCTTGATTTGCTGATAGCTGTCAGCAAATGGGGCAACAGCTACGTATTGAAATTGCGACGTTTGATAAAGAAGTGGTGCGTTATCAGATGTTTAAGTTGCTGATCTGTTAGCGTTTTTGGGCGCATTAACGGACCCTAAAAGCCTAAAAGGTTGACGCGGTGTTCCTGCTGAAGTCCCCGGCGGCTTAAGCATTGGTTAGGGGATAATGGATATGACATCAAATATTTTAAGTGTTGGCGTGGCGGTTATCGATTTCGTTATGAACGTCGATGAAATGCC
>Ga0114994_10004544_pt1 | contig 10088 bp, 7 predicted proteins | sample ArcticOcean_MG_C_9_FD_87043 | JGI IMG/M metagenome (GOLD analysis project Ga0114994, IMG submission 87043) | Marine microbial communities from western Arctic Ocean - ArcticOcean_MG_CB2_152 | ecosystem: Environmental > Aquatic > Marine > Oceanic | place: Arctic Ocean: Canada Basin | collected... | reverse complement strand
AGTGCAGCAGCTTTTTCTGTATGCCTTCCCAGCTACCACGGCGGGCTTGCGCGTGTGTTCGGGGGCTGTTTTGAAGCTCAGGGAGGCTCAAACGGCGTATCGCGCTCCTGGATCACTGCACCGAGTTTAAACGAGATCCCCGGCGGCGCGCCACTGATATACGATGGTACATATGTGTACAATTGCGTGATGGGCTGCTGAAGTCGTTTTTGAGGCGCGAAAGTCGCGTTTTTGGCGACGCACACGCCATTACAGTAAAATCGTCCTATGCGAAAGTCACTCGTTTCATGACCATTTAGTAGCATAGGGGGTTCTCCGTATGCTGGCACTGAGGCTGCAGGGGCCCCTCCACTGGTAACTTGCGTCCGAGTCTCTGAATCGTCGCAGCAAAGAGGAGGATTAGAGCGAGGCCAGGCAGGCGCTACTCAGCGAGTCGGTACTCCAGCAAGCTGGAGTATATCATGAATATTCAAAGTTTACGTACGCAGTATCATCATGATACATGCATTCTTAACTATTCTTACCTCTAGTTTTTAACGCTGCTTTGGATTTCGATGTGAGGAAATGACAACGCCCGAAAAAAATCAAAAGGCTCAGGCTAGCAATGAGCATCCTGCAGAGTTGCCAAGCTCAGAAAACGAGAAAGCCACCCTCGATCTTGAAAATCAATACGAGCACAAGCTAGCTCTCGAGTTGGAACGCTTTGACGATCTGTCTGAAGAAATAGAGTCCATTCAACAGAGATGCGAAAGCTTATTGCAAGCCCAAACAATAGAACACGAGGATGCGATTCGAGTTGCAGAAGGGCGCACGAAACGCGTCGAAAAGGAGCTGCGCCAACAAATAGAGCGACTGTACAAAGATGCAAAGCACAACGAACAGATGTTCCGAGAGGTAAATAGAGAATTTTGATAGGGTAGGTTCTGACCAGAAGCAATACGGTAGGTTCTTGACCAGCAAGAGCACGAGTACGAGACAGAGCTTCAACAACTTATGGCTGCTGCTCAAGCAGAGTTGGCTATCGAACGTGAATGTACAGCTGAAGCTAGGGGCCTAATTCAGGCTCGAAATACCAAAATTTCGCGACTTGATAAGCGTTTGAATGCGCTCAAAACTGCCAGCCACGCTCGAACTGTCCTCTTGACAGCCGAAAAAGTTCGCAATGCGAAACTTGAAGCCACCCTACGACATTTTAAGCGCCACATGGAAGAACGCGAGTCTACGCTTGAAGACAAAGAACTTTCCATTTTTAATCTTCGGCGAAAAAATGTAACTTTGGATAATTTCCGGTTCGTGCTGGACCATCGAGTACAACAACTCGTAGAGGAACGAGGTCCTATCACTCGACATGTCGAGGGTCTAGAAACTCATATCACCGCAATGTATGATGAACTAGAAGCAGACTATTATGAGAAGAAGAAGAAGAGGCAACTGCTAAATTCCAAGGACTCAAAAATAATGTCTTTGGGACAGGGGACTGCAACCTTACGAGGTTTACTTCGGGAGAGAGATGCCTATATTGCTTCCTTTAAGCGCATGTTGTCCACGCTGGTTGAGTTTACGACACCGAAGGACTTGGAAGGCGCAGTCAAAAATGCATATTTCAAGTATATAAGAGACGAAGAATCACAAGATCGATTGAAAGCGGTCAAACCATATTTGAGTGGCCAAGAATATGAATGTGGTAATTCCTTTGAAGAGCATCAAGGATTCAGACAAGCCCATGCTCGTGGCCTGAGTAATGCACTAGTTGAAGCACATTCACAGCGAATCCGTGCTCAGAAAGCCACAGAGAACTCAAAGCATCGTCTTTGCGTTGAAAGGGACAATGCACAGCGGCTACAGAGGGCCAGACTTGGTACGTCCTTGTTCACATTTTTCTTGCACCAACCCTCGATTAGGCGAAAACTCACTCTTAATTGCCGAATGCAATTTGCGAAGAGGCGAAAGTTTGTCACTTGCACGAGATGTCAATCATTTGCGACAAGTTGTGAAGGACCACGGCGAAAAAAAGCGTCGCGAGGGACCTCAGTCGCAGAGAATTGCGCAATATCATGTCCCTCGTACACATGGCAAAAGTCAAATTACGTTCGGCCCGAGTCCAGCGCTTTATGCAGCTGATTTACCATTGGAATCATCTGAAAGTAAGGGACTTCCAAAACGCGAGTCAGATAGAGACCTAAAAGCGCCTATTTGGCCACAGACTCTAAAAAGACTTTATCGAGGCTCTACGAGGGCACTAAGTCTCTTGTCTGACCGCGATGCCCAAATCATTCAAGTGAGTCATCCTTTCTTTACACGCCTTGTAACTCAAACGCTATAGATGGAATCTGCACATGATGCAAACACGAGATTAATAGAAACTCAAAAAATGGAAATCAGGCGGCTTCGTGAAACGGTTGCAAAAGGAGCATAGTCTAGGGGAGTCTAGGGATGACCAAAGGATGCTGAGCTCATCTTAGCCCATCAGTCACCGGGCAATTTTGTCGGAGCTTATCTGGATGGTCTGCGTGATCCCATTTCACTTCAGTTGCAACACGCGCATTCTGAACTCGTTTCCTCTAGAGCCCCCTAGTCGCGCAGCTCACGCCGAGTCGATCTTAAATCGAGCTCAAACGTCGCTGGATCCAAGACTCCTGGCACTGTATAGGAGGGAAGGGGCAGCCTGAGGCCATGGCGCCCCTGCTTTAGCCTCGAAACGGGTTGCGTGAAATCAGCCCGTGGAGGCGAAACACGAGACGGTGGAATTGACGACGGGGACGACGCATTTTTTACCATGTGCTAGAGGAGCACGTGTGTGTGTACTATGGCACATGATTCATAAATAAAGCCGGGTTTTCCTGAGCGGGGTCCGTATTAGTGGGGCTAGTCACAATAAGTAGTCACACACACACTGCGTGCTCCCAGCCCCTAAGGTGGTGTCCGGGTAAGGGGGGCCCGGGTCTCACCTAACCAATTACCTAGTAACCCCAAATTTGCTGTATCTCTATAACTAGGCGTCTTGGCCGCGGGCAATTTGAGCCCAAGGGGGGCTCCTTACCCATCTAGCACGTGACCGAAATAGGTGAGCGAAACGGTTTTTGGTCTGGCAATTTTAGTGGCCCGCGAACGTCGCGCCAGTGGCGTTTCGTGCCAGTGCCGCGTCGCGCAATGTTTTTGGCACTTCACCGAGCTCAAAGGCCGCGTTTGCGCATGCAACCACGCCATAGGTACCCGGGGGCCCTTCGGAGACCAAAATACTAGCGTAGGACCGAGTTTCTGTTTTCCAGTCCCAGGATCCTGATATACCCGCACGTTAGGCCCAAAATGGGCACCTTCGCGACCGCGTCTCGACGCGAAAGTGGCCCCTCCCCCCCAGCCCGGTCCCAGGACGCGTAACAGACCCCCACGGGACTCCGAAACCGAAATTTCCGGTGGGAAAGTGGCCGGGAACCCGATTATCAAATTTAGCGTCTCAAATTTGGTCAGCCGCCCCTTGCCCCCGCCCCCCGATCAAGTTCGTCTTAAAAATCCTATCCGGGCATAGGGCATTGTCGGTGTTTCAATATGCTGAGAATTCTTTCGCGTGACCCCTTAATTTTGTGTGCAGCTCGAACAAAACATCATATCCCACCAAAAGGGAAACAGGAGGTTCTTCAAGTTCAAGTTGTTGGCGTCAGCTTCGCACACCGCAAGCCTTTTCGCTAGTGTGTGGCGAGTACTTCGCTTGATTAATTTGTTTGGCAGTTTGTGCATAGAACATGCCAGTGGGGGAGATAGCGACTACTGTAATGAATCTAGTAGCGGCCCTTGCCACCACTAGGGCGACCGTAGCGGCTGCCGCCACCGTAACTACCACCTATTCCACACTGTTGTTGGAGGGCTGGAGGCACAGGCTGGCCAGCATCAGTAAGAATTTTGCAGAGGCCCGTAGCCCACTTGCCGGACTTCATTGTGAAGAAGGAAAGAGCAGTGCCCTTGTTGCCTGCGCGGCCACAGCGGCCAATGCGGTGAACATAGTCCTCAAGGGTAGAAGGAAAGTCGTAATTGACGACCAGCTTGATGTCTTTGATATCCAAGCCTCGCGCGGCGACGTCTGTGGCGACAAGTAGCGAGCACTGGCCCATGCGGAACTGACCGAGGACCCAGTCGCGCTCATCCTGTGACTTATCCCCATGGATGCACCTTGCTGGGAAGCCCGCCTGCTGCAACGATCTTGTGAGCTGGTCGCAGCCACGCTTCGTCTCAACGAATACCAGCATCTTCTCGACACCGTGCTCCTTGAGGAACGCGGTCACGCGGGGGTACTTGTCCTGATCCGAGACAACCTCGACATGCTGTGCGATGTCCTTGTTAGCCGACAGTTCGAGCGACCCAACAGTGACCTGGTAGTAGTCCTTGAGAAAGTCGTTGGCCATGTTGCGCACCTCGCGCGGCCACGTTGCCGACCACATGAGCGTCTGGCGGTCAGGGCGGATCTGCGAGACGATCTTGCGGAGCTGCGGCTCAAAGCCCATGTCGAGCATTCTATCAGCCTCGTCGAGCACGAGGTATGTTACGCGACGCAGATTCATAACGCCGGATTCCAAGAAATCGATGAGGCGGCCCGGCGTTGCAATTACGATCTCAACGCCGCGCTGGAGGTCACCCATCTGCTGACGTTTAGGTGCGCCGCCGTAGACACAAGTGTTCTTTATCTGCGATGACGCGCCAAACTTGTCACATTCGACCTTGATCTGCACGGCAAGTTCGCGAGTCGGTGCGAGTACGAGGACGATGGGGCCGTCACCTGGTTGGAGGTACGGCTGCGCGTTTATGTGGATCATGCCTGGTAGTAAAAATGCAAGAGTCTTGCCGGAGCCCGTCCGGCTGATGCCAATCATGTCGCGTCCGAGTAGCGCCATGGGCCAGCCCTGTGCCTGGATTGGAGACCTGAGCGTCAATCAAAGGGTGTTTCAAATTAGCCTGGGTGGTCTTTCAATTCCATATATCCTGGCGTCAATGCGGGTCGGGTACTTGTGTTCTGGGAGTTTCGCAGCGATGGCGTGAAGGTCGGTCGCCGTCTTGAGACAGCGCATACGCCATCGACGCGACTCATGAAGTCCTCCGCCGAGGCCATGCTCTAAGACGTTGGCTGCGAGTAGCACACCTATTTGAAGGCACCTTGGAATATTGATTTGAACACTGTGGAGACGGCTCCTTGAATCCCTGCTTCATCACTTCAGATAGTACGTAGTCCGGCATCGACGCCTCCTCAAACGAGTAGACAGGCTTAGGCACACCCCGACCCTCGATTGCGACCTGCTTCGTCCCGCGCCATGCCTCGGCTTCAGCAGCAGATCGCTTTGATACCTCCGGGTGCTCAATGTAGAAGTTCTTCTCGAAGACGGGCAACTGCGACAAGTCCCACTCGATGTGCCGCAGGCCCGCGCCAAGCCCTGCTCCGCGCCCGCCGCTGTACATGGAATTGTTGCCGTACGTACCGCCGCCGTACATAATTACTTTTTGATGTGAAATTGCGTCCTCTCGTTAAGCCTCGCTGTGCGGGCCCTCTTGTTAGTAGCCTATATAATAGATAGTGATAGGAGATGCTCAGGCTAGTATAGTGGCACGCCGGGAGATAGTGGGCTCAGAGATAGTGGGCCCGGATTGGCACCCCCAGGTGAATCGGATTGGCATGCCTCTGCGTAGTCGATGGGGTGCTTGGGCCGCGCGCACCCCGCAGCCTCATGCGGTGTCCAAAAACAGGCTGCCGCGGCGGCGCCGTCTAAGCGTTTTTTAAGTTAGTGGAAGAGCTGCTAGGAATGGTTCAACATCCCCCCGGTTGAACTCGGCCGTACCGTGCCGTGAGCCGGGGAGCCGTATGAGACCCCCAAACGAGTCCACAGGCCGAATATCCCCATACAAGGTGCCAGTGCTGCCAGCCTGAGTGCTTCCTATAAGGCGCCCCTGGGCAGGGGGGCAAGGGGGGGGGGGCGGAGCAAGTTGCTGCTTTTTGCAGCTACTAGAAGTATGTGCACCTACTAGTAGGCTCGGTGTCGTTCGGCGGTTTAGGACTCTGACTCCGCCTTCCTCCATCTCAACTATTCCTCGTTTTAGCAAGTCTCAAGGAACGAGGTGATCATATTACCCTTTGGATGACTTCCAGGCACTGCCCCCAAAGACTACAGCCCTCTGGGCCTCCTAAACCCGCACCCCTACAGTCAGCATGCTTCCGAGTCAACTTACCCGGGCCCCATGGCAACCTCAAGTTGAAATAAAGAGTTATTGGCAGCAGGGGACCCCCCCGGGCCGACTTCCGCGCACGCTGGGTTCTTCCGGACGCTTTCGAACGTCTAACTTCAAGTTAGCGAGCAAGTAAGTGGGATGGGAGGAAGTAGGGTACATATGAGTTGATATTTTCCCCTCCCCCGGAAATTGCGTTCAATTTCCCTACCCAACGCGGGTTTAAACCGCAGATGCGTGGTCCTTGCTTTGTGTTTTTCGTTGGATGCGTGCTCTTCGTCGGCGCTGTTCTGCTACGGTGAGGTCGGCATCATCCAGAGAGTCGCCAGCTTCGGCTTTGGCATCAAAAGTGGCGACATCTCCATCACGAGATGTGTCGTCAGTGTCAGAATCAGTGTCTGCATTACCAGACATGACCTGCTCAAAGAGTGTGGGCTCATCATCGAGATTGAGGTCATCAGGATGTGCCATGTACTCTGGAAGCTGGGCTGCAGGAATTACAGTCATTTTAATTTGCTCTCTGACATCAAGGCCAAGATAGTCAGTTGATTTTAAGTCGACGTTAAAAACGTAAATACCAGCTTGAGGAGGTGCTAGGAATTTAACCCGATGATTCACGACCTTCGACTGAGCATTGACCTTGTCAGCAAGAATAAGGTTTCCGGCGGTGTCAGAGACAAGAATCCACCAAGATTCAAGCCGCGTGGAGGGAAAATAAGGAGCATGAACAAGAGGAGCTAGGCTACCGTCAGCGATATTCGAGCGATCAAAAGCAACCAGGAGCGTCACAAGATCGCGCTCGGCAATCTCAGTTTCATCCTCAACATAAAGATCAAACTTGCATCGGAGGCGAGGCATTATCTTGCACACGCGCTCAATATCAGCGCACTGCATATCGGACAAGCCAGCGAGTCCTTTTTTATGCTCATCGGGTACATCCAGGTATTCACGCAAACCCTTAACGGCGCTTTTGCCTTTAATGCAATGTTGGATCTCCTTGTTTCCAAAATGGGGCAGTTGCGCCAAAGAATGGTCCTTGATCCATAGTGCTTGTGTCAGGTATTGTGAAAAGTCAATTATGTTAAGTGAGGTCTGGAGCCAGCGCTGGGATTGCGCCAGCTCCACCATGGCGTCAATCAATGTCGATGCATTTCCTAAAAGTTTGCGTAAATCAACGCGTAGTAGTGCTGACAGCTCCAAGCGATGCACATGAGCATGAAGTAGTGCGTTTCCTTTCAGGACAATTGGGTGCTCAAATCGTGGCTTTTGCATTAGACCTTGCCGGAGTTTAGTGATGAGCCGAGAAAGTTCTGCTTGTCTGGGGGATGCACCAGCACTCACCGGGGATCTGTTTTCTGCGGCACCTGCAAGGACCTCGGGCAGCATTCTTACAGTCGAATGCTCTGACAGAACGTGCAAAAAAAAACTATACGTCTCGTACATAATATTATTTTCTCCAAACTTGCGAGAGTACTGGTACCAGGCTGCAACAATTGCAGGAATGATCACCACAAGGACTCCAAGGTAAATGCAGAGGATTGCATAGTGATTAGCTTCATCCAGAAGGAAGGTTGGCAGACCTATAGAAACCTCAAGCGACTGCTTTCCGTCTGGATTGCCGTACTCGAGCCAGTTCTTCTTCGCTTCCTCGTCTGTTAGGGCTTCATAAGCCTTCGCCACCTTCATGAACATCTCCTCAGCAATCTTGTTACCTGGATTTTTGTCTGGATGATATTCAAGCGAAAGTTTGCGATATGCTTTGCGAACTTCTTTGTCCCCGGCATTCGATGCGACCCCTAAAATCTTAAACGGATCAAATGACGCTAGCTCAGCATCAAACGTGAGTGCCTACACGACAGAGTTGAGTGTCTTCGTTAGAGGAAGATCTTAGCACCCGAATCAACATAAGAAGGACCACCCACGCCGCGGCGAGAAGGGAGGCATTTATAATAAATCGCGCATTGGTGAGGAGTCTCGTGGCTGACTGCCGTTCACTCAGTTCCTTTGCTTTAGCTTTCTCGATACCTGCAGTTGCTGCATGCGCGCAAGCCACCAGAAATATTTGAATGACACTGGCGCACACTCGTTCTAGCTACATCGCTTAAGCGTTGCTGTGGCATCATGATGCCTATACACAATACACGGTATACTACGTCTGGGTTACAATTGCGCCGTTTATTCACGATAGACGTACGCCAAGATCCAAAAAGTTGTCGGAATGACATAAATTCCGAGCATCGTCATGCCAAAGTAATAAAATGCCGAATTATCGTAGTCAAGCGCCATCGGCGAATAGCGATCTTCAGCTATCCCTCGTAGTATATGTAACTAGTGCCGGAAACAACCTAGGGGACGGTCGACCCCGCGTCTAATTAACTATTATTTCTGGGACCGGAGACCAATAATCATTGGTGTAGATATTGGTTTTAAAACAGCGAGTAGCCTACTAGAAAAGGGCCCTACCTACTATCCAATCACTGAGCGGCTGGTTCAAGTTGACTCGGAAGGACTCGGAGCTTGCGCTCCGAAATATACTGTTCATATTCGTCACATTGGACATATTTCAATTGTCGAGCGGCTGTTCGAAGGCGGTTGCGGCATAAAACATATGATGCATATCCGTCACCATGGGGAGAATACCCCTATACACTAAATGGTTACGTTTGTTGTAGCGATTTTGTTCAATGGCGTGTGTGTCGCAAGTAACGCGACTTTTCGCGCCTCAAAAACGACTTCAGCAGCCCATCACGTACATACGTGTCAGTGGCGCGCCGCCGGAGATCTCGTTTAAACGCGATGCCATGATCTAGGAGCGCGAAACGCCGTTTGAGCCCCCCTGAGCTTCAAAACAGCCCCCGAACACACGCGCATGCCCGCCGTGGTAGGTGGGAAGGCATACAGAAAGGTGCTGCACTTTCGGCGCAATATTCGCCCGAAACGCGTTTACGGCGAGAACGCTGACCACGCATAGACTGACATCTTATGGGCCGCTGCTACGGTTAAGTGTCTCATTTCATCGGCGACCATACGGACGACGACATCCGATGCTGTGGTGGCCCGATGGGCTCGAAACGGCGCCAAGAAAGGCGATCGCGTGGTTTTTTCAGGTTTTTGCCCGTTTTCTCTACGTCAACGCGTTCCCCGATTCTCAAATCTGCGCCTGCGCGTCTGGCAAAAGCGCTGGCAGATACGCTGGCCGGTCGCCGCGCTTCTCATTGGCGTAGATTTCGCGTATGTCTGCTATATACGACCCCGCACCCTCTCAGCAAACCCAGTTTTCCTTGTTTAAAGGGGGCATCCCGATTGACGTAGGAAGGAGGGCTGGTACCCCTGACGAAGAATAAGGGGGGGGGGTCTTTACGCACCAGCTGTCCCGTAACCATTTAGTGCCAGTACCTTTTCTCCGTATGACGTTGGACACGTAGGGGCCCCTGCAGTACGGCGGGACCGCCAGTCAAGGGCGCGGGCGCGGCGGGCGGTCGCGGGCGGGGCCCGGCGGGCGTGATGAAACTCTCGGTGGATTAGGGTAGAACTCGGCGCGGACCGCCGGGGACCCGCCGCGGTCAGGTCGCGAAACCGGCGGCCGGCGCGGTCGGGGCGGTCTGGTGTTCGCGGACCCAGGGCGGCCGAGTGGCGGACAAACCCGCGGGCGGCGGGCGCCACTTGGCGGCCGGCCGGCGCACAAGCGGCGGGCGGGGCGGATAAACTCGCGGGCGGCGGTCGGCTGCGGTCAAGGTCAGGTTAAACTTTAACTTGAAGTTCGGCCTGCGGTCGGCGGCGGTCAAGCCGGCGGTCAAGCCGCGTACCTTTGAAACCTTTCGCGGACCGACAACGGGCTGCACGCTGACCCGGCGCGGGCCCGGGCGGAATATTACGCGGGCCCT
>Ga0114994_10004543_pt1 | contig 10089 bp, 11 predicted proteins | sample ArcticOcean_MG_C_9_FD_87043 | JGI IMG/M metagenome (GOLD analysis project Ga0114994, IMG submission 87043) | Marine microbial communities from western Arctic Ocean - ArcticOcean_MG_CB2_152 | ecosystem: Environmental > Aquatic > Marine > Oceanic | place: Arctic Ocean: Canada Basin | collected... | reverse complement strand
GCTTTTGATGTCTTATTTTTATCAGCTGCACAAGAGCCGCAACCGGCACTTAATTGGTTGAATGCGAAGATACTAACTAAGGCGATTGAGAAGATATATTTAGATTTCATAAGTTAACTCCTTTTGGTTGGATTTTGAAATTGTTCGATAAGCTCTAATTTTGTACGTCCATTTAATGCTATATAGTTTAGAATAACGATACTTAACATGATAGCATATTTATAATGGTCAAAGTGGGTACCAAAACCTACAAGAAGTGAAACCAGTTCGAAGAAAATAACTGAAAGAATAAAAAAGTTTATACGGTAAAGCATGATAAAAATCCTCTATTTTGAGATTGCAAGTATGTTATTAAGAAAAGATGTATTGTAAGATGAAAGCGATGCAGATGGTGGTCCAGCAGATACGTTTCCACTAGTATTAAAACTGCCTCCATGTCCAGAACTACACAATGCGAGACCTTGACTGTTAAAGCCATTAACAGAATAAGACGAATGAGTGCATCTTCTTGAAAAAGCTTTGATATTACTTTCCGATGACCTTATCAATAACAACCCTTTGGAGTCTATATCGTTAGGGCCTAAAACAGATGTCCCACCAATAATTTGTAAATTTTGATGTGGATCTTGCGAAATATCTACTGAGACTAGAATATCATTATCACTATTATTATCGGTGTTCTGATTATAAGCAGTGTTATCTTCACAGCTTTGCATAAGACTTAATGTTGAAAACCCCACACAAGCACAAACGGCCATACAAGAGTTTTTAATAAAAATTCTTCTATTCATATATAATTTTACTTTTAAATAAGATAAAATATCAAATACTATAACTTAGATTCGCTCAAAACGCTTGAATTTCTTCTCGCCCCATAACACCTCTTTGAACAATACTTGACCTCTGCCCAATTCAACTTCCATTTTTTCCTCCAATTAAATGATCTATCACAAACTTTACATATTTTAAATTGGTTTTTCATAAATACTTTAGAAGTAAAAAAATTGTAGAATTAGTTCCAAGTATACGTTTTGTATAAAATCTTACGCAGAAAAATTGGCAGAATTAAAATCGGTGTAACAAAAAACATTACCAAACTACTTTTTCCAAGAAAAAAAACTTCATCAATTATTTTTATATTATCATCAGTTTTTACAACCCTGTGAACATGCTCCCATAGTGTTAGGCCAAAAGGAAGATCGGTACCATTATCTTTAAAAGAGAATGAATTTTCATCACGTTTATTATCTCCATGGGATACTATGAAATCTTTCCATCCAAAAAACCAAAATCTCATATGAGCAATAGCACCATCATAAGTGCCATCCCACCTTATTACTTTTACCGGCTGCAAAGCGATAAGATATTTTAAAAATTTAATGTCGTTAAACGTTTCGTTTGCATTTTTTAATGATACATTCCTTATTAAGACGGTTTGTTTATACCTCATTCTGAATTCCTAATTAACTGTTAGACCATTAAGTAACTTTGGATTTGCTAATATTCTATCAATAAATAGTAAATCACCTGATATAAATCGATATTTTTTCAATGATGTTAACTCTACCCATCGAATATCATCATGGACATTTTTTTTTATTGAACCGGTAAACTTATTTATTTCAAAAAAAGAAATTTCATAACATATATTTTTATATTTGTGTGTGTACTTCATTATTTTTTGATTAATAGAAGCTTCAATGTCAAGTTCTTCTTTTAACTCTCTTTTTACAGCACTTTCACTAGGCTCATTTAATTCTATTTTTCCACCTGGAAACTCCCACATGCCTGCACCAGTGTCACCTTCTGCTCTAAGACCAATAAGTATTTTATTATTTTTAATAATTACGCCAGAGGCGACGGGAATAAAAGGAAATTTCATATTAAAAGCTCTTAAAAAGAGGCGTCTCCCAAAATTGAGTGATTATATTTTTTATTTGTTTCTTCATTTTAAAAAACCCTTTATCAGAATATTTCCAAAATGAAGTATCCCAATCATGATAATAATAAATTATATTTATATTGAATCGACCCATTAATTTTGGAATAAGCTTATCATACTTGCCAATTGTTGGAGCAATGATTTCGATCTCATCTAGACTGTTTGTTTCTATCCAGTCTTTTATTAGTTCAGTGTTATCCCAAGTGAAAGTTGATACTTTATGACTAATTTCATTTTTGCAATGTCTTATTGCGTTTTCAAGCGCTTTATTAGAAAAAGACTCCACATACTCGCTCTGCCCAAATTTATTGTATGACTTAGACTGAATGATAACAGGGCTATCCTTATCTACATTCACAAATGAAAGATCCTCTTCAATTATCAAATGTCCTTTATTTTTAGCTTTACTTGAATTGCTCTTTACCGCGACATGAATAGGCTCATAAAATTTATAGCCTGGAACTTCTTCTTCAGATAATATCAGTTTGCTAGGAAAGGAAAAGCGGTTATTTGTAAAACGGTTAATATTTTCTGTAGAAGCAATATATTTTTTACCTTTTGTTTGTAAACCTGCCACCCATCTCCATGAAAGGGTATTAGATGCTGAATCTGCATCTAATAAATTTTGATAAAAAAGCTCTGCTCCAAGTTGCCATGGTAGCTTAAAATGAAAAATCCATAAACTTGCAAACCACATTCTTGTATGATTATGCAAATATCCAAACTTTAATAAATGATTTACCCAGGTATCAAAACACTCAAGCCCCGTATTTCCTATAATAGCATTTTTATAATCTAGACTGTCTAATTTTAGTGGTTTTAATTGTTTTAATTCTATTAAGTAATCGTACCATACTTGCGGCCTATGTTCTAGCCAACCTTTCCAATAAGTTCGCCAGCATATTTCATCAATAAATTTTTCAACCTGTCCATAAGTAAACTGATTTGAAATTCTTTTAACAATATCTTTTTCAGTCAATATTCTTCTACATATTGCAGGAGACAGGCTACTAACGCAGTTCTGCTTATAACTTCCATAGTCAAAATTTCTCTTATTTCTGTAATTCAAAAGCTTTTCATTTACAAAATTTTCTAATAAAACTTTAGAACCATGGTGGTCAATTATATTTTCATAATATTTTTCATTAAAATTCATGGACAACTCTCAAACATATAATTTTATAAACAATATTATTTAACGGATTACTTCTTAGCAATGTTCTTATTCATATAATCATTTATAATAAAAGCTTCAAAGATGTGAGTTATAAACCAAAAAAATGTTAATAATGGCACAAAGATTCTAAAATCTAATTTGACGAAAGAGACACCAAACCACGTTAAAAAAACCATTCCTAATGTTTTTGTAACGAACCCAATAGCGGAGAAACCTACACCATGCATGTTTCCTCTCGATTTAGTTATATATACTCCAATCAAAAGATGAATAAGATTGAGTATAACAGGGGATAATACTCCTAGTAAAAAATATATCATTGGTGAATTTCTCTTATTAAATGCGTTATTAGTACTATTGAAAATATTATAAATATATTTCAAACCAATCATGATATTTGCATATTGTTATTGAGTGAAATTCCCGGCGATTTAAGGAAAGTGTGCTGAGCAAATGTTAATTCACTCAGCACCACTTTGAAGATGTTAAAAGATTACTTAAGTAATGACATTTTTTTAACAATTGTGTTATTGTTCGAGGTGATTGAATAAAAATAAACTCCACCTGCAACAGCAGAACCAACTGTATTTCTACCGTTCCAATCGATACTATACCTTCCTTGATTTAAGTTACCCGACATAAGATTCTTTACTAATCGACCGTTCAAATCATAAATATTTAATGAAATATTCGATATATCGTATATGTCGAACGATATTGATGTAGTAGGGTTAAATGGGTTTGGGTAATTTTGATTAAGCGCAAATGTCTTTGGCTGAATTGTATTATCAACAATAGTGGATAGAGCTGTTGACGCACTTGGGAGCTCGACAGTGTAACCACTTGGAGTAGTTAAAATTAGTGAGAATGCAGAATCATTTACTGCTGGAGATAAAAATCCCGATGCAAACACAATACCTGCTCCACCTCCAAGACCAGTTAATGGTGCAGCAAATGAGGCTACAGCGGCACTCGAACCACTAGCGGTCACATCAATAGTGTAATCACCAACAGGTACTTGAACATACCCAGCGTAGTCACTATAACTAAGGTTCTCTACTAGTAGATTACCATTAGCATAAATATCTACAGCGGGAGCATCAGTGACTCCATGGAAAACCTTCAGGGCGAAATGATTAGTGTCAACTGCTGCAACTTCTAAAGTAGAAGGAAATAAGTTGAAGGGCGTTAGCGAATCACCTATAATTCCTGATGCAGTTACCACATAATTGGAATCTAGCTCCAACGTGAATGGAAAACGTGCAATTACAGTATCATTTGCTGGTGCAATACCTACGACTGTAGATGTTGGAAGATCAATTAGTGCAGTAGTCGCTCTGTAAGGTATGTCCCCAAGCGCTTCAACTTCATCAACATAAATATCAACAACAGGATAAGGTGAATTATGTATAATTTGGACATTGGCGAACTGATTGACTTCACGAACACCTTTAGATTTATCATTAAAACCATACTTTACTGATATGGAACGATCAGAAAGATTTTGAATCACATCAAATTCTAAATCAGTAGATTTTGATTTTGGTTTGTCATTAGATAAATTATCAGATGGTAGTACATTGACAGCAGATAATGAGATTGCCGATCTATCATTAGAACCATCTGATTTATTTATAAAAATATCGTATGCACATTTTTCTTTGAAAGATAATTTTCCCTCGTAAATTAAATCAAACCCGTTTAAAATTGATATAATTGATTCTGTAGGAATAGAAATTGGCTTTGGACTTGATTTTGATTGCTTGAGCTTCTCTACTACTAACTCACCATCAATCAAGATATTAAAACCAGTTTCGGGTATGCTATTTATGATTCTGACTTCAGCATTACTAGCGAATGCATAAGACATAAAAATAAAAATATGTAATAACGTGTTTTTCATGATTTTTTCCTTTTTATTGTATATTAAACGTTCATAACGCGCAATGTTAAATCAAAAAAACCTATTAATCAAAACTTTTTATATTCCTTTACTTAAGTTTAGATCGTACCTAATGGAATAAATAAAATCGAGTAACTATACGCCCTTTTATAACTGAGCTAGAAAGCTTATTTATTGGCGGACAGAGGAGATTCTAATAATTTGAATAATTGATTTTCGGTATTTATCTCTACTTTAACACCGAAAGGAATTGAAATATTTTTTGAGCCATGACCTGCAGGAAAATCATATATTACCGGAACTTTTAAATTTGAAAAATACTGACTGAAAACTTCCTCCATTTTAAAATCTGTTGGCTTGTCGGGCTCTTCACTTTGCCTACGAGAGAACCTACCAATTATTAGACCATTTAAATCATCAAACTTGCCAGCAAGTTTTAGCTCTTGGAGATATCTATCAATTCTATACGGAGATTCCCCAATATCTTCGATAAAAAGTATCGAATTAGCTGTCTTTATTTCATATTTTGAACCCATAACTGAACAAATTAACGACAAGTTCCCGCCGACTAATACCCCGGATGCAATACCTGGGACTAAAATTTTAGCACTCAATGAATCATTATATATATTAAAAGGTACTTCATATGAATTACTTTGATCCATCAACAGAGACCAGAAATAAAACTCGGAGATTGGCTCTAGGCCATCTTTACTGCCTAAGCCATACATTGGATTTGGAGTATGGAATGTAACCATGTTTGATAGATTATTTAATGCAATATGGAGTGCTGTTATGTCGCTGAAACCAATAAATATTTTTGGATTATTGCTAATAATGTCAAAATCAAGTAGTGGTAATATTCTTGTTGCTCCATAGCCACCTGTTCCAGGGAATATTGCTTTTACACTTTTATCTTTAAAATAATGCATCAATTCATTAGCTCTTGCCTCGTCATTTCCTGCCAGATAACCCCAATTCTGAAATAGAGAATTAGATTGAACTACGTGAAACCCTTTTTCTTCTAATCTTCTTTTTGCAAGTGCCATTCTTGTAGAGTCTAAGAACCCTGAGGGTGCACAAAATGCTATAGTGTCTCCAATTTCTAAAAATTTAGGTTTTATTTTTTGAGGTATTGGTTTAGAAACGCAGGAAAAAGGAATCGCTATTATAACTATAATTAATAAAGTAGCTATTTTAAACTCTATTCTGCAGCGCATACTATTTACCCCGAAGAAATTTTATAAAACATGACGCCGTCGAATTTTGATCCTTTTTTAGGATTCAAGTATTCAATTAAGTCTTCTTTTACTGTTTTTTTGTGAGCAGAAGAGGCATGAATTAAATATTTATTATCAATTACAAACCCTTCATGAGCAATCAGTATACCATTTTTCATATAAGATTTCTTGATGAAAGCCACCCCACATATATCTGGCAATCTTGATATCACAGCTTGATTGATATGCGCAGTTGGTATAAATGAAAATTTATTTTTTAGACTCCAATTTAAATCCAAGAATTCAGATCCATTATGTTTTTTATTGAGCGTTAGCTCTACTTCTTGAAGAATTTCTAGCGGAACTATATTTTTAGTAATATTAATTGTATAAGGATTGTTAGTAATACGGTCGGAGGTGTAGTGCCAACGCAACGAGTAATCAGGTGTTTTAATACCGTTTGCATTCGATTTATAATGAATGTCTATCATCTTCTTCTTTGTTGCCGCCCATGTTGTGCTTGTGTTCATTGCTATTGAAGTAAGAACATGTATTGTGCAATCAGTAGTATCAATTCTTAAAATGGGATCTGTATCTGGGGCCTTCTCTTCACCTGATTTAAAAATGCCATAGGGCGTACCCAACCTCCAAAGATTAATTGCTTTTAAACGTTTATCAAAATCTGGGAAATTTTTATAAAACTTCGGTAATATTTCGTCGTACTGCCTTTGATTTATCTCCCATGGTTTCGCCAACGAGTATAACCACTGATATTGATTATCCGATTTGCATGAGCATAAAATCAAAAAAAAGAAAATCAATCGCATGAACTAACCAATTTTAAAATTTAAAGCAGTAGCATTTGGTTGGTGAAGTGTCGCTAAAACTAAATCATCTTTTTTTAATGTTCCAACGCCAGCGGGAGTTCCGGAAAATATTATATCCCCCGCTTTAAGAGGGATAGATTGAGACAGGATAGATACTAATTCATAAACATTCCAAATCATTTTATTGCATCTGGAGTCTTGCTTTTTTTTTCCGTTCACACTTAAACTGATTCTAATTTTATCGGGTTCTATTGATTTAGAAACTGGAATAACCTCAGATACTACGGCAGAGCCATAAAATACTTTACTTGAAAACCAAGGTTTACCAGCTTCTTTAGCAGATTTTTGTATGTCTCTTTTTGTAATGTCAACACCTACACCATAACCGTAAATTATATTTTTTGCTTCTAATCCATTTACTTGATAAGCATCTTTTGATATAAATACCAATAATTCAACTTCATAATGAAGACTATCAGTGTCATTAGGATATTTGAATGTTTTTCCATTTTTTAAAATTATATCGGGAGTTTTTTGAAAGAAAAATGGCGGTTCTCGATCAGGATCACTTCCCATTTCAATAGCATGGTCCCGATAATTTCTACCGACACAATAAACATTCCTCAGCGGAAATTTTAAAACTTCTTCAAAAACAGAACACTCCATCATTGGAGATGATTTTATGATCCACTGACTCATCTAAATACAGAACAAAATAAATCGCATTATATTATCATAATCTTTATTCTCAAAAACAATGCGCTTTGGACTTAACATCATTGCGCCAGGATATTGTGCAGCCTTATAAGCATCTACATGTTTCATATATTTTAATTCTAATTTGAATTTATTAGGGTGAGCCCAAGAACATAATTTTAATTCAAGGATTAGTGCTTTTTCTGCTTTCTTTTTTATTTTTAATCTTGAAAGCTCGGGATGAATACTAATAGTAGAATCTCCAATGCCTTGCATGGTACTATGCGTGATTGTTAAAGGGTTTATTCCTCGAGCCTCTTTGCAAATACCATAATCTCCGGACACAAATACTAAGGGTACTTGATATTTTGAGGCAATCGTTCCATGCAATAATAATTCTGATGCAGGGATATCATTTAGTATTATACTATCTATTTTTGAACTTGACATAGTATGAGCTAAAGGATTACCTCCACTACCTGCCTTAGAATGATAGCCAATCATCATTAATGCATCAAAACTGCTATTAAGCCCTTGTACCATTGAATATGGATGCCCGCTCCAACCTCTAATTATTTTTACATTTTCTGGTAGATAAGAAGGGATAATATTTCTAGCAGAATAATGCGCATCTTTCACAAAAATGTGTTTAGCTCCTGCTGCATTTGCGCCTTCGCAAGCTGCGGCAACTTCTTTAGACATCTGTTTTTGAAAATAAGAATATTGAGGTTTGGCGTGGTCTACTTCGTCCCAGTGAGAAACACCGGTAACGCCTTCCATATCAGCACTGATATATACTTTCATTACATTGCCTCATTAATCTAAACACTAAAATCTAGTGTTTTAGTATAAAAGAATCTAATCGCTCTGTAAATATTTTTTTAAAAATAAAGTAACTAAAAATTATTTAAGCAGATTTAATATTATCAAACTCAATATTATAATCTTCAGTCTTCATGAGGTAATCAGCAACACTTAGTGCTGTTTTTGCTCCCTCACCCATTGAAATGATGATTTGTTTATATGGAACCGTTGTAACGTCACCGCAAGCGAAAACACCTTTCTCTGAGGTTTCACCATTTTCGTTTACAATAATCTCTCCGTGCTTGTTAAGGTCTACTACTCCATTCAAAAATTGAGAGTTAGGTATCAAACCAATCTGAACAAAAATCCCATCAAGTTTGATTGTTTTTTCGTTAGAAGTATTTCTATCGATATAATTTAATCCGTTCACTTTACCATTTTCAGATGTGATAAGTTTAACTTGCGCATTTTTTAAAATACCTATGTTGTCTTTAGAGATTGCCTTTTCAACAAGGATATTATCGGCTTTTAGATCTGGCATAAATTCCAAAACAGTGACTTTATTTACTATGCCAGATAAATCAAGCGCAGCTTCAATTCCGGAGTTTCCACCTCCAACTACAGCAACATCTTTTCCCTTGAAAAATGGACCATCACAGTGTGGGCAATAAGCAACGCCATTGCCTAGATTTTCTTTCTCACCAGGCACGCCTAATTCACGCCATCTAGCTCCTGTAGCAACAATTATAGTTTTTGTTTTAATTTTTTCGCCTGATGATAGTATAACTGTCTTAAAAAGACCTTTTTGAATTTCATTGACTTTAAAATGCTCTTTAACTTTTATATTATAAGCATTTAAATGACTATGCATATCTCCAGTCAATTTTTTTCCAGAGGTCTCTGAAACCGAAATCATATTTTCTATTCCCAATGTTTCTTTTACTTGACCTCCAATGTTCTCTGTTACCAGAGCTACTTTTAAACCCTTCCTTGCTAAATAAATTGAAGCGCTAATTCCTGCAGGTCCACCACCGATGACAATAGAATCTTGTAGATCTAATTTCTCATGTTCATTCCGATCTGAGTCATCGAAGTATTTTTCTAGTTTTGATATAATTTTTGATATCTCTGCTTTTCCTGAGGAAAAAAAATCTCCGTTTAAAAAAATAGTGGGGACTCCTTGGATATCTTTTTTAGCAACGATATCAGGGAAGAGGCCTCCATCAATCATTTCACAATTAATATTTTCGCTTATAATTGCAAACTTATTTAATGATTGAACAACCTCAGGACATATGTGACAGTCTAAGCTAATAAAAACTTCAAAAGTCAATTTCTGCTCCACGCTTTTTATCATCGACTTTACATTGTCATCTAACTTTAAATCAGATCCACCTATTTGCAGAATAGCCAAGACAAAAGAGTTGAATTCATGTCCCCCGGGTATTCCAGTAAAAGTGATACCAGTATCAACTTCATTTAAAAATAAAGTAAACGAAAGCGGACTTCTATGTCTTGCT
>Ga0114994_10004537_pt1 | contig 10097 bp, 9 predicted proteins | sample ArcticOcean_MG_C_9_FD_87043 | JGI IMG/M metagenome (GOLD analysis project Ga0114994, IMG submission 87043) | Marine microbial communities from western Arctic Ocean - ArcticOcean_MG_CB2_152 | ecosystem: Environmental > Aquatic > Marine > Oceanic | place: Arctic Ocean: Canada Basin | collected... | reverse complement strand
GCACAAAAAACTCCAATCATAAAGCTTTCCATGATTAATATGGCGATTAAAAAATCTCTTAATCTTATCTTCACGGAATTATTGACGGACAAAATACAAAGAGGAGTAATAAATGTAGTTAGTATAATGAATAAAATTGAAATACCATCAACACCAACTTTATAATTTACAAAACCTTCAATCCATGTCCTATCCTCAATAAATTGAAAATCTGATGTAGATTGATCAAAAGCAATCCACAAGTATATTGAAATCAAAAAATTAACTACCGATGTAAATAATGAAACATATTTTGCTGTTAAATTACTCCCATCCCTGTCTTTAGTAAAAAATAAAAATAAAGCACCAATTGTTGGCAGCAAAATTAATGATGAAAGAATGGGAAAATTCATTATTTAATAATTAGAAAAGTTAATAAAGCAGAAAATCCTAACAGCATGATAAATGCGTATTGATAAATAAAACCACTTTGAAATTTACTTGCTTTGATTGAGCATTTTTTTATAAATGATGAAATTCCATCTGGGCCAAAACCATCAATTAATTTATTATCACAAAATTTCCACAAAAATAAACCTATTTTTTTACATGGTTTAATAAATATTACTTCATAAAGTTCATCAAAGTACCATTTGTTAACTAAAAAATTATATAAAGGTTTATTAATATTGGCAATTTGTGTCGGCATTTCTTTATTTTTTACAAATAAATAATAAGCGATAGGAATAGATAAAAGCACAAGACTTGGAGTTAAAAATAAAAACCAAGTTGGTGGATGTTCGACACTTAAAGGTTTTAAAAATTTAATAGACTCAGCCCAGAAATAATTTTCTCCTCCATGACCAACAAACAAATCTTTAAATAAAAAACCAGCAAATATAGCTCCTAAAGATAATATAATTAAAGGAATTAACATGATCAATGGAGACTCATGGGTTTCCTCGATATTAATTTTTTGATTATTATATTTACCATGAAAAGTTTTAAAAATTAATCTCCATGAATATATTGACGTTAAGAGTGCGGTAAAAATTCCAATACCAGCCGCATAATATCCTGTTGTGTTTCCTTTTAAATATGCAAATTCAATAATTGCATCTTTAGAGTAGAAACCAGATAAGAAGGGGAAACCTGTTAATGCAAGTGTTCCAATAATCATTAATACGTAAGTGTATGGTAATTTTTTCCAAACACCTCCCATGTTATTAATATTTTGCTCATCTTTAAATGCATGAATAACAGAGCCAGCCCCTAAAAATAATAAAGCCTTAAAGAACGCGTGTGTAAACAAATGAAACATAGCAACGTTATATGCGCCAACACCCACCGCAAAGAACATGTAACCTAACTGACTACAGGTAGAATAAGCAATAATTTTTTTAATATCAGTTTGAACTAGTGCCACAGTTGCTGCAAAAAATGCAGTAGTCATACCTACGATGGTAATCAAGTTTAAAATTAAAGGTGAATACTCATAAATAGGTGAACATCTAACAACTAGAAAAACACCAGCCGTCACCATTGTTGCGGCATGAATTAAAGCTGATACAGGCGTAGGTCCTTCCATTGCATCTGGCAGCCAAGTATGTAGTAAAATCTGAGCTGATTTACCCATGGCACCAATAAATAAAAGCAAACAAACTAAATCTATTGCTTTAACTTCAAAACCTAAAAATAATAGATTTTTATCTACTACAGTTGGAATTTGTTGAAAAACTTCAGAATAATTTACTGTGCCAAAAAGATAAAAAATTAAAAAGATTCCTAAGGCAAACCCAAAGTCACCTACTCTATTTACAACAAATGCTTTAATTGCAGCTGCATTTGCAGATTCTTTTTTAAACCAAAATCCAATTAAAAAATAAGAACACAAACCTACCCCTTCCCAGCCAAAAAATAACTGAATAAAATTGTCAGAAGTCACAAGCATTAACATTGCGAAAGTAAACAATGAAAGATAGGCCATAAACCTAGGTTTATGAGGATCGTGCGACATGTATCCAATGGAATAAATATGGACCAATGAAGAAACTGACGTAACAACAACTAGCATCACAGCAGATAATGGGTCAATTAGCATTGACCAATTTACATCTAATGAACCAGAATTAATCCAAGTAGCGATAACAATATTTTCCTCATACTGATTAGTAATAACACGGTAAAGAACTGAAATTGATAAAAGTGCAGAGATGGAAACTAAACCACTTGTTACATACTCTGAGTTTTTATCACCAATAAGTTTACCAAAAAAACCAGCAATAATAGATGCAATAAGTGGGAGAAATAGAATTAAAATTTCCATATTTAACCTTTTAATTGATCTATTTCTTCAACTCTAATGGTTCCAGAGTTTCTATAATAAACTACAATAATCGCCAAACCTATGGCTGCTTCTGCAGCAGCAACTGTTAAGATAAATAAAGTAAAGACTTGTCCAGTTATGTCTCCCAAAAAAATAGAGAAGGCAACTAAATTAATGTTAACCGCAAGTAATATTAATTCTATACTCATTAATATAACAATAATATTCTTTCTATTAAGAAATATTCCAATAATTCCGATTGAAAATATTATGGCACTTAAAGTTAAATAATGTCCCAATCCTATTTCAGTCATCAATCTTAACTCCTTTATTACTTTCAACCTCTAAAACCTGAACTCCTTCTGATCTCTCTCTAGAAATTTGTTTTAAATAACTCTGTGTTTTTACTCCAGAACGTTTTCTATAAGTTAAAACAATAGCTCCTATCATGGCCACAAGTAAAATCATGCCACTTATCTGAAAAATATGAATATAGTCAGTATATAAGACTCTCCCCAACGCATGAGTATTACTTACATTAAAATTATTTATTGAATTGTCTAAATCAAATAAACCAGGTTTATATTTCCAACCACCAACAACAATTATTAATTCAACAAAAATAATCGTGCTTATAATTAAGCCTACAGGAATATGTTTTGAGCTCGCCTCTGAAGCAAACCATTGATTTTTTTGCTGAGCAACATTTAACATCATTACAACAAATAAAAACAACACTGCAACTGCCCCCACATAAACAATTAACATTATCATTCCTAAAAATTCAGCACCTATCATTATGAATAGACAGGAGATACTGATAAAATCTAAAATTAGAAAGAATACAGAATGTACCGTATTTTTAGATACAGTGACCATTATTGCAGAGATAATTGCTATAATAGAAAATGTATAAAAGAAAATTGAATGAGCAATCATTATTTATCTATATGGATTATCAGCTTTAATATTAGCTGCCAGAACATTTTCCCACCTGTCACCATTATCTAAAAGTTTTTCTTTTGTGTAATAAAGTTCTTCTCTAGTTTCTGTTGAAAATTCAAAATTAGGACCTTGCACAATTGCATCTACCGGACAAGATTCTTCACACAAACCACAGTAAATACACTTCATCATATCTATGTCATATCTTGTGGTTTTTCTACTTCCATCTTCTCTCTCAGTAGATTCAATTGTAATGGCTTGAGCAGGGCAAACGGCCTCACATAATTTGCAGGCAATACATCTTTCTTCACCATCAGGGTATCTTCTAAGAGCATGTTCTCCTCTAAAACGTGGGCTTATTTTACCTTTTTCAAAAGGGTAATTGATTGTTTTTTTTGATTTAAAAACTTCTTTTATTGCAATTAATAAACCGCCAACAAAATCTGTCATAAATATAGTTTTAAAAAATCTTGAAATTTTCATAATTAATTTACAGGTAAGAGGTTAAAATAAAATAAATAGCTGGCAGTAAAGACTACCCAAGTTAAAGACAATGGTAGGAATACTTTCCAGCCCAATCTCATTAATTGATCATATCTATACCTTGGTACTGTAGCTTTAACTAATGCAAACAAAATAAATAATAATAATATTTTTAATATTAACCATATGGCACCTGGTATTATTGTAAAAGGATAAATATCAATTGGAGATAACCATCCACCTAAAAACAATATTGAGCCTAATGCGCACATTAACAAAATATTAGCATACTCACCTAACCAAAACATTGCGTACATCATACCAGAGTATTCTGTTTGGTATCCAGCTACCAATTCTGCTTCTGCTTCTGGTAAATCAAAAGGTGGCCTATTTGTTTCAGCTAAAGCTGAAATAAAAAAAATAACAAACATTGGAAATAATGGAATTACAAACCACAAGTTTTGTTGGGCTAAAACAATATCGTTTAAATTTAAAGAACCAACGCATAGTAAAACATTAATAATTATTACTCCTATAGATACCTCATAAGATACCATTTGTGCAGCAGATCTAATTGCGCCTAGAAAAGGGTACTTTGAATTAGAGGCCCATCCACCCATTATAATCCCATAAACACCTAAAGAAGAAACAGCGAATAAGTAGAGTATACCAACATTAATGTCAGCCAAAACTTGAGTAGCACTGAAAGGTATTACTGCCCAAGCAATTAGAGCTAAAGTCATAGTTACAATTGGAGCTAAAATAAAAATTACTTTATTTGAGCTTGAGGGAATAATAATTTCTTTAAACATGTATTTTAATCCGTCTGCAAGCGACTGAAATAATCCAAAAGGTCCGACCACGTTAGGACCTTGTCTTTTTTGAACAAAGGCCCAGACACGTCTATCAAGCCAAACTATCATAGCTACTGACACTAAAACAGGTATTAATAAAAATAATATCTTATAAACCTCCTGAAAAATAATACTTAAATATTCCACCTTATCCTTCTGTTCCAGTAGATTTAAAATTTATTTTTGAACTATTACATTCAATCATTGTCTTTGATGATCTGGCTATCACATTAGAAAAATAATAATCTTTGATAGTAATTTTTAAATCTTCGTTTTTAAATTCAAATTTTTGTGAATAATTGTTTTCTTGATTTATGTTAGATTGTTTTTCTTTTTGCAAATTTAGATAATTGAACATACTACTATCCAATTCATCTTTATCATTAAATAATTTTCTATTATTCATAAACTCAGCAAGTTCATTAATAATTTGCCAGTCTTCTTTCGCGTTTCCAGGAGGATATGAGGCTTTATGTGCTTTTTGTATTTTTCCTTCTAAATTTGTGAAGTAACCATCCTGCTCTGTATATGAGGAGCCAGGTAAAATTATATCAGCAATTTCAGCACCTTGATCTCCATGGCTTCCTTGATAAATAATAAATTCACCTTTTTTATCAAATTTCAAGTTATCTTGACCAGCTAAATAGACAATATCAAACTTATGATTTCTTAAATCATCTAACAAATTATTTTCTTCTTTTATCACACCAAGATCAAAGCTTCCTACAGTGGCTGCATCACATGATAAAATATTAAAAGCATTCCAGTCATCAGTAATCTTATTATTTTTATATAGGAATTCTTTGATCTTATTAAAAAAATATTTAGATGAATTGGAGTTAAAAAATGACTCACCTAAGATTATCATTGGTTTATTTGCGTTAATAATATTTTGTGAAATTTCATGTTTTCCATCAAAGATATTTTTTAATGATTGAGTTTGGCCATCCATACTTTCATACGGGTAAGTTAAGTCACCCAAATCATTTAATGAAACAATTTTAGTATTGTTGTTTAAATAAGATTTTCTAATTCTTGCATTTAATATGGTCGCTTCATATCTAGGATTAGCACCAACTAATAAAATAAAATCAGATTCTTCGATACCATTTATTGATGAATTGAATAGGTAATTTTCTCTTTTTTTAATATCAATGAATCTGTTATCTGGTCTTGATTCGTAATTATTTATATTCAGTGTTCGATCAAAAAATTCTTTAAAAATATAGCTAGTTTCCATATTTGTTAGATCTCCAACAAATCCACAGATTTTTTCCTTAGACACATTTTCAAATTTTGACTTAATAATTTTGTAAACTTCATCCCAAGAAGCTTTTTCAAATTTACCATTATACTTAATAAAAGGAGTATCTAATCTTTGATGTAACAAACCATCACAAGCATATCTTGTTTTATCAGAGATCCACTCTTCGTTTATATCCTCGTTTATGATTGGAAGAACTCTTTTCACTTCCCAATCATAAGTGTCAACTCTAATATTTGAACCAATAGCATCCATAACATCGATACTTTCTGTTTTTTTTAATTCCCAAGGTCTTGCTTCAAAAACATAAGGCTTTGAAGTTAAAGCTCCAACAGGACAAAGGTCCACTACATTACCTGATAATTCTGATTGCATTGCCTCTTCTAAATAGGTTGTAATCTCCATATCTTCTCCTCTGCCAATTGCACCAATTTCTGTGATACCGGCAATTTCTGTAGCAAATCTTACGCATCGTGTGCAGTGAATGCATCTTGTCATTTGCGTCTTTATTAGTGGACCCATATTTTTTTCTGGTACCAGTCTTTTGTTTTCTTTAAATCTTGATTTATCAACTCCATAAAACATAGATTGATCTTGAAGATCACATTCACCACCTTGATCACAAACAGGACAATCCAATGGATGATTAGCAAGCAAAAATTCCATCACTCCTTTTCTTGCTTTTTCTACTTGGGCAGTATTCGTTTTAATATTCATACCTTCAGCAGCAGGCATAGCACAGGATGCTACAGGTTTAGGTGATTTTTCTAACTCAACTAAACACATACGGCAATTTCCTGCTATAGATAATTTTTCATGATAACAAAATCGTGGAATTTCAACTCCTGCTTTTTCACAAGCCTGAAGAACTGTTAAACCCTCTTCAACTTCAATGTCAATTTCATTAACTTTAAGTTTAAACATTACTTTTATCTAATAAGTGTTGGTCGACTAAATAAGGAATATTTTTTTTTTTCTGAACAATAGGGCTTAAATTATTTCTATCCTCAATTTCTTTTTTAAAATGTCTTAATAATCCTTGAACTGGCCAAGAAGAGCCTTCACCAAAAGCACAAATTGTGTGTCCAGCTATCTGATTTGTTACATCACCTAACATTTCAATTTCATCTTTTGTGGCCTGACCTTTTGCCATTCGTTCTAGCATTCTCCACATCCATCCAGAGCCCTCTCTGCATGGTGTGCACTGCCCGCAACTTTCATGTTTATAAAACCTTGCAATTCTTGCCATACATTTAATGATGTCTTGATCTTTATTAATCACAACTATGCCAGCTGTACCTAATCCACTTTTTTCAGCTACTAAAGCATCAAAATCCATAGTTAATGTTTCACATGTTTTTTTTGGTATTAGTGGCATTGATGAACCACCAGGAATTACAGCTTGTAGATTATCCCATCCGCCAATAACTCCACCTGCATGGACTTCAATTAATTCTTTCAAAGGTATGCTCATTTCTTCTTCTACATTACATGGATTGTTTACATTTCCAGATATACAAAAAATTTTAGTTCCAGTATTTCGCGCTCTACCCAAAGAGGAGAACCATTTACCACCTCTTCGAAGTATTGTTGGCACTACCGCAATCGTTTCAACATTGTTTATAATTGTTGGACAGCCATACAATCCAATCAAAGCAGGGAAAGGAGGTTTCAATCTTGGTTGGCCTTTATTACCTTCCAGACTTTCAAGCAAAGCAGTTTCTTCTCCACAAATATAAGCACCAGCACCATAATGAATATAAATATCTAAGTCCCAGCCTGTACCAGCTGCATTCTTTCCAATTAATTTTTTCTTATAAGCTTCGTTAATAGCATCTTGAAGTTTTTCACCATCAATAAAATATTCACCTCTAATATAAATATAACAGACATGGGCTTGAACAGCATAAGAGGCTATCAAACACCCCTCAATTAATTTATGAGGTTCAAATCTTAAGATGTCTCTATCTTTACATGTTCCAGGTTCTGACTCATCACCGTTAATAACTAAATAATGGGGTCTTGAACCAACTTCTTTTGGAGCAAACGACCACTTTAATCCAGTTGGAAATCCGGCCCCACCTCTTCCTCTAAGTTCAGATGTTTTAATTTCATTAATTATCCAATCTCTTCCTTTATCTGTCAGCTCTTTAGTGTTAACCCAATCTCCTCTTTCTTGTGATGAAAATACATCGGTCATTTTATCATTATATAAATTTTGAAATATTCTATCTTGATCTTTAAGCATTTTTTAAATCCATAAGTGTTTTTCTGTTATTTTCAGGCTCATTGTTTATTCGACCTCTATACGATCCAGGTTTTGGTGTTTCACCTTTTAAAATTTTTTCTAAAATTTTTAATGTTTTTTCTTTATCAAGATCTTCATAATAATCATCATTGATCTGCATCATAGGTGCATTAACACAAGCACCCAAGCATTCAACTTCCATCCAAGAACAACTTTTATCAACTGATAGTTCCGACTCATTTTCTGAAATTTTTTCTTTACAAGCATCAACGAGCTTATTGGCACCTCTAAGCATACATGGTGTTGTTGTGCAGACTTGAATAAAATGTTTTCCAACAGGTGATAAGTTATACATAGAATAAAATGTGGCTACTTCATAAACTTTTATGTATGGCATGTCTAAAAATTTAGCAATATACTTCATGGCAGCTAAAGGTATCCAATTATAGTTTTGTTTTTGAGCTATATAAAGTAAAGCCATAACGGCGCTTTGTTGTTTTCCCTTAGGATATTTTGCAACGGCTGCGTTTGCTGCACCAAGTGAAGAGAAATCAAATTCAAAATTTTTAGGCTGTTCTTTAGCAGGTCTTCTTAAGCTCATCTATCAACCTCTCCAAAAACTATATCTAAAGATCCTAAAACTGCAGGAACATCAGCTAACATGTGCCCTTTTATTAAATAATCTATAGACTGAAGATGAGAAAAACCAGGAGCTCTTATTTTACATTTGTAAGGCTTATTCGATCCGTCAGAAATTAAATAAACACCAAATTCGCCTTTAGGTGCTTCAACAGCTGTATAAATTTCATCTTTGGGAACCCTATAACCTTCTGTAAAAAGCTTAAAATGATGAATTAAAGCTTCCATAGATTGTTTAATATCTTTTTTAGGTGGAGGGCTTATTTTTCCATCAGAAGATTTAATTGGGCCTTTTTCTATTTTTGAAAGACACTGCATGATAATTGAAATACTTTCTTTCATCTCTTCAATTCTGCAAAGGTAGCGATCATAACAATCACCATTTTTTCCCACTGGAATTTTGAAATCTAATTGATCGTAACATTCATATGGTTGTGATTTTCTTAAATCCCAAGGAACTCCAGATCCTCTAATCATAACACCAGAAAAAGAATAATCTAGCGCATCATCTTTAGTGACAATTCCTATATCAACATTTCTTTGTTTAAATATTCTATTATCAGTTAACAAACTTTCAAGATCATTAATGATTTTTGGAAATGTTTGGCAAAATTTTCCTATATCTTCTTCCAAACCATTTGGTAGATCCTGATGAACGCCACCAGTCCTAAAATAATTTGCATGTAACCTTGAACCTGAGGCTCTTTCATAAAAAGTCATAAGAGTTTCTCTTTCTTCAAATCCCCATAAAGCAGGTGTTAAGGCACCAACATCAAGAGCTTGTGTGGTAACATTTAAAATATGACTTAAAATTCTACCAATTTCACAAAAAATAACCCTTATATATTGGGCTCTTATAGGAACGTCTATTTTTAAAATTTTTTCTATAGCAAGAGCAAACGCATGTTCTTGATTCATCGGAGCAACGTAGTCTAGCCGGTCAAAATACGGAACTGCTTGCATGTACGTTTTGTTTTCAATAAGTTTTTCAGTTCCACGATGTAATAAACCAATATGAGGGTCAGCTTTTTCGACTATTTCACCATCTAACTCTAAAATTAGTCTAAGCACACCGTGCGCTGCAGGGTGTTGTGGTCCAAAATTTAAATTTAAATTTTTAATTTTTTTTGTCATTATTTTCAATTTCATCTTTAATATATTTTGTACCCTCCCATGGGCTCTCATAGTCAAAATTTCTATAATTTTGTTCTAATTTAACAGGTTCACTAATAACCTTTTTTTGCTCTTCGCTATATCTAACTTCTGTATGCCCAGTTATTGGAAAATCTTTTCTAAGTGGATGTCCTTCAAAGCCATAATCTGTTAATATTCTTCTTAAATCTGGGTGATCCTTAAAAG
>Ga0114994_10004530_pt1 | contig 10107 bp, 8 predicted proteins | sample ArcticOcean_MG_C_9_FD_87043 | JGI IMG/M metagenome (GOLD analysis project Ga0114994, IMG submission 87043) | Marine microbial communities from western Arctic Ocean - ArcticOcean_MG_CB2_152 | ecosystem: Environmental > Aquatic > Marine > Oceanic | place: Arctic Ocean: Canada Basin | collected... | reverse complement strand
GGACGGCGCCGAGAGGGCCTCGTCGGCGGCGCGGCCGCGCCGCAGCGCTTTCCGCCGCTCGTCCACCGCGCCGGGCGCCGCGAGCGCCGCGAGCGAGTCCGGGAAGAACCGGGCCGCGCGGAAGTGCAGCGGCACGCCCGGGCTGTCCAGCGGCACCCAGGGCGACACGAGCGCCAGCCTCGCCGCCAGACGCCTCCGCCGCAGCGGTTCGTGGAGCGCGCACGCGGCCGCGTAGGCGCAGCCCACGGAGTGGCCCCAGATGGCGACGCGGCGCAGCCCGAGCGTCGCGCAGAGCGCCTCCACGTCGACCGCGAACGCGGCGAAGCCGCCGCCCGCCGCGGGGCTCGAGCGGCCGAAGCCCGGCCGGTCGACCGCGACGACGCGCAGGCCCAGCCGCCGCGCCGCCGCGTCGAACAGCAGCACGAGGTAGCGGCTGCCGCCTACGCCGAAGAAGCAGAGCACCGGGAAGCCCGCGGGGTCGCCGGCCTCGGCGAAGCTGAGGTGCCGCCCGTCCCGCGTCACCATGACGCGGTTGGCGCGCTTGCCGCTCACGCTCGGCGGGGCGGCGCCCCCCGCCGCGGCCGGGGCGGCGGGCGGCGGCGGCGGCGCCGGGGGCTTGCTTTGCGCTGGGCTCATGCCTCCCGTCCTTATCAGGCTTCGGAGTCACCGTTCCCCATGGCAGCTGTTGCAGCCGCTTTTAACGGGGCAGCCACATATGGGACGGTCTTTCCCTGAGCCAAATCTATGGGACGCAACGGCCACACTATAAGTTACCCCTTGCCCGGCTGCCTTGCGTGGCACTCAAGAGCTCCTTGTGCACTATTAGCGTCTCATTGGAGCTCCTTGAGCGTGCTCTTGGAGCTCCTTGCAATTGTGCACGTCGCGCGGGTTTTGTCCTACCATCCGCTAGCTCGTGCTCGTGGCGTTTATAGCTACCAAGAGCCGTAGCAGTTGCAGCTGCTGCTGGAGCCGCGATTCGAGGCGCTCCTGCGACGCCATGAAGCTCGCCGCAGCCCTCCTCCTCGCGTGCGCCTGCGACGCGCTCGTCGCGCCCGCACCGACGCGGCGGCGCGCGGGGGCGCTGCGCGCGACGCTCGAGTTCTCCAAGTACCAGGGCCTGGGCAACGACTTCCTGCTCGTCGACAACCGCGACGCCGCGGCGCCCAAGGCGACGCCCGCCCAGGCGCAACAGCTCTGCGACCGCCACTTCGGCGTGGGCGCGGACGGCGTCATCTTCGTCATGCCCGGCGACGACGCGCACGACTTCCGCATGACGATCTACAACTCGGACGGTGCCCCGGCCGCGCCCCGCCGGTCATTGTAACCGCGCGTGCCGACCCGTCGCGCGCCCGCGCAGGCTCCGAGCCCGAGATGTGCGGGAACGGGATCCGCTGCCTCGCCGCGTACCTCGGCGAGCTCGGGGCGCGGGGCGCGCCCCGGGGCGCGGGCGAGGCCTTCACCATCGCCACGGGCGCGGGCCCCATCGTGCCCCTGGTGCTCGCGGACGGCCAGATCACCGTGGACATGGGCGAGCCGGTCCTCGACGCGGTAAACGTGCCCTGCGCGCTCGCGCCGACCGCGGGCGCCCGGGTCGTGGACGCGCCGCTCGAGGCCGCGGGGACCGGGTACCGGGTCACGGCCGTGTCCATGGGCAACCCGCACGCCGTGGCATTCGTCGACGACGCCCGGGCCGTGGACCTGCCCGTGACAGGCCGCGCCGTGGAGCTGGACACGGCGAGCTTCCCCGAGAAGGTCAACGCCGAGTTCGTGGACGTGGTGGACCGGGCGCACGTCAACATGGTCGTCTGGGAGCGGGGCTGCGGCGTCACCCTGGCGTGCGGCACGGGCGCGTGCGCCGTCGCCGTCGCCGGCGTGCTGACGGGCCGCACGGACCGGACCTGCGAGGTCATGCTGCCGGGCGGGCCCCTCTCCATCGAGTGGCGCGAGAGCGACAACCGCATCTACATGACGGGCCCCGCGGAGTTCGTCTTCCGGGGCTCGGCGGAGCTCTAGGCCTAAACTTAGTCTTGCACCTTGACGAAGTTCGTCACGGGCACGCGCGTCGGGTCGTTCGCCGGGATGGAGACGTCCTGCTTGCCCAGCGGCACCATGGCGAACGCGACGAGCAGGGCGGCGACGGCGACGCCCCTGAGGACGGCGCCGAGGCCCGGGCCGCCGCCCTCGTCGGGCTCGCTCTCCTTCCACGCCTCGCTCAGCAGGGCCGAGTCCTCGGCCGGCCGGTTGTACGCCGACACCTTATCGCGCGACGACAGCGTCCGCGGGTCGAACTGCTTCTCGTCGTCACCCTCGGCGTACAACCGGGGGCCGCGCGCGACGACACCGACGCCACCACCAGTACCGAACGCCGCGGCGCCGCCCGTGACGGCCGCGGCACAGCACCACGCGAGGGCGCGCCGCATGTGTCCTCGGTGATCTGTCTCGAGCGGTCTCTGCACCAGACTGTGCAGCTGTGAGGTCGCTGGTTGTAGGCACGCGCACCTCGTTGGTCCACGACACAACAAAGGTCGCCGTCGACGTGGCGGGCCCTAACGCAGTCGTTCCCTCCACGAAGGAGAGCGTCCTGTGGCTTGAGCCTCTCACGTGTGGGAGCTTTGACAAAACCCGTAGTGGAGCGCGTACGGGTTGCTCATCTACGTCGTATGTGGCGGCATCGGTGCGGTATTCGCATGAACAGTTAGTGGAGTAGAATTAACCCGGGGCGTCGGGCAGAACAAAGTCCCCGACCAGGATCGACGCGAGGAGGGCGTCGTCGGCGTCGCCGTCGGGGGACGGGCCGTCGAAGGCGTCCGGGTCGTCGTCGAAGATGGCCCGGAACGCGTACGCGTCGACGTCCTCCTCGCCGAGCCCGTCGGCGGCCGCCGCGGGCGCGCCGTCGCCACGGCGCAGGCGCAGCGTCACGGACCCCTCCCGCGCGCGGATCAGGCCCTCGACGCGGTCGAGCCCCGCGCCCTCGCACCCCCAGACGTCGGCGCCGAAGACGGCCGAGACGCCTATGATCTCGTCGCCGGCCGCCACGCCGGCCGCCTCCGCGCGGCCGCCCGCGCGGCAGCCCTGCACGAGCACGCGGCCGCCCGGGCCCTCCTGCACCGTCACGCCCAGCGGCCGCGCGAGCTCGACCTCCACCTCGCCGTCCGCGAGCTCGTACGCGGCGGCGCCCTCCACCGCGCCCCCGAAAAGGCCCTGGCGGGGCGACAGTCGTCGCCGGCGCGGCGCGGCGATGTCGGCAACGTACGCCGTGGCGCCGAGGACGCACGCGAGCACATGCGCACGTCTCATTTGCGAAACCCGTCAAAGTAATAGCGCCTACTGAGCGGTACTTCTTGCCTTGGTGGCGCTCTGCAGCCGAGTGCGCTCTCAGGCTCCGCCGTCCTCACGTGTTCGCCGGACAACAGATTGTGTTCTATCGTACAAACCCCGTAATGGGTGCCCGGAACACTAGCTTCGCACCGCACATTTGCTAGCGAGACCTAGTTAGAGTGCTATATAGAATCAAACCCGTAATAAACAACCCGACCAACCAACCCGCACTGTTTATCGGCTCGGGCAAGCCCTGCCGCTGTCACGTTTGAGCCGCGCTGAAGCGCCTCTCGCTAGCCGCTGAAACTCGCCGCGCCCGCGCATCGGCGGCGTGTGTCACCCCGCGTGCGGCGCGACGTCGCACAAAGCGCCCGGGGGCCGGACGGACCATGCCGCTCGCGGGACATGCGCCGCGGACGACGCTCGCGGGCCAGCCCGAGGACGACGCCGCGACGCTCGCCTTCGGGCCCGAGTTCCCGCTGGAGGGCTGCGAGTGCCTCAGCGACGCCGAGGTGACCACGATCCTCGACACGCACCTGCGGAGATCGGCGGCGGCCGACCGGCCCTTCCCGCGCAAGGCCCTCGAGTACGCGCGGCGCAACGTCGGCGCGCGGCCGCTCGAGGCCGTGAAGACGGAGGCCGTGCACGTGCGCCAGGCGCTGCAGGACGTCGACTTCGAGGGCACCGACGCCGGCCCGCTCCACGCGTTCGAGGTGGCCGCGATCACGAACCTGATGGGCAGGGACTCCGAGCCCGAGGAGGCGCGCGCGCTGGTGCCGAGCCTCCGGCGCTACGACGACGACCAGCTCGGGCGCGTCCTCTTGGCCGCCGCGGGCGCACGCGCCGCCTAAGCCACACCTTTACCTCTCCCCGCCGAGCCGCGCGACGACGCACGTGATGTCGTCCCGGTACGAGCCCTCGTTCTCCTTCCAGCGCCGCACGCTCAGGTCCACGAGCGCGCGGCAGGCGTCCGCGCACGCCTCCGCGCCGTCCGTGTCCAGCAGCGCCCCGACCATCGTCGCCGCCTCCTGACTGGAGATGAACTCCCAGACGCCGTCGCTCGCGAGGACCAGGGCCGCGTCGTCCGCCTCGACGGCGTGGACCGCGACCTCGGCGTCGCTCACGACGCCCACGCGCTTGGCCGCGCCGTCCCCCAGGCTCCGCGACATGGCGAGCCCGACGCGCGTCTGCGCCGCGTCCAGCCAGACGCGCGCGCTCAGGCCCGGCTCGGGCGCGTCGCTCACGAAGCCGCCGCTGCCGGTGATCCGGCGCCGCTCGTCGGGGAGGTCCGGGTTGTGGTCCCGGCTGAGGTCCACCGCCTCCCACGCGGCCCCGGCGCGCCGCACGACCACCGCCCGCGAGTCGCCCGCGTTGCCGCACACGAGCTCGCCCCGTAGCCGCACGACGACGACCGCCGTCGTGCCCGAGTACGTGGCCTCGACGGGGCCGGCGGCGAGCGCGTCGTCCGCCGCGCGGAAGGCCGCCTCCAGGGCGGCCCGGCAGCCCGCCACCGTCGCGGCCCCCGCCAGGGCCGCCCCCAGGCGCTCGACCACGTGGCGCGCGCAGAACTCCGCTACCGCCCCGCCGAACTCGCCGTGGCCGTCGAAGGCGCCGTACAGGGCGTTGCGGGGCGACCCGGCGAAGGGCCGGACCACGACGCCCCGGTCCTGGTTGATCTTGGCCACGCTGCCCGCGGCCCCGGGCTCGATGCCGTGGTACGTGAGCGCGCTCACGCGGGACGCGGGCCAGGGCTGCGCGGGCGCCGCCCCGCCCAGGGGGTCGTAGGCGGGGCTGCGGAACTCGACCGGCGCGCCGTCCGCCCGGTCCCGGGCCCCCACGCTCAGGCGCCGGCGCCGGAAGGCGTCGGGGTCGCTCTCCACGATGGCACGCGCGGCGACCTCGAACGCCCTGACGAGCCCAGGCCGCTCCCCCCCGGCCGCCGCCGCCCACGCGGCGTCGCCGCCGTGCTCCGCGTAGAGGTCGTTGAGCCGCGCATCCAGTTCGGCGCGCCGCCCCTCCGGGAGGCCCTCCAGCCCCAGCCGCGTCCGCAGCCCCGCCACCGTCGCACCGTCGGCGCGGGCGGACGCCGCCGCGCCCATCGGTGCGAACTAGGCCGCGGACGTTGGCGCGGGACGCTGCCCGGATGTACACGGCGGCCGAAAGGCGCTCGAGCTCACCTACCGCTACGTCGTCGGCTACGGCTGCGGCACCGCCAACGGCCAGGTGACGGTCGCGGCACCAAATCGGAGTCCAAAACAGTGGTGCACGCGCAAAACCACTTAAAAGGCTGGGGGCGCTAGGACGACTAGAGGACTCGCGGACGACCGCTGGCGACTCCCCCGAGCCCCGGATGCAGTATGAAAAAACCCGCGCGCACGTAAAACCCGCGGCCGGGCAAAACTAAGTAGCAGCGCCCTAGCCTCTAAGACACCCGCACGCAGCAGCTTCATCAGATTGCTGTTTTTGCTTCAGGAGCCCTGCGCCCGGTAGCCAATTCGACATCTGGACGGTAGCTCTACTCTCAGCTAGACCGCTACAGAGAGGATGGAGCGAGGTGACAGCGGGCGGCGCCGGTCGCGCTCCCGGTCACGCAGCCAGGCGCCTGCAGATCGGACGGAGCGCGGCGGCCAGGCGACGGACACGCGGCGCCGGTCGCGCTCTCGGTCGCGCAGCCGGCGGCGGGCGCGCCGGCGGCGGTCGCCGTCCTCCTCGTCCTCGTCGGACTCGGACGCGGCGCTCTACGAGGGATTCCACAGCGACTCGGACGACCAGGACGACCGCGCGGTCGGGTGGATGCGGCGGTTCGGCCGCAAGGCGCACCTCGAGCCGCGGCGGCCGGCGCCCATCCGGGGCGACTCGCTCCTCGAGGTCGTCCAGTCGGCGCAGCGGCTGAACGTCGTGGGCAAGTACGGGAACTGGGACGACTACCTGCGGTTCCTCCACCGCCACTCGCGCCGCTGCCGGCCGCCCCCGGGCCGCCGGCCCGAGGGGCAGACCCAGTTCCTCCTGCGCAACTTCCTCCGGTCGCTGCACGCCACGGACCGCCGCGGGCTCGTGGACCGGAAGATCCGCGAGCACCGGGATGCGTAAGGAGGGGTCATGCGTTACGCGCGGCGTCGCGGTCGCGCCTGGCCTTGGCCTCGACGGCCTCCTTCATGCGGTCGAGCATGGCGTCGCCGCGCGCGCTCCGGGCGCACTGCGCCGCGAGCACGGCGAAGGTCAGCCCGGCCCAGGCCAGGCCCCCGGCCGCGAGCCAGCCCACCCGCGGCGGCCGCGCGACGCCGCCGCGCACGAGGCCCAGGATCTCGCGCGCGTAGGCCACCGTCAGGAGCGAGAAGCCCAGCGCCACGACGCCCGCCATCTTCCGGATCATGCGCGTCTCCTCGACCTGCTCGATCCAGCGCGCCTTGCCCATGGACAGGATCTCCCGCTGCGCCCGGTCGAGCCGCGCGGACCTCTCGCCCGTGCCGATGCCGACGTCCACGAGCTCCTGGCGCACGGCGCCCCAGCGGCCCGCGCCCACCGCGATGCGGCCCGCCGGCGCCGGCGCGAAGGGGTCGGCCGCCCCGGCGGCGGGCCGCCGCGGCTTCGCGAAGGCGTCCATGGGGGCGGCGCGCGACGGGGCGTCGGCCCTCCGGCGTCACCGAGCCCGCGGCCCGGGAGCGCGCAACTGCAGCCCCGGCCCCGGTGCGCGCTGTCGTCGGGCGAGTTGCGACGTGGGGGGCAGTCCCTAGCTCTGTGGCAAGCGCCACAAAAGTACAAAAGCGCTGGCTCAAAACCCGCACGGGTTGACCAGCCCTACGGACGGGTCCCGGCGGGAGCGCCTAGGGGGGGCGCGCGCCGTAATTAACCCGAAGCCTGACTAAATGAGGACGACGGTGCCCCGCCGATATACGTTGCGTGACGAACTCCCTGCGTAGTCACATAAACGCGGCGTCTCCCCCACGGGGCTCTGCCCACTAGCCCCAACACCGCAACAACGACAGAACCCACGACACGGGTGGGTGGCCGGCGCAAGTGCCTGCGCCCGGCGAGCGACAACAAGGCTGATTTTAACCAGGGTCCGGCGCGTCGCAGGGCAGCGTCTTCGTGAGGAAGGCCTCGTAGGCGCCGCCCAGCAGGGCCGCGGCGTCGCGCCGCACGGCGCCCCGCGTCAGGGCCCAGCCCGCGCCGAGGAGGTGCGCGTACTGGGCCGCCAGGACCTCCGCGACGGCCGTGCGCGAGTGGCGCCACTTGTAGACGAGCTGGTCGAGCACGCGGGCGTCCGAGTGCTGCGCCGTGAACGCCGTCCCGAGCATCTCGAGCCGCATGCGCGTCACGTCGCGGATGATGCTGGGGTTGTTGCAGTACCACCAGCACCCATACAAATGTAGATTGGGGAACTTCTGGGCCAGGACGCAGGCCTCGTGCTGGTCCGCGCGCCCGAGGAGGGTGACGAGGACCTTGAGCCGCGGGTGCCGCGTCAGCAGGCGCGCGAGCGGGGCGAGGTCGACCCGCCGGAGCCCGTCGCCGCCGCCGCAGGGCGCGAGGTCCGGCGCCAGGTTCCGGACGCACCCGAGCTTCAGCGCGAGCGGCAGGTTTAGGTCGCGGGCGACGGGCGCCAGGACCTCGTCCACCAGCCGCGTCGCCGACGGCCAGCCGGGCTCGAGGGGCGCGGCGTCCCCGTACACCAGGTCGCCGGGCGCCGACGCCATGAGGTACTCCGCGCCGTAGCGCCGCGCCCACGCCGCGAGGAAGAGCCGCGCGCACGCCGGGGTCGCGCCCAGCCCGCGCGCCCGCAGCGACGCCGCGACCGTCGCCCAGTCGCCCGCCAGCACCGCGTCGACGCGCAGCGCGGTCCGGAACCGGCCGTCGGCCGTCGCCGCGTCCTCGGCGCCGGGCGCGTAGCCGCGGAACCGCCCCGTGGCGGGGTCCACGCAGCAGCCGGCGTCCACGAAGCGGCTCGCCTCGTCGGCGTCGAAGGGGACGTTCGTGCACACGACGTAGCGGACGTTCGCCGCGCGGAAGACGGTGTCCACGTGCGCGGCCGGGGTGAAGCTCCCGTACCACGCGCGCAGCGGGCCGAGGTCGTTCGCGCGGGCCGCGCGCATGGCGTCGCGGGGCGCGCCCAGCTCCCTGAGCGTGCGCAGCACGCCGATCCGCGCCTCGGATACGGGCGTCCGCGCGACGAACAGCGCGGCCCAGACGCGGGCCGCCCGCGCCTCGACAGGGAGCGCGTAAAAGGCCGCGTGGCCGATGTCGTCGGCGACCATGAAGTACTCCGCCACCAGGTAATGGTACGTCAGCAGCGCGTCCAGGCCCCGCAGCATGAGGGCGCCATGCGCCGCCGGGAAGAGGTGCGTGTGCACGTCCACGCAGGGCGTCGCGTCTACGACCGCCCGCACCACGTCCGAGACCTCCTCGCGGCGGACCTCCAGCGCGTCGTCCGCCACGTGCATGGGCGGCGCGGCGGGCTTGGCCGCGACTCCGGGGCCGGGTCGCGCGAGCGCGCGAGCGAGCGCCCCCACCAACTCGGCCTCGGTCACGTCGTCCGGCGCCTTGCGGATGGCGAAGGCCGCCGGCGCGGCGGCCAGCACCTGCACTGCGACCTCGGTGGGCGGGCAGCCGGGCTCCCGGCAAGGCAGCGCCGCGACCGTCGCGACCGCCTCCAGACCCTGGGCGTCCACGTAGCGCTGGGCGGCCGCGCGCAGCCGGCGCGTCGCCGGTGCGAAGCGGCGCAGGTCTACGGCGAAGGCGCCGGGCACCGACGACATTTATCTGCTCTCCGTTAGAGCTCACCAATTTTCACAGCCAGCACATTTCAGTGCACCAAAAGCGCATGTTAAAAGCATGTTAAAAGAGAGCGGCAAACACGCTTCTACGACCGCCAACAAGCCTACGTCCCCGCTTGCGGGGTAGCCTAAAAACCCGTCGAGCTGTGACCGGGTGTCTATGGCCCAGGGCTAATTGTCCAACTATTGATCCAGTATTACTCTTAACAGCCGAGTGTGCTCGTCAGGCAGCGTCCAAACAGCGGCCTCTCCGTCACGTGTTAGCCTAGGCGCACGCCTCCCAAAACCCGAATTGACTATAGTTATACGGTAATTCAATTCAATTCGGTGGGCCCGGGGGGAGCGGGAGCGACTAGGGGGGTCGCGCGACGTAATTAACCCGAACCCGAACCCGGCACGTGGGCCGGTTCGTGGTTGTAGGCTTAGCCTCCCTGTTCCAGCTCGGCTTCGCCCCCTCGTAAAATAGGGGTCAGCGGCCAGTTCCACATCTTGAAGAGGGGCATCCTGCGAGGGGGGCAGGTCCGAGTCCATGCGACTTGTGGATCTCCTACGTCCAATCTGACGGGTGGGCCCGGAGGGAGCGGGAGCGACTAGGGGGGTCGCGCGACGTAATTAACCCAAACCCGAACCCGAACCCGTCATGAGTGAGGGGGTGTCGCCCTGGGGCGCGGCTTCGAGGGGGCGCTAGGAAAACCCGCGCGCTAGCCTCTAAGACACCCGCACGCAGTCATGAGGCCCACAAGGCCCACAGGGCTTGATGTCCGACTATTGATTTAGCATTAACCTGTAGCCGTCGACGCAAGATTATGTACACCGCTATCGAGGAGCAAGACGACCGGACGCAGGATTACAGATACGTCCTGCGTGGGTGCCTGCCGGGGGGAGTATGAACTGGACCCTTAGAGAAGGGGGGACGGCGCCTCACGCCCGCTTCCCGAGCGCGTCCGCGCGCCGCGCGCCGCGGTCGAGGACCACGGCAGACGCGGCGAGCGTCAATAGCGACGCCCCCAGGAGGTAG
>Ga0114994_10004529_pt1 | contig 10107 bp, 10 predicted proteins | sample ArcticOcean_MG_C_9_FD_87043 | JGI IMG/M metagenome (GOLD analysis project Ga0114994, IMG submission 87043) | Marine microbial communities from western Arctic Ocean - ArcticOcean_MG_CB2_152 | ecosystem: Environmental > Aquatic > Marine > Oceanic | place: Arctic Ocean: Canada Basin | collected... | reverse complement strand
TATTGCAGAAGATACTATATGAAAAAAAATACACAGAGAAGTACATCAATTGGCTGTTGCATAAAAAATAGCTTACAAAAACATGCGGTCGGATAAAGTGGAGTTGGGGTGCTTTGCGCTACAATCCCACAAAGGCGCTGATACTAAGCGTTATTCAAAATTGGTGAATTTCATACATTTTAGGACAGGATCAAGTCTTGTACAAATGGAACTATCAGGTACGTAACAAGAAGCAGAGAACAAAAAGGGGTAAAGAACAGGAAGATAGTAAAAGGAAAGTAAGAGGGCCGAAAGCGGCCCTCATAACATTATTGAATTATCGCTTCATGTTGATCAGATCCTGAATCATTTCATCAGAAGTAGTCACTGTTTTCGCACTTGCCTGAAAGGCACGCTGCGTTTCAACCATTTTGACAAATTCCTGAGACAAATCAACGTTTGATTGTTCCAGACTTTTACTACGTATTTCACCTAAGCCCGCAGTACCAGCCTCACCTGTCACTTTCTTTCCGGAACCTAAAGTTTCTACCAGCATGTTCTCACCAACCTGAGCAAGTTTTCCAGGGTTGTCGAATTTGGTCAAAACGATTCTGCCAATCGAGCGAGTATATCCTGCGTCGAACACACCGTTCACAGTACCGTTGTCTTCGAGGAAAATACTCTCCAAGGTACCTGCGGGATTTCCGTCAGCACTTGTTCGAAGTACGTTATAATGTCCTGCAAACTGAGTGATCCCATCTAAACCTGATCTTGGATCTGTTGGATCATCAGGGTTAAATCCATCTCCGAGATGAAGTCCGATAACTAAAGGCGCTCCACCACCAAATGGAATTGCAAATTGTGGGACACCTGTGTCTGGGTCAACTGGTTGAGGAATTAACCTGGGAGGCCCTGAAGGCAAAGGATTTCCCTCCGGATCTACTCCACCAGGCTGTGCTTCAAATGAACCACCGGTAGCAGCAATTAATTTTCCGTCATTCGTAAACTGCATAAATCCACCACCCACTGCGACCATGGTCCCCGGAACTTGACCTAAAGAAGCGCCGTCAAACATAACGTAGTATTCCCACTGATTGCTAACACCGGTTCCTGCGATAGGCTGACCGGTACCAGGATCAATTTGCTCAGGTAGATCTGGACGTTTTCTCATCGCAACAGTTGCTGCATGAGTATTTCCCAAAGCATCATATACTGTGGTTGATGTTGCAAAATTGTACATGTTATCAGTAACATTGGTTGGGTCAACTGGAACATCTTTGACGGATGCATTTGCATCAAGGTTCGCAGCGAGCTTAATTCCTGTACCTTTAAGACCTGTTCCGGTTGGCTGAGGTGCGTCCACAAGACCCAAGACCTGCAGGGCACCTGGGATGCCTTTACTTTCACCTGTAACCCTGTCAACTTTCAGGGCTTGTATACGTCCTCCACGTAGGGTAGACAGAAAGCCCTCCTTGTCATATGAAAATTGACCATTGCGGGTATAGGATTCGTTATTTGTACTGGGATTAACGACTGTAAAAAATCCACCACCTGCAATTGCCAGATCCGTGCTGAGAGCGGTAGTTTCAAAAGCACCCTGAGAATAGTCCATCTCAACACCACCAATTTTCACTCCATTACTGGCTTTGGTGAAGGCAGCACCTTGCGGCCAGGCATTTCCCATTAAGTCTTCAAAAGCAACACTGTTGCGTTTAAACCCAAAGGTATTGACGTTGGCAATATTATTACCAACTACCTGCATGGTTTTGCCCTGTGTTTTTACCCCACTGGCTCCAGTATTTAATGATCCAAGTAACGCCATATTATTTCTCCTTAAAAAATATTAGAAAATATATCAGGCGATACACTCCATCGTTTCGCATAGATATGATGAAAATAGTTAAGAGTTAGAAACTATTCATTTAAAGCTGAACTCTCAGGTTCAACCATTCTTATTCTGAATTTTTTGAACTCCATACTGGAGTTTTACGTGTCATAAGTTCTATTCTGGCAGGCAGAGGCACAGCGCTTTGATAACGTAATTTAGATTTATTGCCCATACCGACTATTTCCTTCGCCTGCACCCACTCGCCATTGATTCTCAGCAGCGGATCACTACCTTCAAAACGTATCATTGAAACTTGTCCGGACTTGGTAAGCGTAACACCAACCTCTTCTCCCCCATCTGTTCTGGCGAACACATTGTAATTGTAGTTTCCATTCGGCATCATGTCACCATCATTATCACGTCCATCCCAGGCAAATTCATGTGCACCCTGTGCCCTACTTTCTAGATTTATTTCACGGATCATCTCACCTGTTGAATCATGCACAAGCAGCATCACACGTTCGGCACTGCCATCAAGCTTGTAAGTTACAGGAATAGTATCGCCGTTGTTCAAAGGTATTTCCTTTGCGCCAACTTCCACATCTTTACCCAACAAGCTTCCTGCAGTGGAGCGTGCGATGTGTTGCTGAATTTCCATCATCTTTGCAGTCTGGCTATTGAGGTTCTGTAACTGTTCTACTGTTCCCAGGGAGGCCAACTGTTGCATCATACCTTCTGAATCCATCGGATTCATCGGATCCTGATTCGCCATTTGGGTCATCAGTAAATTCAGGAAATCCTGTTTTCCCAGTTCTTTACCGTCATTGCTGCTTTTAGCCGCGCGGTTACGGAGGCTGGTCGCATTGACCTGCAGGGCTTGTTCAACATTGTTTCCGGTTTGCATAATTTCCTTTGCTCAGACGTATAGATTGAGTCCGGAGTCATTCCGGTTTATCACACGCGGTGTTTCTTCAACAGCCGCAACTTCTTCCTTTTTTCCTCTCTCCTTTGAATTCATGTCCTCTTCAAACGCAGAATTTTTCCGATCTCTGCTAAATTGCGAATCACGTTCATTAATGTCAACGTTTAGAGCTAAATCCTGAAAAGAAAATTCCTGATCCAAAAATTTGCTGCGTAGAGAATCAAATCCGGATTCCACCAATAGTTTGGCTTGAGGATTATCAACACGCATATCAATCGAGAGATCAGCTCCGGATAGCCGGATTTTCAAAGTAATTTGTCCCAGATCTTCCGGATGCAAACGCAGTGTCATTACTTCTACACCATTGCCGCGCAGAATCCTGACTCGACTCACTACCTGCTCCATGTTAAAAGGAAGGTCCGCACCACGTAAAGGCTCTGCTGAAGTATTTGTTGTAGCTCCTTTGGCCATCGACGTTCCAGAAACTTCCGCTAATGAGTTAATTCCTGTAGGCGAGACCAGCTCTGCTGAAGATTTAGAACTAGCGGAAAACTGAGTGTCTTTTGCGGTCAATGTTCTAAACTGATTCAAAGACTGTTCAGATCCTTTTTCTGAAACATCTGGCTTATTCTCTACTCCGGACATTTGGAGGTTTTCTGTATTTTGTGTTTTTGCACCGCTTTGAAGTTCTTCTGCTAATTTAAATTTTTCTGTAGCGTGAAAACCTGCTTCCAATTTGCTTTTTGTACCGCTTTTAAATTCATCGGCAACCTGAAATTTTTCAGACGTCAGTAAGCCTTCTTCTACAGGCTTTTCCCTTGCTCCGCCCTGCAACTCTTTAGCACCTTGTAATTTCTCTGCTGCTTGCAATGCTTCGTTCGTTTTAAATTTTTCTACAACCTGAAGACTTTCTGCCGCTTTTATTTTTTCTGGAGTTAAAGGTACATCTCCTCTTTTAAGTTTCAGCAGATTATCTGCACCAAGTTTTTCTGCACCAAGTTTTTCTGTACCAAGTTTTTCTATATCAAGACTTTCCTCTTGTGAACCTTTACGAAAAGCAGGCAGATTATCTGCACCAAGTTTTTCTGTATCAAGACTTTCCTCTTGTGAACCTTTACGAAAAGCAGTTTGTAAATTTTCTTGCAGGCTCTCTTCCTGATTTTGAAGAATTGAACTCAACTCCTGCACAACTGCGTTTTCAGCTTGAACCACTTTATTAGGGTTTGACTGAAACTCACTGTTTGAAATTTCCTGTTCAACTTGCGGAATAACTGACTGGGTGGCTGTTTTTTGCAGGATAGCTTTCAGGTCACTCGTCGATAACTCAGCATCTGCTGTAAACGGAGTTGACTTACTCTGTTTCTGCTGCTCTTCCGCAGAAACCACAGTACCATTCCCGAGTGAATTTACTTGATGAAAAACAGTTTGCAACAACGGTTCACTGGACTCAGCAGTTGATTCTTGTACTAAAGACTGAAGTCCTGTTTCGGCAATTCCTGTTTCAGGAAGATCAGAAATATTGCTTCCATTAACTGCAAACCTTGGATCAAGAACCTCAATCATTTCTGCTGAAATCGGAGTTGTTTTTTTCAAAACCTGAGCCTGCAAAGAAGACACATCCTCGTTCCAGAGATCAGCTTCGAGCATTTCCAAAGGCATATTCGAATTATTTACAATGCCAAAATCAGTATCATCAATTTCTGGATCAAGTTGATTTTGAGTCAAAAGTACTGAATTGAGTGATGCAGACAAGCCATCCTCAGCAAGAAGTTCTTCGAGCAGTGTTTCATTAAGTGGTAGTTCTGCGAGCATTTGTTCGAGAGTAGCATCAAAAACTTTATTTTCACCATTCTCACCAGATTCCATAGCATACTCAGTTGCTGCTACTGCTTCGTCAATTACTGGTATAACTGCTTTTTGTCCAATTGCGTCCATCATAGCTATCTCATTTTTTTCTTGTTATCTCTTCGATGATGCTGGCTGATTCAGCTGCACCCATACTGGAAAGTATTAATGATGCCTGTTTTTCTTTCATTTGTTTCAGAATGTTGACAGCAATTTTTCTCTCCAATTTTGCCAGCGATTGTGCTGCAACTACTGCATCCATTTTTGAGTATAAGGCAACTGCTTTTATTAACTGTGCGTCATCCTGAGCTTTCTTTTTGTCAATATCCTTTTCAATTTCCTGTTGGAGTTTTTCCAACTGGCTAACTTGACGTTGAATATCCTCCTGCAGAGTTTTAAGTTGGCCTTCTCTGCGATCTAGTTCCAAACCTCTTAAACGTAAACTGTCCTGTTGTCCAGCAAGTCTGGTTAGAATTTTTTTCTCTGTCTCAGTAAACTTTCGAGGTTTCTTTGAGTTTTTTTGCTCATCCGATTCAACCGCACAAAAATCAAGTCCGTAATCCGTGCAGAGATTACCGAAGGATTGTTTCAATTCCTCGATGCTTGTTGGTATGCTATAAGCGGGCCTTGCCAACAAGACAATTCCAATCAATAAATATAAGACTTTGTAATTATTAACAATATTTAATATTTTATTCATGATATTCCAGTTGTTAAACAATATTGATATGTTCGATAATTTTTTATGATTGGGCAATATTTTTATTAATTTTGAATATCGCGTCGATAATTCTGGGCAATTTCATCCGCCTCCAAACTTTCAAGACGTTCCGTTTCGGCTTTGAATTTTTCAATTTCTTTTTCCTTTAAAATTTCCAGCACACGTTTCTTTTGAGTTGCTTGAGTCAACTCATGCCGTTTCAATTCAACTACTTCCAACTGCTCATTCAGTTGAGCTTGAGTGAGTTCAAGATGCTGTTTTATTCGCTGCTGAAAATTTCCTCCCATTAAAAGCTGATTTATTGTCACACCGTCTGCTTTAGCTTTGTCTAAATCATCGTTATGAACATCTAGAGCTTCCTGCATCAGTTTTTTTCTATCTCGATGCTGTTGCTCCAACTGCACCTGCTCCGCAAGTGCTTTCTGGTAGAGTTTTTCCAAACGTCCCCTAACTTTTAAAGCAGTTTCCAGACTAAAACGTGGCATATTTAGATGTATGTATGATGAACCCGTAAAAAGTCTAACTGGTACACTTGAATGTCATTCCCGCTTTCGCGGAAATGACATTTATTTACGAATGCATCAAGTATTAGTTAGATTTTTTACGATTCAATTATTAAATAGACTACAGTAGCTAAACTACATGAATAATTGAAACAGTTAGCCAAACTATCAGCAAGACTCTATTGGCGTGAGGTTTTTCGTAGTGCAATATCCCTGCAAAATATCCAGGGGTGAAATTAGAGAAGGGATTTTATTTAGGAGATTTGAGGCTGGTTCTGTAAATGAAAGAGCACAACTGCTGCGGCATTACTGACATTTAGTGAGGATACTTCAGGATTTCCAGGAATACTCACGAGCCAGTCACAATGTTTGCGACTGAGGCGGCGCAAGCCTTTTCCTTCATTGCCAAGCACCAAAATCAGCGGCCTTTCCTGAGTGAGTTCAGCCACACTTTCGGCTGCATCTCCAGCAAGTCCTATCACCCAAAAACCTTGAGATTTTTGTTGCTGAAGAAATCTTGCAAGGTTTGGAACAGAGATCACCGGGAACCATTCCGAAACTCCTGCTGAGGCCTTTGCCACCGCTGCGGTCAAACCGGAAGTATGATCCTGAGGCACTACCACGGCACTCACTTTAAAAAAACCGCATGTTCTCAAAATAGCACCAAGATTATGGGGATCTTCTATTTGGTCCAGTGCTACAATCAAAGGGTACTGACCTTCGGCAGTTTGAGCTAAATCGGAGAATGAGGAGAATGGCAAAGCCCCGCAACGCAGCACCACACCTTGGTGCACTGCATCAGGACACATTTCCTCCAGTTTTTTGACAGCAACTTCACTCACTTGAACTCCATGCAGTTCCGCAAGCATCCGGATTTCTCTCAGACGCTCCGAAGAATCTGCGTCTTTTTTCAAATAGAGATGATCCAGTTTCCTGCGTCTATGTCTCAAAGCACCCTGCACCGGAAGAATTCCATAAAGAAAATCACTTCCGGAAGAGTCTGTCTTCAGCCTTTTCCCATCTTTTTTTGCTTCCAGGAATGGCCGTCCTCTTTCATTTTCGTGTCTTTTAAACCGATTGTGCTCGAAGTTGCTTCCTTTTTTGGTAGACAGGAATTTTTTTTCTCCAGTAAACTTTTGCTTCTTGACTGCTCCCTTTTGAGCTCTGTCATCGTTTTTACGCATTATTTTTATATCTTTTCCAGTTCTTTTTTTAATGCATCAAATTCATGAGCCACGGGGAAATCCGGATATTCACCTATGATTTTTTTTGTTGGTCTAAAGAAAATACCATGATCTGCTTCCTTCAGCATACTGATATCGTTGTACGAGTCCCCAACTGCAACTATATAATAATTCAGTTTTTTTAATGCTTTTACAGCATGTCTTTTTTGATCTTTTTGTCTAAGGCAATAATCTACTATTCTCAAATCATCATCGAGTTTCAGAGAATGACAAAATACTGTCGGGTATTGCAGTTTATGTAACAACGGTTCAACAAATTCTCTGAACGTATCAGAAAGTATTATCACTTCATTACGTTTTCTTAACCATGTCAAAAATTCAAATGCACCATCCAGCGGATCCATTTGTTCTACTACTTGATGAATGTCATGCAGGGTCAACTTGTGCTGATCACAAATTTTCAAACGGTAGCGCATCAATTTATCATAGTCAGCAATATCACGTGTGGTGACTTTTAAATCATCAATCCCGCTGAGACGTGCTAATCCTTTCCATATTTCAGGTATCAAAACACCTTCAAAATCGAGACAGGCGACAGTCATTTTTTTAGCGTCAGGCATAAAATATTTTACAGTAAAGTTAACAGCAATATGAAAATTGGCAGATTCAATTTACATTGATAATCAACAGTGATTCAGACAAAAAAAGTATCTCTGCAGAAATATCTCAAATACAGCGGCCACCGTCAACTTCCATGCAGGTTCCCGTCACCATATCAGCTTCATCAGAACACAAAAAGAGTGCTGCATTTGCCATGTCTTCAGGTTGACTTAAACGACCCCAGGGAATACTGGAAACGAATTGAGCACGTTTTTCAGGAGTATCTTCTCCCATAAAAAGAGGCAACATTCCCGTTTCTCCTGCAACAGGATTGATCGCATTTACGCGAATTTTAAATGTTGCCAACTCAATCGCCATGGCTTTAGTCGCCGTGATCATCGCACCTTTTGAAGTGTTGTACCATACCAGTCCCGGACGTGGACGCAGACCCGCGGTTGAAGCGACATTCATTATTACACCGTGTCCCTGTTTTTTCATCAGTGGAACTCCGTGTTTGGCAGTCAGAAAAACTGATTTAACATTGACCGCAAAAATCTGCTCAAACTCCTCCTCAGTGACTTCAGTCATTGGTTTATTGCGGTGGGTGGTTCCTGCGTTATTAACCAGAATATCCACGCGTCCAAAATGCTTGAGTGTGCGTTCAAACATAGAGGCAACGTCTCCATCCTGACTGACGTCACCCGCAACCGCGAGGGCATTTTCACCTATTTCCGCAGCAACTTTTTCTGCAGAATCGGGGTTAATATCCGCGATGACTACCTTTGCGCCTTCTTCGGCAAAACGAATCGCAATACCTTTACCGAATCCTGAACCTGCACCGGTGATGACGGCGATTTTATTTTTTAAGCGCATTTTATACTCCATGTTGTATAGCAATTGTTTTGGTAACAGAAAAACCGTAAAGCGCTTCAAACCCTTTTTCACGGCCGTGACCGCTGAGTTTCACTCCGCCAAAAGGCAATTCAACTCCGCCTCCTGCACCGTAATTGTTGATAAATACTTGGCCGGATTTAATTCTTTTTGCCATCCGGAACTGACGCGCACCGTCACTCGTCCAGATTCCGGAAACCAAACCAAAAGGAGTTCCATTGGCCAACTTCACTGCTTCTTCCTCAGTCGAAAACGGCATTGCAGCAAGAACAGGCCCGAACAATTCTTCCTGCGCCACCGCATGTTCCGGAGGCACATCACGGATCAGCATCGGTTTTACATAATTCCCTTCAACAGGTGCATCGTCTATTATTTCCCCTTCTGCAGAAATATTTAAGCCGTCTGCTTTCGCCTGATTTAAATACTTTTCTACACGTTTTTTTTGTTCCGGACTGATCAATGGTCCGCAATTTAAATCCCGTAATGCAGGACCTACTCGTAGCTCTTTGAAACTTTCTGCTAAACGCTTCATCAATTTTTCGTAAATCGAGATTTCTATTATCACCCGACTTGCGGCAGAACAGGTTTGTCCGCAATTTTGTATACTGGAGTTTACCAGAAAAGGCAGGGCTTTTTCCAAATCAGCGTCTGCAAAAACGACTTGTGGTGATTTTCCGCCAAGTTCAAGTGTAACCGGAACTGCGTTTTTTGCGGCAGCCTGTTGAACCAAAGCTCCGACTTCAGTGGAACCTGTGAAAGAAAGGTGGTGAACTCCGGAATGATGTATGAGAGCATTTCCTGCTTCTTCGCCAAGTCCCGGAACTATGTTGAAAACTCCCGGAGGGAAACCTGCTTGTCTGGACAATTCACCGACCATCAACGCAGTTTGTGAAGCTTCTTCACCTGGTTTAAGTACACATGCGTTACCCATTGTCAAAGCCCCGCCGATTGTGCGGCCAATAATTTGGAGTGGATAATTCCATGGAATTATATGTCCTGTCACACCGTGTGGTTCCCTGAGGGTCAGCACAGTATAGCCTTCAAGATAAGGAATTGTTTCACCATGCACCTTGTCCGCGGCTCCGCCGTAAAACTCAAAATATCGTGCGCAGGCCCTTACATCTACACGAGCTTGCGTTAATGGTTTTCCTACATCACGAGCCTCCATTTCTGTCAGCTCATCTTCGTGTTCCAAAATCAGCACACTCAACTTTTGCAGCAGTCGACCACGCTCCACAGGAATAGTTTTTCCCCATTCTCCGTCCAGCGCATTTTGAGCTGCTTGGACTGCACGGTCAATATCAACGGCAGAACCGCTAGCAATTCGTCCAAATTCTCGGCCGTCACTTGGGTCCATTATCGGTAGTGTTTCACCGGACTCAGGATCTCGCCAGTTACCGTCTATGAGGACTTTCCCTGTAAATATTTTCAAGTTGTTCTCCAGTATTTAATTATTTTTTCTGCTTATTCATTGACTCCAACCTGGCAATCAAACTTGAAGTATCCCAGCGGCTTCCGCCGAGTGCCTGAACTTCTGAATAAAATTGATCCACCAGTGCAGTAACAGGCAAATGTGCCTTGTTGGAACGGCCTTCCTCAAGTGCCATTCCCAAATCTTTTCGCATCCAATCAAC
>Ga0114994_10004524_pt1 | contig 10112 bp, 12 predicted proteins | sample ArcticOcean_MG_C_9_FD_87043 | JGI IMG/M metagenome (GOLD analysis project Ga0114994, IMG submission 87043) | Marine microbial communities from western Arctic Ocean - ArcticOcean_MG_CB2_152 | ecosystem: Environmental > Aquatic > Marine > Oceanic | place: Arctic Ocean: Canada Basin | collected... | reverse complement strand
TCAGCACAGGCTCCACTCCTACGGGCAATGTCGATGGGAGTTTCGCCGTTATTGTCTCGTGTGGTGAGGGCCTCTGGATTCCAGCAAATCGACTGCATGCCCACCATGGCAAGAGCATGTGTGTGTGTCTGAGCGTTCGCTGCCATCCAATGATGTGGCAGTCGTCCATGCTCATCTCTCTCCTTGTACTTTCTCCCGAGCAGATCTATGTCCCGATCTCGGTGAAGCATGACATCTTGTACCGCGGGCCAATCACGCTTCTTGAGCCACTTGTGGTGCTCATTGGTGGAAGGCATAAAATCTGTCAAACGAGAAGGGGGAGAGAGGAAATGGAGCAATGTTGATGGGACTGGTAGGAGATTTGGGTTAGAAAGAAAGAAGGAAGAAAGGAGGTGGGTGCAGTGATTGCTTCGCTTCAATCACTCAAAATTTTACGTGCTTTTTCATTTCAAATTGCACTCATCACAATTTCAAGTATTTACCACCAGCATACTATTTTTTACATTATCTCAATCCCTCCGCCCGCTAACTGTTCTCCTCATCTCGAAAATGTTGGTCGTAATCTTACTTTTGACACTGTTCAAAATCACTCCAGCCTTCCAGCAAAGTGTAGCACACCTCCAACACCCACACCCTCACCCACAATGTCAACTACACACATCCAACCTCTTCAGTTCATCATCTCCAACTGAAAAGCTGTATGCCTCGGCAGCCAAACCAAACCGATCCTTGTTAAAAACAGTGTACAGGTTTTCGAGGCCTCACACCCTCATTGGAACAGCTCTGTCAATTCCAGCCCTACATGCCCTAGCGGCCCCAAACCTCCCCTCGTTTTTCACCCTAACCACCTTCAACTCGGTGGTCTTTGCCCTGATCCCCTCGCTCCTCATAAATGTTTTCATCACCGGTTTAAATCAGATGTCGGACGTTGAAATTGATAAAATAAACAAGCCGTACTTGCCCATGGCAGCCGGCTACTTATCCATGCGAAAGGCAACTCTGATTATTCTCGCCTGCCTCACTGGCGGTTTATCCTTTGCGGCCAGCTCGTCCCCCCTCTCTACACCTGGCCTAAAAATGACCCTCCTAGCCTCAACTTTCCTTGGGGCGGCTTACTCCCTGCCCCCTCTCCGCCTGAAGCGGTTCCCTCTCTTTGCGGCTTTCTGCATCGTAGCAGTGCGGGGCGCTATACTGAATGTGGGGTTTTACAGCCACGCGCTAGTTGCCGCATTTGGCGGCTCTACAACAAATTTCCTCACTACCCTAAAAACGGACAAAAAGTGCCAACTGGTCAGCCTCTTCTTCGGCACCTTCGGCGTCGTCATCGCACTGATGAAGGACGTTCCGGACACTGAGGGGGACAAGAAGGAAAAGATCCGCACTCTCAGCGTCCGCATTGGTCGCGCGAAGATGTTTCTTATTGCGAGGTGAGCGAGCGAGCGAGCTTTGAGGAAGTCGAGAATACGAGCAACTGCTAGTACTAGCCCTCTTTATCCCACTCAATTATCTCACTCGATTCCCCTTTGCTCGCTCGGTTTGCTCGCGGCAGGAAAATTCTGAGCGCCTTGCTACTTTGTTTCGGGGGCGGGTTCGTACACTACGGTTTAACACACACAATTCCGCGGTTCACCGCTGTTGGAACCTTGTCTCTACTCTGCATGGGGGTGTGCGAAAATAAGGGCAATAAAGTTAACGCGACCGACTCCAAATCAGTCTTCGATTACTACATGTTCCTGTGGAACATATTCTACCTGTCGTACTTCTTGCTGCCCTTCTGCTACTAAATAAAAATAACAACATAAACATAATTAAAAATCGGTAAAAGGAGCTATTTTATCGGTTCAGGTGCAATTTTATCGCTTCCGCCAAGTTATTTCCCCGAACTGCGTTATCGGAATGAACCCGTAGCTCATCTGTGGTCACGACAATTAATACTTCATCCCCACTGCTTGAGACTCCCGCAAACCTCCCTTCCCCTCCCCCCTCGCCAACCTTGGAGATGTTGCACACATCCATGATATTCTCTCCCAAAACTCTTAAACCCATTTCGACGCCCTTTTCAAGTTTCACCGCAGTGACCTGGAACCCTCCGAGCCTCTTCCTGTGCGTTTCGAACTCTTTGCCGTCATCCAAGTTCAGCCCTCTCATCTGCTCCCCCACTGGGATTTTGAACTCGAAGGGGAAGGATCCTCTGTCAGTTTTTGCCTCGAGCTTAACCCCATCCATCTTCTCTCCTCCCCCAGTTCCAAAATCAAAGCCCAAGTACCCCACTCCAGTTTCACCCGCCTTGATCAGCTCAACCTCCCTTGGACACACTACTTTCTTCACTGACGAGGTTGACGGGCTCCGATTAACCAGCCGCACCCGTCGCAAGCTCGCGTTGTCGGACCGTAGATTTTCGAATTTCACCTTCACCAAGAAGGAGTTGACGCCCGACATGCCCATTGAGGGGATGCGCGACCCGAGCAGGTCGCCGCCTCTCACAAATTTCCATGAAACACGTAGCCCACCAGCCAATTTTTGGTCTACCACGTTGTATCTTACTGATAGGTCGTGTACGTTTTTTGTCTGTTGGGGCGGGGACGGGGACTCTGGCGGGGAGCTGTACACAACGGTGGGAGATTGAGAGGGATCCATGGTCATGTTAAGAATTTCTCCATGCATGTTGGTGGAGTCATGTTGGTGGAAGCTGTCCAGAGAAATGATTTCGTCCTTTGGGGGCAGGTCCTCCGTTACGAGAAGGTTTGCGGTATGTTGCTGTTGCTGTTGCTGTTGCTGTTGACGTTGCTGTTGCTGTTGCTGCTGTGTTGAGAGTGGATCCTGTTCCTGTTCCTGTTCCTCTTCCGAGCTGGAACTACTACTGCTGCTGGTGCTGCTCGAGGCACTGCTGCTACTCGAGGAACTGCTGCTGCTCGTAGAACTATTGCTGTCGCTATCGCTATCGCTATCGCTGTCGCTGTCACTGTCACTGTCACTGCCACTGCCACTGCCACTGCCACTCCCTCTTTGTTCCTTCTTAACATTAACCTTCACCTCCTTTTCCTCCTCCTCCTCCTCCTCCTCCTCCTCCACCACGACCTTCTCTATTGGGTCGCGCAAACTCTCTGGGGAATTTTCCTCGGCCCACTCGGGCAAATCAAGGTATCCAACAGCCCTTTTCCCGATTAGCGACGACAACGTGCCGAACCTAAAGTCGTTGCTTACGTCAGCCACAATGGGAGGAAGCTTGGGACCAGATAGAATGTCCATGCTTTTCCCGCCGCTGGCAATTACGCTCGACTCGAACCTTGCTCTGTCCCGAACGTCGGGGTCGACGTCAACTGTGGCATGCGTTAGTGAATTCAAAATTGAAATTGGAAAGGTATATAAGTGCTCACCTTTCCCCACTTCGATAATGTACTCGCACAGCGAAATACATACAGGGACGGTGGAGTAGTTGCTAGAAAGACGGAACTTGGAGGAGAGGTGGACGCACTGCAGCTTTGCGTCAGAATCAAAACTGGCAAAATTGAGCGACAGCAGCCGGACAATTTCGACGATCAAATTGCCCTCAACAACTTTAGAGAAAACCGGCTGCTTCACTTGCTGCGATCCCCACTCGCCAACCAACCAAATTGCAGACGCCACGGCCGATTGGGGCAAAGTGGTCGAGTCCTGCGCCGAGCTAGAAGTGTGAGTTCGCGCATTCATTAAGTAGCTCGCATCTCATCTTCCTTTTTTTCTTACCTCTTCCTCCTCCCCCCCCTCAACCACTGTCTGGTCAAATTGAGATGGCGCCATGAACCCAAACAACAGCAAAATCAAGTGTTTCATCGCCTTGTTCCTGTAGTTTTCGGGGTCGTGCGTGTGAACACCAGGGCCCAGGCTGCTATACTGGTTATGCTGCATGATTGTCCTGCAAACGTTTACCGCCTCGCCGACAATTTGCTTGTGCTGGCTAGTCACGATGAGCAACAGGAGCCCCTTGAGAACGTTCATCGCCACCGATTCGTCGTCGTAAATGGTGGTTGAGAACGAGTTGGCAATTTTGCCTACTGCCCGAACGCTAGCCTTGACAAAGTTCTTGTCGTCGTGTCGAATGTAGGTGCGGCACTCCTTCAGCACCGCGTCAACGCTGCTCTTGTTGAGCGCGAGGTTCGTCAGCACGTCGAGCTTGGCGAGTCGGGCGGAGGGGGTGTCCGTCGCCTGCGCCGTGTGTTTGGTTAGTTTGTAGAAGAGTTGAAGTTGACTTCGCTCGCAGCTTCAACCCCCCTTACCTTGACAAAGAACTCGCTCAGGAACGGGGAGAAGCTCGACGGTGCGGAGACACTCAAGGTGCGGATTGCCTGCAGAACCACGAATTGTATCTCCCGCTTGTCCCTGTGGCTTCGTACCAGAGATTTCCCGATCGCCTGCCGGGAGGAGATTGACGACACGCCGCAGTAAAAGTGGAGGGAACAGACCGCCAGTACCACACCCGAGTTCCTCGCTTTGAGGAGGGGGAGGGTTGAGCGGAGGAGAAGCTGGTGGTCGGGGGACAGGGTCTCGTCAGAATCTAGTGTGGAGGAGGATGAGGAATTGATAGTGGAGATAAAAGGTTGTTGATGTTGCTTTTGCTGCTGCGCGGGAGGGTTTGGGGTGTGTGGGGGGGGGGCTTCGTTGTCGTCGGAGTCTACGTACACTTCTTCTTCGCTGCTTTCGTCCTCCTCGTCGGAGTAGAACGCCTTGCGGACCACTCTCCTTTTGATCTTTTTTGCACTCTTCTTCTTTCCACTTATTTTGGGGTCAGAGGTGGGTGTTGCGTTGTTGTTGTTGTTGTTGTTGTTGTTGTTGTTGTTGTTGTTGTTGTTGTTGTTGTTGAATACGCCCGTACTATTATTATTATTATTACTGGCAGTGGCGACATGCGCGCTGTGCCTCCGACGCTTCTCGTCGTCAATAATCTCCGCCCTACCCACTGGGGGCTTCCTGAAGTGCTTTCGGCAGTACAAAGCAAGGGTGTTGATTGTTAGGGTTTGAGCCCACTCGTCCATGTCGGTCAACAAATGGCAAAGCTGCGCGTCGAGCGAGAAAAACGAGTGGGCTTAGTTTTTGTTGCAATCGCGATTTTCTTCTTTCTATGAGATCGAACTCACCTTTCGGAAAGAGGAGTGGAGGAGATCAAACTCGTTAGGACAAATTTCGCAGAATGCGGAAATTGCCGAGCCCAAAACCATCGTGGAAGAATCGGAGACTAGCAAAGTTTGGAGAACGTCAACAAGCATCGGCTTCTGCCGCTTGTCAATGTTGAATAGCTTGGGGAGGGCGTTGGCAGCGCACTGCATTGGATTTCGGTATTGATGTTAGACAAGCCACGAGCATATATATGTGCATGTGATAATAATAACTCACCTTTCGGACATACGGGGAAGAGTCAAGCGTGCACTTTTTAACCGCAAGGATTTGGATTTGGAGGATGTCAGCCACTCTGATGGAGGAGAGAACCCGCAGTGCAAGAGCTCGAATTAGCTGGTTGGAGGCGGCTAAATCTTTCTGGAAGTTGTTGATGGAGAGGAGGGCCAACTCGCGACACTCCTTGTCGTGATCCGCATAAGAGACAAGGTACATGTACACCATCTTCTTGACCTCGACGGATTTTATCTGAACATTTTTAACAACTGCCGAGAAAAAGTCGGAAACGTTTGTGCCCTTGGACATCATGGCAAGGAGCCACTTCATACCCTTCGACTTTTGCTGGATATCCGATGCATCGAGGAAAGACCGGACCGAAGAAGGGTTAATGGTCTCCTCAAAATAATGAGCTTCAGAAGAGAAAGCAGAGGATCGTATTGATGTCGACGGAGACGTGAATTGTGATGCCAGTGAGCTGAGGCCGTTCATGATACGATTTTGGATCTGATTGGGTTCGAGTGGCCTCACAATGAATGTTTTTTTTCAATATTGGAAAATTCACAAAATTCATATCGAAGGCCTCCACAGTCTTAATCAATCCAACAAAAATGACAATTCTTAAGCTCGTTGTTGTGATTTGCTCACAGTTATATTTTGTCAATTCTCGGTCTGTTACGCTTTCGTTGCAATCTCACCCTAACCTGCTTCCTCCTTCTTCCCCCCTCCTCCCTCTGTGCACCGCCCCCGGGCACTTCATCCATTCTCCCATCAAGTACAACAAATACCTCCAATCGCTGGTATCCATTGCCAAATCCTCCTCCCTCGAGTCGAAAATTGATGCCTACCTTCGTGCTCCCTCTTCCGCCTCCACAACCCTTCTGGAAGAAGTAACGAACCTCACATCCACGGCAGCTCAAGCTACCACGTCTACATCTCTCGGTCTATCAATTTACGAGGCATCAATGGCCTTGGGCTCTTATGAGCCCTTTTGCGCGATGATCCAATCGGCGTTCTCCAACTCCCACAATTTCAACAAATCATCCGATCTCGAGCTCGAGGTTGTTTGTGGTGGCAACGCCCCTCCCTTCAAAATGTCTCTCTCGTCATTGTCGATCACCGCACTTGAGAAGATCTGTCCAATTAGTAGTTTTGATGCGATGCAATCGCATCATGACCAACACCTTATTCCAGGCGAAGTTCCCTTCAATTCGCCCCACCAATACAACAGCTCTGGCGACATCACCCCCCCCCCTTCCCCTCTTGTAATCCTCCGGGGTGTGATCGGCTCTTTGGCGTTCCGAGAAGCTTTCGAATTTCTCCTTGCTTCCAGATTGAAATTTGTGGCGAGGGGGGGGCTGTTTGTTCCTTCCATTCCTCCTCCTCCAACCGTGAAGCGCGTGAAGAGTGTCGTGGGGTACGGCGCAAGGCTGGATATAAAGAATGTTGAGTACAAGAGCTGGGAGGAAGATCCCGCCGCCACTTCCCGCGAATCATCATTAGAAAATTCTGCTTCAAAGCAAAACAATGACAAAGACAATGACAATGACAATGACAATGACAAAGACAATAACTTCTCCCTCCCAACCTCCCCCTCACTCCCCACCCTATCCAACCTTAAGCACATCTCCCTCCAAGCTGCCTCCTACATAAACTCTTCCCCCGATCCACTCTCAACCCTCCAAACCCTTTCCCAGAACCTCCCCTCCTACGCCTCCCCCCTCTCCGCCCTCCCCTTAACCCCGTCGATCCAAACTTCCGCGCGCTTCAACGAGCGCTCCCCATTCCTTAGCAACTGGTTTGGCGGGGGTAACACGATGGTCTACGTGAACGGTCGGCAAATCGACGTGGGCAAGAGCACCTTCAACATGTTCGAGCTGATGGACGTCATCAGGCAGGAGGAGGAGCTCATCGGAGAGGTGAAGAAGCTCAACCTTGGCCAAAATCAGGAAACTAAAGTGCTACGAGCAGCAATTAATCCAAGCGACTTTGATGCAAACTTTGACGCTGCCGCCACCACTTCCACCACCACTGCCACCACCACCACCACCGCCACTATCACCCGGATCGACGTGGGAAGGGGAGGAAAGGTGAGTTTCATTCTGTCTCCGCTACCCCACTCACGGCTAATACTAATCCACTATTTCACTCTTTAGCACGCCGTCACGTACATCAACGACATCGAGAAGGAGTCGTCATACAACTCTTACTCCCCCTCACTAAATTCGTTGGTCGAGCACTACTCTAGCGGGATGGCGCAGTTCATGCCCCCCCCTCCGATCAAGAAGAATCTCTACACCTTCCTTGTCCCCCTCGATATCTTCAACCGAGGCTCGGACGGCTTCAAGGGCGTCGAGGTTGCGTTCCGGTTGCTTCAGTCCAAGGTGCCCGTGAGAATTGGGATTCTTCTTGTTGACAGCAACAGCACAGCCGACAATAAATTCGAATTCTCCAATTCGCAAAACGACACGATGTCCTTCGACCTAACCCCAGGTGAGCAAATTCTGCAGACGGCTTCGTCCACTGCTTAACTGACCATCACTCAATTCGTTTGGCTCGCTAAATGTTTGCAGCCAACTTCCACTCCCCGGCGACCAACGAGCTCGTTTCGGGGCTGTTCAAGTTCGCTGTGAAGAACAGGAAGGACGTGGCGGGGGAGAACATGGGCGTGTCGGGGGGGGTTATGGGTGTGCAATTTTTGGCTACAATCAACGCGATTAAGGGGGAAGGTAGAATGACCATCGGGCAAGTTCTGAAATCGTATAGTCAGGTGAGCTTAGGGTGTTTTTGACCGTCTTTGGGAACAATCGCTTTGCGCAGAAAGAGTTAACTGGTCGAACCCTTCACCGTTTTTAAATCTGAGCGTCTAAAACCTCCATACGTTTGAGTTTACGGCCGATTCAGCGATTCGCCTTTTTTGAGTTTTTTTTGTTTTCCCCTGTAAACATGCCCCTGATCTGGACTGTCCCTGAAATCCCCCCCCCCCCCCTCAAAACAAGACGCGCCTTGCCGAATCTGCCACCGTGTCCAATTTTGAGCGTCTAAAACCTTCATATGTTGGAGTTACGGCCGATTCAGTAATTCGCCTTTTTTTTAGTTTTTTTTAGTTCTTAGCATTGGAGGTGCCATCCATGCCTCTTGAATTTGACCGTCCATGATGTGGAAAAACTCGAGAATACGAGCCACCCTCCACCCCCCACCCACTCCCACCACCCACCCACTAACATACCATATCATCCATGATGCAGGTTTTCTCCCCCGCATTCACCGATCTTGCAACATCAACAATCACTACAGACCACTTGTACAAAACTCATTACCTTGCCTCCCTCAATTTCGCCATTACGAAAAATATCCCCTCCCGCAACCCTCCAATTTTTGTCAACGGAATTCCGATTTCGATGGACGCCCTCGAGTCAACCGTCAGCCAGGTCATCCAGGAGGAGCAGTACCGGCTGGCTGTGCTCGTTGGAAACCGGAAGATTAGCGATCGGACTAAGTCTATTTACGCCAAGTTGCTGACGGGTGAGGGGGTATATGATCGATATCACGTTTTGCTGAGTGAGGGTAGTTTGGGAGGGCGTTACGAGGAGGGCTTGACAGGAGAGGAGACGTTTGTCGTAGTTGAGATGGAAGAAGTGGAAGTGGAAGTTGAAGTGGAAATGGACGCTACCACACAACAACAAACGTTGCCACCAACATCTGCTACTACTGCGATTATAGCGAAACTTGATCTGAACACACTGAATGGAGGTGAGTTGGAAGACGAGAATACACTAAATTACTAAACCACAACTAAACAAAACTTCGCTTCACGCTTCACTCAACCCAGCTGCCTCCCTCGAGGCAATCAACAACCTCGTTGCATCGTCAAACACTACTATTATTATGATCAGTGTCCACCACTGCGGTGCAAAAAAACACAATAAAAAGCCCAAATCAAAAATGTGCGGTGGACCAGACCAAGAACAATCTATCTCTGTCAACGGGAGGTGAGTGAGTGAGCGAAGCGAGCGAGCCTTGAGGAAGACGAGCATACTCGCGATGGATCTCGCGAAATCGCTGCAGACATAATGGCTACATCCACTACTAAGCTAACATATCCCCCTCATTTCGTTTGGCGCCTTCTTCGCTCGGCGCAGAATCCTCCCTCACGACTTTGCACAGTTACCTGTCACGGTTGAAGACCTGCGTCTGCTGATCAAGGTGGTATCATCAAGGGCAATAAAGCTCACAAAGATACTTGGTTCGCAGGACGCGACAAAGATCAGCCTGGTTTCGGCGTTCTTGGGAAATCAGCCAGCGATCGAAAGGGTCGTGATCGAAAATGAGTTCGCGGCGCTGCAGAAGGACGGAGGCTTGTACTTCGAGTACAACACCGAGTGGGAGGAGGACCAGCACGACAACAACATCGTCGTGGCGGCTGTCCTTGATCCGCTGAGTGAACCGGCCCAAAGGATAAGTCCGTTGTTGATCTTCATTCGGGACACATTAAAGGTGAGCGGTTAACAGTGTTAAATTATAATCACGACATGATGATGCGGCGACCGTGAGTTCGAAAAGCGAGGCGCCACCAATTATTTGGGGTTATGAGCGTCGCTCGGACGGCGCACAATGGTCGCCACACGGACTAGAATCTCCGATACCCACTGAGGAAACGGCGCAAGCCAAGCACAACAATTTTTGCTGAATGTCATGCCAGGATGTGATGCGGTGGAGGTCTTGGTCAACTCAAATTCAATCTT
>Ga0114994_10004520_pt1 | contig 10114 bp, 10 predicted proteins | sample ArcticOcean_MG_C_9_FD_87043 | JGI IMG/M metagenome (GOLD analysis project Ga0114994, IMG submission 87043) | Marine microbial communities from western Arctic Ocean - ArcticOcean_MG_CB2_152 | ecosystem: Environmental > Aquatic > Marine > Oceanic | place: Arctic Ocean: Canada Basin | collected... | reverse complement strand
CCTGTTTCAATGTCAGAGAATCTTTCTCCGTACTCACCTCTTGCAGAACCTTTTCTGAAGAATTTAGTACCTTTAGCTAAATACTTGTTATCCAAGAAAGCTGTGTTGTTGTTGTTAACTAATTGAACAGTGTATACAAAACCGTCACCTGCTGGGATAATATCATCCGCAGTGATGTAAAGTTCTAGTCCATTATACTTATCATAAGTAATAATGTCACCATGTCCAAAAGTTCTTTTGTTAATTTTGATCCTAAATAAAGTCCCATCTGTACCTTTAGTAGTAGAGCCTGGTTCAATATCCGCAACAATGTACGGAAGATCTTGTGCAATAGGAGTTTGCCACTTGTACTCACCTCTAGCATTATCCACCATGATTGTATTCTTTCCACCGAATGAAGCCATTTGATATAAAGGCATTTCTACCTTTTGGGTCATAGCCCATAAATCAATTGGTCCCATATCCATAGGCTCAGGGTTACCGAGCATCTGTGTAAGGTGATAAGAATCAACATGTGAACTTGCTTTGTAGCTTGTATCACGTAGGAAAATCCCATTATTTAAAACTGGAGTTGCCATAATTTTGATTGTTTAGTTAATAATTGTTTTTGTTTATATTTAATTTACTTAATTAAATTCTTTTAAATATGTTGGTTGGTCTTTGAATTTTTCTTTTAGAAGATCTTTTACTTTCTTCATCTGTAGATTGAACTCCTAATGATGCACCTCCTGCATTTGATTGTTCACTCTTTAATTTTCTGACCGTTTTCTCAACACTTTTTTGAGCTCCTTTATCCATGATCTTAGCTTTATAAGCTTCTGGGTCTTGTAATAACCACAATGCCTCAGAGATCAAACCATAATTTGGCTCAACAAATTGATATTTTTCTAGTAAGTGACCAAGTAAATTTGTATTGGTACCACTTACTGAAGGATAATTAGGTTGAACTAAACCATTATATAACATAGCTTGAGTCTTTCTATCTACTTTAATATCTCCTAACTTACCTTCTTTTAATGTTTCATATACATTTTTCATGTATGCTTGTGATGCATTTTCTTGTTGTTTCTTCTTTAACTCTTGCTCTTGTAATTTTTGAGCAACAACTTTTTCTTGCATCTTATCTAATTTTGGTTTAAACTTAGAAGCTTGTGTTTCAAGTTTTCCTAAGTCTTTCCAAATTTCTATTTCTTCTTGTATATCTTCTGCAGTTCCATAACCAGTTGCACTTAAATATTCAGTAATGATCTTTTCTTGATCTCCTGCTTTCTTTATGTTTAACTCTTTATGTTGCTCTACTTGAGATAACGTAGCAAACATTCCTTTTAAATCTTTACCACCATCTGCTACATATTTTGCAGCAATTTGTAATTCTTGAGGTAAACTCTGAAAAAATTGTTTAGGTGTTTCACGTCTTACTTCATTAGCTTTCTCATCTAAGTTAGCTTGAATAAGTTCTTCCCAATCTTTAGAAGTGTACTCATCTAATGCTTTATCATCATCAAAAGGAACAATTTTATCTTCCTTAATTAATTTACTAAATACCTCTGAGATACCGCTTATTGATTTTCTACCTCTAGTTTCTTTTTCTTTTGTTTCTGGTTCTTCACCATTATCAAGAGAATCTAGAATATCACCTGCATCTTCTTTAACTTCTGTTTTAGCCTCAGCTACTTCTACTTCTTCAGTAGTTTCTTCTTTTTCTTCTACTTTTGCAGATATATCATCTACATCAGTAGCATCTGGATCAGCAAAAGACATGTCAGCTTTTTTAGTCAACCCAGAAAAAATGTTTTTAGGTTGAGCTTTATCATCTTGAATCATATCAGCACCACTTGGAGCGGCATTAAATATTTCATCTAAATTTATATCTACTTGTTCTACTTTACTTTTCACAGTTTGTGTTTCTGTTGCACTCATAATATTTGTTGGTTTTAATATTAATACTTCTTACATATATAATATAAGAAATGTTTATTGGAATAGCATCATACTAAACTTAAAAAATTTTAAGAAAACTAAAAATAAATTGCAGTATATAGCTAACGCTTACTTTTTCTTTTTAGTTTCTGGAGAATCATACTTGTTTTTGTTCTCTTTAGCAATTTGAAGTTTTGTGTCAGCAATTTGTTTAGATGCAACAATTTTTTCTCTTTCAACAGACAATCTACTATTTTCCATAGCTGATTTAGAAGCATTTTCTTCACGCTTCATATTCATCTGTTCACGGTATTGAGTAGTTTCTCTAATATCTTTCATAGCATCTTGGTAATCAGATACTTGATTTTGATTTATATCTACCATAGAACCATAACCTGCTGATTTAATTTCTGCTAACATAATATCATTCTGTCTATCTTTCTCATTTTCTTGCATTTCAACTTGAAGTTTTTGTTGTTCTTCTTGTTGCTTAGCTTGTATTTGTTGTTCTTGCATCTGACGTTGCTGTTGCATATCTTGTTCTCTCTGTGCTTGAACTCTTGTTTCAGAATCTTTAAGTATGTCTGATACTTCTGCAATTGAGTCAGCTTTAACAATATTACCTAGTTCATATATACTAGCTCCTGTAGTATTATTAGTTAATGCCATTTGTTTTAAGTTCTCTAAGATAGCTCTGTGATTAGTTTTAGTAGTTGCAAATACATTAAAATCTCTAAGTAATAGTTCAGTACCATTAATCTGGAAATTAACTTTCTCTGCTTCTGTAGAGATGTATGATAACCTAACACTTGGGTTTGTACTATAATAGTATTGTGCAAGATCAGTTCTCATTTGATGTACTCTTGGCATTAGATGATCTGAATGTTGTACAAAATACATCTCTGTTTGAGCGTATGATTGTTGCATAGCCTGAACTACCCCAGTTGCGGTTTGAGCTGATACAGCTCCTCCTAGACGTTGTGGGTTGATTCCTATAGCATCAAAACATTGTTGCTTAAAGTAATTAGCTAATTGTATTCTTGACATCAACCTACTAGTCTGCTCCATGTTTAGAGTTTGGTAATGATTGAAGTTAGTGGCATTCTCAGTATTAGTAATTGAAGTATCTAATGGTAACATTTGAAAATCTTTCATTGCTACCCATGCTTTTGAATAATTGTTTTTACCCCAATCTTCTCCCATTGAGTGACGTGGTAAAGCATTTTGATCAAACATGATTACTGTTCCTAATTCATCTATCAGAATGTCTGCAATTTGGTTATTAACCATATTGTACCCAACTTGATATGCCTTCATTAAATCTACTAATGAAGTTGATCTGGTATTTCTATCTGAAAACACCCTTCCTTCTACAGGAAGTTTACATCCATAAAGTGTATTGTTACCTTTAAATTGAAAAGGTAATCTACCAGGTTTAGTTCTATTTATTCCTAAATATATAGGGTTTATATTATCACCCATTGAAGATTGCCACATAGCAGGTAAATTTGGACCAACCTTAACTCCTCCCCATACTTCATTAATCCATATCCATTCTACAAATTCTCCTTGTAATAAATTCTCTTTACTTTTATTTTTAAAAATTGATGTATCAAAGATTGCTTTTTTAGTAATCTTAAATGTTTCATCAACTATCTCTTGTGTTACTTCACCATCATCTTCAATCTTTGTTAAATGTCCAACCTTTCTTTGTGTCTTCCAATAAATTGTAGCAACTCTCATTAAGTTTCCTTCACCCCATGATGAAATATCTTCATTCTCATCTAAGATTTCACTAAGTATATCACCCCCATTAGCTGGATTATTCCAGTAGTTACTTGTATATTGTCTATATGCTAAACCAGGTGAATTAGTATTCCATTCATGTGATCTTGTTGCATCATAATAGGCTCCATCATTTTGATAACCATTTACTTGATATTGTGCTGATCTTGCTGGATATATTTTTTGTAATGATTCTAGTTGTTTACTATCCATTAAATATCCATATCTATCTACTACATCAGATACAGTCATTAAATCTACTTTACCTGCATAATTTGAATCAGCTATATATCTTTGGTCAGGAGATTTTTGATAGAAAGTTAATACAGGATTCCATAGCTCTACATCATAGTCATCTTCTAGCATACGGAAATGCCAAAATTCTCTATCTGCAATAAGCATATCTCTAAATCCTCTTTCTTCAAGTTCTTGCATTTTAAATCTTTCATCATCTACTGCAAGTTGGTGGGATGCCCACTCTTCTACCATACTTCTATATGACTTACTAAAAAAGTCTTCTATTTCAGGTAATGATTTTAATCCTTCAGGGGATAGTTGCTGCTGTGCTTCTTCAGAAGATGGATCCATACCCATCTCTACCATTCTTCTTACCAGGTTTGCTTCTGCATCAGAAAGTAATGCTTCTTCAATTTGGAATCTCTTTTGTTCTAACATCTCATTATAAGATGCATCATCTACTGCTCTAAATTGTACTTTAGAATATCTCTTTGCAAATTCACCAGTTAATACATTTATTACATTAGGTACAATAGGATAAAACTTTAATTCTAAAGCAGAGTCATTCTCTTTAGTAAGTACATCCATCATATCTTTATAATCATTGTCTGGTTCAACAATGTAATCTGTTTTATCTATAACACCTTTTGCAAGTTTGTAGTTTTTTAATAACCTTCTAGAATTAATACGTAAGAATTCAATACCTTGAAGTTCTAACCAATCTAGATTCCATGCAGCCCAATCATCATCTTTTTGCTTGTATGGTAAAAACTGAACCGGCTGTGTTAAACTAGAAAATGTTGGGCCACCTTCTGCTTTGGCTCCATTCTTAAGTTGCATTGCATTTAATACTCTCATCTATTTATAATTTTTAAAGCCAGATCTTCTAATTCTAGAATTATTATCTCTTTTACTACGTCCAAGATTTTTAAACGGACTATACTTTAATTTACTTATTTTTTCTGAATTTACCAAGGAATTGTCCTCTGATTCACGTCTTTTACTATATCCTCTGTTAGACTGCTGTATTTTTACAAAGGCAACTAATGCACCAAATGCTACCATTCTATCTACATTGAGTCCAGGATGATAAGCTTGCATTTCTTTTAAAAGCATAGGATCAGGTATTCTTTCTATACCTAAAGTTTGTTTCATTACATTCCCTTCTGTATCAGTTTCTTCATCTATTACTTCTCTTAAAAATTCTATTGCGTAAGATATTAAATGACTTTTAAATAATGTACCAGTATTCTTCCAACCATATTCTTGATATACAGTTTTGTTTGATCCAAGATCTTTTAAGAACATTATCTGTTGTTTAGGAACTAAATACCTTTGTTTTTTTCTAGCTATCATATGTTGAATAAATAGTGAAATATTATTTTCAACTATTGTCCAAGCATTATACCATTCTATAATTAACTCTAATCTTTCATGAGTTCTATTAATATCATCAAATCTACCACACCATGCTGCAACAACTTTATCTTTTTCAATAAATTGTTCTACATCTCCACCAGCTAAAGTTCTAGTTACTTCAATAGCATTCTTATATACAAATATACTACATAATGAATCTGATGTAGTTGTCTTACCTTCTGACACAGGATCAATAGAAGCATAGTATGCTCCAAAGTCTGGTCTTTTTTTAGCAGGTCTTTCCCATACAACTATAGTACCTGTTTTATCTTGTTGTTTTTTATTTACTGGAAATTGTGATATAGGAAGTTTGCTTGTTCTCTTTGCTATTATACCTGTTTGATCTCTATCTAGTTTAATTAACTCATATGGATATTCTTTCTCTTCTATCTTTTTAATTTGCTTACTTAATATACCTTGAGGAAATACGGATTCTTTTCTATATGCAAATGCCTCTGCAATGTTTAAAGGTTTCTGAGATATTCTTAATTGAAATTGTTCACCATTTAATTCATTTTTCCATCTTGCTCTTTCTGTATTAATAGCTACTATAGCTTCTTCTACTTGTGAATTACCGTAATCATCTATATAAGGTGGCATAGACCATTGTTCTGGAATAAATAGACCTGCCATACCAATAGTACCATCAGCGTCCATTAGATTGGTTTCTACGGCATATATATCATTAGCTCCTGGATTTAGTATCATATCCTTTAAAGGATTACATTGTTCTAAATCTCCAACAGATCCAGCTGCTATAAATTGTCCTGTTGTCATCATACCTGAAGACATTGCAGGGCGTAAGTATTCATATGTCTGCATCATATTTTTTGCAATCCCAGCTTCCTCATGAAAAAAATATGTACATGGACCCCCTACCCCAGTAGTAGCATTCTTTTCAAAAGAAGCACCCTGTATCTTTGATTTAAGACCTCTTGATGTTTTTCTGTTGTTTACCTTTACTTCTATTTGTTGTTGCCATAATAAAACCTTCTCAGGATTACTAGGTCTATACCATGCAGTATGTTCATTCAAAAAAGTTTTATATTCTTCTAGAAACTTCCATGATCCTTTATCATTAATATAATCTTTTAATGATGCACCAATTTTACATATTGATCCTTCTTCAAACCAATATTGATTTATAATCTTACCCATATGAAAATAAGATGAGGCTATCTGTCTTTTTTTAAGTATTGCAACGTGTTGGTTATTTAACTCAGAAATAATTTCATATAAAGCCATATTATACTGTGCATCCCTTACCTTAGCAAATCCATAATGTTTTTCTTCTTTATCAAAGATAGGTAAGAAGTTAAGCCACATATAATAATCTCTAGTAAGATACCAGACTTTGCCATCATCTTTATATAGTACTCCAGTTCTACATTTATTCTTTTGATCTTCCCAATAGGCTGTAAAATCTTTTGATCTAAAAGGAGAATTACAGTAATAGCCTTCTGAATTAAAAATTCTGGCTTGTTCATTAAATTTTAAAGCTAATTTATTAAAACCATATTCTCCTGGTTCTTTAAATATAGCTTCTAAATATTCTCTAAAGTCACTGTCAGTTTTAAACTCTGTAGTTCCCCATTCTCCATTTTCATATGTTGGTATGATTCTACTCATTATATCTTATGATTGCATATACATCTCCTAATTGCAATAATAAGTGTTCTACACCATTATGTTGCATTGGTGTTGGCATAGCATGATCTGCATATTGTACTGTATCACCAATTTCTATTGATGTTACTTCATCTCCTCTTCCTACAACTGTACCTTGAAATGTTTGTTTAGAAAATTGTTCAGGTAAATACAAGCCAGATTTAGTTTTAGTTTCTGGTTTAATTTCTTTTATTAATAACTTCATTCCTACTGGTACTACTATTTGATTTTTCATTTGTTTGGTTTTTATTATTATAATTGGTCATATGCTAATCCTGCACCACCACGTACTGAACTTTCTTGTTCTTGTCTCATATCTGTAAATGCTCCTTTGTATGATTGTCTAATAGCTTCAAATTTAGCTGCTGCATTTATCATAGAATTCATATTACCATCTCTACCATGTTCTATAGGGGTTACCTCCATATACTTAGCAAGTCTGTCTAACATAGCTTTAATTCCTACATAAGCCCTAAACGTAGGAGTTTCATACATCTTTTTACACATGTCAAGACCATATCTTATTTTAGGATCTTCAGGTGATTCCTCTAATTTAATTTCTTCTATAATTATATCTTCTTTCTCATGTTCAGGCAAATTAAAAAATGGATTTAAATCAGGATTTGGACAAGACATATAAAACAAGTATTGATATACTTGCATATGTGTATTAGGATAATGATCCATAATTTCTTTTAAAAATGGTAGTGTGTAACAGTGTTCTGTTACTACTACCTTACTGTTTTGTATATCAAAGAGTTTTACTATCATTATGCGTCACATAAATCATTACAATCTCTATCCATATATCCTTTTATAGTGCTATAACTATCTGTTACATGTAATCCAAAAGAAGATTGATCTACTTGAAATGCATTCTTCATCATTAATACACACACTGGCAAATACTCATTAGCATAAGGATCAAACTTTTTACTTACAGCAAGTATCTCATTTGCATCTATATATATATCTGTCTGTTTATTGTATGCCATATTTGTTGGTGTTCCATCACTATTATTCTCAACTAATATTTCACATTTTGTTAATGTAACAAATTGTGGTTCCATGTAAGCTATTTTTGCCATGTTCTTTTATTTTTTAATGTTATCTTTTAACCACATTACTAATGAACTTACTTCATCTTTTAAATATGGTAATTCATATATTTTTACTTCTTCTAAAACAGGTTCTCCACCAACATGCTCATTGATAGGATACCCGTTAGTATCTGTACCTACTTGTTTAAATTTTACGTGTTGTATTGTAAGTTTACCTATCTTTAATTTAGGGTTGTGCTTCTTAATAATATACGCATAAATACTTAGCTGTAAGTTATAATGATTTAAATTACAATCATCTAAATGATTCACAGGTCTAAACATTTTGTTAGTAATACCTTCCCAATTAGTAAAACCTTTCTCTTTGATTTCTTTATTAGTCTTGTAATCATTAATGTTTATATATCCATTAACTACTTCAACTACATCAGCCTGTCCACATATACCAATTGATTTTAAATATACTAAATGTTCAGGATATACACCTTCTTCAAGTTTTTGTTTAGGTGCAAACTTAAGACCTTGTTCATCAATAATTGGTTTTATAATAGGTACTTCTACACCATGACGGCCTATAGTATTTAGTTCCATCATATCTGTTTCCCTTTGGTTATGATAAAAGTTACCAAGAGTTATAGCTCTATTTGTTTCACCATCCCACGCTGATATAATTTCTTTGGGAGTCATACCATACCATTTAGATCTTTTGTTTTTAGAAGATTTAATAGCTTGTCCATCTCTATCAAATTTTGGTTTGAACTTCCCTATAAATGATGTTACACTTAACCAAGTGATATTAGCATCATCTATACTCTCATAGAGGTGTCCTTCTTCTTTGAATGAAATAGCCATTAATCTAAAGTTGTATTTGAGTTCCACATATTACCAAATAAAGGCATATCATTCCTTTCAGGTAATTGAACATTATAAATAACAGTAGCTGGTTTTTCAGACAAAAGTGTTATAGCTTCTTCAGGACTAATTTGTTCTTCAGCTAATAGTTCTCCAATTATTTGTGCTTTACTTAATTTCTGGCTCATGTTTTTCTATTTGTTTAATTAATAATTCTTCAGTTTCTTCAGGCATAAGTGAACTCCAATATCCTTTAGGACATTCACTTGATAATGATCTAACTTTAAATGCTAATGAACAACCACAATCAGTACAGCAAGGTTGTGTTCCTGGTGCTAAACAATGTTCTCCTTTAGCATCAAATAAAGAACACTTAATACACACTTGAAATCTATCTGTAGCTACAGCTTCAACATGTTCTTTTTTAAATGTATTATTCTTTATTCCTTCTACTATTTTATCAAGGTTTTTAAATACATCTAAATATTTACTCCATTTATTGTTCATTTCTAAACTTCTTTTTTTTAACTATATCCTGTTCCATTTGTAACATAGCTTTTTCCATTTGAACTATATTAGTTTGTATATCTTCACTTTTTGCAAATCCCACATAAGTTCTTTTAGTTAAATTACCTAATATACTTTTGTTCTTTTTTATAGCTTTATCTAACTTACTTCTTCTTAAATAAAATGTTCCAAGTCCTTCTACATTTATTCTTGGAAATAATAAGTTTGATAAGTCTTTCCTAACCTTAGCATAATAAAAAGCTATAAAATCATCTACTACAGATTGATGAACACCAACTTCATCAGCTATGTTTTTCTTAAAATCTTTATGACTCTTTGGGTTCACTACCTAATATTTTATAATCTAGTAATACTAAACCTTCAGTTTGTACATTAATTTCTTTATTAATAATTATAGTTTTTTTATTAATTCCATCTTTTGCTAGCAATTGTTTTTTCTCTGCTTTAGTAATTGCATTTCTAGCAGATTGTGGACTTTTAAAAATTCCTTTGTCTACTAAACTTTTACAAAATATAGTAAGTTCTACCTTACCCTTTTTAGCTAACTCCATTAAAAATTTAAGATCTGAATTACTTATTAATGTATCATTAAAGAAACAATAAGTTAATATTTGATACTTTATTGAAACATTAATATCTACCTT
>Ga0114994_10004518_pt1 | contig 10119 bp, 8 predicted proteins | sample ArcticOcean_MG_C_9_FD_87043 | JGI IMG/M metagenome (GOLD analysis project Ga0114994, IMG submission 87043) | Marine microbial communities from western Arctic Ocean - ArcticOcean_MG_CB2_152 | ecosystem: Environmental > Aquatic > Marine > Oceanic | place: Arctic Ocean: Canada Basin | collected... | reverse complement strand
GAAGTTGAAAATCCATATGGATCAATTGCATCGGCATCATCGTGCTGGCCTTGCGGTTCTCCCATGTAAGCCACACGGGGTTCGTGGTTAAAACTCCGTTTCACAAGTGACCACGCAACCAAGTCGTAGTCAGATTCATGGGAAAGAATACTTGGTTTTAGTGAATTGGAGACATTCACATTAGAAAGTACAATGCTATGAAAATCGTCATTGAGAATGTTTAGTTCGGCTGAGTCGTATGAAACCCACGAAACGAGGTCGGCTACATCAATCGGAGTTGGGGTCGGATCTTCTGAAGCAAAACTTCCAGGTGTTGGTGTCGGTGAAAACGATATATCCACACTTAAATTAAACCGATCTTCCATGTGTAATGTGGTTTCACCGGTAGAAAATTCGTAATGGGCAAATGTGACAATTAAATCAATCTCATCTTCACCCCTCCACTCAGAAAAGGTTTCTGAAAAATCACCATGAATGATTCCGTAGTCTGTTTCAAACTCTTCAAGTGAGCAATCACCGATTGTTCCACTTTGAAGGGACCTATAATCCTCAAATGAATAAATCTCCGTGGTTGGGTTTTCTTTCTTAAAATTAGTCGTAGTTCCAAATACATCAGAAGATGACGATTCATTTGCACCAAGAGAAGTTCCATCATAACTTCGTTTGACAATTGACCATGATGTAATTTCATATCCAAAAGTCGCACCTAGAAATCCAGGTTTTGCAAAATCATCAATGATAACATTAGAGAGTGTTAACTTATTTATCTCGTCGTCACGAACATACAATTTAGCAGAATCAAATGCCATCCATGATGACAAACCATGAACAACAACTGGAGTTGGAGTTGGAGTTGCATCTTCTCCTACAAAATCAGCCGGAGAAGGAGTCGCATAATAGATATTTGATGTCAGAGGTATTCGTTGCTCTATCAACACATTGCGTATATCATGCTCTTCATCACCTGTCATAAAAACAACAACCAGGTCAAGTTCTTCTCCACCTCTCCAATCAGTGAAACTCATGAAAGATTGTCTGGTGAGTTCAAATACACCCAAGTCACCAACCGAACCATTGAATGAAGAATAAACATAGTCTGATATTGCCTTGAGTTTTGGTGACAGAAGGTCTTCACGACCTTCGAACATTTTACTCAAAGAATTTGAAAATCCATATGGGTCTGGACTATCTACACCTGCACATTGATCGTCACAATCTCCTAGATATGCTTCTCTTGGTTCGTGATTAAAACTTCTTTTCACAAGGGACCATGCGATAACATCATAATCAGACTCGTTTGAAAGAATTATACCCGGTTTAGACGAACCACTTACATTCACATTGGAAAGAACAATGTTTTCAAAATCACCGTTAAGAATGTTTATCGTTGCCGAGTCAAACGAAACCCACGACGTGAAATCTTTTGTAACCACGGGAGTTGGAGTCGGATCATCTGGTGCAAAGTCTCCATCAGTAGGTGTCGGGGTTGGTGTTGGAGTAAATTCCGTAAGTGATCTATCCCATGAAGTTTCTGATGGTGACCACCAACCAGATTCGTCACCGTTGACTGAATTGAAGTTTATGTCTCCGATTTTATTTTTTTTATTGTTATCCATATCAAGTTCCCATAATTCAAATTTTATTTCCTGGTGTGGATAAAATAATTGATTTTCAGTAGATGCCCTAAGTTGTATATCGTGTAGAGAGTGGTCGGTGAAGTCGTTGGTAGAATCTCCACATGAAGTATTTCTTCGTATGTATATCTTGTTCCAGGGTTCGGTGGTGGAGACTTTGGCAAACAACCCATCGTCAGATGTACCAGGGGTTTCGGACCAGATCAGTTTATTGTTATTATAGTTTTTGGTGATCAATCGAACCTGAGTTAGATAAGAAGACTCCTCGTTTGTCATTCCAGTTATCACAGATGCAGAACATCCCGAACCGGATGCTTGGTTCAAATCACTTGAATAAGTTATAGAACCACCCAACGGGCCATCGAAAATCTCCTTTACCTCCAACATTAGTGTAAAATTTTCCCTAAAATCTAAGTTGGATATGTTAAATGGAGTTGGAGTTGGAGTTGGAGTTGGATTTGGTTCAACTGGTACGAAGTCTTCAGTTGATGTTGGAGTTGGACTGGGGGTCGGTATGGGTGTGGGTGTTGGATTGGGTGTGGGGGTGGATTCAACATAAGGTGTAGGTGTGTTACCACTTACATAATAATAAGATAGAGGTATTGTGTAATGAGCAAGAACATCTGCTCCATCACCTATTGGCCAATAGAATTGGTCAAAATTACTTACAAGATACGCATTCAACATTATGTCAGGTTCCTCTTGCTTCCAATCTATCCAGTTTACATACCCAAGATATCCAGACAAGCACGAAGAGGTTCGGGGTATACTTGGTTCTAGTTCCTCACCCAAACCGTATTTCCCAACCGCCTCCACCAATCCACCGTGCGGATTGACTGGATTTTGAAACACAAACGGACCACGTTTAAGTGAGTGCTCCTCGTATTCTCTGAGATAGTCAAAGTTTTCATGCCACCCTCCGTATGCCTTTGCAGTTGACAGATCAACACTGTGATACAAGTTCCACGGGTCGGAATGTGTGTAATCCCCTCGGGTGATATACAACAACAAATCAACTCTGTCTTCCTCGTAATCTATATCATCTACACTAGGAAATTGTGAGAAATCGAATGACGCATTCTTAAATATAATAGGAATGGCAGAATGTTCACCTACATCATATGGTATCTGAGCAACTACATCATCGAAGTTAAACCAATCACCAAATGTATTCAGAGTGGAAGACCCAAAATTTATATCAAGTGGGGTGGGTGTGGGTGTTTCCTCTGGATTGTACACAAACCCAACATCCGATGGAGTCGGAGTTGGGGTATACTGGATCGAACTGTCGGAAATTTTGTCGTTCATTTATATCAGGAGTTTGCAATAAATATAAATATTCAAGATATAAATAATTTTAACACTGATATAAGTTCCTTTATTTCTCGTTTTGTATTATAGTGGAGCAGTCCTATTCTAAGCAATCCATCCGTTTCCAATCCATATTCACGGACTACATCCAACGCATAAAAGTGGCCGCTCCATGAAAAGATTCCGTGTTTGGCAAGGTATTTCGCAACTTCATGTGAAGTTTTACCATCCACAGTTAACCCAAAAGTCGGAGTTCTGTAACCAATATCCTTTGCATCTGACAGACCATATACCTTAATGTGCTTCAGTGCGGACACCTTTTGTAGAAAGTATCTACTCAACTCATTTTCATATTCAACGATATTCTGATAAGCAAGTTCTAAATTTTTACGTGTCGGACTTGAATTACCTGATAAAGACATAATGTATTTAATCGCAGACGGAATTGCTGATATTGCAGAAAAGTCTGGAGTACCGGTTTCCCAACAATTTGGTATTTTATCAATCGCAGGTTCAACCTTGTACGGAGAAAAGTTCTGCAAATGCTTTTTCTTTGCGAATACTGCACTTATATGAGGTCCAAAATACTTATACACACTTGTTACCAAAAAGTCACAATCGAGGTTCTGTACATCAATTAAACCATGTGGTGCATAATGAACTGCATCAACGAATACCATTGCACCTTTCGCATGAGCAATCTTCGTAATTTCTTTGATTGGATTAATCGTACCAATTGCATTGCAAGCATAATTAACTGCGACTAATTTTGTTTTGTTTGTTATTGCTTTTTCAAAGTCTGCTAAATTGTATTCACCGGTATCTGCATCAAAGCCAATTGAAGTTGTTTTGCAATTTTTATCTTTGGCAACTTCCAACCAAGGAGATACATTTGCAAAGTGATCCAACTTGGTAACTATAATTTCATCTTCAGATGTCCAATTTCTGCTTAATGCACGACTAAACTGAAATATACTCGTGGTTGCGTTTGCTCCCATTACTATTTCATTGTCATCGCAATTCATAAACAATGCAAGAGATGCTCTTGCTCGTTCAACTGCTTCGTTTGTATTTACACTCGTTTCAAAGTATCCACCTGCGTTTGCTTTGTTGTTTAAAACATGATCCGTGTAAGCACGATGCACTTGTTTCGGCATTTGAGAAGCACCAGGTCCGTCAAAGTAAATTGCCGGTTTTCCGTTTTGTGCTTTTCGTTTCAACGCAGGAAACGAACTTCTTAGTTGACCTATGTCTTTCATGCAGTAAAAACGAACACATCTCTGTATCCCAACTCGAGGTCAACTGGTTGTAATTTTGTTGCGTTGTGAAATACATCACGATCCGAAACAATAAGCAGTTCGTTCTCATCCAATACTTTGCTTAAAATAGAAGTTTCATCATCTTTGTTTAAAAACACCTCACTTTCACCACCTGTAACATTCACACGTCTTGCACAAAAAATTCCAACATAATCAAATCCGTCTTGATGTCTTCCTTCTGGTGCAGGTTCACCTTTAATGTAGTCAGAACTTAAAATACGCATTTGATGTATTCCAATCTCTGTAATGTATGGATTTATTCTTGATAAATTTACAAATCCGTCCACAATTTTATTGAAAACTTCCGAGGAAATCAACTCTTCATCAAGTTCCTCATACTCACGCTCCACATCACCAAGCAAATCATTAATCTTTGCAGTTTGAATAAATTTCTTGTGTGGAAGAATCTCAAAATTACCATAATGGTCTTTCTTGATAGAAGAATATCTTCGTTTTCGGAAATTACCCTTTACATACGGATCATATGGCATGTTTTCAAAGTAAGCTTCAAACACACCTATATCAACCGAGGTAAAGTTTCTAAGTTTATATTGCCAACTTAATTGCTCCATTTTACACCTCCCATTTAATAATCATCTCTGAATATAAATAGTCGGTGGGGGAGTTTTTATAATTTTGAATAACCTAAGTTTTCAAAGTCATCTTCAAATATATATTCTACAAGTTCAATCGTGCCATCTTCTTTGTAATCACCTTGCCAATTTTTAATAAGTTGCTCACTAAAGTATCTAATTGAATTCAATCCGACGTTGGTCAAATATGAATTCAACGGAGACCAGTCGTCTAGTAAATTCTCATATTTAAAAATTTCGATGTCTTCTTCGTCCTTGATATAATTATACTGGGGGTGGAATATATCATGTGAAAGTGAATCCCGTTTATTTAGATTATTTTCAAAATATGATAAAAACGTCTGAGGTTTTAGGTTGTGTTCCTTACGGAGTTGAGACCCGTTTCTAAAAATACAAGACGCACGTAAATATGGACTTTTCACAATGGACATTGTGTGGTATTCTATACAGGTGTTCAACCGCTCATCTGTAAGTTTACACTCACGATTTGATTCTTTAAATATCTCCAGAAATAATTCAGAACCAGATACTGGGATTTCAATGAAATTAAATCCGTATTCATTTGAAATCATTCTCTCATAATCCCAGTTCTTTGAGCTTTGCTATAGTAGAATTGGTAGTTTTATGATGAATACCTACACCACCAGATGCGTTCCACGCAGAAATGTTTGATTTGAGGTCATCAATTAGTATAGAATTTTTGTTTGCAAACTCTCGTTTTTTGCTTGCTGAACGAAAGTGTATTGTAGGAGAACCAAGTTTAGAACACCACATTTTTTTTCCTTTCATACAAGTTTGCAAAACTCGTTTGCTTGGTGCGCTTAATATTTCGGTATCAAGTTTGGAAATGTAACTCCACAATTTCTTACCACCTGGCATCCAAGCCATATCAGACCAAAACTTTAAACCACCATCTTCAACCACTTTCCAAAATGCTTCTGTTCCGTGAATTTTTTCGTAACGGGCAGCTGCGTTGTTGGGTACATCATCTCGTTCTGAAATATCAATCTCACCAAGTTGCTTTGCAAGTTTCATAAAATCCCCACTAAAATCTGTGAGAACTCCATCCATGTCGCAATAAATCGTATACCCGGGGGTTTGTTCGTTAATTAAATCTGCCAACTTCACAAAGCATAAATATATACAATTTATTTCTTTTCCGACACTTTGTCGGAATTATTATCATCCACACTTGTTGGTACGGGTGTTTTGCTATCAGAAGTAGCTACGAAATACACCACACCATCTTTTAACTTAGCAACCAACAGGTCGTGGGTAGAGCTCTGTATTTCTTCTTCTAAGATAGATTCAGCAAGTGTATCCTCAAGGTGCTTTTCAACTGCACGTCGTAGGGGTCTTGCTCCGAACTTTTCGTCATACCCCTTTTCAATAAGAAACTCTTTCACCTTTGATGAAACTCTAATTCTATATCCCTTTTCACGGACACGTCCTCTTAGTTTTTCGATTTCCAAGTCTGCAATCTGCCTAATATGCTCTTTGCTAAGTTTTCTGAAGATTACCAAATCGTCAAGTCTATTCAAAAACTCAGGTTTAAACATCTTCTTTGCCTCATCCTTTATCTTTGATTTAATCTCTTCGTAGTCATCATCAGAAGACATTGCCGAACCAAATCCAAGAGAACCATTTTTCTGAAGAATATCTGCCCCGACATTAGAAGTCATGATGACAATTGTGTTGCGGAAATCAATTCGTCTTCCCACATTATCAGTCAAGTGACCATCTTCAAGAACTTGTAACAGCAACTGACAAATGTCTGGATGTGCCTTTTCGATTTCGTCAAACAATATAACGGAATATGGGTTTCTTCGGATGGCCTCGGTTAACTGACCTGCATCTTCATATCCCACATATCCGGGAGGTGAACCTATCAACCTAGACACCGAATGCTTTTCCATATACTCACTCATGTCAATTTGAACAATACTATCTTCAGTTCCGAAAATATCCTCAGTAAGACACTTTGCCAAATATGATTTACCCACACCAGTTGGGCCGAGGAACATAAATGAACCGATTGGTCGTTTCGGGTCTTTAAGATCAACTCTACTGCGTCTTAGTGCCTTGGAAATAACCTTGGTTGCATAATCTTGACCTATTATTTTGGTGGATAGTCGTTTTTCCAAACCTAGTAATCTCTGTGCCTCGGTCTTTTCCATCCTACTCAATGGTATTCCGGTCCAATCAGAAATTACGTTTAGAACATCGTCTTCACCGACTTCGATCTTACGATTATCACGTGTGTCTTTCCATCTAGTTAAAACCTTGTCTCTACGTGCCTTAACCTTACGTTCAACATCTCTCCACTTTGCCGCCTTTTCAAAATTTTGCTCAGATACCATTTCATCTTTATTCGTAGATGCTTCTTTAATTTTAATATCAAGTGAATCTATCTCGATTGGTTTTTTAAGAGACTCAATTCTAACCCGAGAGCCAGTTTCATCCATAATGTCAATTGCCTTGTCGGGTAAAAACCTACCTGTTATGTATCTATCCGAGTGCTTGACGGTTGCGACCAACGCTTCATCAGTATAATTTATATTATGATGCTCTTCGTACTTATGCTTGATACCTCTTAGTATAAGAATGGAATCGTCAACCGAGGGTGGTTCTACTTGAACTTGTTGAAATCGTCTCTCAAGTGCGTTGTCCTTTTCAATATACTTGCGGTACTCGTCCAATGTCGTTGCACCTACGCACTGCATTTCCCCACGACTAAGTGCAGGTTTAATAATGTTAGAAGCATCCATTGAACCTTCAGCCGCACCTGCACCCACAATAGTGTGAAGTTCGTCAATAAACAGAATAACGTTTCCCGCAGTCTGAACTTCTTTCATGACCGACTTAATCCGTTCTTCAAACTGACCTCTATATTTTGTACCCGCAACCATGCCGGCCAAGTCTAACATATAAACCTTTTTATCAATTAACATCTCGGGTACAGTACCCATGTGAATTTCTTGGGCCAAACCTTCCACGATGGCAGTTTTTCCTACACCAGCTTCACCAATAAGAATTGGATTGTTTTTGGTTCGTCTGCATAAAATCTGAATCATTCGGGAAATCTCTTTGGTTCGTCCAATAACCGGATCCAACTTGCCCTCGGCAGCCATTGCAGTAAGTTCCCTACCAAATGATTTCAATGCAGGTGTTTTCACATTTGGTTTTGTGGTTTCTCCCGACGAACTTCCGGCAGTTGCAGTTTCGAGGTTATCCGACTCAAAATTCGGATCGATTTCAGATAAAACTTCCGATCTGCAAATATCCAATTCTATATCAAGTGTGTGCAAGGCAGTTGCGGCCAAACTTTCATTGTCACGAAGAATCCCAAGCAACAAATGCTCCGTTCCTATATAACTATGACTCAGTTCTTTTGCTTCTTGACCAGCAAGTGCAATAATTTTTTTTAAACGAGGAGTGTGAGTAATGTCACCCGAAACCTTCTCTGTTTTATTTTTTGCCTTTGCTTTATCTGATTGCTCTTGAACTAGTGTTCTAAGTGCAACGAAGTCAACTCCCATGCGTAAAAGTGCATTTACTGCAACTCCCTGACCGAGGGTGACTATACCAAGCAGTAAATGCTCAGTTCCAACGGCCGGTGATCCCATTTCCACTGCAATTCTTTTAGAAAGTGCAAGTGCTTGTTGTGCTCTTGGTGTAAGGTCTCCCATCATAATTTAGTTTCTTTTTCTTTTATTGGTTAATTGTTTTATTAAAGTCTACTCTATCTAAATAAACCAAGTTTGTCAATTCATTTTAACAAGTCCATCCCATAATAAGTAGTCAATACGACATTTATCAATGGTATCATCACAAATATAGTAAAGTTGTATAAAAAGTGAAGAACTGATGTGGATAGGAATCCCCAACCAGCCTCTCCTTTTTCATAATATAAAAAATAATTCCATGTAAACATCAACCCAGGAATATAAACAATCAATGGATACAATATTCCATTGGAGAAGTGAAACCCAGCAAATATCAAGGAAACTGCAAAAATAATATTTGCAGGTCGACATTTCATCAGTGAAAACACTTTTGTAAGCAAAACTTGAATAAGTAATGTCTCTACCCAAGGAGAAACCAACAAAGAATGTGTAAACAAAGAAATGTCTGAAATAAACACACCTCTGAAATCAAACTCAGTTGAATGTGAACCCACCAATGCAAATATAACGATTGGAATTAGTGAGAAAAAATAAAATGCGACCATACATGATCCAGGACCCCATGTTTTGGTCTTTTCATACAATGAAGTTAACATCTCTATAGCATATTAAATAATAAAATAAAGTCAATCAGTTTGTGTGAGTCTGATTCCATTTCGGTGGATCAAGAGGACACTTGCTAGTGCCTAGCAATAATTTGGCACTACTACAACCGCATTTTCTGCATCGTGCTATCTGTGTCTTTGCTATTTCCTGCCACCAACTGCACCCCCTACACGTTGCTAATCTCTGATTCCAGACAGTTTTGGTTACAATTGGGCGTCCGGCTGCTTGCCATGACTTCATAGCACCGAGAAAGTTTTTTGCAACGGTACCGAGGTCGGCTGGTTTTAATTCGTCTTCGTTATTACTCATAATTTTAAATATATATTTTTACCAAAAATTAAGTTATTTTTTAATTTTTTTTAACACCGAACTTTTATATTTTTTTGAAAACACATCAAAACTTATACCATTTCTATCTGTAAATTCACTAATCCCCACTTTAGCAGACCTTGTATATTTTGCATCTTTACATAGCAACACAGAAAGGAAATCTGCTTCGGCCTCAGCGTGCTTTGATGTTTGTCTATGTTTCAGGACCGAGTGTGCGACTTCGTGACCCTCTATAAATGTGACATAATCTTTATTAAAGTATCCAGTTCGTCTAAGTTCGGTTTCATCAAAAAAAATAAATTTATCCTTTTTGAATGCCAAACCATGTTTATTAAATGCAGGTTTTACATCAGCATATTTGCCATCTTCTTGAGTTAAAAAGATACAAGTGTGAGTCGGGTCGAACTTACTTTTTCGTATTTCCATATAATATAGATATACATTAACCTATATGAAATACAAAATCAACAACATTTTATACAAAGATTAAATATCAGCATCATCAAATGAATCGTCTTACACGGATGGTGCAATGTCTTGCGGGTCTTCATCTCCGTAGTCGGCATCGTCATCAGATGAATCGGCATCAGCAAAGTCGGCATCGTCATCAGATGAATCGGGTTCGATGGATGGTGCAATG
>Ga0114994_10004517_pt1 | contig 10119 bp, 12 predicted proteins | sample ArcticOcean_MG_C_9_FD_87043 | JGI IMG/M metagenome (GOLD analysis project Ga0114994, IMG submission 87043) | Marine microbial communities from western Arctic Ocean - ArcticOcean_MG_CB2_152 | ecosystem: Environmental > Aquatic > Marine > Oceanic | place: Arctic Ocean: Canada Basin | collected... | reverse complement strand
TAGAAAAAGATGGCACCAATGACTAAGGAAGAAAAGAAACAGAGGCGGTATGATGGAGCTTATATTAAGATGGCTACTGAGTGGGGTAAACTATCTCATTGCTCAAGAAAACAAGTAGGAGCGATCATTGTCAAGGATAGAATGATCATTGCTGATGGTTATAACGGCACCCCATCTGGATTTGATAATTGTTGTGAAAACACTGATGGAGATACACATTGGTATGTGCTTCATGCTGAAGCGAATGCTATATTAAAGTTAGCTCGAAGTCATAACAGCGCTGAAGGTGCAACTCTGTACATCACTCTCTCTCCATGTAGAGATTGCGCTAAACTCATACACCAAGCTGGAATCAATCGCCTCGTATATCTAAATGAGTACAAGGATAAAGATGGCCTGGATTTCTTACGATCTGCCGGAGTAGAAGTAGAAAACCATTCTGATGATGCATAAAAACAGACCCATATTATTTATTCTGATGCTAGTAGTAGGCATCTATATTGGCAAAGGGTGTAATGAATTTGGCGGTCCTTCATTTTATTCTAATTCACGAGTTACCGATCTTTTAGACCAAATCGAATATCTATACGTGGACTCCATTGATAGGTATGCGCTCGAAGAGGCAGCTGTTCAGGCTATTATCGAAGAGTTAGACCCTCATTCATATTACTTCTCTGAGGAAGAATTAGCCTCTATAGCAGAGCCACTTGCTGGTGGATTTGAAGGGATTGGAGTAGAGTTCTTAATCCAGAACGACTCTCTTATGGTAGTTACAGCTCTACCTGGTGGCCCCTCCGAAAGTGCTGGTATAAGAGCTGGGGATAGAATAATAAAAGTCGATACACTAGAAATATCAGGTCCAGAATTGACTAATAATAAGGTCATAAAGCTCTTAAAAGGCAAGGGTGGGACTGTTGTGAATCTTCAACTTCTTCGTAGCAATTCACAAGAGGTGTATGAAGTAGAGATAATAAGAGCAAGAATCCCCATACACAGTGTAGTGGCTTCTATTCTTATCGAAGAAGAAATAGGATATATAAAAATCATCAGGTTTTCAGCTACCACATCGGATGAATTTAAAACGGCATTAGTATCACTTCAAATGAGAGGAGCGAATGCTTTCGTGATAGATCTAAGGGGAAATGGTGGTGGATACCTTGAAGCTGCTACCGATATGATAGATAGATTCCTACCGGAAGGATTACCTATCGTTTATACCGAGGGTAAATCATCACCTAGATATACCTACTCATCTCTATATGATGGTGAGTATTCTCATATCCCACTCGTGGTGTTAATAGACGAAGGCTCAGCTTCTGCTTCTGAAATTTTTGCTGGAGCAATGCAGGATAACGACAGAGGATTGATAATAGGTCGCCGTTCATTTGGGAAGGGATTAGTCCAAAATGAGTACCATATTGAAGACGAAGGGGCATTGAGATTAACTGTAGCTCGATTCTATACCCCAAGTGGCCGAGCAATTCAGAAGCCATATGGAGAAGGCATTGTCTATGATCAAGACCGCGCCGATAGACTTGAGTCTGGTGAGTTGTACTCTGCAGATAGCATTAAGGTGACTGACAGCATAGCATATATGACTAGCCTTGGTCGCGAAGTTTTTGGTGGTGGCGGGATTACTCCAGACATCTTTATTCCCCTCGATAGTACAGAAAACAACAGAGCACTTGCAGAATTAGTTTGGAGTGGGACCTTGAGAGATGCTGCCTTTGATTGGGTTGACGCAAATAGAATTAGACTAGATAAAATGAGTTCATCAGTTGAATTAGGTTCAAGCGCTCTTTGGAACGATGACACTGGAGGGGGGTTAGCACAAATAACTAATGCTTCAAAAGAACAAAACAACTTTACACCTAGATGGAACTCAGAAGAGGAGGAGAGAATTATGGAAAGATTTCTAGCTCAAGTGTCTAGAAATATATTCGGAGAATCGGCTTACTACCTTGTTTTGTCGGAAGGTGATGAGTTTATCGATAGAGCAATTTATGAATTGTTAGAGAGGTCTCGGTTTCAGCTACGGGATGGAAGGCTATATTTGTTACCAGCAAACGCTGACACTTTAATATCAGAATCATTTAATCTTACGCCACATGGCTTTTGAACTACCTACTCTACCATATGCATACGACGCTCTAGAGCCACATATCGATGCACGCACCATGGAAATCCATCACGGAAAACACCACGCTGGATATACATCTAAGCTTAATGCTGCTATCGCTGGAACAGATCTAGAGGGGTCTTGCATTGAAGATCTTCTTGCGAATCATACTGAAAATGCTGCTATTAGAAATAATGGTGGAGGATTTTTCAATCATACGCTTTTCTGGAATTCAATGTCTCCTAACGGTGGAGGTAAACCTTCTGGAGAATTAGCCGAGGCTATAGATAGAGATTTCGGTAGTTACGAAGCATTAGTTGAGGAGTTTTCTAAGGCCGCTGCAACTAGATTTGGTTCTGGTTGGGCATGGCTTTGTGTTTGTGATGAAGGCAAGCTTTGTGTTTGTTCTTCAGCAAACCAAGACAATCCTCTTATGACTGGAATCAGCTGCGGAGGCACACCTATTATGGGATTAGATGTCTGGGAGCACGCTTATTACCTAAACTATCAGAATAGACGTCCAGATTACATCTCAGCATTCTTTAATGTTGTAGACTGGTCTTCAATCGCAGAGCGTTACGCAGCGTCTAAATAAGTTCTTATGAGCCGATTTGTTCTTATAGTTGCCGGTGGTACTGGCTCTAGGATGAGGAGCAATCAGGCCAAACAATTTTTATCGGTTAAGGGTCTTCCACTTATGTGGTGGACCCTTCGTCGTTTTCGAGAAGCTGTGCCAGATGCACAGTTATCAATAGTACTTAATGAAACTCTGTTTGACCAATTCAGGGAGTTGGAGGAGAAGTATGGCGAATCTGGAGCTGTAAGTTTAATAAAAGGAGGTGCAGAAAGATTCCATTCTGTTCTGAATGGTCTATCGACCTTGCCAGATGAAGGAATAGTTGCTATTCACGATGCGGTAAGACCTTTCCCGACCTCGAATATGATTCAAAATTGCTTCGAAACAGCCGCCATACATGGTTCTGCCATTCCTATTTCACCTTTAAAAAACAGCATCCGTAAAGTCTCTTCGGATGGCACGTCAATAGCTGTTAATCGTTCTGATTACTTAGCTGTCCAAACCCCACAATGTTTCGATCTTGCCCTTATTAAACCTGCGTTCGCGGTAAATTACTCACCAGGTTTTACTGATGATGCAAGTGTTTTTGAAGCAGCGGGTCATAGTATACATCTTTGTGAAGGCGATCAGATGAATATTAAGGTCACCACTCCTGAGGATTTGATAATTGCCCGCGCTCTAAGTATTTAGTTTCGTTTTCCTCCCAAACAGACCACTTTTTCAATTTCGTTATACCGAATACTATTATTGTTGCAAACCCTGCAGCAACTGCCCAGTCCTGCATGGTCCAAATACTTTCGGTTTGGTTAATATTCTCAGAAACCCAACCAGATCCAAACCACCAAGCTGAAAACACGGCTATTCCATTATTGATGAAGTGACCAGTAATAGCAGGCCAAAGACTACCACTAGCAACTACTAGATAGCCAAACCCTGCACCCATTAACATACGTGGTATGAATCCGAAAAACTGAAAATGTATTAGACTGAATAAAGCGGCACTCACCCAAATACCTACATGTATGTTGCCGCTCCATTTCGCAAATAAAGGTTGTAACGTCCCCCTGAAAACAAACTCCTCAAATACAGCTGGTAGAACTGCCATGGCTACCAATGTAATAACTAAGCTATTTGTAGAATCTATTTGAAGCATAGCCTGAGTCATATCAGATGCTCTTTCCTCAAGTACTAAAGCTATAGAATATACTTCAGCCCCCAATTTGGAGATAATCCATTCATTTATTCTAAACGTAATATCTAGAATGGGTGAGAAACAAACCGTTAATACCCCACCTCCTAAAAGAAACTTCCACAGCTTAGTACTCACACCTTTAGTAGCAAATCCGACACCAGTAAAGTTTCCATACAGGATAGTAAAAGCTAGCCCAGCAGAACCAAAGGCAATGATTTGATTAAAACTATTTAAGAATAAAGCTCCACATACCCCTCCATCCGTTTTAGCTAATTCAAGCTGTGATTTAAATTCTGTGATAGAAATCGTAGGGTCACAAAAATAATGCACAATATTTATTCCAATTGTTACTGTTACCCACATACCAGTTGTAAAAACACAGCAAATAAAGATAAATTGAAAAATTGGGTGAAGATTTCTGAAGGCTTGTTGAATGAAAGACATGAGTTGCTGTAATTTTGCTGCAAGTTCGCATTTCTTTGGTAAAAATCGATAATATAGAATTAGGGGAGTTTCCTCTTTTACTTGCGCCCATGGAGGACGTTAGTGACCCGCCATTCAGAGCGGTCTGCAAAAAGTATGGAGCTGATTTAATGTACACTGAGTTTATAAGCTCAGAAGGCTTAATTCGTGACGCTGCAAAAAGTAAAATCAAACTGGATATTTTCGAGTACGAAAGGCCAGTAGGCATCCAAATTTTCGGAGCGGATATCGGACCTATGAGATCTGCAGCTGCAATTGCTGAGGCAGCAAGACCAGATTTGATTGATATTAATTATGGCTGTCCAGTAAAGAAAGTGGCGTGCAAAGGGGCTGGTGCAGGGATTTTACAGAACATCCCTAAAATGGTGGATATGACTAGGGAGATTGTAAATACATGTGAACTTCCTGTAACTGTAAAAACAAGACTTGGATGGGATGAGAACTCAAAACATATTGTTGAGGTAGCCGAAAGACTGCAAGATGTGGGAATTAAAGCCATTAGTATTCACGGTAGAACAAGGGCGCAGATGTATAAAGGTGATGCAGACTGGTCATTAATTGCAGAAGTAAGAAATAACCCGAGAATGCATATTCCAGTATTTGGAAATGGAGATATCGATACTCCAGAAAAAGTTATTGAGTATAAAAATAGATTTGGCGTTGACGGAATTATGATAGGCAGAGCGGCTATCGGTACACCATGGATATTCAACGAGATTAAACATTTTATGCAAACAGGTGAGCATCTAGCGCCGCCCACGATGCAGGCACGTATAGAAGCAGTTACGATGCATTTTGAGCGATCTGTAGAATGGAAAGGAGAAAGATTAGGTGTCGTAGAAATGAGGCGTCATTACACGAATTATTTTAAAGGCATTCCTAATTTTAAGCCTCATAGACTTCAGCTAGTGACTATAGATGAGGTTGATGAGATACGCGCTAAACTCAATGAAATATCATTCTTATTTTCGAATCACGATTTTTCGAATTAGATACTTCACCATAGCTGCAGAACCTATCCCTCCAATTCCTATCACTACAGCTAACACTCCTAATACATCAGTCATTACTAGCTTCACCGGATAAGCAGGGACGACTGAGCCGGACAATTCTATCCATCCGTAGTGGGTTTGGCCTAGAACTAACATCACGCCAAGTATTAACCCTACAACTCCACCCACGATATTTATAGCAAGACCTTGAATTGAGAATGTTCTTTCGAGATCGCTATTCTTCATTCCCATAGCTTTAAAAACCTCAATATCCGATTTCTTGTCGATTAACAGCATTGTTAAAGACGCCAGGATATTGAAGGCTGCTACTATTAAAATAAAGCTAAGAATCACAAAGGTTGCCCATTTCTCAGCTCTATTAGTTTGGGTTATAAATTTATTCTTCTCAGCTCTAGTTCTCAACTTTACCTTATTGCCCAAGGATAATATGAGTGTAGTGTCATCCAATAAATTTTCCGCTGTAAATCCCTCAGCAGGAACTATTTCATATCGACTTATATGATGCGGCCTATCGAATAATTCACGAGCGAAACTCAATGATGTTATAGCATATCGGGTGTCAAGTTCTGAATTGATTGAAAATGCTCCACAAGCTAACGTCGGCAAAGTTCTAAAAGCCTTCTCTCGGTTTATACTTAGTTTTTTACCTCTTATCGGTGCTCCTATAGAAACGATAACTGGATTTACAGTATCGATAAAAATCTGAAGTTCAGACTTTATCCCATAACCCAAACATATACAATCCTTATCTCTATATGATGCCCCCCAACTCCCCATTACAATTGACGAGTCAAGCCTAGAAACGTCACTGAACCTTGCATCAACACCCAACACTGAGCAGGCTAAAGTCTTTCCATTACTTCTAACGATAGCTTCATTTTCAATAACCTTAGAGTAATATGCAATGCCCTCATGTGCATCTAAAATACTGGATAATGAGTCTGAAACGACTTCGCCAGTAAGTGGCACTAATGCAAGTTCTGCATCTAGGGTGCCAAATATTTCACTCACGAGTTTTTCTAATCCATTAAAAGCTGAGAGTACAATGATCATAGCAGCCGTTACAAGCGCTATAACGAACATCGAAATCCCTGAAATAATATGTACTAGCTTTAACGACCTTGGTTGGAAAACGTAACGCAATGCAAGTCTGGTATGAAGTCGCACTTTTATTAGCTTTTCAAGGCCTCTTCTACAGATTCGTAGTAATCAAGGCTATCGTCGAGGTAGAAATTTAATTCAGGAATTCGTCTAACCTGCTTGCCTATCACGCCAGCTAAGGTTTTCCTAATCCAATTAGACTCTCTCTGTATTTTCTTTAATGCTTCTTCAGGTTCTTTGACAACCATAAAGCTCAGAAATACTTTTGCCAGCCCTAAGTCTGGGGACATTCTTACGATTGTCACAGTGATAAATATTCCATCAAATCTGATTGATGTATTGCGCTGGAATATTATACTTAATTCCTGCTTTACAAGCTCACCTACTTTTTCTTGACGTATGCTAGACATGGTACTAATATAGGAATTGATTATATGGATATCTCTTAACATGAAGTTCTTTTACCCTTTCGTAAAGCAGATCTCTTAAAATAGAAACGTCTCCTTTGTCCAGAGCGCTCATAAATATGACGTCATTCCCATCCTTTTCAAAGCGCTCTTTTAATCCCGATACTATCTCAGCGGGAGTGCGTTCAAAATCTTCATCCTTTAACTGGTCTATTTTATTGAATAAAAGAAGTGTAGGCTTATCATCACATCCGATCTCCCCAAGCGTTCTTTCAACCACATCGAGTTGGTCTTCGAATTGTGGATGACTGACATCAATTACGTGAATCAAATAATCGCTTTCCCTGGTCTCGTCAAGAGTAGATTTAAAACTCTCAATTAATTGTGTGGGTAGCTTTCTGATGAACCCCACGGTATCACTTAATAAGAAGGGTAAGTTTCCCACCACTACTTTTCTAACGGTGGTATCTAAGGTTGCGAATAATTTATTCTCAGCGAAGACATCTTTCTTAGACAGTGCTGTCATTAGAGTGCTCTTCCCTGTGTTAGTGTATCCTACTAAAGCAACTCGAATCAGTGCGCCTCTATTACTTCTTTGCGTAGCCATCTGCTTATCTATAGAGGCTAAATCCTTTTTTAAAAGTGATATCCTATCTCGAATGATTCTTCTGTCAGTTTCAATCTCTTTCTCACCAGGGCCCTTCATCCCAATCCCTCCTTTTTGTTTCTGAAGGTGAGTCCACATATTAGTTAGTCTCGGCAGTAAGTACTGATATTGGGCCAGTTCAACTTGAGTCTTTGCGTGTGCCGTTCTAGCTCTTTGAGCGAATATATCCAAGATCAAATTAGGTCTGTCTATAATTTTCACTTCGGGTATCTCCTTCTCTATATTCTTGATTTGAGACCCACTTAACTCATCGTCAAACACTATCATGTCGATTTCTTCAGCGACTACATATTCTTTGATTTCTTGTAATTTACCTGACCCTACAAAGGTTTTAACATCGGGTTTTGTTAAAGATTGAATGAAGGTCTTTTTCGTTTCAGCATCAGCAGTAGTTACTAAAAACGCAAGTTCTTCTAAGTACTCTTCTAGTTGTTCTCTCTTTTGATACTGAGTCGCAAGACCTATCAAAACGCAAGTTTCCCTCTTAACAGATGTGTCTATTGGTTTACGTTTTGACATTTATTGTCCTAAAGTTGTAATATAAACAGCTAATCCCTCGATCATTTCAGCATCCAACACCTCTACTTGAGGAAGCATAACGGTGCCGCCTTTACCATACTTAATGATGGCTACCATTTCTTCATGAGACATTTCAGTGGTCCTCAAATCAGAAGCCGTTTTAATTACGGGTTTACCATCTTTACCGTGACAGATAGCACATTTAAATCCGTACGTGTTTTTTACACGAGCTAAAAAGGCACTATTTGAATTAATACTCTCGGTCGTTGTGCTGCTGTTATTTCCACAGGAAAACATCAGAACAGTAGATAGACAAAAGATACAAACTAGGAGGTTTCTCAAAATTCAACTATTAAATCCTGTCATCATGAGTTCAATGTTTTATACTACCCCTTGATCTAACATTGCATCAGCAACTTTCACAAAGCCAGCTATGTTAGCACCACGAACGTAATCTACCTTACCGTTGTCGTCGGTGCCATATTCTAGGCACTGAGAATGAATGTCTTTCATTATCGTATGGAGCTTACTATCGACCTCTTCAGCACTCCACGAGAGTCTCATGTTGTTCTGAGACATCTCTAGACCAGATGTCGCAACCCCACCAGCATTTGAAGCTTTACCGGGTGAGAAAAGTACTCCTGTATTTTGGAATACTTCAACAGCTTCAGGTGTACAAGGCATATTTGCTCCTTCAGCAATACAAATACAATTGTTAGCCATTAAAGCTTTAGCTGCATCTTCATTGATTTCGTTTTGTGTTGCGCATGGTAGTGCCACGTCACAATTTACATCCCAAGGTCTCAATCCTTCATTGAAAGTACTTCCTGGGTATTGATTAGCATACTCGCTAATTCTACCTCTACGGTTATTCTTTAAATCCATTACCCATGCCAGTTTATCTGCATCAATCCCATTAGGATCGAAAATATATCCTTTTGAGTCAGACATGGTAACAACTTTAGCCCCTAATTCAATACACTTCTGAGCAGCAAATTGAGCAACGTTTCCTGAGCCAGAAACTACAACGGTCTTGCCTGTGAACTTTTCGCCCCTCGTTGCAAGCATTTCTTGAGCGAAATAAACCGTTCCGTAGCCTGTCGCTTCAGGACGGATTAATGATCCGCCCCAGTTTATGCCTTTGCCTGTTAATACACCAGCAAATTCATTCTTAATCCGCTTGTATTGACCGAACATGTAACCGATCTCACGACCACCTACACCAATATCTCCAGCTGGAACATCTGTATTAGCTCCAATATGACGACACAGTTCAGTCATGAAACTCTGGCAGAAACGCATTACTTCATTGTCACTTTTCCCCTTTGGGTTAAAGTCAGCCCCTCCTTTTCCTCCACCCAGAGGTAAAGTAGTTAATGCGTTTTTAAATATTTGTTCAAAGCCTAAGAATTTTAAAATACTCAGGTTCACGCTCGGATGAAATCTCAATCCGCCTTTATATGGTCCGATAGCAGAGTTAAACTCTACGCGGTATCCACGATTAATTTGAACCTCACCTTTATCGTCTGCCCAAGGCACGCGGAACATAATCGTACGCTCTGGTTCGATCATTCGTTCGAGTATACGAGTGGGGCTATACTGAAGAACCTGATATGTTCCACGATACATTCGGCCATATCCCACCCCTCATGGATGACTCATTTGCGAGCTTCATGCATAGGTTTGGGGAGATAGGAGCAGCACTCTCGGATTTAGGAAAAGAAGAGGAGCTAGTTATGTTGCAACGATTGTATTGGTTTTTTGTGGAGTTCGGATTCGTGAGAGAAGATGGTGAACCTAGGCTGTTCGGGGCAGGTATAATGTCTTCACATGGTGAAACTAGTCATGCTTGGTCCATGAGGGACAAGCTATTAGATTTTAATCTCGCACAAGTCATGTCGACAGAGTTTAGAACAGATGTGATTCAGGATAAATATTTCATCCTAGATAGTATTCCTCAGTTAGAAGTTGATTTAGATAATTGGTATAAAACGATAATTTAAAATGAGAGTCATAACGACATTGTTTTGCCTTGCGATTA
>Ga0114994_10004516_pt1 | contig 10119 bp, 6 predicted proteins | sample ArcticOcean_MG_C_9_FD_87043 | JGI IMG/M metagenome (GOLD analysis project Ga0114994, IMG submission 87043) | Marine microbial communities from western Arctic Ocean - ArcticOcean_MG_CB2_152 | ecosystem: Environmental > Aquatic > Marine > Oceanic | place: Arctic Ocean: Canada Basin | collected... | reverse complement strand
TTTTCTTGCAGATTTGCTTGTGCCCGCTGCGCCGGTGGTCGTGTTGGCAATTCGAATCGCAATATCTCGTTTTGCACCGCACGCATCGCGGCGCGTCGTGGGCCAGTGGCGCGGCGCAGGCGGCGCAGTTTGTGAGGATCATCTTGGTCGTGTAAGTGTTTTGTGAGCGTCGCGCGGCTTGATGCAAAATCGCGACGTGGCCTCCTCTATTCTTTCCAAAACGGGTTTTTGCTTTAAGTTGCTTGTACAATTGTGCAGGCTCGAGCTGCTAACCCGGTTCCGCATTTGACTCGTGTAGCTTGGAACCGGCCTACTCTCGTGATCGCAGCCGAAAAAAAGCATCACAGCGGCGGGGTAGTACGCAAAAACACCAGCAAGTATGGAAGGCCTGTCGGCGCTTGTTCAGGCGGCGGCCACGAAGAAGGAGGAGTCTGCTGGTCATGAGAAGGCGCGCTGCCCGGCGCAGGATGGTGCTGGTCTGGTGGAGACGAAAAGCGAGACGCCTAGCGTGACCCCGCCCCCGGAAGGCGCCCCTGGCGCGAACGCCGCAGCCGTCGACGCCGCAGTACCACCCGACGCCATCGCCGCGGCAGCACCGGCGGCCGAAACTGCGACACCGCCCGACGCCATCGCGGCGGCAGCCAAGACGCAGGCCGACGCCATCGCCGCGGCAAACCAGGGCGTCGACGACGAGTGGGCCGACTGGCGCGGCTGCGTTTGTGGGGGAAGCTACTACGGCGAGATGGTCGGCTGCGACGGTTCGTGCGACAACTGGTTCCATTTCAAATGCGTCGGGTTGACGCGCCTGCCCCGGGGCGAGTGGCTCTGCCAGGAGTGCAAGGGCAAACCTAAAAAGCGCCGCGTCGAGAAGGCGCCGGCGCCGCTCCCGCCGCCGCCTCCGAAGAAAAAGGAGAACCCCGCGCACTCGAAGCACGAGCGGAAGGACCGCGAGGAATTGGAAAAGCTCGTGGAGCGGGCGCGGCCCCTGAAGTTTGAGAGGGGCAAAGCACCTATTGATCACGCGTGCAGCGGCGCCGGCTTCTGCGCCTTGGATCCGCAGCTCTTCGCGCCGCTCCAGGAGCTCCACGGCAACATCGTGGCGGCGTTAAGAAGGGGCAAGCTGTTGCAGTCGTGGGAGGGCAAGGGCGCGGACGTGCGGGAACGAGGCTTCGCATTTCTTCCCCCGACGCTCGCCAAGTGGGACCGCCACCGCTTAGAAAGTGGTGGTTTGCGCTTCGGGGCCTCGCACAAGGAGGGCCAGGACTTTCTCAATGACGAGCAGGCGAACTGGAGGAGCTGCTTCCACTTATTTCCTAGAGATGTCAGTCCTGAAGCTCGCACCGCTCTTCATGAGCTCATGGCCGTCGTCAAGGAGAGGGTCGAGGACAAATATAAAGAATACGTGTCCTTAGAGAATTTAGTGGCGCTGCAGCCAAATTTGCACAACGACGCGCGGCACCTGCCGCCGCACTTGGATTTTCCGATGCACGACGGCTTCGGGGTCGTCATCGTGACGATCCAGATGGCGGGCCCGCCGAGCGTCATCGCTTTGTTACGGGGCGCGGAAGCGGACTTTGAAGTCAACACGGAGGAGAAGGACCGGGAGCGGTGCTGGACCTTCCCGTTGACCGTGGGCGACTGCTACATTTTGTCGGGCGACGCGCGCAACGTCTGCGACCACGGCGTGCTCTGTGCCACGAATAGCGGGCGGCGGTCCAATAAGGTCGAGGCCCCGCGCGAGTCATTGAACCTGCGCTTCGGGCTGCACTCCCCGGCCTTCGCGAACGAGGAGGTCTACTGGCAGTTCAATCAGAAGGCGGACACCTCGGAGCCGTTGCCGGGGGGGGAGAACGTGCGACAAGTGCCCGCGCGGGCGTCGCGGCGGCTGGCGAAGGGCGGCTAGGACGCGGCTGCGGCATTGTATTGCCTTTTACTCCTCGTAAATGTGTAAATCATTATTATGCCAAATATACAGAGGATGTGCGGGAACCACGAAAAACCCGTCATAGAGCCAAAATCGCGTCGTCAGCCTCGTTGAAATCAGACTGCTCCCGTTATCGGCACCTCACTTTTTCCCTACTAACTCAAGACGTCATCGCAGTCTATAGCAGTGACACCAGCTTGAAAAAAAGAGCACACATCACGATGATGCCACGTACCATAATAGTAGCACTCGCACTCCTCTCGACCGCAACCAGCTTCCAACCCACCACCGGCCGCCACGCGGTGGCCACTCGCGTAGCACCCCTCAACGCCGGCTTCGCCGCCAACACAAGGAAGAAGAAGACCAAGAAGGGCAAACAAACCGACGCCTCGGGCCTCTCGACCGACGACGGCTGGGTGCCGCTTACGGACATCACCGAACCCGTAAAGATCGGCGCCGCCAAGGCCGTGGGCCGGACCATCCAGGGCAAGCCCTACTTGGTGCGGCGCCTCGCCAGCGGCGAGCTGTGCACGACGTCCACGGAGTGCGGCCGCTGCGAGTACCCGCTCCTCCAATCGGAGCAGATCGTGATGGAGGACGATAGCGAGATCGTGTGCTGCGAGATGTGCGGCGCGGCTTTTGATACCGAGGACGGCAGCCCCCAACCGGCGAACGAGGGCTCGGGCAAGCCGCTCGTCGGCGGGCTCCTCAAGGCCAAGCCGCAGAAGGCGCTCCTCGTCTTCCCGAACCGCGAATTGTCGGACGGGCGCGTCTTCGTGAACATCACGCCCTATAAAAAGAAGCTGTTCGAGGACGAGGAGTAAATAGTTTGTTGTAAAAGAGGCCCTCGGGTGGCCGTACACGTGCGATACGAATTGCGCCTAGCCTCGTTGTTACGGTACTGCATCGCTCAAGGTGCGGGTTTTCTAAGCTCACAAAACTCTTCCGGCAAGCGTACGCGTTCGCACGGCGCTGTTGCTAGATTGCTAGATCGCAGCAGTCATTAGACGTCTATCAGTACACGCCACGACGGCAACGCGCCATTCCGCAAGCAGCAGTGCTGCAGCACCATACTTGCAAAGTTTGCGTGACGTATGACGGACGGTAGACGCGACGACTGCTCGGCCCTGCCCTTGATTGATCGACAGGGCGAGGCGCAGTCCATGGCGAAGCTTTACTTCCACGTGGAGATCGACGTCAAGCCTGGCATGCGCGACGCCTTCGTCGCGAGGCTACACACCCACGCCACCACTGTGCGGCAAGAGGCTGGTTGCGAGCGGCTGGAAGTGCTGGTGGATACAGTGAACGACGACAGGGTCTGCAAAGTCTTTGTGTGGGAGATCTGGACCAGCCAGCCGGCGTGGGACGCGCACATGAGCAACGCGGCATCGGCAGCGTGGCGGCCGGTGGCACAGGAGTACGTGATCGGTGAGAGCATAACGGTGATGGGCGCTGCCTGAGCTGAGCACTGTATGCTGCGTATACCGTGAATTGTGGGGGGTCGCGGTTCCAGCCTAGTGAGTCGGCCGGGGGTTCGGGATGTGGACGGTTCATAACCTATTATTGTGTATGGTGCACCGGCGAGGGTCAAGGACCACACAAGTTTACACAATAGTCTCCCCCCACCGGTTCGGCCCGGCGGTGAGGCCTCGCGTCGCCGCGTTGAGCAGGTGGGGGTTCGCGTCCGACGGCGGCGACGCCTCTACCACCGACGAGAGCGCCGACGCGTAGTCGTTCGAGGGCGGCTTGGGTGGCGTAGCCGGCGCGGGCGGCGCTGGCGTCAGCGCCGCAAGGGGCAGCGCCGGCAGCAGGCCCAGCGCGATGCTGGACGACCGCCGCGTTTGCGCCTCCTTTTTCAAACCATCATCAGTAAGCTCCGCGAGCGTTAACACCGCCACGACGGCGGCGTCCGCGTCGCACGGCCGGAACGCGTCCGCGAAGCCCTCGGGGGCCCCGCCGCACAGGCGCGCGCACTCGTCGTGCGCGTGTAAAGCGTCGCGCCGCCGCGAATCATCTTCTAAAGCGCCCCTCGCCGCCGCGTCCAGAGCAGCGGAATCCCTTATGAAGGTCGACGCGACGAGCTCCGCGTGCGTCGGCGCGCGCACGCTCGCCTGGGCGTGCGCGGCCGCCCGCTCAAAAGCCGAGAGGCCCAGCTTCGTCGCGGGCTTCGTGATGGCGTCCGTCCGGTCCAGCCGCAGCGCGAGGCACCGCATCGCGACGCGCTCGAGCGCGCACGCCGCGACGAAGGCCTGGTCGTCCTTATCCGGCTCCAGGGCGTGCACCGCGCCAAGCGCTTGCGCTAATAAACGAGTGGTCCCGGCGACGGTTTGTGCGGATAAAGTGAAGGCCACGACCTGCGCCGCCGTGGCCTCCCGCACGTGCGCGGCGAGCCCCGGCGGCAGATCGAGGCCCCACGCTTCGGAGCAGCCGCGCACGTGCGCCAACCGTTTTAGAGAAGCGGCGGCGTGCGCTGTGGAGCATGAGGGCTTCTTCGCCGAGTGCGCGAGCGCCTGCAGGCAGGCCCAGGCCGTCGCTTTTCGTGCGGTCGCGGGGCACTCGTCCACAAGGCGTTTGGCCGTCTTAAAAGCCTCGGCGGGCGTCGCCCGCGCCGCGACGTCGGCGGCCGCGGCCGCGGCGCGCAGCGCGGCCAGGTCCGCGACGATATTCATGACGGCCTCGTCGTCCGGCAGCGCCGCCGCCCACCGCAACAAGGGGTCGACGCGGTCCGTGCTGGCGGCGTCCGACGCGCGGCTCCGCGCGTCGGCGGCCCGCGCCCGGAGCCGCGGCACGGCCTCCAGGAGCACCGCGTCCTGCCCGGAAGAGCCGCCGTGGTCGAGCACGTGCTTGCAGGCCTTGGCGTGCAGCGCGACCACGGACGCCGCCGTCGGCGCGCCCTCCGCCCGCGCGCCGGCCCGGGCGAGGGCCCGCCGCCACGCGTCCCGGCGCTCCGCGGCGCCCCGGACCGACGCCGCCGCGTGCGCCGCCTCGGCCGGCGCCGGGCCGCGCTGGCCCGGGAGCAGGGCGCAGGACGCCACGGCCTTGGCGGCGCCGGCGGCCCCCGCCGCCCCCGCGACCCCCGCCGCCGCGGACGCCTCCGTAGACAACGCTTGGAGCGCCTCGGCCAGGTGCCGCACGCCCGTCACGGCGCTCATAGATACGGTCTTCCGCGCGGCTGCCCGGGCGGCGCACACCGACGCCCGGTCGACATTCTGCCGCGCGCGCTCGACGCTCTGCAGCGCGTCGCCCACGTCCTCCTCCTCCTCGTCCTCCTCGTCGCTCTCCTCCTTCGTCTCGACCTGGAGGGACGCGGTCCGCCGCGCGTCGATGCGCCGCCGGACCCGCCGCGCCTCTAACGCGTCCCGGGCCCTAAACACGATGCGCTGGCCGCCCCGCAGGACCAGCACCACGGCCGCCGCGTCCGCGCCGCACACGGCCCGGACTAACTCATTATAAGCCACTTGTCCCGACGTGTGGCGGTCCGGCCCCGTCCACTGCAGGGAGGCCCGCTCCACGACCAACCGACAGGGCGCCTCGCGGACGGGCGCGAGGGACCACCGCCGCACGTCGGCTCGCGCGTCCAATCTGCTCTGCTGGACGTGCAGGTCGAAGTCGTTGCCGTCGTCCTCGTCGAAGCGTATCGAGGGCTTCGCGGCGGGGAAGAGCAATTGCGTCTTCGGGGCCTTTGACAGGCGCCACCGATTCAGGACGTCGATGACGCAGTGCGACGCGTCGATCGGCTCGAGGCCCGTGTCCGAGCTGGCCACTAAGACGACGTCCACCGCGGACGTCAGGCCGATGGCCCGCCCGGCCCGCCGTGCTAATGAAGAGAGCGTCTCCGTCGCGTGGATCGCAAAGACTTTACAGGAGCCGTCCGCGAAGAAGACGCGCACCTTCTCGTCGTCGTTCAGGACGATGGCGCCCTCGTCGGCGAAGCGGCGCAGGCGGCTCTGCGACGCTTGTGTGAGTTCCGCGTCCGACTTGCCCAATAATCGCTCGTGGTGCGCCGTCCAGCAGCCGTCACAGACGCGCGCGTCCTTTGTTGGGCTCTCCGCGGCCGTTGAGAGCACGTCCGCGTTCGAGAGCGCGTTTCGCGCGCACGAGCCGCAGAACACCCCCCCGCACCGCCGGCAGTGGTGCCTTCGTCGCGCCACCCCAAACACGCGCTCGCAGCCGAAGCAGGCCCGGGCCGCGGCGTCGCTGACCCAGAGCTCGTCCCGATCGGTGTTGGCGGTGGGGCTCATTTTTTGGGGCTTGTGCACTGCTTTTGTTCCGCGCAGCCGCTGGGCCCGACGCGCGCGCCGATGGCGTAGTGGTGGAGCGTGCGTCTCTGACGCCTAGCTGCTTCTACGCACCCGCCCACACAGCGCGTTTTGGCCTCTGGGTCAAAAATAATGTCAAATTTGAATTGAAAAACCCGCGTGTACAACCCGTGCGAATGGAGTAGGAAATTTTACAAACCACTGTGCCCCCACAATGGGCGCCTTATAGAGAGACATTCATGCGCAGCCTCTCAGTAGTGCTGCTGGCTGCTGGCACGGCTGCTTTCCTGCGGCCGCTGGCCCCGCAGCGCGTCCCCGTCGCGCTCCCCGCCAAGAGGAAGAAGAACAAGCAAGTCCTGTCGCCCAGCGGCGAGGTCGTGCGCGGACGCCAGATGATGCGCGCAAGCGCGATCATAGCAAACCGCGGCCGCTCGTCCCTGGTCAGCGCGCCCTGGCTCAGTGATCACCTGAACGACCCGAAGCTACGCATTCTAGACGTGACCCAGGCGCTCGACCGGACGGGCAACACCGTCTCGCCGGGCGTCGACGCGTACCGGGCCGCGCATATACCTGGGGCACGCTTCGTCGACGTTGGTCGACGGCTCTCGACGCCTAATGCCAAGCTGCACAACATGGCGCCATCTCCCGAGCAGTTCGCCGCGGAGCTGAGTCGCCAGGGCGTGGACGACGGGAACCACGTCGTACTCTATAGCTCCGGGAAGGTCATGTGGGCGACGCGCGTCTGGTGGTTGCTGAATAGCTTCGGCTTCGAGGGCCGAGTGTCGGTGCTGGACGGAGGGCTCAAAGCGTGGACTGCCGCCGGCGGTGGTACAGCAACCTTCGTTCCGAAACCAACGCCGACGACGCTGCCGATCCGACCGGCGCGGCGGACGGCGTTCGTGGATAAAGACGCCGTCCTGAAGGCCATGGAGACGGACACGACGCTAGTTGACACCCTGAAGCCCTCGAGCTTCGACGGCTCGAAACCGTCGCGCTACGGGCGCCGCGGTCACATCGCCACCGCGACCAACGTCCCCTACGAGTCGCTCCTCGACGAGGCGGGCTGCTTCCTCCCAGAGGACGAGCTCCGACGCGCCTTCGCGGCGGCAGGCGTCGGAGACGAGCCGGTGCTCGCCTACTGAGGGGGCGGGATCAGCGCGACTGTATTTCTCTTCGCTGCCGTCGCGCTGCTCGGCCGCGGCCCCTCTACTCTCTCGTTGTATGACGCGAGCCTGAGCGAGTGGGCCGCCGCCGACGATTTTCCCATGGCGCCCTAGATGACGGCCGGCGCCTCCCAGGAGGGGACGCCGGCCCGACGCCGCCACGGGTAAATTTACTCTTGTTAACACACCTACTTCTCAGCCGCCCCGCTCAGGAACTCCGGATAGGCTCTCCGAGCCACTTCGACGGTGGAGCGGCACTTCTTGCCCCCGGACGGATCGATCCAGTACTTGTCGACGTGGTCGGAGCCCTCGCGCTTCTTCTCCTCCTTTGTCCAGCCGTCCGCGGTCATCTTTTCTTCCAGCGCTTTTTTGGCCGTGATCTTGCCACCGGTACTGGTACTGGTACGAGCTTTCTTTCGAGGCGGTTCTTCGGAGACCGAGAGCCACGCCCGTTGAGCGTCGTCCACGACTAAAGCGCCATTGCCCCGGAGCGCCACGGTACCTTTGGACGCGTCGCCCGCGGCGGTCCACGCAGTGTCACTGGTCAGCGCGGACACGTCCAGGACGCGCGGCCCGAAGGCCTGGCAGCGCGCGTGCCGCGCGGCAAGGTCGTCCCGCGCGGCGCCTTGCCGGACCACGCGCGCGCAGAGGAACGTCCGGCCCGTAGTGGCGTCCGCCGGCGTCAGCTCGCCGATGGGGCACGTCACGACGGATTCGGACCCGTCCGGACCGGTCACCGTTATCTCGCACACGCAATCCGATATATACCTGACGACGCCGAAGCCGCCGCCTCTGTCGGCGGGAAGGCCGACGCGCCGGCCCCCCAGCGACCAACCCTCGGGGACCCCGGGCGGCGTCGGGTCCTCCAGCAAATCGAGGCACCAGTGTGCGCCGCCGTCGTCGCACCGCAGCGTGCGCTGGAGTTCCTTCGCCGCGTCGCACTGGGGCACGATCGCCTCGCACGCGACTAGAATGGGTTCAGGCGCGCCTGGCGACCACTTCTCCGCCAAAGCCGCGAAGGGTATGCGACGCGTCACCACGTCCAAGGTCACCACGGGCCACTTGACGCTGGCTTCCAACCCTAGCGCGCGCACGGCCGCGGATTGGGACGCCCCCGTGAGGACCTCGTCCGCGCGCGCGTGATCTTGGACGCACGCACTATCGCGGTCGTCACTTAACCCGCGCCGCGACGTCGACGCCGTCCGCAAGGAGGGCGCTTGCCGTTTGGCGAGGCGGCAGCAGACGGCGTCCGGCTCGTACAGGACGACGTCGGCGCCGGCCGCGTGCAACGCCAGCGCCCGCGGCGCGTCCCGGTCGCAGAGCCACTTCTCGCCCGCGTCCACGGGTTGCGTGTAGTCCGCCAACGCCCGTAACTCCACGGCGTGGCGGCCCGAGACCTCGTTCACCTCCGCGGATACAGTGGAAGCGCCTAAACGCAACGCGGGCAGGCCGTTCGCCGAGTAGGACGTGAGCTTCGCGGTGGCTTCGCGGGGCACCGACGCGACGAAGAAGCCCCAGGCGTCGTACCTTCCGAGGGCCTCGGCGCCCCCAATTTGTGAAGACAGCGCCCGCACCTCGTCCACCGTGTTCTTCAATAAAATGTCGCCCCACAGCTTGCACTCGAACTCCAGCACGACCAGCGGCACGCCCGGAGACGCGGGCCACGTCAAGGCTTGCGCCTTCCGGAGCCCTTCCCGCTTGGCGAAGGGTAAAGCGGTGAAAGAATCCGTGCGGACCTCGACCCGCGGTCCCACCTCGACCAGATCCAGGAAGTAGGCGCCGAGTTCGTTCGTGGGCGTCCAAGAAGGCGCAGCGGTGCATTGGGCTAATAATTCCCGACCATAAGATTGCAGAACAACGGGCAGCCCTTCGTCATCCTTGACAATCGCGGTCCTTAAGTAGGTGGCGGCGACTTGGGGCACGCAGTAGGTCTCGTTGTCGTCGAACGTCCGCAGGTACCGCGAGGCCTGTTGGGCGTATTCGGGAAGGTTCTCGGAGGTATGTAGAGTGCCGAGGATCTCCGATACTAAAATGTCGAACTTCAGGTCCTTATTGAGCATGTAGTCCTCGACCGTGCCGTGGAAGAGCTCGTAGGACTCGCTAGAGACGCCGGCGGCTTTTAACGCGCGTGTCGCCAAAGAGACCATGGTCTTGTTCGTGTCCACGCCCACGACCTTCTGCGCGCCGTGTAGTAACGCCAAGCGCGTCAACAAGCCCGTGCCGCAGCCCAGATCCAAGACGACGGGCGCCCTTTTTTCCTTCTCCTGGAACGCGGCGATGCAGGCCTGGATGGCCCTGCCGTACTGCACGTTCCGGTCCTGGTCCGCGAGCATGGCCAAGAAGTAGCTCGCGAAGCCGGCGTCGGCGGGCTGGTACATGGTGCTACGCTGCCAATTTGAAAACCTAGAGATGAGGAGAGCACCTCTGTGTCTGCTGCGGTAAGCTCCGAGCGGTGCGATGCGTGAGAAAAAAGCTGCGACGACAAGTGTGTGGACTGCCTTCTTGCAGCACTGTCCAACACGTCGTGTGCAAGCCGCGCGGGCACAACAACGCGCCATCGATGAAAACCCGTTTTTAAGTGCTTTTGACCCCATGTGAAACGCGCCATGCAGCCGTTTGAGTATCCTTCAGTTCGATACTGGTCCAAAGAGATGAATAGGGCAATTACTGGGAGGCGAAAAAATTAATTTCTTGATTCGCGGTGCTTCAGCGGTCAGTCGCGCCGGTGGAATGCGGTCGATTCGTGGTCCAGAGGTCTCCCTGAGGTCGCTTA